>Ga0114944_1000086_pt1 | contig 22652 bp, 18 predicted proteins | sample OV2TP2_FD_89582 | JGI IMG/M metagenome (GOLD analysis project Ga0114944, IMG submission 89582) | Hot spring microbial communities from Beatty, Nevada to study Microbial Dark Matter (Phase II) - OV2 TP2 | ecosystem: Environmental > Aquatic > Thermal springs > Hot (42-90C) | place: USA: Beatty... | reverse complement strand
ATCCTGTCGAGCCGAATCGCCGCGGAGTACAGGAGCAGCAACGACGGGTGGAGCGCACGAGCCATTGCCGCCCACGAGCAGCTGGTCGCGCAGTCGAGGCCCGCGCTGATGGTGTTGATGGGCGCCGTGGGATTCCTGCTCCTGATCGTGTGCGCGAACATGGCCAGCCTGCTCCTGTCACGTCTCGCGAGCCGGAGCCGCGAGATTGCGCTGCGCGCGGCACTAGGCGCAGGGCGCTGGGATGTCGTGCGGCCCGTGCTCGCCGAGAGCCTGCTGCTCTCGGCGGGCGGCGGCCTGCTGGGGCTGCTGGTTGCAGTCGGCGGCTTGCGGGTACTCACCACGCTGCCAGAGGCCCAGCTGCCGCGTGTCGATCAAGTACGGCTCGACGGCGGCGTGCTGCTGTTCACCATGGTGGTCTCGATCGCCGTGGCGATCGTGTTCGGGTTGATCCCGGCCCTTCACGCCGCACGGGGCGACCTGCGGGAGAACCTCGAGTCTGTCGGCCTGACGACGAGCCGCTACGCGCGCCGCCTGCTCGGCGGCCTGGTCGTTGTGGAGGTTGCGCTGGCGCTCGTGCTGCTGGTCGGCGCGGGGCTCATGACGAGGAGCTTCTCGAAGCTGCTTCAAGTCAATCCCGGCTTCGAGCCTGGCCACCTGGTCGCCGCGCAGGTGTACCTGCCCACGACGAAATACCGGGAGCGGCCCGCCCTCGCGCGCTTCTTCGAAGAGGTCGTCGCCCAGCTGCGTGCCGCGCCTGGAGTGACCGCCGCGTCGGCCGTCTCGGCGTTGCCCTTGAAGCCGGCAACCACCGCGTCCGCGCTGCCCTTCACTGTCGAAGGCCAGGCGCCACCCAGGACCGAGGATCCCCCTGCCGACGTGCTGATCGGCGCTCCCGTCTACTTCGAGACGATGAAGATCGCGCTCGTCGAGGGCAGGTTCCTCGACGAACGCGACGGTCAGGACACGCTGCGGGCAAGCGTCATCAACCAGACGATGGCGCGCAGATACTTTCCCGATCGAAGCCCACTCGGTCAGGTCATCCAGAACCCGCACGGCAAGAGTACGGTCGTCGGTGTGGTGGCCGACGTGCGGAGCCAGGGCCTCGCCAGCGAGCCGAGAAAGCAGGTCTACCTGCCGATGCGACAGAGCCCGACACCGGGCATGGCCCTGGTCGCCCGCACCGAGCGCGATCCATCAGGCCTGGCCGCCACGATCCAGCGGGCGGTCTGGGGCGTCGACACCGAGCAGCCCATCTACGACTTGAGCACGATGGATCAGATTCTGGCGCGCGCCGTGTTCCTGCCGCGGCTCAGCACTCGCCTGTTGGCCTCGTTCGCGTTGGCCGCCCTCCTGCTGGCGACCGTTGGCATCTACGGTGTCCTGTCGTATTCAGTGACCGAACGCACGCGCGAGATCGGACTGCGCATGGCGCTCGGCGCCAGCTCGGGCCGCACGCTTGGTCTCGTCGTCCGCAACAGCGCCGGGCTCCTGGGTATCGGCGTGGTGCTCGGCCTGGTCGCCGCCACCGTCCTGTCGCGCTCGATGGCGGGGATTCTGTACGGAGTCGGTCCTTTCGACGCTGCCACGTTCAGCGTGGCCGCCGTGGGACTTGCCCTGGCGGGCATCGCCGCCAGCCTCCCGCCTGCCCGCCGCGCCACACGCGTGGATCCCATCGTCGCGTTGAGAGCTGACCGCTGACCGCTGTTCGCTGACCGCTGTTCGCTGACCGCTGCTCGCAGACCATGCGTCCCTCCCGCACACTCCCGCGTGCGGAGCTGGCACATCCGCACACCTCGCTCGAGCTGCCCGATCCCTTCAAGTCATAGACCCGGCATTACTTCGGACGCATGGTCGATCGGGCACTCCGCTGGCAGTTGCCTGGGGCACCGGTGCACTGGCGCACCGGGATTTCAGGGGAGCTTGCGATGCGCGGAGTGCTGATCTCGTCGGTGATGACTCTGATGGCGGCTACGTCGGCCTTCGCCGCGGAAGACGCTCCAGTGATGGCGCTGGCGCCGGCGGTGAGCGCGATGGCGCTGGCGGAGGGCGCCCAGCAGGTCATTCGATCCGAAACGCTCTTCCGCGTCGAGAGACCGCGGGCCCCTCGTCCGCTCCTGCTTCCCTCCCTCTACGTCGCATCGGCCGGCCTGCAGGCGTACGACGCGTATTCGACGCTGAGCGCGTTGAGACTCGGGGGCGTCGAGCAGAACCCGTTCATGAAGGGGATCACGAAGAGTCCGGCCGCGTTCATTGCCGTCAAAGCGTCGGTGACCGCAGCCTCGATCGTCGCAGCCGAGAAGCTCTGGCGCGACAACAACCGGTGGGGCGCAATCGGGCTCATGATTGCCTCCAACAGCCTGATGGCGATCGTCGCGGCCCATAACGCCTCGGTCGTTTCCCGCCTGAGATAACGGTTCATCGCGCTCGCTGCGTCGGGTCCCATTCGAGTCGCCGCAATCGTCCGCGTCGATTCGGGCGCCGAGTGATGGGCGGGACTTGAATGGGAGACGCAGTCTAAAGACATCCCGCTCTCCGGCGTGATACGTTTCGGCAGGAGAAGAGTTCCTCGGAGCTGCTGCGCAGGCCAGCGGCGCGTCGCCCGGCGTGCGGCAGCAGCGGGGAACGGGCCCCGGGATGGGTGTCACATGATGCTTGGAGTTGAACTGAGGCGCCGGCTTCTGTCCGCCGCCATTCCCATCTCCATTGCTCTCGGGGCGAGCGGGGTTGTCGCGTCGGACTGGCCTCGGTTCCGCGGACCCAACGGTTCCGGCATTGCCGACTCCGCGGTGCCCATCGACTTCGGGCGCGACGAGCACATGGACTGGCGGACCGAGGTTCCTCTCGGCCGCTCCTCGCCCATCGTCGTCGGCGACCGCGTGTACCTGACGGCCACCGAGGGTGACAAGCTCGTCACGCTGGCGCTGGATCGGAAGACCGGCGCCATCGCCTGGCGCCGTGAGATCGATCGCGCCCACACCCGTAAGATGTACTCTGGCAACAGTTCCGCGTCAGCGACGCCCACCTCCGACGGCACGAGCGTGTACGCCTTCTTCGGCGACTTCGGACTTGTCTCGTACGGCCGCGATGGCAACGAGCGGTGGCGGCTGAAGCTAGGACCCTTCGACAGCTTCTACGGCATGTCGGCCTCGCCGGTCCTGCTCGGCGACACGTTGTTCGTGGTGTGCGATCAGAGCCGCGGCTCCTTTATTCTGGCCGTCGATCGAACAACCGGACGGCCGCGCTGGCGGAAGGACCGCCCGACGGCCAGGACCGAGGGTTACTCAACGCCCGTCGTTTTCGCGCCGGCGGGCGGCCAGCCGCAACTATTAGTATCCGGATCGTACCGGTTTGACGCGTACGACCCGTTCACCGGGGAGATCGTCTGGTGGGTCGGCAAGCAGGGGATCTATCCGATTGCGACGCCGGCGCTCGGCAACGGCGTCGTGTTCGCCGCCACGAGCGGATCGGCCGAGCCTGCCTATCCCGCGTTCGAGAGTGTTCGGACGACGGCCGACGGGGATGGCGACGGCAGGCTCAGTCAGGCAGAGATCGCTCCCCTCCCCGACTATGCCGATCACTTCGGGTGGCTCGATGCCGACAGCGACGGGTTCGGCGTTCGCGCGGAATGGGATGCACGACGCATGGAGAGTGTCGCAGAGAGCGGGCTCGTCGCCATCGCCACCGGCGGGCAGGGCGATCGATCCGACTCGCAACTCCTATGGAGGTACAAGAGGACCTACGCCAACTACTCCACCCCTTCGCCCATCCTCTACAACAACGTACTGTTCATTGTCAGGGACGGCGGCATCATGACGTCGCTCAATCCGGCCACCGGCGAAGCCTACAAGGTCGGCCGTCTCGGGGCGCTGGGCGAGTACTATGCGTCGCCCATCGCGGCCGACGGCAAGCTGTACTTCGTCAACGTCGACGGTGTGGTGACGCTGGTCACCGCGCAGCCGCAATGGGAGATCGTCGCCACGACCGACCTTGGTGAGCCCACGCAGGCGACGCCGGCCGCCGCCGACGGGCACCTCTACATCAGGACGCACAGCGCGCTGTACAGTTTCAGCGCGCAGGCGAAGTAGCCACGCGGGAACTCCCGATTCAGAACGGCCAGAATGGGCCATAATACGAATCGCTCGGGGCATGGATGTAAGTCGGTGCGCGGCGGGGACCCGAGCCGGCAACAAGGCACAGGAGGCGGCACAATGTGTAAGACATGTCTCGCGGTCCTCGGCGCCCTGGTCGTCGCATCGCTCGTGGCGATTCCCGTTCATGGGCAGGGGCCTGCGGCGGCGAAGACCGGCGCCGCGGGCAGGAACTGGACGGCGCCCCGCACGCCTGACGGCCAGCCCGACCTGCAAGGGGTGTGGGACTACCGCACCGTCACGCCGATGGAACGTCCGCCCGAGTTCGCCGGCAGGGAAGTGCTGACCGAACGCGAGGTGGCTGAGTACGAGAAACAGCAGGCGCTCACGCGCGACCGCGATCGGCGGGATGGATCGGCGCAGGCCGACGTCGCGCGCGCCTACAACCAGTTCTGGTGGGACTACGGCACGCTGGTCGTGACGACGAGACAGACCTCGCTCGTCGTGAATCCTCCCGATGGACGGATTCCGCCGCTGACGCCGGACGGCCAGAAGCGCGTCGAGGAGCGGAGAGCGTTCCAGACCACCTCGGCGCGCGAGGAAGGCAGCGCCGGCCGCGGCTTCGATTCGTACGAAAGCCGCCCGCTCGCGGAGCGCTGTCTCCTGTGGGGCGTCGCGGGACCGCCAATGGTCCCAGGACCCTACAACAACAACGTCCAGTTGTTCCAGAACCGCGATTACGTTGTGGTCCTCAACGAGATGATCCACGAGCATCGCATGATCCCGCTCGACGGACGCCCGCACGTCGGCCGCAAGGTCCGCCAGTGGATGGGCGACTCGCGCGGCCGCTGGGAAGGCGAGACGCTGGTTGTCGAAACCAAGAACTTCTCGAGCAAGACGAGCTTCAGGGGCGCCACCGACCAGATGCACCTGGTCGAGCGCTTCACCCGCACCAGCCCCGAGACCCTGGTGTACGAGTTCACCGTCAACGACCCGGCGACCTTCACGCGGCCCTGGACGGCCAGAATCCCGATGCGACGGAGCGAGCAGCCCATCTACGAGTACGCCTGCCATGAGGGCAACTACGCGATGACCAACGGCCTGTCCGGCTCCCGCAATCTGGAAATCCAGGCGGCGGCGAAGGGTGGATCCAGGTAGCGGGTCCGTCAACTGATCATGACGCCCGCGAGGATCGCACTCGGGTTCTCTGTCCTCTGCTCGCTGGTGATCTCCGCCGCGCAAGGACCGCCCCAGCCGGGCCCGGTCGATTTCGCGGCCGACATCAGGCCGATCCTCGAGGAGAAATGCCTGTCCTGCCACGGCGCCGCACCGGCCATGTCGAGGCTCGACCTGCGATCGCGCGAGACGACGCTCGCGGGAGGGGCGCGCGGCACGGTCCTGGTGCCCGGAAACGCCGAGGTGAGCAAGCTCTATCGCGTGGTGGCGGGCCTGGAGCAGCCGGCCATGCCGATGCAGGGCACTCCGCTCACCCCCGTTCAGCTGGCAGCAGTCAAGCGGTGGATCGACCAGGGCGCTGTCTGGGACGAGAAGGCGGCGGCGCCAAGTCCTGTCGCGGCCGCGACCGCTCCTGCGATCGTCGATCGGCCTCTCACGCCCGAGGAGCGGAGCTACTGGGCGTTCAAGCTGCCCGAGCAGGCGGCGGTTCCCCTCGTCGGGCGCAGCCTGACGAGCCCGATCGACCGTTTCCTCGAGAAGGCGCGTGAGGAGCGCGGACTGACCGCGGCCCCGCGCGCCGATCGGTTGACCCTCGTCCGTCGCGCGTTTCTGGATCTGATCGGGCTGCCTCCCTCGCCGGCCGAGGTTGCCGCGTTTCTGGCCGACGAGAAGCCAGGGGCGTGGGAACGTCTCATCGACCGTTTGCTGGCCTCACCGCACTACGGCGAACGGTACGGGCGGCACTGGCTGGACGTGGCCCGGTATGCCGACTCGGCCGGCTTCGAGTACGACATGCATCGGCCGAACGCCTGGCGGTATCGCGACTACGTCATTTCTGCGTTCAACGCGGACAAGCCCTACAACGTCTTCCTGACCGAGCAGTTGGCCGGCGACGAGATGGATGGCAGGACCGAGGACAGCCTCATCGCCACCGGATTCCTCCGCGCCGGGCCGCGCGTGCTCTTCCGTGAGAAGGACAATCCGGAGCGCCGCTTCGATTACCTCGACGAGATTCTGGGCACGATCGGCAAGGGCACGCTCGGGCTGACCGTCAACTGCGCGCGGTGCCACGACCACAAGTTCGACCCGATCCGGCAGAGGGATTACTACGCGCTGCAGGCTGCCATCTTCGGCTATGTCGAGACCGAGGTGCCGCTGGCGCCGCCCTCCGAGGCGGAGGCGTATCTCGCGGCGAACGAGGCGATCAGCGCGAAGCGCGACGAGCTGAGAAAGCTCGTCGATGCCATCGAGAAGCCGTACCGAGAGCGCCTGGAGCTCGAACAGATCAAGCGCCGGTTCCCGGAAGCCATCTACCGCGCAGCCGCGAAGAGGGAGAGCGAGCGCACGCCGGGTGAGCGGCTGCTTGCCGTTCAGGTCTACGAAGCCGTCAATGTCACCGGCGCCGAGATCGACAAGGTGATGCGGCCCGAGGAATTGGCGAGCAAGCGCGATCTCGTTCAGCGGCTGGCTGCGCTCGAGAAGGGGCGACCCAAGCCCCTGCCGATGGCCGAGATCGCCACCGACGGCGACCATCGCTTCTCGCCGCTCGGCGCGGGTGACGAAGTCGTCAGCTGCCCCAAGTGCAGGATTCCCCCGCCGTTCCCCGGGAGCTACCTTCACAAGGGCGCCCGACCGTACGAGGTGCCGCCGTCCTATTTCCTGATCCGGGGAGACGTCGAAAGCCGAGGACCGCTGATGAAGCCGGGCTTCATCGAGGTCATCACCAGGGGGAACCCACCGACGGCGATTCCCCGGCCCGACGGCCGCACCTCCGGCCGCCGGCTGGCGCTGGCCCAGTGGATTGGATCGCCCGAGAACCCGCTGACCGCGCGCGTGATCGTCAATCGCCTGTGGCAGAAGCATTTCGGGCGCGGCATCGTGGCCACGCTCGAGAACTTCGGCCGGATGGGCGAGCCGCCGACGCATCAGGACCTGCTCGACTACCTCGCGGTCGATTTCATGGAGCACGGCTGGAGCCTCAAGCGCATCAACAAGCTCATGATGATGTCGGAGGCCTACCAGATGGCCTCGAGCTTCGAGCACGAGGGCAGCTCGAAGAACGATCCCGAGAATCGTTACCTGTGGCGGTTCCGGCCGCAGCGGCTGGAGGCCGAGATCGTGCGGGACAGCATGCTCGCGGTCGGCGGGAATATCAACCTGGCCGTCGGCGGCGAGCCCGTCTTTCCGTTCATCCCGAAGGACATTCTGGCAGGCCAGTTCCGCGGCAAGTGGGAGACCACGCCGGACGGTCCCGCGGCATGGCGGCGGGGTGTGTACGTGTATCGCCGGCGCTCGCTGCCCTACCCGATGTTCGACACCTTCGACCATCCGGACATGAACGTCACCGCCGGCGCCAGAAACGTGTCGACGGTGCCGACCCAGGCGCTGACGCTCCTGAACAATCCGTTCGTGCTCGATCAGGCCAGATGGCTGGCGGATCGCGTGAGCCGGGAGGCGTCCGATCCGTACTCGCAGATTGACCTGGCGTATCGCATCGCGCTCGCCCGGCCCGCGGCCGAGGCGGAAATCGCTGTCGCGATGGACCTGATTCGAAAGCAGTCCCTCGCTGCGTTCGCGCACGTCCTGCTCAATCTGGACGAGTTCATGTACATGAGGTGAAGCGATGTCGCATCGATGTCGCAGGAACTTCTGGGACCGGCGGGAATTCCTGTTCCGCTCTGGCGGCGGGATCAGCGGACTGGCGCTGGCGTATCTGCTCGATCGCGACGGGCTGTTGTCGACAGCGTCCGCACAGCACGCCGATGCCTGCTCGGCTCCGGTCGTCGGCGTCAACCCGTACGCGCCCAAGCCGCCGCACTTCACGCCGCGCGCGACGGCCGTCATTTCCCTGTTCATGGGCGGCGGCTGGAGCCAGGTGGACACGTTCGATCCCAAGCCGGCGTTGACCAAGTACGCCGGAGAGCCCATCGACGGCAAGGTAAAGGGCGACGTCATCGTGCGGCAGGGCTTCCCGGGACCGCTGATGCCGAGCCCCTTCGCCTTTGCCAGACACGGGCAGAGCGGGATCGAGGTCGCGGAGATCTTTCCTCATATCAGCCGGCACGTCGACGAGATCGCGTTTCTTCGGTCGGTCTACGGGCGGTCCAACGACCACGTGCAAGGCACCTATGAGATGCAGACCGGCCAGATCAATCTCGGGTTCCCGAGCGTGGGCTCGTGGGTCACCTACGGCCTGGGATCGACCGCATCGAGCCTGCCCGCGTTCGTGGTCATGACCGACGCGCGCGGCGGGCCGCTCGGCGGACCCAACGACTGGGGCGCCGGCTTCATGCCGGCCGCCTACCAGGGCACACTGTTCCGCGCCACCGGCGATCCGATCGTCGATCTCAAGCCGCCAGCCGGCCTGACCAACGAGGATCAGCGCATGCGGCTTGACGCGTTGGCCAAGCTCAACGAGCTCGACATGCAGAAGTTTCCCGGCAACAGCGAGCTGGCGGCGCGAATCTCATCCTACGAGCTGGCGTACAGGATGCAGGGGTGTGCGCCGAGTGCCGTCGACATCGCCAGCGAGTCGGACGCGACGAAGAAGCTCTACGGGCTGGACAACAAGATCACCGAGCCGTTCGGACGGCAGTGCCTGCTGGCCCGCCGGCTGGTGGAACGGGGCGTGCGGTTCGTCCAGATTTTCGCAGGCGGCGTCGGCAACCAGAACGTGGACACCTGGGACGCCCACGGGGACATCAGGTCCAACCACACCCAGCACGCGGCCGAAGTGGATCTCCCTGCGGCGGGACTGCTCACGGACCTGAGGGCCCGCGGACTGCTCGATTCGACGCTGGTGATCATGCACTCCGAGTTCGGGCGCATGCCGATCTCGCAGCGCGGCGTCGGGCGCGACCACAATCCGGGCGCGCAGACCGTGCTCATGGCCGGTGCCGGCGTCAAGGGCGGCCAGGTCATCGGAGCGACCGACGACTTCGGTTACAAGGCTGCCGAGCAGCCGATCTCGTATCACGACCTGCACGCCACGCTGCTGCACCTGCTCGGCCTCGACCACAGGAAGCTGACCTACCGGTTCAACGGCCGGGACATGCGGCTGACTGACGTCTACGGCACGCTGATTCCGCAGATCGTCAACGCGTGATGATCGACATCACTTCACTTCGCGCGCGGGACTGCGTCCATCAGGAGCGCCAGCGCTCTGTCGAGGCCGGTCGAGCCGGCCGCGCTGCCCTTGAAGTGGCCGAGGCGCACGACCACGAGATCGTGTGACGGGATGATGAGTGTGGTTTGCCCGCCGGCCCCTGACATGTAATAGGCCTCCTTCGGGACGGGGAACGTGCTGGTCCCGTTGATCCAGAAGAATCCGCCGTAGATCGGGCGCTTGTCTGCCTTCCAGGCCGGCGCCAGCGTGCTCACGAAGTTGACGTAGCCCTCCGGTAGAATCCGCTCACCGTTCCAGATCCCGTCCTGGAGATAGAGGTTGCCAAGACGGGCCCAGTCGCGGCCCGACATGAACTCGTAGCCCTGGGTCAGGAAGTTGCCAAACGGGTCCGTTTCGAGCACCGCTGTCCGAATGCCGATCCTGTCGAACAGCGCGCGCTGCGGGAACGACAAGTACTCTTCGCCGCGCTTCTCGACGGCAAGACGAACGAGGTAGTTGACGAGCACCGGATCGGTGTTGTGATACCGGCCCACCTGGCCCGGCGGCCATTGCAGCGGCCGCGTGGCGGCGTACTGGAACGAGTTGACTGTGCCCGTGTAGAGATACAGATGATCAGGATACGGGCCCGATGGGTCGTAGTCGGGATCCTGGGGCGCCTTGATCCTGAGGCCGCTGGACATGTTCAGGAGGTCGGCAATCCGGATCTTCCCACGGAGATCGCCGTCATCTTGCCACTCGGGAATCGGCGCTCGTTGCGAGAGCGCGTAGACGCCCTGCTTGACGAGGATGCCCATCAGGGTGGCCGTCAGGCTCTTGCCCATGGACCAGCTCTCCAGGGGCGTACGCGCCGTGATGCCCTCGCCGTACCGCTCGCCGATAACGCGCCCTTTCCACGTCACGACGAAGGCCGCGGTCATCTCCGCGGCCGAGGCAAACGCTGCGTTCACGGCCTCCTTCACCTTGCCTGCATCGGGCGCTCCCGGGAGCGGATCGCGCGGCAGCACATCACCCATTGGCCATGTCTGCTTCGAAGAATCAGGCAGCGTGCTCCTGACTTGAATCGGCGTGAAGTTCACCGAGCTCTGCCCCTTGGGCAGCGTCACACACCCCTGACTGCCGAGGTACTTGGCGGTCCTGGTCACGCCGTTCGGAATAGAGACGTGCACGGCCCTGGCGGCGCGATCGACTACGGGCTTTCCGACCTTCGCGCGCTCTCGGTAGGGACTCGTGAAGTAACCGACGTTCTCCGCGGCGAAATCGGGATCGAGACCGGTAATGAACACCGCCGAGCACATGATCTTGGCGAAGCCTGCGGTGTGATGATCGAGTGGATCACCGGGCGGCGGCACATACGGTGTGTTGAGCTCCAGCGCCTTCGCCCGTGCGATGAGCGCATCGCGCGGCGAGAGTGAGGCCTGCTCTGCGGCCGCCGCTCCGACGAGGGGAGCAGCGTCCCGGCCGCATCCCGCCATGACCGTCATGACGATCAGGATCGCTGACGCTGTCCGGACGGGCTCGCTCGGCATACGGCCTCCTAACGTCTCGCACATCAGATCATGAAGCGTGGGACCGATCGATGTCCACTGTTGGCTGTCCTTCGGCCATCAACATACCGATGAGCTCGCGATCAGCGGGCGGAAACCTCAGCGTGCCCAGCTCGGCTCGCGTGGCCCATTTCACTTCCTGACCGAGACGGGCCACCGGCTCGGACATGGCCACGCACTTCAGGAAGTGAAGCTCGACGCGCCGGTCGTCGTACGTGTACGTGGTCGTGAACACCTCTTCTCCGACGGCCACCTCCATCGTCAGTTCCTCGCGCAACTCCCGCACGAGACATTCCGCGAGCGACTCACCTGCATCGCACTTGCCCCCGGGGAACTCCCAGCTCCCCGCCAGGTGCACGCCCGGCTGTCGTCTCGTGACGAGCAGCCGGCCGCTCCGCTCGATGAGGGCGGCGGCGACAACGATGGACTCGGTCACGGGTGTGAATCGCCCCGGCGCGAGTAGGCGCGGCAGCTCCTTGACATCGGGCAGATGAGGCATCTCGGATTGCGTGCGACGCACACCAGGGCGCCCAGATCCATCAGGGCCTGGTTGAAGTCGAACACACGGCGGAGGGGCACAAGCGCCTCCGACACCTTCCAGAGATGCCGCCGCATCGCGTGGCTCTTGGGATCCCCGCGGCCGACGAACACCCTGAACAGGACGCGTGCGACGTTCGTATCCAGGATGGCCGCACGCTGGCCGAACGCGAAGCTTCGGATGGCTCCTGCCGTGTACGCGCCGATTCCCTTGAACTCGAGCAGCGCCGCCCGGTCGGCGGGCAACTCACCGCCGTACCTGGCGACGGCCTCGCGGGCGATGGTCTGCAGCCGGAGTGGCCGGATGTTGTAGCCCAGAGGCCGCCACGTCGCCGCCACCTCGTCCTCACCCGCCGCAGCGAGCGCGTCGAGCGACGGATACTTCGCCAGCCACTCGGCGTACTTCGGGAGCACGCGGTCCACCTGCGTCTGCTGCAGCATGATTTCGGAAACAAGGATGTGATACGGATCGCTCGTCTTGCGCCACGGTAGATCGCGCCCGTTCCGTTTGTACCAGGCCAGAAGGCGGCTGCGGAACCGACGACGATCCTCGGGAGGAGGCAGAGGCGGATCTCGCCGGAGACCGCGCAGGCTGCCCCCGTGGCGGCGTGCGTGGTCAGTGAGTCGTCGTCGAGGCATCCCGTATAATCCAGAGTCCGCGGTGAAGATCTATACCCGTACCGGCGACAGCGGCCAAACCTCGCTCGTCGACGGCTCGCGCGTCAGCAAGGCCGATCCACGGGTCGACGCGTACGGCGACGTCGACGAGCTGAGCGCCTGGATAGGCTTCATCCGTGCGTCGGGGCCCGACCCCGACATCGAGCACACGCTGGTCCACGTCCAGCGCGACCTGTTTGCCCTCGGATCCCGAGTGGCCGACCCGGGCGGGCGCGTCGCCGATCGCGTGACGAAGGTGGCATTGGGGGACGCCGACGTCGAGCGTCTCGAGCAGCTGATCGACCGACACGAAACCGAGGTCCCGCCGCTCCGCCGATTCATCCTTGCGGGCGGGTCGGCGTGCGGCGCCGCGCTGCACGTTGCACGCACGGTCTGCCGTCGGGCCGAGCGGCACATGGTGTCGCTCTCCCCGCCCGTGGATCCTGTCCTCGTACGGTACATGAACCGGCTGTCGGATCTGCTCTTCGTGCTGGCCCGCGTGGTCAATCACCGGGGGGGACTTCCGGAAACGGAGTGGTAATCGATCGCTTCACGGCCTCAAAGACCGTTCGGGCGAGCTCCTGAGACACCCGCTCGCGGATGGCGCCGCACTCGACGAGCACGGTGGTGATGGGCACCTCGGCGGAGCCCGGCTCCCGTGGCGTGGGGATGATGTCGATGGCCACGTCCCAGCGGTCGCGCGCGATGCCTTCGGGCCGGTCCTCGAAGCTCGCCGAGTGCGCCGCAGCCCGCTGGGCGTACCGGCGCGAAAACACCTGGACGATCGGTGCGCCGTTGATCAGCACACGCGCAGCCGCAATGGTGTGCTTCTCGATCGACCGATCCCCGTAGTGAAAACTCCCCTCGTCTTCGGAGAAGAGCACCAGATCCTCGCTGGTCGGGAGCTCCGCGACGATCGTGCGCCCCCGGGCACGCTCGGCCTCCCGGGCCGTGCGCTGGCGCTGCCGGTAGAACCGCAGTGTGGTGGCGAGGCTGGCAGCCAGCGCCAGCAGGCCCAGCGCGATGACGGCGGCAAGGATGTCACGCATTAAGATCAGTCAGTGGCGACCGCCCTGCCCGAGCCGCTCGCGCGCGCGTACGCAGCCTGCACCACGCTGGCCCGGACGCACTACGAGAATTTTCCGGTCGCCTCGCTGCTGCTGCCCCCGGCGATGCGGCCGCACGTGGCGGCCGTCTACGCGTTCGCGCGGATGGCCGACGACATGGCCGATGAGGGCGACGACCCGCCGTCTGTGCGGCAGGAGCGCCTTCATGGCTGGCGTCACCGCTTGCACGAGGCCGCGGCGAGTCTTCGGCATGAAGACGCGCCGCCTGGTCGCGCTGACCTCGTGCTGATGGCGGCCGGCCACACGATTCGAACGCTCGATCTGCCGCTCGCGCTCTTCGACGATCTGCTGAGCGCGTTCGGGCAGGATACCACGACGACTAGGTACACCTCGTGGCAGGACCTGCTCGATTACTGCCGGCGCTCTGCGAACCCGATAGGACGCCTCGTGCTGAACGTCGCGGGCCATCGCGACGGCCGTCTCGATCCGCTCTCCGACGCGCTCTGTACAGCGCTTCAGCTCACCAACTTCTGGCAGGACTTCGGCCGCGATTGGCGTGGTGGCCGGCTGTACATGCCGCGCGAGGTGCACGAGGCGTGTGGCGCCTCGGAAGCGGATCTCGCGGAGGGCCGGATGACGCCGGCCTGGGGCCGTGCGGTCGCCGCCTGCGTCGAGACGACCCGTCAGTTCTTCGACCGGAGCCGTGGAATCCGCGACCAGATTCGAGGTCGGCTCGGCCTCGAGCTTCGCCTGACGTGGCTGGGCGGCCGGAGGATCCTCGACCGGGTCGAGCGAGCCAGGATGGACCTGCTCCACTCGCGTCCGCGGCTTGGCGCCGCCGATCTGCCGCCCTTGTTGTGGCGGGCGCTCGTGTGGCCAGGTGTCGGATGATGGCGCGCAAGACGAGCTTCTACTACTCGTTCCTCGTGCTGCCCGCCGACCAGCGCCGGGCCTTGATCGCGGTCTGGGACTTCTGCCGCGCCGTGGACGATGCGGTGGATGAGCCGGGCTCCGGATCGCTGGCTCCTGCGCCCAGGGAAGCCCTCGCGTTGTGGCGGGCCGAGCTCGCGCGGTGCTATAACGGCGGCGCGCCCAGCACCGCGCAGGGGAGACGGTTGCTGCCCTTCGTCGCCCAGTTCGATCTGCCTCGCCAGGCATTCGAAGACGTGATCGATGGCGTCGCCATGGATCTCGATACCACGCGCTACCCCACCTTCGAGGCGCTCGTCGAGTACTGCAGGCGCGTGGCCTCGGCCGTAGGAATGATCTGTATCCGGGTGTTCCGGTGCCGGAGCGAGGCCGCGCGAGACTATGCGCTGAATTTGGGAATGGCGCTCCAGCTCACCAACATTCTGCGGGACGTCAAGAGCGATCTGGAGCGAGGCCGGGTGTACCTGCCGATCGAGGACCTCGACAGAACCGGGTGTTCGGTGGAAGATCTGGCCGCCGGACGCGTCACCGAGCAGGTCCGGCGCCTGATGGCGTTCGAGTGCCGGCGCGCGCGCGAGTTCTACCAGCGGGCGGTCGACGTCCGGCCCGAAGAGGATCGCCCTCGTCTGGTCGCCGCCGAGATCATGCGGGCGGTGTACTTCGAGACGCTCCAGCGCATCGAGAGGAACGACTATGACGTGTTTTCCAGCCGCGTGCGAGTGTCCAGGCCGAGGCAGGCGATGATCGCCCTGCGGCAGTGGCTGTTTCAGCGATGACCCGGTACGACGTTGTCACGGTCGGCGCGGGGTTTGCGGGACTGAGCGCGGCCGTCGCTCTCGCGCGGCATGGAGCGCGCGTGCTAGTGCTCGAAGCGCGAGGTCGCCTCGGCGGGCGGGCGACGGCGTTCCCGGACCGAGAGACGAGCGAGCTGGTGGACAACGGCCAGCACGTGCTGCTCGGCTGCTACCGCGACACCCTGGCGTTTCTGCGGGAGATCGGCGCCGAGGACAACATCCGCGTGCAGCCCTCGCTCGCCGTGACGATGATCGATCGCGACGGCGTCAAGTCACGCCTGGACTGCTCGTTTCTTCCGCCGCCGCTCAACTTCGTTGCCGGCATCTTCGACTGGGACGCGCTCGGCTGGCCGGATCGGTTATCGCTGCTTCGCATGGCCACACCGATTCGGATCGCGCGACGCGCGATCGAGGGCCGCTCCTCGCGTCTGGCCGCCTCGCCCGGTGAGACGGTCGAAAACTGGCTCATCCGGAACGGCCAGACTCCACGAATCTGCGAGATGCTGTGGGATCCGCTGGCGCTCGCCGCCCTCAATCAATCGCCTCGGCATGCGGCCGCGCCGGTCTTTGCGCGCGTGCTTGGCGAGATGTTCGGCCCCGAACCCAGGTCGGCAAGTCTGATCCTGCCCACCCGTCCGCTGCATCTCATGTACGCCGAGCCCGCGCGGCAGTACATCGAGGCGCGCGGAGGCGAAGTGCGCTGCGGTCAGCCGGCGGTCATCACGCTGAGCGGCGGTCGGGTGTCCTCGGTGCGCTGCGGCGTCGAGGAGTGGAAGCCCGACACCGTCGTCTCCGCGGTTCCGTGGTTCGCGCTGAGCGATCTGTTCGTCGGCGATACGGACGGACTTCGACCGGTGCTCACAAACGCCAGGGCCGTGGCGGCCTGTCCGATCGTGACGGTCAACTTATGGTTCGACCGGCCGGTGATGGACGAGCCGTTTGTCGGCCTTCCCGGGCGCGCGATGCAGTGGGTGTTCGACAAACGGCAGGTGTTTGGCGACTCGTCCGCGCACCTGTCGCTCGTGTCGAGCGGCGCGGCCGACCAGGTGGGACGCCCGAACGCGGACTTGATAGAGGACGCGCGCGCCGAGATCCAGGCCGCACTGCCCGTGGCACGTGAGGCCGTGCTGACGAAAGCGTCGGTCGTCCGCGAGCCACGGGCCACCTTTTCGCTGGCGCCGGGTCAACCGCGGCGGCCTTCTACGCGCACCGAGGTCACGGGACTGTTGCTCGCGGGGGACTGGGTCGACACCGGTCTCCCGGCCACCATCGAGAGCGCCGTCAGAAGCGGCCACATGGCGGCCGATGCGGCACGGGGTTCGTAACGTAGCTGTCGGCGCTCAGCTGTCAGCAATCAGCCGTCAGCACTTTCGCTGCTGAAAGCTGATAGCTGAGAGCCGATCGCTGACCGCTACGCTGACCCAAGTGGGTAACGCACGTTACGTTTTATGAACGCGATCGTCGTCCACTACAAGGAGCTGGCGCTCAAGGGCCGCAACCGTCCGTGGTTCGTCAGGGTCCTCGTTCAGAATCTGCGGCGCGCGCTGCAGGGACTTCCCGTGGCCGGCATTCGGCAGGTCATGGGCCGGATCGAGATCGACCTCAACACAAGGCAGGAAGGCAGGGCACAAGGGCAGGAAGGCGGAACGGCAGAAAGGCTGGACGGCGGAACGGCAGGAGGGAAGGAAGGCTCCTGGCCGGAGGTCCGGGAGCGTGTCCGGCGCGTGTTCGGCGTCGCGAACTTTTCGCTGGCCGGGAGGGCGTCACTCGATTTCCAGGAGCTCGCGGCGGCAATCCTGGGCGATCTGGGATCATCCACGGCGGCCGCGGCAGTCGACCCTGCCCAGGTCTTCGCGTCGGAGCCGACCCGGCCGCCCTCGTTTCGGGTGAGCGCGCGACGGTCCGACAAGCGCTTCCCGTTCACATCACCGCAGATCGAACGCGAGGTTGGCGGCCTGATCAAGCTGCGCACAGGCTGGCGGGTGGATTTGACGCGCCCGGATCTGACGATCCACCTCGAGATGCTCCCCGACCATTCCTTCTATTACTTCGGGAAGGAACCCGGAGCCGGTGGCCTTCCGACCGGCACCGGAGGCCGGGTCGCATGTCTGCTCTCGGGCGGCATCGATTCACCTGTCGCCGCGTTCCGGATGATGCGGCGCGGCTGCTCGGTGCTCCTCGTTCACTTTCACAGCTATCCGATCCTCTCGCACGCCTCGCAGGAAAAGGTGCGCGAGATTGCAGCGCTCCTTGCCCAGTACCAACAGCGGTCGCGGCTTGTGCTCGTGGCCTTCGGCGATCTTCAACAGAAGATCGTCGTCGCGGCCCCTCCCCGGCTGCGGGTCGTGCTCTACCGCCGGCTTATGCTGCGAATCGCCGAGCGCATCGCGCGGAAGTGGCATGCGCGCGCGCTGGTCACGGGCGAGGTCATCGGCCAGGTGGCGTCCCAGACGCTCGAGAACCTCACCGCGATCGCAGAAGGGGCAGGTCTCGAGATTCTCCGTCCGCTCGTCGGGATGGACAAGGACGAGATCACGGCCGAAGCCGCGCGCATCGGAACCCTCCCGATCTCCATCATTCCCGACCAGGATTGCTGCCAGCTCTTCACGCCGCGCCACCCGGCGACGCGCGCCGCTCTGTCCGACCTGCGGCAGGCGGAAGAGGCGCTGCCGATTGCCGACATGGTGGAACAGGCAACCGATGGCGCCGTGGTGGAGGACTTTGCGCTGCGAGTCGCCCCGAGTCCAGAACCCAGGAATCTGGCCATCTGAGAATCGTGTGAGTCTGAGAATGTGAGCCTCCCCAGGGATCTGCAGGCGTTGAGCCAAGCCTGCCATCTGTGCGAACGTATGGAATAGGAGATCGACCCAAGGAGGAGCACCGTGTACCAGTCCGTGCGAGAGATGATCGATGCCCTGAAGCCGGGAGCGACTGTGCTCAGCGACCGCGTGAGTGTCACGAGTCCCTCGGCAATCGGAGCCGACACCATTGACAGCTTGGCGTGGGCGGCCGCGTTCGGCGGCGACCCGGAACTGCGCGGAACCGCGCGGTGGATCATCAGGTCGCTGGCCGCGGCGGCCGGGATCCGCCCGGCGTCGATACACGACTTGTACATGGCCATGGGGCGCGGCGACGCGGCCGGCTTCACGGTGCCCGCCATCAACGTCCGCGCGATGGCGTACGACACGGCGCGCGCCGTCGTCCGGTCCGCCCTCAAGCTGAATGCGGGAGCCTTCATCTTCGAGATCGCAAGATCCGAGATCGGCTACACCGAGCAGCGGCCCCATGAGTATGCGGCGGTCGTCCTGGCAGCCGCCCTCCGCGAGGGATTCACCGGACCGGTGTTCATCCAGGGCGACCACGTCCAGACGAACGCCAAGAAGTACAACAGCCCCGACCGGGACAAGGAGATCGAGGCCCTGCGGACCCTGATCAACGAAGAGATCGCCGCAGGGTTCCTGAACATCGACATCGATACCTCGACGCTCGTCGATTTGAGCAAGCCGACGCTGGACGAGCAGCAGGAAGTCAACGTGACGCTTGCCTCTGATTTCGCCGCCTTCATCCGCGCGCACGAGCCCGCGGGCGTTACCGTCTCGGTCGGGGGCGAAATTGGCGAGGTCGGCGGAAAGAACTCCGACGTGCACGAGCTGCACGCCTACATGGACGGCTTCAACAGGCGGCTCCAGGAGCGCGGGCCGCAGGTGATCGGCTTGAGCAAAATCAGCGTCCAGACTGGCACCGCGCACGGCGGCTTTATCAACGCCGACGGCACGGTCCGCACCGACGTGAAGATCGATCTCAAGACGCTCGAGGAGCTGTCACGGGTCGCCCGCGAAGGGTACGGACTGGCTGGTGCCGTCCAGCACGGCGCCTCGACGCTTCCCCCCGACGCCTTCGACGCCTTTCCGCGCGTGGGCGCCTGCGAGATTCACCTCGCGACCGACTTCCAGAACATGGTCTACGAGCATCCGCGCTTCCCCGCCGACCTCAAGGCGGAGATGTACGCGTGGATTCGCGCGAACGCGCAGGAAGAGCGGAAGCCCAAGGACACCGAAGAGCAGTTCATCTATAAGGCGCGCAAGAAGGCGCTCGGTCCGTTCAAGCGACGCATGTGGAGCGTCGCCGACGACGATCGTCGTGCGATCGGCCAGTCGCTCGAGGAGCGCTTCACGTTCCTGATGCGGCAGCTCAAGGTCCAGGACACCTCGGCAGTTGTGTCAAAGTTCGTGCGAGCCGCCGAGCTTCCAACCTCGCGTGACACCGAAATCGTCGCTGCTGGCGGGACGATCTCCGCGGCGGAAAAGAAGGCCGAAGGGCTCGCGGACTAGGCCGGGGACCCCATGCGTCGCGCCGACCTGCTGACGACCTTCGCCATCGCGCTCCTATCGACCGCCGCGACCCTCGGCCAATCTGCGTCCGCCGGTGATTGGCCTCAATGGCGGGGCCCGGAACGAAACGGACTGTCGAGAGAGCGTGGGCTGCTCAAGGACTGGCCCGCATCGGGTCCGCCGCGAGTGTGGGCGGCCACGAATCTGGGTGGCGGCTACGGCTCGATTGCCGTCGCCGCCGAGCGGATCTTCCTCCAGGGCATGAGGGGGCGCGACAGCGTCGTGACGGGCCTCAACCGCGCCGACGGGAAGATCGTCTGGACCAGGACGCTCTCTCAGGCGGGCAACAACGAGCAGGGCCCGGGACCGCGAGGGACGCCAACCGTCGACGGCGACCGCCTCTATGTACTGACCGAACAGGGCGAGCTGGCCTGTCTGCGTGCGCAGGATGGAACCGTGATCTGGCAGCGGAACATCCTGAAGGAATTCGGCGGAAGAAACATTCCCTGGCTGATCAGCGAATCGCCGCTCGTCGACGGGAACAACGTGATCGTCACGCCCGGCGGGAGAGGCGCGGGGATGGCCGCCCTCGACAAGATGACTGGCAGGACCGTCTGGACGAGCAAGGAGCTGAGCGACGAGGCCGGCTACTCGTCACCAGTCGTCGCCGACGTCCAGGGCGTACGCACGGTGATGACGCTGACGTCGGAAGCCGGCGTGGGAGTGCGCGCTCAGGACGGCAAGCTCATGTGGCGGTACCCGCAGGTGGCCAACTCGACAGCGAACGTCACCACGCCGATCTTTTTCGACAACAAAGTCTTCTACACGTCGGCCTACGACACGGGCGCCGCGCTGCTCGGTCTCACCGTTCAGGGTGGAGAGGTCAGGGCCAGGGAGATCTACTTCACCCGCGACATGCAGAATCACCACGGCGGTGTCGTGCTCGTGGACGGCTACTTGTACGGCTTCAACAACGCGATCCTGGCCTGTCTCGAGTTCGCCACCGGCAAGACGATGTGGCGTCACCGTAGTGTCGGGAAGGGCTCCCTCGTCTACGCCGACGGCAACCTCTACATCGTCGGCGAGGACCTGATGGTCGGCCTGGCCGAGGCCACGCCCGCGGGCTACCGCGAGCACGGCCGCTTCCGGATCGACGATCAGGGATGGCCGAGCTGGGCCCATCCCGTAGTGAGCGGAGGCAGGTTGTACATCCGCAACCAGGGCGTGCTCAGCAGCTACGACGTCAGAGCGCGCTGAGTTCAGCGCTCAGCTTTCAGCTTTCAGCTATCAGCTATCAGCTTTCAGCCATAAGCACGAACCGTCGGCTGAGAGCTGAACGCTGAGAGCTGCGTCTCAGCGATCTACTGCAGCAGCGCGGTCGTGTTCCGCTTCGGTACCGCGCCGACCGGAATCTTGGCGATCTCCTTGAGCGTCTTGACGTCCACCACCGATACGTCGTCGGTCACCGGGTTGGCGACGTACGCGGTCTTGCCATCCAGCGTCAACGTCACCCAGCCCGCCCCCTTGCCCGTGAGCCAGGCCTGGCCGATTGGCTTGAGGTCCGGCAGTGAGTACGCATAGAGCGCGTTGTGCAGCCGGCTGTTCACGACGAGCGTCTTGTTGTCGGGCGTGACGGCCATTCCGTGCGAGGGATCGGAGCCCTCCGGCACCGTGCTCCGGCCGGGCGGAAGCGCCGGATGCGTGATCCGTGCGACTTCCTTGCGCGTCTGGAAATCAACGACCGCGAACCCGTTCAGGTTCGTCAACTGAACGAAGATCCACTTCGTCGAGCCGTCTGGATTCGCCGAAAACGTCATCGGCCGGATGCCGAGGTCCATCTCGATGGTCCAGGCCGGCTGCTCGGTTGCGGTGTCGATGATGTTGATCGTGCGCCCCTGAATCGAGCCCGCGACGACGTACTTGCCGTCGGGCGTGACGTAGGCGTTGTGGATCCCGCCCTTGGTGGGTATGGTCCTGGCCAGCGTGCCCGATGCGGTATCGATCACGTCGACGGCCCCTGGCTGCTGAATGATGCCCACGTAGACCCGGCGGCCGTCCTTGCCGATGGCGATGTTGTTCGGCCGCCCGCTCAATTTGACCTTCTTCACGACCATCAGCTTCCTGGCGTCGACGATGTCGAGCGTGGTGTCGGCCTCGTTGCTGATGTAGATCCGGCTCCCGTCGGGCGCCGCGGCTGCCCCGTGGCCCACCTCGATCCCCTCGACAACCCCGACCACCTTGTTCGTCGCCGGATCGATGATGTGCACGTTGTCGCCGGCCGCATTCGTCTGAATGATGCGGACCTTGCCCGACTGGGCGCCGAGCGGGACGGCAACGACCAGCGCCGACGCCGCAAGAGTGCCGCACAACTGGCGCAGTCTACTCGTCATGATCGAATCCCTCCTCGTGTCCCGCAGCCGAAACTGGTTGCACACGTCCCGGCCAGCTTACCTGGCGTTCGATCGGGCCGTCTGGCCCATGACCCACGTCTTGAGCGTCTGCCATTCCGGATCGTTCTGCGATTTCCAGTGCTTGCCGCCGTTGTGGTAGAAGTCGCCGCCGGCCGCCTCCGCCAGCGGGTGGACCAGCAGCCGGCTCTGCGGGCTGCCCGGCACCACCGAGCGTTGGATGACGAGGTCGAAGTTCTTTCGCGAGGCTTCGTCGCTCCAGGTCGACGTGCCCGGCGTGAACGGCTGCAGCCGCATCGGCGTGCCCTCGATGTGGCACGAGATGCAGCGCGCGTGACCGGGCCTCTTGGCCACGAAGATGGGCTGCACTCTGGTCTTGAAGAACTCGAAATCCAGGGTGACAGCGGCTGAGGGCGCAGGCTGCTGCGCCGCGAAGAGCCACCCGCCCGAGGCGGTGGACGACAGGGTCAGGACGCCGATCAGAAAAGCGCGCGCCGCACGCATGGGATGACCTCCTCGTGCTGGTGGCCGCCGGGCCGGGCTCCCGTCAGACGCCCGTCCGGAGCGTTGCCTGCTTATTCTAATGGCTGTCGGACGCGTCAGTCAGGAATTCCGCCGTCGGGCACGTGGTTCGCCGGCCACACTTCGATGAAGTGGATCGCGATCTCCTCGTTCACGTTGCCGAGCGACAGCACGTCGTAGGCGTGCCAGGCGCCGTCTATGAAAATCGTCAGCTTGTCCAGTGAGATGGCGTTCGATGGATTCCGCTGGCGCCCGGACTGGTAGCCGGCAAGCTTGAGGTGCCAGATCATGCGGAGCATCAGCTCCTCGCATTCGCGGAGGCTCTGAGCTTCGGTCGATTTTGGCGCGGTCAGGTTCGGAAACTCCCGGGCCGTCGCGCGGACGACTTCTTCCGCGCGTGTGGCCGTCAGCGGGCCCGGCGGCACGTGATAGCTGCTGTCGGGCGTCGGAGGCGGGGGAGGCGGCGGAGGTT
>Ga0114944_1000084_pt1 | contig 22933 bp, 22 predicted proteins | sample OV2TP2_FD_89582 | JGI IMG/M metagenome (GOLD analysis project Ga0114944, IMG submission 89582) | Hot spring microbial communities from Beatty, Nevada to study Microbial Dark Matter (Phase II) - OV2 TP2 | ecosystem: Environmental > Aquatic > Thermal springs > Hot (42-90C) | place: USA: Beatty... | reverse complement strand
GAAATAAAAGAAGTGCATGATGATTTGCTGACCGGCAAAACCAAAATGCTGTACGTGGCGCCGGAAACGCTTACCAAGCAGGAGAACCTGGAGTTTTTCAGCGACCTTAAAATTTCGTTTTTTGCCGTGGATGAGGCGCACTGTATTTCGGAGTGGGGCCACGATTTCCGGCCCGAGTACCGCCGCCTGCGGGAAATGATGATACAGATAAACCCCGATATCCCGATGATTGCACTGACTGCCACGGCAACTCCAAAGGTGCAAAGCGATATTATCACTAACCTTGACCTGCGCAACCCGAATGTTTTTATTTCTTCATTCAACCGTCCCAATCTTTATTATGAAATAATTCCCAAGATTAAAAAAGATGATACGCTGAAGAACATGGCAAAGTTTATTGTGCAGAATAAAGGAAAGAGCGGTATCATCTATACCACCAATAGAAAAACAACAGAAGAGCTGGCCGATATGCTGGTGGCTAACGGTATCAAAGCAGTGGCATATCATGCGGGTCTCGACAGCAAGTTGCGGACCGAACGGCAGGATAAATTTCTGAATGAAGAAGTGCAGGTAATTGTGGCCACCATCGCCTTCGGAATGGGAATTGACAAACCCGACATTCGATTTGTAATTCATTACAATATTCCCAAGAGCATTGAAAATTATTACCAGGAAACCGGCCGCGCCGGCCGCGACGGACTGGAGGGCAAGTGTATTCTTTATTATTCACATAAAGATGTGGCCAAGCTTGAACACCTGATGCGTGACAAGCCGCTGAGCGAACGGGAAGTGGGTGCGCAGCTCATTGGCGAAATGGTGGCTTATGCCGAAAGCGGTGTCTGCCGCAGAAAAATCCTGTTGAGCTATTTTGGCGAAGAATATGAAAAAGAAAAATGCGGGCATTGCGACAATTGCAAACACCCGAAAGAAAAAGTGGAAGCCAAAGAAGAAGTACTGAGTGTGCTGAATACAATCAAAGCGCTGGATGAACGCTTTGCCGCCGAGTATGTCATCAACATAATTACAGGCAGGCTTACGCCGCAGATTACAATTTACCGACACGAAGGGCTGGATGTATTTGCCTGCGGCAATGATAAGGAACCTCATTTCTGGAATTCACTGATCCGCCAGCTGCTGCTGGAGGGATTGTTGCAAAAAGACATTGAAGAATACGGCGTGCTGAAATTCACAAAGAAGGGGCTTGATTTTCTGAAGAAACCGAAGTCTTTCAAGATTGTGCTCAACAACCTGTACGAAGAAGCCAATGCCGATGATGATGAAGGCGCCGAAGGAGGTGATGGTGCTGCGGCCGATGAGCGGTTGTTTGAAATGTTGAAAGAACTGCGGCAAAAAGAGGCTAAGAAAAAAGGCTTGCCTCCCTTTGTTATTTTCCTTGAAACATCGCTGCAGGATATGGCCACCCTGTACCCGGTGACGCTTGCCAACCTGGAAAAATGCCAGGGCGTAAGCAAGGGCAAGGCCCTGCGCTATGGGAAACCGTTTATTGAACTGATTTCAAAATATGTGGAGGAAAACAACATCGAACGCCCCGATGATTTTGTGATGAAGAGCGTAGTGAACAAAAGCGGTAACAAGGTTTTTATTATCCAGAATATTGATAAAAAAATTCCGCTTGAAACCATTGCCAAAAACAAAGGCATGGACATGAACGAGCTGCTGGAAGAAATGGAAACCATTGCTGCCAGCGGCACCCGGCTGAACCTGGACTATGCCCTGGAGCAAATACTGGATCCTTATGACCAGGAAGAAATCATCGAGTATTTCAAAGGCTGCGAAACCTCATCGCTGCAGGTGGCGCAGGAAGAACTGGCCGATCATGATTTCACATGGGAACAACTGAAACTGATGCGGATAAAATTTTTGGGGCAGTATGGTATGTAGGGAAGCTGCGAGCCATAAGCTTTTAGCCGCCAGCTGATATCTATTCATCTGTTTATTTATCTTTAAAACACCTCTTTAGGGGATGGGAGCATGAGAACAAACTATTCATCCGGCGCCAAATGGGAAGACATAGTTGGCTACAGCCGGGCTGTAAAGATGGGCAATACCATTGAAATAACCGGCACTGTGGCCGTGGATGAAAACAGCAGGCTCGTTGGCGGCGACGACGCTTATGAGCAAACAAAATTTATCATACAGAAAATAGAAAATGTTTTGAAGAAAGCCGGCGCTTCGCTGAATGATGTGGTGCGGACAAGAATGTTTGTCACTGATATTTCCCGCTGGCAGGAATACGGCCGTGCCCACGGTGAATTTTTTAAAGACATCAAGCCGTGTACAACGATGGTGGAAGTTAGTAAATTGATTTCGCCGGAATATTTAATAGAGATTGAAGCCACTGCAATTTTACCCACATCGCCCCAATGGTGAATACGGCATCACCTCACTCCCCCGTTTGATATTTCTTACTGCTTATTCGGGATTTTGCAGGATTTCAGGTTAATCCCGGCGTTGCAAAAAACAGAGTTAATCATGAAAATTGTTTGGTCTGATCCTTCGTGAAAGTTATATTTGACTTATAATAAAGACCTTTAATTAAATACCCTGTTATGAAATTTTTTTTCCCGGCTTTCTTTGTTCTTTTCCTTTCGTTAAATCTCTATTGCCAGCATGCACAGATTACTTTTTCCGATGATTTTAAAATAGCGGAAAAAGAATACAAAGATCAAACGGTAGCTCATTCGGTGTATCATAAGAATAGTTTTTATACTGCTACTAATTCCGGGGTTAGTATGGGCAAGTGGTTGTTTACAAAACTCTATGATGTGAAGTTCGCTATCACCATTGCTAAGTTTGACAGGAGTATGAACAAGATAAAGGAGATTGAACTTGAAAATGGTTCAAAATCCTTCGGCCCCCTTATGCCCGAACTGCTTCTGCTGAACAACCAACTATTCCTGGCCTATTTTCAGAGCGACAGCAAAACTTCTTTTAGTTTGTTTTTGGCCCTGGTGGATGAAACCGGCTTAACGATTAAAAAATCAAAAAAGATCTGCACTATCCGGCAGGAAAACGTCGGTATCTTCAAAATTATGGAAGTGTTAAAAGGGGGGCTGGTATATTTCTGCAATTCTGCTGATAATAAGAAAATTCTTGTTGCCTGTAAATCGTCGCCCAATAACCTGCAGACATTAGTGGCAGATGACAGCCTCAGCATAGTAAAACAAACCAATGTATCCATTCCCAACTCAGAATTTCAAATTTCATCAGCCGTTTTAACCGCTGATAATCTGGAGTGCATGGTGCTCGATTCCGAACATGAAACAAAAATCGTTTACATCAGCCCGGATGGTAAAAAATCCCAAAAAACATTAAAAGCCTCCGGAAATTTAAATCCCTGTTTCACCAATGTCACCCTGTCGCGGGATGGCAAAAGCATTTACATTTATTCTGCTACTTCGGTATCAGGCGGGGATGATGATGCGTGCAACGGGCTGCTCATTTCACAATTAGATTGCAGTACCTTACAACTTTCCAGGCAAATGGCTTACGAATTTCCTCCCGAATTTATACAAACAATTTCCGAAAAAGGAGGTGGTTCAGCTCGCAAGAAAGAATACGCCATGTTTACCTTTACACCCGTCCTGGTTGAACTGGGCAATGGCACCATAGCTATCCTTGGATGTCCTGAAAAAGTGAATATTTCTATTTCGACATCAGCCCCCAACATGAATGGTCAGACCAGCACAGTGGCCACCACCACTTTAAATGTGGGACCGGTAATCGCTTTTTTTCCGGATTTGAACGGCAAATCTTTTGAATATGTAATAGTACCCAGGCGAATCGTATTTTCAAAACGCCAGCGAAGCGGATCCGGAGCAATTCAAATAGTACAGGCGCCCGGCATGTCGCATTCATCTGCCAGCTTTTTTACTGCCCGGTCGGGCGATGATATCGTTATATTTTACAATGACAACGAAACAAATTTGGCTAAAAATGAGAATGAAAAAATAAAATCAACGTACAATCCTTATAATCTTGTGTTGGCGGAAGCGGTAATAAATAAAGATAAAAAGCTGCAATACCGCAAACAGGTTGGAGAAAACCTGAAAGACAATAAAACCTATTATTTAGGTTATGCGGTCCCCAATTCCTCTTCGTCAGTTGTTTTTCCTGTTGGCAAGGAAGGAGTAGGGTTTAATGCCATGAAGATGTTCTTCACCAACTGGTGCTTTATTGATATAAAATAGTACTCATTGATTCCCCAAGACAGAAAAACTATTTCTGTTAATTTTATGCCTCTTTGATTGTTTCATTTTCAAATTTTCAAATTGGCACATTTGCACATTACATCCAAACTCCCCTCCGTCGGCACCACCATCTTTACCACGATGAGCGGGCTGGCCAGCCGGCACAACGCTATCAATCTTGGCCAGGGATACCCTGACTACCCGATGAGCGAAGAACTGATGGATAAAGTATATGCAGTGATGAGGAAAGGCTGGAACCAATATGTGCCCATGCAGGGTTATATGCCACTGCGGGAATCACTGGCTGAAAAAGTGGAATTTCTTTACAGCACAAGAGTTTCTCCTGACACACAAATCACCATAACTCCCGGCGGCACCTATGCCATTTATACTGCACTTACCACCGTGCTGCAGCCGGGCGATGAGGTAATAGTTTTTGAACCGGCGTATGACAGTTATATCCCCAATATTGAAATCAATGGAGCCATACCGGTGCTTGTAGATTTGAAATTTCCGGAATATAAAATTGACTGGGAAGAAGTAAAGCAAAAGATAACACCCAAAACAAAGATGTTAATGCTGAACAGCCCGCACAACCCCACCGGCGCTGTATTGCGTGAAGAGGATATGCGGCAACTGCAGGCGATTGTGAAGGACAGCAACATTTTTATCCTGTGCGATGAGGTGTATGAACATCTCATATTTGACAACATCCCCCACCAGTCTGTACTGCGTTATCCTGATTTGCTGGAAAGAAGTTTTGTTTGCTTTTCATTCGGCAAAACCTATAACTGCACCGGTTGGAAACTGGGTTATTGCATCACATCTCCGGAACTGATGGTTGAGTTCAGAAAAGTACACCAGTTCAACTGTTTTTGCTGCCACACACCGTCGCAGGTGGCGCTGGCAGAGTATTTGAAAAATAAAGAAGCTTATTTATCGCTCAGCAGCTTCATGCAGCAGAAGCGGGATTATTTTATTGAACTGATGAACGCTACACGGTTCACGATGCTGGAGAGCCGGGGCAGCTACTTTATCTGTGCTAAATACGACCGGATCAGCGATGAAACGGATAAAGATTTTTCTATCCGCATTACAAAAGAATTCGGCGTGGCTACCATACCGGTTTCTTCATTTTACAAATCGGGAACCGATAACAAGGTGGTGCGCTTTTGTTTTTCCAAAAAAAATGAAACGCTGGAAGCAGCAGTGGAGCGGTTGAGGAAGATTTGAGATTACCTGAGCTGCGAAGCGGGAACTTTTTTTACCCGGCCATGTTTGTCTGCAATTACCAGGTAGCCGTGTTTCTTTTTTTCTTCGGCTACAAGTTTTTTTCTGGTAGCCTCAAGCCCCTCTTTTGTCAATTGCGAAAAGGACTTTTTTATAGCATTATTTTTTCCCATACTTCAAAATTAAGAATTTCCGTTTTGCCCTTTTCTTTTTTAGCCACCCATTGATAATCACCGGCCGAGTTGTCAATAATCAGCCATTCATGGGCAATATTCAGAAACGAAGAAATGTTTTTAATCCCTCTATGGAAGCGGCGTACAATAATTTCATCCGGGATGTTGTGACCTCCTTCAGACACTCTTTTCTTCACCCTTTGTTTTGCGATGGCTGGGCTGCTGAGCCATAAAAATAAAAGAAAATAACCTTTTTGCCTGGCCTGATTCAGAAGTCTTTTATATGAAAGTGTAGTTAGTGTCGTTTCAAATCCAAAATCTTCTTTCTCTGCTATTAATTCTTGCAATCTTTTAAGCATGAGTTTGCCTGCCTTGAAAGCTACTGTTTCGGGTGCAAACGGTGAAAGTCCCTTTGCAATTTCGTCTGCATTTACAAACTGTATCACACCATAATAATCCGGTAAAATGGTTTTTGCAGCCGTGGTTTTTCCTGCTCCGTTTGGACCCGCTATGATGTACATTACCGGCATATTCAGAAACAAGTTAATCATTTACCTTTAACGCAATGCTACATGATCCGCGATACAAAGGAATAGCTTTTATGCTGCTGGCAGCATTGGGGTTTTCCGTAATGGGCGGCGCGGCAAAAGCTTTGAAAGAAAGTTTTAATGCCGGACAGCTGGTGTTTTACCGCAATGCGGTCGGTTTACTTTTTTTATTGCCCGGGTTGTTTATTAAACCGCCGGTGCAGCAGGGTGGCAAGCCGCTGCGCCTTGCCTTTCGCGGACTGATGGGTACCCTGGCACTTTACACGTTGCTGTATTGCATCCTGCACATTCCGCTGGGCACAGCCATGAGTTATAATCTCACGTCAGCTTTATTCATCGCTATATTTTCTTATTTTCTTTTTGGAGAATATCATGGTAAACGGGTGGCGCTTGCAGTTGTACTTGGCTTTGCCGGCATGCTGCTTATCTATAAACCCGTGATGTACCTGCCCTGGTATTATCACCTGGCCGGACTGATATCAGGCATCACTTCCGCTATCGCCTATCTTACCGTACATCGTCTTGCAAAATATTATGACCCGAGAGTGATTGTGCTTTCATTCCTGCTGAGTGGCTTCCTGGTTCCACTTATCAGTATGATGATTCATTACACCTCCGGCATACAAACCGACGGTCTTTTCATTATTAATTTCCGTATGCCTGCCGGGTTTGAGTGGTTCTGGATATTACTGATGGGCCTCGCAGCGCTATTTGGTCAATATTTTGTTACCAAATCTTACGGGGCGGACAAAGCCGGCATCGTTTCCATCTTTGGTTATTCCAATATTATATATTCCGTTTTTATCGGCATGCTGCTGGGCGATGCTTTCCCCGACTGGATGAGCTGGACCGGCATTTTCTGCATCATCGGCAGCGGGATAATCATCTCCTTTGTTAAAAGAAAATCAGCCGGCTGACTTTTTTTAAAAAATAACGGGTAAAATTTGTTTGTCTGAAGTGCCTTATCGTATATTTGCGATAAGGGATTAAATAAATCATATAACAAATTCCAATGGCCATACACAAAAAAGAGGAGTTTACACTGAAAGAGCAGGAGCTGGCAGCATTTGCCAAAGCGCTGAGTCACCCGGCCCGCATTGCCATACTGAAAGTGCTGGCGCAAAAAAATGAATGCATCTGCGGACAGATTGTTGATGTGCTGCCGCTGGCGCAAAGCACCGTAAGCCAGCACCTGAAGGAACTGAAGATTGCCGGCCTGGTTGACGGCACTATTGATGGTCCGCGAAGTTGTTATTGCATCAACTGGAAAGCTTTTGAAAAATTTAAAGATGCATTCAGTTTTCTATTCAATAAGCTGAAAACACAAAATGAAAAAAGCTGTTGCGGACAGGCTGAATAGACTTGTTTCAGCATACGTGTCAGCGCCAAACCGGATAAATCTATTCGGACAGGCAACAGAAGCTGTGTAGTGATTAAAATGCCGGCTCATAATCAATTAAACAAAATAAAAAGTAACGTCATGAAAACAGAAACTGAAATCAAAGACCTGGTCAAGGAAAAGTATTCACAGATTGCCACGCAATCCAAATCGGCAAATGCAGCCTCCTGCTGTGGCGCCACTGCCTGCTGCGGTGATGATGTTTACAACATTATGGCCGATGATTATTCAAAGCTGGATGGCTATGTAGCTGATGCTGATTTGGGACTTGGCTGCGGGTTGCCCACTGAGTTTGCAAAAATTAAAGAAGGCGATACGGTGGTTGACCTGGGCAGCGGCGCCGGCAACGATGCCTTTATTGCAAGAAGAATTACCGGTGAAAAGGGGAAAGTAATCGGCATTGATTTTACCGAAGCCATGATTGCGCGGGCAAGAGAGAATGCGGTAAAACTCGGGTATAACAACGTGGAGTTCCGCCACGGCGACATTGAAAGCATGCCGCTGTTCAGCAATAAAGCTGATGTGATTGTTAGCAACTGTGTGCTGAACCTGGTACCCAACAAACACAAGGTGTTCAGCGAAATTTACCGGGTGCTGAAACCCGGCGGGCATTTCTCCATTTCTGATATTGTGCTGGAAGGTGAGTTACCTTCCAAATGGAAAGAGGTAGCCGAACTGTATGCGGGCTGCGTAAGCGGCGCCATGCAGAAAAATGAATACCTCGGCATAATTGAAGAAGCCGGTTTTACCAATATCACGTTGCAAAAAGATAAAACGATAACCATACCCGATGAAATACTTGCAGAGTATGTAACAGCCGAAGAAATCAGTGAATACAAAAAAGGCAAAGTGAGAATAACCAGCATTACCGTGTATGCGGAAAAGCCGGCCAAGGACGAAAGAAAATGCTGTGAACCCGGCAGCGGTTGTTGCTAATCTGCCGGTCCTGCTGACGGAGTGTATGAAAACTTTTTTTTGGAACTATTTTTTTAAATAAAAGTAAAGCCATGAAAACAACAAGGCAAAAAGACCCCGGCTGCGGATGTGGATGCTGCGGCGGTATGGTTGATTAAGTGACGGTAAAAAACTCCGCAGCAGCACAACCGCTTGCGGAGTTTTATTTAATTTACAGGCATGAAAAAGAAACTCCTTTTTGTGTGTGTGGAAAACAGCAACCGTTCTCAAATGAGCCAGGCATTTGCCACTATGCTGGGTGGAGAAAGTGTGGAAGCCTTCAGTGCGGGCAGCAAACCATCCGGTATTGTGAATCCCAAAGCAATTGCTTCGATGAAAGAACTCGGTTATGATTTAAGCAATCACGCAAGTAAATCACTGGAAGAAGTAAAGCAGTTTGCTCCCTTTAATGCCGTGGTGACGATGGGCTGCGGCGATGCCTGCCCCTGGATGCCGGCTAAAAAATTTATTGACTGGCAAATACCCGACCCCAAAAACATGGAGCCTGCAGCGTTTAATAAAGTGAGAGATCTTATCCGCGACAAGGTGAAAGAGTTGCTGCAAACCATTTAGTTTTGCCAAAACTTTTTTCTTGCAACCGATCATCTCCCGCACCACATATATTTTTCTTTATTCATTACTTGGTATTGTTTATATCGCCGGGCTTTTTGTACCCCTGATGGATAACGACTCGGCGCATCATGCCAATATCGGCCTGCGCATGTACCTCACCGGCGATTATGTAAACCTGGTTGACCATCGCGGCGATTATATTGATAAACCGCATTTTCTTTTCTGGATATCGGCACTGAGCTATCACATCTTCAGTGTCACGGGTTTTGCGTACAAGTTTCCTTCGTTCCTCTTTACCATCCTCGGTACGTATTCTGTTTTTCGTTTGGGAAAAGAACTGTATAACCACGAAACGGGCAAGCTTGCTGCGTTGATTGCCGCTTCTTCGTTCTGCCTCATACTTGCCAACAACGATGTGCGGATGGATGCCATACTCACCGCCGCCATTGCTTTTGCCAGTTGGCAACTGGTGGCTTATGTGCATCACAGAAAATTTATTTTTCTCTTTGGCTCAGCTCTCGGACTTGCCATTGGTTTTGCCACCAAGGGTCATGTGGGTTTGGTCACGCCGGTAGCCGGTATCTTCTTTTATATTTTATATAAAAAACAGTGGCGTCTGTTTTTTGACTGGCATTGGCTGGTTGTAATCTTCCTGTTTTTACTTTTTATATCGCCGGTGCTGTATTGCTATTACCTGCAGTTTAATCTTCACCCCGAAAAAATTTCGCAGGGCATGAAGGGGGTGAACGGTGTGAAATATATTTTGTGGAGCCACAGCTTCGACCGCATCAGCGGGCACGAACGTTTTGGCGGCGCTTTGGGCAAAGAAGATAAATTCTTTTTCCTGCACACTTTCCTGTGGACCTTTGCGCCGTGGTGCTTTGCAGCGCTTCTCGCCGTTGTGCTGCGGGTAAAAAATTTTTTCCTGCGCAAAGAAGAGTGGCTGAGCACAGGAGTTTTCCTGCTGCTGGCGCTGCTGATAAATTTTTCCAATTTCAAATTACCCCACTATATGCCCATACTGGCGCCGGCCACCGCATTGATGGCCGCACATTTTTTTGCGCAGCATTGGAACAATGAAAAGTGGCAAAAAATTTTTTTTATTCTTCAAACAACTGCCGTTGTTCTGTTGCTTGCAGCCACCGTATTGATAAACACATGGGCATTCCCCGTCAAAAATTATTTTTTGTTTGCGGGATTGATGGCTTTTCTTACTGTGGTTTTTTATTATCTGTTCAGCAGGCTTTTTTCTTTGGTTCAAAAAGCAGTAGCGGTATCTGTGGCGGCTATCGCACTGTTTTTCTTTTTACTCAATACAAATTTTTATCCGCAGCTTCTCACCTGGCAGGGCGGCAAATCGTTGGCCGATAAAACGAAGGATATTGCCGACCCGAAAGATGTTTATTTTTGGCCCGTTACTTTCAGCTCTTCGTATAATTTTTATTCCGCATCGCTGCGGCAGGTGTATAATGATTCGCTTTTACAAACAGGAAAAAAATGCTGGCTGGTTTATTCCAAAAGCCTGCAGCCGCAGATTGATGCTGCCGGTTTTGTTTTTGGCAAAACATTTTCTGTTCCCGATTACGAAATCACAAGACTGAATAAGCGTTTTCTTGACCCGGCCACCAGGAAAGAGACACTGGATGAAATGATAATGGCAGAGGTGATAAACAAAAAGCCGGTACTGCAATAAATCTAAGTTTTTACATATCGGGAAGCGGGATCCGTCCGTCTAATACAAATCAATTTTAATTGTTGTATCTATATAGTTCACATCTTCGGTATCGAAAATTTTTTTAAATTCAACAAGCGGAATATACGATTGCGCCCACAGCATAGCCTCGCTTCTTGTAAGCCATTTCCCGAATCTTGCTGCTGCCAGTTCAGAATTATAGGAACTCTCCGTCCATAAAAAATAAGCCCCTTCGCTGCTTTGTTTTAAAGAAACAGAAACCCTGTCGTCTTCTGATGACCCCGGCCGGTCATAGATATAGAGTGTTTTTGCATCGTCAGGAAATAATCTCAGCATATCCTCTTTGGGCAATATTTCCCGAAAGCGGGAAACCACTTTTGAATAGGCCGAAATATCAGCTTCTATTATTTTCAGTTTCCGCTTTTCGGCTGAAATTTTTTTGGCCGAATCAAAAATTTTGGGCAGCGTAGTGGAAAGCGTTGCGGCTGCCCCTATTAAAACGCCTACCCCGGCAGGGGCCAGGTATTGTTTCAGCAGCGGTTTTAAAAAACTTTCCTCCGGGCCGTCAGTCTTTTTTATCATTTTTTCTTTTTTTGTTGTGCTGTGTTCCATTACAGGTTGTCAACCAGTTCTGCAAATTTGCCCATCTCCAGTCCTTCCAGGAAATGTTGGCGCTGAAAGCGGTCGTCATCGCAGCCGGTTATTTTTGCTTTATTCTCTTTGCATATTTTAAACAATGAATAGGATACGAGTATTTTAAATTTCATCGCCTCCCGCAATCCCCGTCCTGCTATTTTCCGGAAATTGTCTGTGTACTGATATTCTATTTTCATCTTGTTTGAAAGTACAAAAATTACTTTTTGCCCATCTGCATTTGTTATCACTTCCTGCAGCATCAGCTCCCGGGCTTGTGCTGTGTTTTCAAAAATTCTTCCGGGGACTGCCGTGTAAATCATAATGCGTTTGTATACCGCCTTCTGACTTTTTTTGGCCGACGCCGATACAATGCCAGCCCCGGCTAACAAAACTATCCTGATAAATGCTCTTCTGCTGTTTCTATTACTCATTGACTTATTTTTTTTGAAAATATTAAAAAAAGGAATCCATAGTGTTATTTTATCAAAAAAGTCCTGCTGCTTTATTCATTGAGCCGGCCGCAGCAAATAGGTGCCATTGGCTTTGATTTTGGAAAAACTTTTTCCATACCCGGTTACGAAATCACCCGGCTGAAAAAAGCTTTCTTGATTCCGCTGCCAGAAATGAACCTTTGGATGAAATAATAATGGCAGAGGTTTTGGGAATAAAAAAATAGGTTTACTTCAGTTTTTCAAGCGAATATATTTTTCCGTATTGATCCGGTTTATTCCTTCGCTTTCTATTTTTTCAATCCCGCTTTGAATAAGCGTGTCACCGCTGATGGTCAGCATAAAAGTGAAATCGTGCCCTTCCCATTCTTTTGCACTGCAATATTCAAGATGCTCTGTATAATTATTGCCACGTAGCGTGTAGCGGCCGCCACCGGCAGAAAAGTCTGCCGCCGGGTTGTTTCCTGTGCCGTGTTGTAAAAATGCAAAATGCGACTTGTTGATGATTTTGATAAACGATTTATCACGGGTATAATCTGTAATGACCGTATCGCCTTTTTCAATCAGCGTGCCGGTGAGTAGTTTCCATGTGCCTTCAATGGGTAAATTTCCCGGTTCCTGCGGAGGCGGGTTGGTCTTTTCGTAGCAGGAGGCTAAGCAAACCAGCAAAAGCAATTTTGTAAAACTCTTTTTCATAAATCAGTATTTGGTACAGTAATTTTTTGTTTGTTATGTTGCGGCCCGGCTTTCGAAGGTTGCAGGCTTTTCAACACCCCACAGCATTATACCAGTACTTCTTTTGCCTTTGCATAAAATTTTTTTCTTTCTTCCATCCCGTTGTAGCCGCCGTTGATGCTGATGCTGATAAATTCCACCGGCGACACGTCAATGATTTTCCCCCTGTATTTTTTCTTCAGCACATCGCTGTCGGCGTGGTTGGCAATATCATTCAGCCCGCGGGTCTTCCAGTATTCGCAGGCACTCCACACGGCATGCTCGGGTGCTTCCAGCAGCTCCGGGTTGTTGATAAACAAATCCCGCTGTCCTTTTTTTATTCCCAGCTGCAGGTAATTGCTGCGGCCAGTGGTTTGAAAAATGCCACGACCTTTAAACCGTACCCCGTCGCCTGCAAATTTATTCCCCAGGTCAAGCCGCCCCTCATAGGCTTTGCCCGAGGCATATTCCCTTGTTGTTTTAAAGTGATCAGTTTCGTGGCAGGCCTGCGCCAGGAAATGGGCAAACTCCTGCGCAGTATCAATTTCATATGATGGACAGATTTTGTTTATCCATTCTGCCAGGCCTGTCATCAGTTTGGTGTTAATGCCTGCAATCGCCTTCAGGTGTTCGGCGGTAATGGTGTAAGCCATAACAATTGGTTTGTGTTGATAAAATTCATTTCCCGCTGCTGACCGGGGCTCTTTATGGAAAGACATTTTGAGGCTTTCAAACAATAAACGGGGTAGACCTGTTTGTGTCTTGCGGCCTCTTTAAAAATAAATTTACAGAACCGGGCCGGTATTCTGTTTTATCAATCCGGCAAAAATGCAAAATAACCGATGTGTGCCCCGGTACTATTAACGGGTTATTGAATAATCAGCCGCCTGCTATATACAGTGGAATTATTTTTTATTCGGAGAACATACACTCCCGGCCGCAGCCCGGTTTTTACTTCAATCACTCCGCCGGCTGCACCGGATTTTTTATACACTCTTCTTCCTGTCAAATCAAAAATTTCAACGAAGAGTTTTCCGTCAGCAACAAAACCGACTGTGCTGATGCGGAAATAACCATTGGACGGGTTGGGATAAACCAGGATATCCTGTATTTTATTCTCCGGTAAAATTTCTGATGCTGCTATTGCCGGCATACTTGCTGCTGCCGGCGAAACAGTAATCTGGAACTCCGACGCTTTCAGCCGGGTGACAATCACCGAACCGCCTTCTGTTGGAATGTCCACGATATTATACAGGTTGCCCACGCTGCTGTAGGAATACTGAACTCTTGCGGGTTTTGAAACAGACGTGCTGGTTACTTCAACTGTGTTTCCAACAATTACAGCCGTTGCACTTTTAAACTGCCCGGTTGCAGCAGCTAATTTGAAATCCCCAGGAGGTTTGCCGTCATTTGTAATCAACCCGCCTCCCAAAAATTTCCATTTGAGAATAACCTTGTTGCCCGACACATAACTTTCCGGAACATTACGGATGGGGCCGGAGTACGTAAGGTTTTCACCATAAACCAATCCCCTTGCTCCTATAGCTGTGCGGATGCCTACGGGTTTCTTTTCTGTTGGGTGCAAAGTGCCGCCGGGCAAATCGCGGATGACTACAAGAAAACTTTCGGGCATTTCATCAGCTACTTCAAGCTGCGCATTGCGGCATACATTCCAGCCGGAGCGGTAAGCAAGCTGAATAATGCCGAAAGGAAGACCGGGTTGTCCCCAGTCGCTGCGCCATTCGTTTATCATGTTCATCAGTTTTTCCTTATACCCGCCGTCGCCGCCATTGCTTTCACCCTGGTACCATGCCACTCCTTTCACGGCAAAAGGCTGAATGGATTTTATCATGGCATCATAATCATCGCCGATGCCGCCGCTGCTGTGCTGCCAGTGTTCGATGGCCGTGCCATCATGTGTGGCCTGTATCAACCCGATGGGCACGTTGCCAAACCACTGCGAAAGCTCAAGTCCCATCCAGTAACCCACTGCTGAGAAACTACCCGCTGTGGATGAGTTGGAAATCTGCCAGCTTGATGTCGAAGGTCCGTTGCCTGCAGTCATCCGGAACAGGCGGATATTGTGGTTGCCTGCATCGGCAATAGCAGCATCGCCGCCGTTTGCCTTGCTTAGTGGCCAGCCCATATTGGATTGCCCGCTGCATACCCACACTTCACCCACCTGCACACCCGTGAAACTTATAGTTTCGGCGCCTGATGAAATAATCAGGGTAGATGGAGATGAGCTTGCTGTCATTGCAGAAAGATCGGCACGCCACTGGCCGCTGCCGTTAGCAATGGCTGATACGTTTTGTCCCATGAATTGAACAGTGACAGTTGCCCCGGCATCGGCGGTGCCAAACACGGGAACAGTAGTGCCCCGTTGCAGCACCATGTTTGAACGGAAGATGGGTGATGCGGTTAACTGCCCGGATACAACCGGGATGAACAGCAGTATTGATAAAAGAAAAGACAAGGCTTTCGGAAGGGTGGCTCTCATACGCTGTTGTTTGGGTTGAAAAATTCTGCATGCCTCAGTTGCGGTGGCTTCTTTTTAAAGGTAAGGAGATTATCCTTTACCTGTTGCAATCATTCAAATCAATAGTTTTTTCTATTGGTAAAAATACCAAGGCATTGTCAGGTCTTGAGTGGAGCTACCGGCATACGAAACACTTTTAATAAAAAGAAAAACTCAATGAGCATTACGGCAAACCGCAGCCGGTCGGCAAAAATCCATTTATCAACCATGGCAATGATTTCGTCATCCGTTTTCCCGGCGCCGGCATTCGTCATCAGTGCTTCGCTGATGGGATAGATATAAGTAAGTGTATAAATGATGCCGAGGGCAAGAGTGGTGAAAGTGACCAGCGGGCTGCGCCGGTGAGCTTTGCTGTGCCAGCCCAGCAGCAATGCGATTAAAACCGGAAGTGTCCGGGCTGCCATCCAGGGTGGACCAAAAAAATTAAAGATGTAGTTATTGAAATTGGTGCTGCCGAAAAATTCTTTTACCGAATCCGGCGGCGATTCGCTCCACATGGGCACGATTACTTTCATGCTGAAAAGTGTGCCTCCCACCCAAAGGCTTAAACCGATAACAGCCAGTCAGAGAAAAAAAACAAAGAGCCTGTTGCGGAGTGTCATGCCGTTGGTTTTATTTATCCCTAAGCTGCGCTTTCTTATTTTCCCTGCTCTATGGATATTACGATTTTCCCTTTGTGCCTGCCTGTTCCGAAATAATGGAACGCATCCGGTGTTTCATGCAGCGGGTACACCCGGTCAATAACGGGCACAACTTTTCCTTCTTTAAAAAGCCGGGTAAGCAAATCAAGATCGGTCCGGTTGGGTTTGTAGCCCATGATGCCAAGCTTCTTTTTGCTGAAGCGGGATAGCAGCGGTTCAAGCAGCATCATCCGTAAAAGAAGCCCGCCCATCGAGCCGCCGATCATAACAAACACGCCACCGGGTTTTAATGCACGGCTGTAATCAGCAACAGAGCGGTGTGCTGTTACGTCCAGTATCTTGTCGTATTGTTTTCCGCTGCGTGTAAAATCTTCTTTTGTATAATCAATAAGATGGTCGGTACCGAGGGATTGCAATATTTCGAATTTATCCGCACTGTCCACGCAGGTTACCTCGGCGCCACAGCTTTTTGCATACTGTAATGCCAGCGTACCGACGCCGCCGCCTGCGCCGTTGATGAGCAATTGTTGCCCGGGAAGTAACTCTCCGCGATAGCGCAGCCCCTGCAAGGCAAGCAGACCGGCCTGCGGCAATGCGGCGGCCTGTTCAAAACTCATAGCCGGAGATTTTTTTGCCAGCAGTTTTTCCGGCACGGCCACATACTCTGCAAAACCGCCAAAACCATTGCCGGCAATATCGCCAAACACTTCATCGCCGGGTTGAAACTCTTTTACATTTTTACCCACCACTTCCACCGTGCCGGCAATATCGGCACCAAGGATTTTATACCGCGGCTTAAACAACCCGCCGATGAGGCGCACAATAAAATGCCTGCCCTGCAGCTGATCCCAGTCCCACGAGTTGACGGATGAAGCAAAAATTTTTACCAGCACTTCATTTTCTTTGGGCCTTGGTTTATCCGCTTCTTTCAGCTGAAGCATTTCAGGCGGACCGTATTGGGTGTAAATGATAGCTTTCAGAGTTTTTAAAGTTTGTGTGCAAGATTATGAAAATTTGTTCGCAGGAATGAAGATGGTATAAAAACAAGCCAACGCAGTGATACGTGCCACTACGCATCATTATTTCAATTAATTCAAGTTCGGTTGCGTGGTGACACACAACCGGGCATCCTCACTTACGGACAAGAGTCTGGGTGCGGGAGATTAAAAAGTGTAAGGTGCTGATTGAACCTAAACCCGGCATTGTGGTTTAGAATTGTAAACTATAACGGATACCTTTTTCTTTCAAATGTATCGGTCGGACAGATCTCCAAATTAAACCATGTGTACGCTCCTACGCCGGGTTAAACAACGGCTCATCCACGAAAGGCTGGTTTCTCAACCGTATGCCTGTCGCTTTAAAGATGGCATTGGCCACAGCGCCACCAGTGGGTGGAAGGGCGGGTTCGCCCAGGCCGGTGGGGTCAATTCCGTTGTCAATAAAATGCGCTTCTATTTCCGGTATCTCTCTCATGCGGATGAGGCGGTAGTTATGAAAATTACTTTGCTCCGGCGCACCGTCTTTAAATGAAAGTTTTCCAAACATGGCATGGCCATAGCCGTCAACAATGGCGCCCATCACCTGCTGCAATGCGCCGCTTTTGTTTATCACCTCACCGCAGTCGGCCACGGCATAAATTTTTTTCACCACGGGTTTTCCTTTTTCCATCACCGCTTCGGCTACCTGCGCCACATAGCTGGCATGCGAAAAATAAACACTGAATCCCTGCCCCACATTTTTCTTTTTTCCCCAGCCTGATTTTTCGGCCGCCGTTTTTATCACCGTTTCCATGCGGTCAATATTATAATTGATGGCGCCTGTGGGCCGGGTTCTTGCTTTTTGCAAAAGCTCCAGCCGGAACTGCACCGGGTCTTTGCCTGCAGCATGAGCCACTTCATCAATAAAACTCTGTTCGGCAAAGGCAAGGAAATTGGTAACCGGTGCACGCCATGCGCCGGTGGTGATGGGCGACTGGTGATCTATGGAGTCAATCAGCAGGTTGTCCACTGCACCGGAAGGAAAATTATTTTCCCGGGTTGAATTGCCCACGTTGATGCCCACACCACGCAGCTTATAGCCTACCAGGTTTCCCTGCGCATCCAGCGCCGCTTCAAAACGGTAGCGAACTGCAGGCCGGTAGCTGCCGCCCGTCATATCATCTTCTCTCGACCAAATGAGCTTCACAGGCTTTTTGATGATGCTTGACAGCTCGGCGGCCTCCACCACATAATCAAATTTCAGCCGCCGGCCAAAACCGCCGCCAAGCCTTGTGATGGTTACCGAAATTTTATCTTCAGGAAGATTCAGCAGTTTGGAAACAGCCGTTCTTGCGCTGCCGGGAGTTTGCGTGGGACCAATCAGCTCCACCGCGTCGTCACGCACATCGGCAAAAAAGGTCATCGGCTCCATCGGGTTGTGCGGAAGAAAAGGACACTGGTATTCGCTCTTGATAATTTTTGCCACGCCGGCAAAGGCCGCATCCACATCGCCGTCTTTCCTGCGTACAGTGGCATTGCTGCTGTTCAGCAGCGAAGCAAACAGTTGGTTATGGTCTGTTGTGCTTTCTATGTTACCATCTTTCTCGTACTCCACCTTCAGCACTTTCTTTGCCTTCATCACTTCCCAGGTGCTTTTGCCCACCACGGCCACATTGTTTTTAAAAGTAACCACATCCATAATGCCGGGCATGGCTTTGGCGGCGGCGGCATCCACTGATTTTATTTTAGTGCCGAATGCCGGGGGCCGCTGTATCATGGCAATCATCATTCCTTCGCGGTAAAAATCAGAACCGAAAATAGGCTTGCCGGTGATGATGTTTTTGTTTTCAACATTCTTCACCGCTTTGCCGATAAGCTTAAACTCCTTGCGGTTTTTCAGCGGCACATCGGCGGGCACCGTCATCTTCGAAGCTTCTTCGGCCAGCTCACCATAGCTCAGTTTATTGCCCGATTTGGTATGAATGACAAAACTGTTTTCCGCAGTGCATTCGGCTGCATCCACATTCCAGTGTTTGGCTGCTGCGGCTATCAGTAAATAGCGGGCTGTAGCGCCGGCATTGCGCAGTCTTTTCCATGAATGCGGAATGGCGCCGCTGCCGCCGGTAAGCTGCCGGTCAAATTTTTTTGAATCAAAAGGCGCCTGCAGCACTTTCACCCGGCTCCAGTCGGCATCCAATTCTTCCGCCACAATCATGGGAAAGGAGGTCATCACGTTTTGTCCCAGCTCGGGGTTGGGCGAAAAAATTGTGATGACGCCATCCGTTGCGATGGACAGGTAGCTGTTGAATCCGAGATCAGCAGCAGTGGTTGCATTGCCAATGATGGCGGGCATTTTTGCTTCGGCGCCAAACCAGTTGAAGCCGAGCAGCAGTCCGCCGCCGGTAAGTGAAGTGATTTTAATAAATTCTCTTCTGCTTGTTTTATTCAGTGTTGTCATGGTTTAAAGTTTTGAACTGGCTGATTGAATAGCTTCACGTATGCGGTGATAGGCACCGCAGCGGCAGATGTTGCCGTGCATAGCGTCATCAATTTCCTGCACGGTGGGTTTAGGGTTGCGTTTCAGCAGGGCCGCGGCCGACATAATCTGTCCGGGCTGGCAATAGCCACATTGGGGCACATCCACTTCATCCCATGCCTGCTGCAGGGAATGATCGCCGTTTGTTGACAGGCCTTCGATGGTTACAATTTTTGCCGAGCGGATGGCCGAAACCGGCAAGGTGCATGACCGCACTGCATTGCCATCCATGTGCACGGTGCAGGCGCCGCACTGCGCTATGCCGCAGCCATATTTGGCGCCAACCAGGCGAAGGTTATCACGCAGCACCCAAAGCAGGGGTGTATCGGCAGCCACATCCACCCGGTGTTGCCTGCCGTTTATATGAAGTTCAAAAACCGGCATGGGAAAATTTTTTGTTGAATTTCTAAGGTACGAAAAGGGGGTTGGGAGAAAAAAAGAAATGGATGGATGGGAAATTTTTTTGTCGCGAAAAAAATAAAGTAATGACTTTCGGGATGGACCCGTCACAGAGGTGAGCCGTTTCAAAATTCAGTCCCGATAGCCATCGGGATCAGATCCGTAGCGAGCCGCGGAATCCCCTGGAAGCAAAGTAAGACTCGGCGCCATTGGCGTATATAAAGACACGGCCAAAACGAAATTCGCCGGAGATGGCGCCTCCCAGTTGCCTGATATCCGGAGGCGTTTTCAGCCAGCTTGATGTTTTCGCATCGAACCTGCCGAGCTGCTGAAGCTCCTGGTATTGTTCTTCGTTTAAAACTTCAATGCCCATACCGGCCGCCATGCCCACAGCGCTGTTTTTCGGCTTATGCTCTTTTCTTTTTTCCAGCGCTTCGTGGTCGTAACAAATACTCCGGCGGCCTGCGGGGCTTTCGGCTGAGCAATCAAAAAAAATATATTCACCGGTTTTTTTATCCTGGCCAACCACATCCGGTTCGCCGCCGGTTATTTCCATTTCATCAAGTGACCGCAGTTTTCCAGGATTAGCTTCCAGCTTTGCCTGTACTTTAGCCCACTCAATACCTTTATGCCGGTTCATGTTTTTTTCAAACCGGACTTTCAGTATGCTGAACAGCTCTTCCTGCTGTGCCTGCGACAATTCTTTTTTACTGCCGGATTTGGTTTGCTTTGTCATGAGTTGTTGTTTGGGGGTTGATTATGATTTCTTGTTACCGGTATTGTGCCGCTCTCTTTGATGCCCCGCTTTTCCCAAAGGGATGGCTTTGCCACAAAAGAAAATATAGTTACATGATACGAATCTTCTCTGAATTACTATATACATAGGAACTGAATATTGGTGGCTGGCATTTTCTGTCAACCTAATGAAAGATTGTTTTCTGAAATTATCCTTTTCAAATGGTCACCCCAAAATAAAAGTCCACCATACAGCTCAACGCAATCTTTTAATGATTTTAATGTGTCAAGTCTGGGCAAAATTCCTATTTCAAAGTCAATACTCATTTCATGTATAAAGTCTTTTAAGTCAGTGTCGCTTTTAATTGAGTAACCGACATTGTTTTTATACTTATGTTCTTGTCTGTTTTCTGGTAAGTATAAACTCTCTCTTACTGGAACAGTTAAGTCGTAATGAGTTGCTTTCCTTTTTGTCGTGTCTTGAGTGTCGCTGTCAAACCTATACCAATATTAAAGCAAAAGTCAACCTTGTCTTTGTCGTTCCATGAATAGTTCTGAAGATTTATGATTATGAAGAAGTCGACTTGATTTCTCCACCATGTCTGTCCGCTGGTTTGATAGCCATTTTGTTTTAATGTCGGTTTGAGATAGGATTTTATAAACTCTGTCTGTTTATCTTTTGCTGTCATTTTGAATTGTCAACTGTATAGCTATTGATAATTAGGGTGTTTCCAATATGCTTGTCACTAACGTCAGTCTGTGAAAAAACTATTCATCCCGAAACTTCGGAATTGATTAAAAATAAACAATTCCGGGCAACAGATAAAAGCGAAACATTGTCTGAACGGTTATGAAAACAATAAAAGGTATTTCCCGCCATCAGATGCAGTTTGCCAGCCTGGATGATATGGTGGCTGCCGATAGCCCGATACGCATCCTTTGCTTTTGTAAAAATAAACCAGCAGCTCCCGTGTTGAATACGTAAAATTCAAATCCGCTATGGAGAAAATCTGGCGAAGGCGGGAGGTGATTGTTCAAACCCTCTATTATCTCCTGCTTTCATCCCGATAGCCATCGGGACGGTCAGCATCGGTAAATACAGCGGGCCGGTATGTGGTGTCAAAATTTACCGCAGTAATTTTTTTCCCGCGACTGGTTTTGTTTGCATGAGACGAAAAGTATAGATGCAAAAAAGGGGAATAAATATTTCATGAAATATTAGTTTATGTGAATATAGCTATTAGAGACCAATTGTATTGGCCAGCCATAAAAAGGTAAAAACAGCAGTGAATGCAAATGCCAGCATCAGGGCAGCGCCAATTGCTGAAAGTATTATCCGCAATGGTTTTTTGATACCAGGATTACCCAGTTGGTAATATTGGAAAAAATAGATGGCTGTAATAACAGGCCAGTTTATTAATTGATCCGATGTCCTGTTGAAAGCCGGGCTGTTAAACCACCAGTCCAGCACTAAAACAAAAATTTGTGGTATCGTCATCTGTGAAGAAGAGAAAAAAGTAATCACAATACTTTCGGCATACGTGTATTTCATTTTCATTACCCGAAGCCAGGCCCAATAAATAAAGGACATAAAAGGCAAATAGAAAGGTATATACCATTTGTACAAGTGTGTCCATGTTTGTTGCGTGGCATCATATTCTTTCCAGAAAGCTGCCTGTGATTCTGTCATACCCGCATCCTGAAGAGGATCGTAATAATGCACCTGCATCAATTGCATAAGCACATACATCGTACCGAGAATAATAAGCATGAAGGACAGGGGATGATAAAACGGTTTTCGTTTACCATCCAGATAATCTTTTATGGCATAACCGGGACGCCGGAAAAGTTCTTTCAGGTTGTACAAAAAACCATGATCCAAATGCCAGACGGCATGAGGCAGCTCCTGCAAAAGGCCTTTCATCTCCAGTTTTTTCACCGAAGCTTTCTGCCCGCAGTTGGGGCAGAACTTCAGGTCGAAATGGTAGCCACAGTTTTTGCAGGTGGTCATGATAAAACAATGGAATGAAAAACCGGTCTTCCCGCAAGCAAGACCGGTTTTTGAGTCATTAATTAACTCCTTGGCCGGTAAATATCAGCTACTACAAGCTTGACGGTAGTGGTTCCTGTATTAATGCCGCTATGGGTTTGTGCAGGAGAAATCATTGCTGCCCCGGTCGGCAGTTCGGCCGTTTGCGGCTCACCTTCTTTTGGATAAATTTTGATTGTACCGCCCTGCGCCACAAACAATACATTGTCAGGATGTGTGTGCAGGCCTACTGAATCACCGGGCTTCAGCGTCACTTCATACAGCTTTATACCCAGCGTATCCTTGTGCAGGGTAAGGAATGGCGCTTCCACTTTTACCGGGTCCATTGCGGCATCATAAACCGGCATGGATGCCGTTCCGGTTTTTGCCTGTTCTTCCGTTTTGCTTTGCTGATTACAGGTGATAAATAAAACCGAAATACAACAGGCTAACACGAACTTGATTCTGGTTTTCTGGTTCATAAAAACTGTTTTAAT
>Ga0114944_1000083_pt1 | contig 22939 bp, 27 predicted proteins | sample OV2TP2_FD_89582 | JGI IMG/M metagenome (GOLD analysis project Ga0114944, IMG submission 89582) | Hot spring microbial communities from Beatty, Nevada to study Microbial Dark Matter (Phase II) - OV2 TP2 | ecosystem: Environmental > Aquatic > Thermal springs > Hot (42-90C) | place: USA: Beatty... | reverse complement strand
GGCGCCTCCGGCTGCGAGGCCGCGGATGACCGAGGCCCCGCCGCTTAAGTTCTGCGGCAGCAGCGAGCCGAACGCCTCCCTGACGACGGCGTCCCTATACGAATTCGCCAATGGAGCGTACCCCGGGGCCTTGGCCGCCAACACCTCGTCAGCCTTCGCCAGGCGCTCTATGAGAACATGTTGGTTTATCCCGGCCTCGGGCACGCTCTTGCGGCCCTCCTTAGACAGCAGTTTCGTTATCAGCTGCCTAGCCGAAAGTGCTTGCTGCGGCGTCATGTCGTCGCCGGCCTCGCCAACGAGCCTTACGGCCTTGCGCATCGTGGCATTTGTGATAAGGTCGTCGCCGAATGTCTCCCTGAAGCCCTTGGCCCCGCTCTTGAGCCCGAATTTGCCGGCCCAGTCGTCTATGGCCTTGCCGGCGGCCTCAACGGACTTCAGTGAGAATAGCACTGACGGGTTGGAAATGGCCCTCCTGCCGACATCCTCGGCCACACCGGAGGTTACTTTGAGGGCTTGCGCCGCCGCCCTAACTCCTGCCTTTGCAGCAGGCGCCACGGCGCGGCCGGCCAAGCCTATGGCTCCCTGCCCGACGCCTTGCTCTGCGCCCATCAGTAGTGACTGACCGATATCAGACATGTTGATCCTGCCGCCGCCAAAAAGATCGGTGGCAAATCGCCGCGCGGCCTCGCCAGAGAACCCGCCAAATGCAGCGCCTGGAGCCCCGGCGGCAGCGCCGCCGATGGTGCCGCCAATCGCAGCCGGTATCCTCCTCAAGACGCCCTGAGTAATAGTGGCCGGCGGTTCGTTGCTCAGGATGCCTCGTCGGAAATCCTCCATGGATATGCCGGCCGCGCCCAACAGGGCCTCTATGCCGGTCTTCGGCGCCGGCGCGGCCTCTGGAGCCGCCGCCAGCTTCGCGGCTAAAAGCCTGGCGCTGCCGATATCACCGGAGTCTACAAGGGCCTGGATCTGCGCGGCCTGTTCGCGGCTGATCTTCCTTGGCATTACTCGATCTCCAGGTCGAACTCGCTTAAAATGTCGCTATTACCGGCGCCAAGGATGTCGCCACGGAAGCCCTTTTTCAGGTTCTCACGCGCGCCGGCCATGATATTCCTAATCCTGGCGATCCTGGCCCTAGCAGACTTTTTCGTGTCGAAAAAGCCCGGCAAGTCATTAAGAATCCTGGCTACGTCAGTGTCCGTTAGGACGCCCCTTTCCCCCATGCCGCGGACCAATAGAGAGATATTGCGGCGCGCAGAGCCGAATTGCGCTTCCTTGGTGGCCCTTAGCTTGCTCCTGGCAGTGAGTCTTGGTCCGACGATGAGAGTAGCCGTCGTGGATTCTGCGAGATCTATCTCACCGAGCATGCCCTCAAGACTTTTCAGGATCGGCTCAGCTCCTGATAATTCCTGTATCTTTGCCCGTTGGGCCTGCGATACAGGGACTGTACCGGCTTTCATGGCCGCTTCCCTGCTGGTACCGAACGGCACGCCGAGGGCGGCCGCTTCTCCGACGGTAAGAGGTTTTTCCTCAGCAGTCTTCGGAAGCGCCGTGAATCTGACGCCTTGTCTTGTAGGCTGTGCCAGAAAGTCCCTCCCGCCCTCTTCAACGACTCTCGGGCCGCTATCCAGCGCTTTCTTGGAAGCCTCCAGCAGCTCCATGGCAGCCTTCGTCTTGCTCTCCTCAAGTTTTAGCTGCTGTCTCTTCAGAGACAGTCCATGGACGGTTTCAATCGCCTCAAACAGAGTGTCGACAGCCTTCTGTGCCATGGCGGACCTAGCCAGGCGCTCCTTCTGGCGCAGTCCTGCGGCCTGAAGTATGATGTCCGCCGTGTCGCCAGACTGCGGCGGTTCCAGCGGCCTCGTAGGTCTTGGCCGCGGGACGTCGCCTATCTGGAAGCCGAGGAAGTCATTAGGCATCTCATCCTCCAGGATAATCGAATATCCCGCCGGCGCCGCCTCCAAGCGTCGCGCCAAGCTGCGTCCCGATCAATGATCCGGAAATACCGCCGCCGAGGAATCCCAATCCGGCGCCAATGGCGGCTCCTCCAAGACTACCAGCCATGGATCCCAGCCTGCCGCCGCCGCCGTATTGAGAAAGTTCCCTGGCTAGATCGGCGCGTTGTTTTTCAAGGCTTCTTTGAAATTCCATCGTAAGTCCGGTCCTCTGTAGGTCGAACAGATTGGACAGGGCCTGCTGCTGCGAGGCCACGCTGCCCAATACGTCCGAGCGCTCCAGACCGAGTGCCTGCGTCCTGGCGCCAAGTGCGGCCTCCAGAAGCCTCTCCTGGCGGGACCTCTCAAGGCCGCCAAGGGCTTTGGACTCAAGCTCAACCCTTGCTCCAGAATCCTCAAGACCCCTGGCTCCAAGAGCCATGCGCAGTGTCGGAGCGAGCTCCTTCCGGAATATGTCCGATTGCTGCTGACGTAGTATCCTGTCAAGTCCGGCGATGTCGCCAGTCCCGCCGGCTATGGCCTCCTCCAAGGTCGCTCCGCGCCTCCCGAACAGGCGCTCCTCGAACCTTCCTCTGAAATCCGCCAGCTGCTGCTCCTGAGACTTGCGTTGTCGCGCAGATGCAAGAAGCTCTTGGAATGCCTGCTGGTTTAGCGGATTTATACCTGGGCCGGCAGGATCGACAGTAACGGCGGCCCTAAGCGCCGGTATGGCTTCCAAGCCCAAACCAGCTTCCTCGGCTTGCTGTAGGACGTTCGGGACGACCTCGTTATAGAGCTTGTCTATCCAGGCCCGCCTGGCGTTGACAGACACCGCCGGCCCGAAATTCCTGGCTATCTGGCTGGCCGCGGATTCGAGCTGATCGGCTGATATCCGTGCCTGCTCCAGGACTGCTTTCTCGATCTCTTGCGCGAGTGCCATGCCTACTTGTTCCTCCTTAGTTTGTCTATCTTGCGCATGAGCCGTATCGCATCCGCGCTATTGGCGTCCTGCCTGGATATGATGCCGTCGAGGTCCGCCTCCATGCTGGCGATCATCTCTTCTTTGGTTACGATTGATCGGTCTATGATGACTTTGCCGGCGCGCAATCGCCATTTCGCGCGCTGGGACCGCTCGTTTGGGATCGATGCTAGCGGGACCCACGAGCAGTCACTTCTCGTGACGCCCAGTTTCTTCAACGTGCGGCCAGAGAACGCCGCAAAAGATTCTCCTGGGCGCATGCCGGAGCGGAAAAAATAAGTGAGCTTGAGAGCGCCGTCCGCGTCCTGCCTGGCGCAGACTGCCGGCATCGGCATCTCGATTGCCAGCGCCGGCCAGATAGCTTGAAAGAGGAATAAGATCATTGTTTGCATACCAGCATTATCCCGTTGATGCCCTTGTCCGCGTTGGTACCGCTGGACGTCTGCGTCACGACGCGCACCGACGTGGTCGCAAAATAGCCGGCTCCTCGGACGGCCACAAAAGCATCCTCAGAAAAGCCGGAAAATACCATTGATGCGGTTGTGGCGCAATCAGTATCTATTGTGAATGTGAAGTCGCCAGCTCCGTTATCCGTGATGCTGCCGCTGAAATTTAGATTGGCCTCATATGACGGGACGCCTCCTGATATGCTCCACTTAGCCCATGCCTTCAAGAATGAGACATTGTACAGAGCGTTCGCCGTCGGCGCTGAGTCCGGTGGCCCGACGGAGAAGGTATTTGTGCCGCTGAATGTCTGCGTACCAGCTAATACGGCATCGCCGGACCCAGCCGCCGCGCATGAGCCGGCGCCAACTACTATCCCGCCAACGATATCAAGACCCTGTAGAACCTGCGATGATGTGCAGGCAGTTGGACTTGAGCCGCTTCTGGTGCCGCGCTTGTACGATCCGCTTATATTCACGCTTCCTGAGACCGACATCTCGTCGGTGGGCGTCGCGGATGATATCCCTACCTTCCCGTCGCGCTGGACGCGGAACAGCTCAGAGCCGGAATCGTTGTCTACCAGAAAGACTTCCTCTGAGTTGGTTGTATGCGTGGATGTGACATGCAGCACCGCATCCGGCCTGCCGTTGGCCCCGACATTTATGCCCCTGGCCGCCGTGGACACATGCAGCGTGGCATTTGTTGTGTTGATGCCCTCCATCACAGCCGCGGCTCCGTGCGCCGATCCTGGCCGCAGCATGGCCGCCGCCAGGCAGGCAAGCCTAATAGCCGCTATCATGCTAGTGTCCTCATAGCACCTGGTATGCGTCCAGCCTGCCGTCATTGTCTACTGTGATTCTGTACAGTTTCGTGCCATCCGGCGTTGGTACGATGATGCCGTTGCCGCCGTCCTGGATCCTGATGTCGCCCTTTATCTCCAGCTTGCCGTTGGTCAAAGATGTCGCCGCGGTCGTCGTACCGATGAGGACGCGTTGGTTGCTCGTGTCCACCACGAGAGGCACCACGGTCCCGTCAATAGCGCGCCGAACGAGCTCGATAAGCGCGGAAAGCGCGTCATCAATGCGGCTCGGGAGCGCTATCGAGTTCACGCCTTCCTGTCCTCTTCGATCGAATCGTAGAATACCTGTATGCCGAAGACCTTGAATGTCTGGTCAACGGTCGAGTTCTTGATCCTGAGCTGTATCGTCGAGCCGTTCTGGCTGATGTCCAGGCTTCTGCGGATCAGTTGGCCTCGGCCGACCGTCATGTCGACGGAGTTGGTGACGAAGGAGCCCTGGTCTATGGACCAGTCGAAGGAGAGCGTGCCGGCCGCCTGCTTCAGGAGGTAAATTACGGCCTTCCTGAAATGCGCATACCCGACGTTGAACTCCTTGGAGAGCCACGTCGCAGTGATCGCGGTTTTGGTGCCGCTGTTGATCGCTGAATCTATGAACTGATCCTCATATGTCTTGCCGGTCGGCGCCAGCTTCCACTCGAAAAGCCTGCCAGCGTCATTCTCGCCCAATATGAGCTGCGCGGCGGCGTTCTCTGGCTGGAATACGGCCATCATGGATACTTCGAACTCCCCGGCCGTCGATCCCTCGTTTCTCACTAGCCACCAGGCGCCGTTCTCGTCAAGGAACCCGCAATCCGTGCTGTTGCCGTCGATCGTCTTTATTATCCACTTCCCGTCAAAAGCGATAGCCGAGACGCGCTGGCTGCCTCCTACGACGGAGTTAGGATCGCTCGGTGTGCGCGTAATATCGCCGTCCCACAGCTTTGAGATGCGCTCGATCGAATTCGTACCGTGGCGATAGGCATAGACGTACCGCTCGGCCAGGAATAACAGGTCGCCCTTGTACTCGGCCACGGCCTTGTTATTATTGAACGAGAAATTCTCCGGAGTAGTTATCTGGTAGACGGCATAGGTAGGGTTGGACGCGTCGAAAACTTCGCCGACGACCTTGAACATGCCTCTGTTCTTGAAGACGATAAGCTCGTTGCCGAACGCGCGGAGCCCCGTGATCTTCCCCCTGTCCTTGTCTATGTCTATGAAGTTCGCGGCCGGCCAGCTCGTCGGGTCCTTGATGGCAGACCAGTAGAGCCTAGATTCGGCTGTCGAAGTCCTGGCCCCGAACATGTAGTTTTTGAAAATCTGGAGGAACGCGACGCGCTGCGTGGTCTGCCGAAGCATTCCGGTCCCGTCGAATATCTGGACAGCGTCGCTTATTACGCTCATCAGGATGTTGCCGCCAAGCGCAGCATGAGCGACCTCTACGGCGCCGATGGCCGGCTGTACCATATAGGCTGATCCAGTAGCTGCGGCTGACGGCAATGCGGATGCCAGGGTCAAGTGCGTATTATCCTCGACCGAGGAGACCTTGTACCATGAAGACGCGCTGGCATCAACGCGAAACCTGTCTCCGGCAGAAACATGCGTCAACCATGTTGTCCCGCTGCCGGTCGCTGAAATAAGCGAGGCTCCTGATACAGATACCGTCCCAGTCGTATATCCCAGCGGCGTCAGCGAGTCGGTCGCCGCCAGGGATGCCCATGGGTAATGGTTGCCTGTATTTACGCCGCCGCCGGCGGCCGGATGGATCCTGTAATACATCGTATAGGCCGACGCGATCCCTGGCTCATAAGCGAACCATTCCGCCCTGGAGCTCGCCGTGGCCGTGAAAGACGCGAAGAGCACCGTCCCGGCGACCTTAGTCAGCGCCTTGCGTGGCGCCCAGACATTGACAGACCCGGTTGCGCACTGGTTATCCGCGAGCATAAGCTGCTCGTCATACGTGTTCCTGCCGCCGGAAAAATCACTGATGTTGATGACCGGCATCAGGGCTCGTCCCTCTTGCTGCCGAACAGGTTGGCCCCGCCGTAGCGTCCTGGGATATGCGGCTTCAGGCGAGAAGACGGATTCATGATCCTGTGCTCGCTGCGGATCAGGTCTAATTTGGCTGCCTCGTATTCCCTTATCTTAAGCTCTTCCCTCGGACTACCGACGTATCCCATGGCCCGCGCAACGGCGCCCTTTTTGATCGCCGTGTACCATCCCTCCTCAAGCCAGTCGCCGTCCCCGATCAGGTCGAATGGCATCCTGTAAGCCTCGTAAAAATAAACTTTCGAGCCGTCTATCGCCGGGAAGAAACGCACGATCCGCCGGTTCATTGAGAGGGCCGTCGCCGACAACGAAGACCCTGTCTGGCCGATATAGCGTGTCAGGGCGACCTTTGTGTCGGTAAGGACGCGGTCTACGTAGAACGCCGTCGAGGTCGTGGTGTCGCCGATCCTAAGCCTGTCGCCCCGGGCCATTGCTGTCACCAGGCCGGTACCGCTGAAATCAATTATCGGCGAGTTCGAAGTGATGGAGACCGACGTGAAGACTGTGCTCCCGAGATATGCCGGCCCGAGCTCCGACAAGCCGAACTCCGTGAAGGCTTCCGGATCGGAGAACGAGTCGCCGAATCCATGTTTCATGTGAAATTCGGCATTGTCCTCAAAGGCCAGCTCCCTGTTTGAGTTCGAGTAGTCAACGAACCGCACGACCCTGTTTACGTTGGGCGGCATCTCGTAATCGCGCTTCCATATCGTGTATGACTGGCCAGTCACTGTGCCGGAGTTCCAGCCTGACTCTAGCGTCAGGTGCGTGCTATCGGAGATGAAGGACACGCGCTGCCATGGTTGTGAGCCTATCTTCATGTATCGTCCGGCCATCGCGGTGGCCCAAGAGGTGCTGGATCCAGTGATCTCGGCCTGGTTCTGCGTCGCCTTGCATGTGCCGGCCGTCACGTTGGCCACTCCAACCAACTCCCCGAAATGCTCAAGCGACCTGTGCCTCACTGGAAGTTCATGCAGTTCTCTTCTTACGTCATTGACCCAGCGGATGATGTTGGTATCATCCTGAGTCACCCTGTCCGGGTCAAGCCCGGCCTCGGCCGCTATGGCGCTGACGATGGCATCAAGGCGTATGGGCATCTAAATCCGGCCCTCCAGCAGATCTATGTAGGTGTCGCGCCATCTCATGCAGTTCTTAGCGAGGTCGTATCGCGCCCTCACGTCAGCCATGGCCGCCTCACGGATGCTTGCGCGAAGATCCTTGTCCTCTATCAGCCGGCATATCTTGGATATCCACTCCTCGGTATTGCCGGCGAGCAGCCCGGTCTCGCCTTCCTTGATCGTATTCGAGTAGGGAATCATATTCTGGGCTACGACAGGGACGCCAAGGGCCGTGAACTCAAGCCACTTGATGTTGCTCTTGCACCTGTTGAACTCCGTATCTTCTAGCGGGCATAGGCCGATGTCAAAATGCCGCGAGGCCAGCATTAGAGTATAGGTCCGGAGATCGGCCCAGCCGTGCCATTCAAGGTTGCCTGGAGGGATGTCCTCCAGGATCGGTCCCCAGAAAGGCACATGCGGCGCCTGGATGACGAGCCTCGCATTCTGGTGCCGCCTAATGACCTCTGGAATGACGGTTTTGAGGATGGCGATGTCTCCGCCGTGCGAGTCGCCTCCGAACCAGCCTATCCTGATTTGGTTGCCAAGTTCTTGTGGCCGCCTGATCGGCCTCCAAAGATCGAGGCTTATAGAATTTGTGAGGACTGCGACGCGACGCGCATCCTTCCTGAATTTACCGGCCAAGAAGTCGGTCGTCGTTGTCACCAGGTCGGCGGCGCGCAGGCACGCAAGGAAACTCTCGTATTTGGCGATGTTCGCCTTCAAGTTGAAGCCGTTTTGCCCATCCTTCCAGGAGTAGATCGGCTTTCCGTCAGAGCCGAGCATCTCGCACTCGCGGATGCCGAGGTCGGCATAGCGCGGGTTCATCGGCGACAGGTCAAACGACATGTCGTCATAATCCAAGACCACCTTTTTACCAAGGGCCTTGTAGACGAGCATCAGGTGGTAGCCGTCCATGGAGCCTGGCGATTGCATGGCTATCAGGTCGCTCTGCGCCGTCTCCCTCTGTATGTCCTCCAGGCGTACCGTCTTGTTCGGGTTATCGGCCAAAACCATGTCAATGCCGTCGCAGCCAACGTTTGCCAGCATGCGCATCGGCAGTCTGAAGCGCCACCACGCGCAGCCGGAGTAGCCGGCGGGCATTAGGAAAGCCCTATGCTGCCGCGAGGTTTCCTGTCCGCTGCCGTTCAATGACGGAATTAATGGCTTTGACAACGTTTGCTGTTGCATCGCCAAGCGAGGCCCCCGCCTCTTGTTCGCACACATCTATACATGCCTTGGCAAGCTCAAGCCGGTGCGCCAAGGCATGGTCCAGGATCCTTCCTATTTTCCTGATGTCCTCTGTCCGATAGCAGGCTTTCGTCTTGATCTTCTCGACTGCGTCGTAGTTGCTGGTCCCGCCATAATTTCCATAGCTATAGATGTCGGCAACAATTACAGGTATGCCCATGGCGTGCGCCAGGAGCTGCATGGTGCCTTCTTCAAGGCATACCATGGCATCTACGTTGCTGAGCATGTCTATGACGCATCTCGCGTGATCCGGATCTCCCTGCTGTGTCACCACGACTGGCGCCTGGTACTGGTAGATGTCGTGAATCCCGGTAGCCTTGACGTTGACGAGGCCGCGGGCATAAGTCTTGTTGCGCAGGATTCTTGGCTCGACGGACCTATTCCACAGCCTGCGCTCCGTCTTGCCGTCTTGGCCGATAATATCCCTGTATTCTGTGATCTCGACAGCCCAGGCTTTCTTATACTTGTGGAAGTCGGCCTGGATGTTCTTGATGAGGTTCTCGGACTCCCATATCTTGAGGGCGGCATAGACCAGGATATTCTCCGGCTCCTCTTTCTGGGCGATTACCGGCACAAACAGGACGTTGATCCCGTCTCGCTGCCTATTGCGCGGCTTGAGCATTGGAAACAGCGGGCATCCTGTAACCGCGATCCTCTCGTCGCTGACGCCGGCCTCAAGGAGCCTCCTCCTGTCGGCCTCGCCCCAGACGCAGATCACGTCTGCTATGAGCGGAAAATTATTCGGCCGGCAGTAGTCACGGCTAGCCCCGCGGCCATGCTGGACTACTATGACAGGCTTGCCGAGCTGCCGCTTTGCTATCCCGGCAATATCAAGGCAGTGGCCGCGGACATCCTGCCACAGGACGAAGACGTCGGCCTCATGGTAATTGTCCGTGATTTGACCGAGCGCCTTGTAGTGGTCCATGACGAGGTCCAGCACGCCGTTAAAGTTCTCAATCCAGACCTTCATCGTGGCAGCCTGAAGACCTCTACTGGTATTGGACCATCCAGGCTGGAGGTTGGCCGCTTCCAGGCTCGTTTTGCCGCCGTAAGGGCCGCGGCGCATACATCTAGCGTCCTGGAGATGGCTTCGTCGTCGTGCGCGGCGCACGTGAAATTCGCATGCCCAAATAATACCCCGCGCCTTACACACTCCTGCCAGAATAGCGCCTTGTGCTCAGCAGACGGGAAATCAAATATCGTCCTCGGGGCTGTCCCTCGGCAATAGACGCCGTCGAGGCCAAGTCGCAGAACGATGGAATTGAATCCCATGGCCAGGTCTCGGCCAGCCTTCCAGATCCTGCCGATTGTGCCAGCCTCATCAGCCGCGATGGCATCCATGACCGCCATGGCAGCGATGATGCCGACAAGGTCACCGCCAAATGTCCCGGACACGAAGAAGTCCGGCCTGTCGAAGGCCGCCATGGCCATATCACGACCCATAAGGACGGCTATCGGATAGCCATTGCCAAGAGCCTTGCTATAGCACGCCAGATCAGGCGTGACGCCGTAGTGACGCATGGCACCGCCAAGACCGAAGCGAACCCCAGTAACAACCTCGTCAAAAACAAGAAGCGCGCCGTGCTTTCCGGCAAGGGCGGAAACGGCCTCAAGATATCCACGCCTCGGCTCCTCGTAGACCACAGGCTCCATGATAACGGCGGCTACGTCGCCGCGCTTCAAGAGCCTCTCAAGGTCTGGCACGTCGTTGTATTTGAACTTGGCCACGAGGCCCTTTAGCTGCCCTGGTATTCCAGCGGCCTTGTCTGTGGAGACCGTATACCAGTCATGCCAGCCATGATATCCACAGACCAGGACCTTCTCACGGCCAGTAACGATCCTGGCTGTCTTTACCGCCGCAGAGACTGCCTCGGAGCCGGTCTTGAAAATCTTGATCTTCTGGCAGCACTGGACGACCTGCCGCAGCCGCTCGGCGAGGACGACCTCGTCTGGGTGCGGCAGGGAGAATATGTTTCCTGTCTCCGCGATAAGCCTTATCACCGCGTTGTCAACGGCCTCGTTCCTGTAGCCGAGAAAGTTGGTGCCTAGGCCACAGATGTAGTCTATGTACTCCTTGCCAGCGGAGTCATAGAGCCTGCATCCGTCGCCGCGGACCACGTATTTCGGGTACACGCCGTCCACGTACCTGTCCGGCATCTTGGAGAGGGTCATGGTTCCGTTGGCTATGGCCGACCTGGCGCGCAGCCACAGCGCCGCGTCGTCAGCCGGTCTATCTCGTTCCAGCAGCCTGGAAAGCATGCTCCCGTATCTCCTCGATGGACAGGAAATCGCCGCCGTCACTGGTCCTGCGGCTCATCCCGTCGGACCATATCGTCTCGTGCAGCTTGTCGCCCGGCCTCAGCCCGACCATCGTTATCGGTTTCCCTGGGCGTATTGCCTCCGCGACATCCATGATCCTGACGCTCCGCATGGCCGGGATGAACACCTCGCCGCCATCCATGGCCTTGATTGATTCGAGCACGAACCTCGTCGCCTCCTCCAGCGTGATCCAGAACCGCGTCGCCAGGGCGTGGCATATCGGCGTCGGCTCGCCGTCGGCGAGCTCAATGAAGGCCGGAATGACGGAGCCGGCCGTCATGGCCACGTTGCCGTAGCGTACGCAGGCGAAGCGCGTGGACTTGGCGCCGTCGGATAGATTCTGCCTCTGCATGGAGTCCATGGCAAGAAATATCTTCTCCGCGCACATCTTCGTGGCCCCATATAGGTTGATCGGCTCAACCGCCTTGTCGGTGGAGATGAGGAGCGCCTTTTCCACGCGCAGGTCCATGGCCGCCTCGACCACATTCGCGCTTCCAAATACGTTCGTCTTGATGAACTCCTGCGGCTCGATCTCGCCAAGCGGGGCCTGCTTGAGCGCGGCGGCGTGGACGACCCAGTCGCAACCGTGCATGGCCCGCCGCAGCCTTGGCGCGTCGCGCACGTCGCCGATGTAGAACGATACGCGCGACGCATCTCCTGGCCGCCGTTTTGCCAGGTCCTCGCGCAGCGCGCGCTGGCGATGCTCCCCCCTGGAATAAACGCGCACCATGCCGATTGCCTGGTCATCCAGCAGCTTCTCGATGAAATGCCTGCCGAAGCTCCCTGTCCCGCCGGTCAAGAGCACGGTGTTCCAGCCCATCAGCGGCGCCTCAATGGTCTTGGCCTCATGTTGGCCAATTGGCTCCAGGATGACGTCATGTTGTATTTGGTCGCCATGCCCGCGCGTCCATCAGGCTGTAAATCAAGACGACGCTGTCCTGGTGTGATGACTGTAGCTCGCGTGGCAGCGTGAGAGTATCGTCAAGCTTGTAGGCTTCCTCAATCCATCTATCAGGATAATTTCCTGATTGGTTCTTGTCGAACAAGCATACGACATGCCTTGGTGACAACTCCTTGACGCGCCTCAGTATCCCTTCCTGTACATTATCGGGCATCTTGGGGTTAAACGTCCCCATGATAAGGGCCAGGTCGAATTGATTGTCGGTTTGGTAACTCCTGAAATCACCGAGGACCCACTCCTGCATTGGCATGCGCTCGTTGTTGACGGCTATGTGCTCCTCCATCCTGTCTATGCCGACGTAGCTGGCGTCGGGGAATACCAGCTCTACCGCCGGCCAGAACCTGCCGTCTCCGCAGCCGATGTCAATGATTGATTTCGGAGAAATTCCGCGCTTTTTCAGCTCCTCGCAAATGTGGACGGCCTGCGACAGCCACCAGCCATGCTGGGCGTGGGCCATGAAGACGTCATACAGGCGCTTGCGGCGCAGCTCCTCCTCTGTTTTCTGCTCCTCGACAGGGTTTGGATCATATCCACAGGATGGACAAATATTCACGCCGTGGCTCCGGCGGCCGCGAAAACCCTATCCGCGTCTGGGAGTCTGGACTCGTACTGCGCGACTCTTGTCAAGTCGTCCTCGCTGTCAATGGATGTTTTCATCCAGGAGTAGTCCAGACCGTCGTTTAACTCGACACTGCGGACCGCCATCTTGTCGCGCAGTTTATATTGCCTGCGCAGGAGCCATGTGACATGCTCCCTGTCCTTCTGGCCAATGCCAGCCCCGGCCAGGTAGCGCAGCGTACCGACACCAATCATCTCTATGTCGGCGCCGTCCGGGAACCCGTGGCGAAGAACGTTTGAGATGTATGCCTTGCGCATCCCGTGGTGGATGATGAAATCAACGAGATTCGGGTCTACGAGCGGGCAGTCGGCTGTAATCCTCACGATATAGTCGCACGGATGTGCCGACAGGCAGGCCATGAACCTGCCAAGAACGTCGTTCTCGGCAACGGTCATGTCCGAGAACGCTACAGCCCCATCTGGAATGCTAGGCATTGGCCTTGGCGAAGCTATCACTATCTTGTCCAGAAGCTTGGACCTGCGCAGCCTCCCCACCACATGCTCAAGAACCGTTGTCCCGTTTAGGCTGGCGTAAACCTTGTTCTCGAACCGCGTCGACGTCTGCCTAGCCTGTACGAAGGCATGGACGACCGCGCCGCCTTCTTTTTCTGCGCGGTCTAGCAATGGCTTCGGCAGCAACGGGTTCCAGTTGACCTTTATCCTCAGCAGCATCACTCTCCAGCCACATGGACATCGTCATGTAGAACTTCGTAGCCGGCACCCAGAGGCCCTGTTTCATGTACCTGATTCCCTGCGACGACTCAGGATACGCGGCAAACCCCATGTCAAGATAGAACTTGAGCCTGTCCTCGCCGTCATACCTCATGACGTCAGAGTAAATCGTCGAGAGATGCAAATTTTCGAACCCATACCGCAGCAGCGCCGACATCGCCGCCTTCCCGTATCCGCAGCCCTGGAACTCTGGAACGATGAAGATGCCGAACTCGGCAGCGGAGGCGTAGCGGTTGATCGGGTTAAAGCCGGCATAACCGAGTCTGCGCCGCCTCTCGTCCTCGACTATGAACAGCGCGACGGAGCCCTTGCTCAGGGACGCCCACCATGCGGCCTGCTCCTTCTCGGAGATGGGCTTATCCTGCCTGAAGTACTTGTATAGCTCCGGCCTGTTCCTCTGGACGCGCAGCCATTCTACCTGCTCCGCCGTTCTGACCGGGACGAGCTCTATCATGACGCCGTCTTGACAGCAGCTATTGCGTCCGACATCTCCATGAACTCACGGAACGTGATCGAGCTTGAGGCGTCACACCCCGGCCACGGCCTAGTTGGGATTACGTGGTTCTCCAGGGCCACCGCGCCCCAGTTGATTGCCGCGTCTACGCTGACGCGATAATCAGGGCAATGGCTGGAGAAGCCTACTGGAGTGCCGTGCATCTCTCCAAGGCGCCGGATTTCCGATAAGTCCACGTCGGATTTCCGGCATGGGTACAGCGAGACGCAATAAAGCAGCGTAAGGCTATTTCCGAATTTGCGGAACAGGTCTACGGCACGGTCCATCTGCCGCTGGCTTGCCAGCCCGGTTGACATGACTACTGGCTTGCCGGTCATGGCGATCTCGCGCAATAGGTCCATGTCGCCGGCCGCGCGCGAGGCCACCTTGTAGCGCCTCATATCCATGCCATCAACGACGCTCACCTGGTCGGCGTGGAAAATAGAGCAGCACCACTCGATGCCGATCTCGTCGCAGAGGGCCTTGATGTCCCTATGGTGCCCGATCTCAAGCTGGCACTTGTTTGCCTCGGCAAGGTGCGGGCTGTCGTAGCCAAGAATCTCCCGCGGCCTGTACCATTGGAATTTTGCGATATCGGCGCCGGCTGACTTGGCCCGCCGGACCATGTCCATGGCGATGTTTTTATTGCCGCCGTGGTTAATGCCGATCTCGGCTATCAGCAGCGGCCTACCCATCGGTCCTCAGCTCCGGGTGCTCGCGCCAGTATTTGTCTTGGGCCGCAGGATCATTGGCCAACTCCGGTCGCAGGGCAGCATCAATGAGCGGGATGGAACCCAGCAACTTCCCGATCTTGTACTTCCGGAACCCGCCCCTTGTCTGGAATAAAGCATCGTTGTACTCCTTGATCTCCATGGCGGCGCCATCATAGACGCCAGGGGCTATTTCCCGCAGGACCTTTGTGTCCTTGATCCTGAACTCGCCGGCGCCGTCTTCCAGCGCGTAACCGGCATAGCGGCTGCGCTCAAAATGGGAGTCTGGCAGGTTCAGGATCTTCCACCATGTCGGGGCGTCGTCAATGTTCATTTCTTGCCAAGGGGGGGCGGCCCATGACGAGCGGCCGCCCCCAGTTAAGCATCCAGGCCGCTATTAGCTGGACTGGACCCTCTTGAGCCGCCCGATGGCGTTGACGTTCAAATATTCGAACGTCAACTCTCCCACGATGGCTCCGGACAGGAAGTCGCCATCATTAGGCGTTGGCCTCGCCGTCGGCGGCCTTAGGATGGCCACCGCATTCATCGCATTCTGGAACACGAGAACCTCGGACTTGACAGCCAGCCTACGCGAGGCAATCAGCTGTAGCCGCCCGAAGTCGGACTCGTATATCTGCAGGACGTCCGAGTATACCCTCTCGCCGTTGTTAATGATGATTGGCCGTCCAGCCCCAGACCCGGCGAACTGGCTGACCTGCCGCTTGACGAACGGAGAGCACACAAGTCTGTCAGGCTCGGCGCCCTGCTCCCACATGAGCTGTAGCAGAACATTTAGGTTCCCCTCGTCGATTGGCGTCAGCGACCCGGAGGTAGCGTTGGCCGTCGCGGACAGGCCGTCCTGGGCCCGGAGCCCGTTCATCGTACGCTTGACTCCGGATGACCCAGCCGCCGATGCTGAGTTGTCCAGCAAGGACACCTCAACGTCCGTCTTCCAGCCGCGCATTGCGTCCATTTTGCGCAGCGCCCACTCCGAGGAGCGGCCGTACTTGGAGACCTCCTCAACTGTACCCGAGACCTTCCATGTCTTGTGGAATATTTGCGTCCTGTTGGCCCGGCGCGTTTCCGCAGGCTGATAGGCATCGCCGGAGGCATAGGTGAAAGCCACGCCTTCCGTGAATGCGTTGTCGCCGACCGCGGAAGCCGACGGCAGCGTGATCGTCAGCCACTCGTGGATTGTGCCGCTGGCCCTTGTCTTGCGCAGCCCGTCGTATACAGGCGTATCTCCCGGCGAGATCACCGTTAGCACATCAAGGACATTCTCACGGAGTCCCGTGCTGAGATACGTCTCAAAAAAAGCAGACATTTGTTATCTTGGTTACCCCCAATTTGCGCTACTCTCTGGCATCCTCCAGTAGGTCAACTACCCTAGCCGACTCCTGGAAGTCCCCTTTCTGCTCGGCGTCCCTGAGCATGACGAGAAGCTCCTTTCTGCTTTTCTGCTGCTTCGATGGAGACGTTCTTGCGGTACCATCCGGAGATGCGCGCATTATGGATTCCTCCCGAGCCTTGCCAGAGCGTCCTGCCGCCAACTCCTTCTCCAGTTTCTCGCCCTGTAGAATCCTCCAGGCGGCCTTTGCTCTTACCATCGGAGAAGGGTCAATGAGTCCATACTCCTGGATGACGGCGGCGATTCTCTGCTCGTCCTCTGACTTGAACCCATCTTGCGACCTGAGCCATTGCGCCGCCTGCGGCAGCTCGCGCTTGGCCTCCCTGAGCCTGACCTGCTGCTCGATGTAGGCGTCAGGGTCATTCACGAAGTCCAAGATCTTATTCTTCTTGGCCTCCGCGGAGTCTTCTTGCCGGGAATCCTGACCATTTGTGCCATTGCCGGGAATCCTGGCTTTAAGCTCCTCCATCTCGCGCCTGGTCTCCTCCAACTTGCGCTCGTACTCCTTAGCCCTGTTCTCCCAGCTCACTCCTCGTTCGTCTTTTTCCTTCTCCTGCCCGCTGACGGCGTCTGGCGGCGCGCCGGTGTTCTTCACGCCAGTTTCTTGCGGTTTCGTCTCCATGGAATCACCTCGCACCTAGGATACGGGCCGTTAACCCGGGCCCGGCGGGGGTCCTGGTATCTGCGAGACGCATCGTATTCAAGATTCCAGCAACCTCGCGGACGCCATCAAGCCTTCCCTGGGCGTACTTGATCTCCTCGATCCCGCCCTTCCGGATGGCTTGATCGCGTCCGTGCTCCTCCCTGGCCTCGATCCTGTCAATCTCCGGGACGTATCGCGCTACGACAAAATCCGGGTCCATGCCGACCTTATGGCGGAACCATGCCCGCGTCTCATCGGCTATCATTGCCGCTCCGGACAGGATTGATCGCCCCGGCCGGCATGGATGGAGGGACAGCCGAGCCGGATCGATGCGCCGCGGCAATGCCCGGCATCGCATCCGGTGGAATATCCCCGGCCATCTGCGATCTCAGCAGCGCGGCATTCACCTGGAACAGCCTGTTCACGATGGACATCTTCTCAATGGCCGCCTTCATGTTCTCGGTGGCCGCGTAATGCTTCATGAGCAAAATCTGTCCCTTGCGACTCAGCAGCTTGAACTGGTCTGAGTTGATCAGCCTGGAGTGCTTCTCCATGTGATCGTCGATGCGCTCATTAAGGTTCGGCTTGACGTACTCCTCTTGCAGGAACATGTTGTGTTCCTCCTCCGGAGAAATCGGTATCTCGCTGTCCGGCTTGCGCAGGTAGGCGTCTATCCTCTTGACGCCCAGCTTGAGGAGCATGTCCTTTGTCATCTCGTAGACTGCCATCTCGTCTCGGGCTATCAGTGGATTGGACATGCCAATCTGGTAGACGCGTAGGCTGTCCGCCTTCTCGGCCTGATCGTCCATGGCCGAGTTCCCGTTGATTATGATGTCTACCTCGGCATCGAGGCTCTCCCTTCTGATGGTCTCGAAGACCGGCGGGACCGGGCCAAGTCCAGATATGCGCGCCTGCGTCTCCGGCGGCATATGCTCACGGTCTAGCTCGAGAGCCAGGCGGAAGATGTTGCGCAAACCGCTCCTGATGCGGTTGAACACGGTCAGGAATCTTATTCCGGCGCGTCTATCCGTAATAGCCGTCTCCGTAGCCGTAATCTGCTGCTTTGTCTGGATGCCCTGAACATTGATGCCGGCGCCAAGCATCCTCTCCGCGTACAGGAACAGCAGCTCCTCCTCACGGTACATCTCGGGCCTGATGCCGGCGAACTGCGGGAAATAGACTGCGTTATTGGGCGGCCCGTTGGTCGGAATCCCGACTCCGGGCGCGAGGGCAACATCATTCGGGTTATAGCCCGACGCAGGATCGTAGAAGAAATATGGGGTGTTGCTGACCGTCACCGCGTCTACCCGCTGGTTGTGCAGCGTATTCAATTCGAGGTTCACGGATTTCAGAAGGTCCGGCACGGATTCCCCAGCTGCCTTGTGCAGAATGCCGCTGAACTGGACCAGTACGAACGGTCTCTTCAGCCTGGCCCTGACGACTCTCAGCAGCTTGCGGCCATCCTTGAGCACTGTCGCCATGACCGGCTCGTCAATCCCGTCGTCATTGTGGTCGAAATACCCGTGCCACTCCAATACGATAAGGTGCCTTTTGAGCGCGCGCCCGGCGCCGGCCGTCTCCTGGCCGCTCTGGAAATTCCTGATTGTCTCAAGCCCGGCCGCGACCTCCGTCTCAGTCTTGGACGATGCATGCCCGAACCGATCAAGCTCGTCGTCGTCTATCTTCGCGTAGCCGTTCTCGCGCATCCTCTTCTTGAGATCGCTCTTGCTCATCGGGATCTCGTGGATGCAGTAGTCCATCTTCTGGACGTCAGCGCCGGCCGCGTCGGGAGGGAAAAGGAACCTCTCCGGCTGTAGGACGTCAACGACTATCCCGTCGAACCTCTTGCGATCCCCGTCGCGCTCCACGACATACCTGACCTTGACTGCGGCCATGCCATAAACCAGGGCCGAAGTTGCTACTTTATCCACAAGGTCCGCATAATCAACCTGCGTTGTGAACTGCCAGTTCAGGATACGCTCGATTTCCCTGGCCTTGCGCACGTCCTCCGGACCCACAGGCAATGTGGATACCGGCTTGTCCATGTCCAGACTACCCATTATGTTGGAATGCAGAGTGTCCGCGATTGTCCTGATTAGCGGCACGTGGAGGTTCGCGCAATTCTTGAACGGAAAGTCCTTGGTCTTCCTGATGCCCCAGTAGAGCGCCAGTCCCTCCTCCTTGTCCTTCAGCCACTGCGTCCTGGCGCCGTCGGAATAGTCGAAATCCAGCATGATGGCCTCGACCAGGCGATTCGCCGCGTCGGGCTTCAAGTCGAGGATGTCCGACTCCTCTGGTTTGTTCTCGGCTATCTGCTGGAGTTCTTTCGGCATATCAAATCATCGGAGAGGCTACACGCCCCCAACAAGCGGCCTCCCTCCTCCCGCCCTCGCCACTCCGTCTTGCACGCGGGACCATTCCCGCACCTGCCAGTCGCGTTTATCCGTCCGGCTTCATGGCCGGGAAGGATCCCGCGTTAGCTGGCCTCCAGGTATGACACGCTGATGTCAGCGGTGTTCGTGATGTCGGCATCCAGCCCGTTCTTGATGTAGATGGGCGGATTCCAGTTGTGGTTGAAGTTCGCGTCTCCGCCGCCTGTGGCGTTATCCACGCTGGCCATGTTGACGATCACGATGGCATCAGCTACCGTATCGCCGCTGGCTGTGGTATCGGCTATGATAACCTGCGCCGACGCCGTGGCATTCCGCTTCGACACGATCAACGAGTAGAGGAACAGCGGCGTGTTCTTGATGAACCCTGCCGCCGTCACTGCCACAGCGTTGACGCCGAGCCTGTCCTGGTTCGTCAACCCGCGTCTCACTCCCATTTACTAGCCTCCGCGCTTCTTCCATTCACCCCGGAGTTCGACCTCCCCGGGGGCGAATCGTTATGAATACCTGTTCTTATACGTCATGTTTATCGCGCCAGTTATCGTCGTCGCGCTGACGATGATGCCCTTGTCGAACACCATGCCTCTCGGGAACGGAAAATGCGCCTCGAAGACAGACGCAGCCGCGGAGGCGACATTACAGCGGAAAAGCCTGGCATCGCCGCTGTCGGCAGAGGCCGTCCCGTCTATCAACGCTATGTCGCCGGAGCCGACGGCTGGATTCACTGTAACAGTGACGCTGTAAAGAACGATTGGTTGCAGCTTGTACGGGCTGTCCCCAGAGCTGTTGATAGCCGTAGCTGTAGTCCCAACCACTAACAGCGTGTATGCGTCGGCGTAATTCTCCTGCCTGTCGCTCCATCCACGATCGCCGATAGGCATTAAGGCCCTCCGCTTGAATATCGTCTCATGTCGGGTAAGAGACCCATTGCGGGATGTACGGCTTAGCCTGGATACTGCCAATCCTAGAGCCGAGGAGCGCCAAGCAGAGAGCGTCAGCCTTGTCCGGGCTTTTGCCAAGCCTTGATTTCATGTCTTCCTTCGGCTCTACGCGAATTCTACCGGATGAATCCAGCCGATACTTAACGCCGGACAGCTCGGCAACAAGCTCCTGGTCCCTTGGGAGGCTGACCGGGGCGGCGCCGTTTGGGTTCGTAGCCTCCCTGGCACGCCACCACAGCTCGGACCGCAGGGTGTGGAAATGCCGCTGGTCTGAAGGTTTTGAGGCGGAGTTCACGCCGCGCACGGGCAGGCGCAGCTCCATGAGCCTGTCCTTGACACCGGCGCCTATACCAGTCTCGTCAACGAAAATCCAGGACGCCTTCAGCTCTACGGCGGCGAGCGAGACGCGGCCGGCGACATGCATGGTATCTGCATGCTTTATCACGATCGGCGGCAGGACCTCCCTTCCACGCAATGGTTGGATAACGGTACGATCATCGCCGAACCTAGCCACGTCTACGCCAAGTATTGTCTTAGCCGTATCGTCAGCAGGCACCTGCCTGGTCATAGCCAGCTCGATCCAGGAGAGCGGGATCAGCGTATCCGCCTCCTGCTTCGGGAACTCGGCCAGGACCTTGACCCGATAGAAGTCCGAGTCCTCGCCATAGGACAGCCGCCACTCCTCTGCCTGGGCTGGGGTTATCATGCCCGGGATGACGATGCGCCCATGGGTGAAGTTCGGCGTGTCCTGGGCCCGGATACGCTTTACTTGCCATATGTCCCGCCGGCCATGGGCCGCGTCATAGACCTGGCCGGAGAGGACCACCGGGTTGGCCAGGGCCAGCAGCCGGCTGTTTCCGCCAGCCATGGCATTCTCGATGGCGTCCCACATGGGCTGCTCCAGGCCGTGCGCGTCGTCTACCACGATCAGGTCGTTGTCACCGTGGATGCCGTGGATCAGGCTTGGCTCATCCGTGGCGAAGCCAACAGCATACCAGTTCGGTCCGATGCGCAGTTCCGGCGACTGTGGCAGGAGATCCCCACCGAGGGGGGCCCTGGCGGCGTGGTAGAGGGCTCGCAGCTCGCCCCAGAGGTTGGCCTTGACCTGCCTGTGGCTAGGGGCGATGGTGAAAGCCCGGGCTGGCTGGTAGGCTGAGAGCCACCAGAGGACCGCCATCGCCGCCGCCATGGTCTTGGAGGACGCCACGCAGCCGATCACCATCGTCCTCCGGCCACCAGCCACCATCCGAACGACCTCAAGCTGACCCTCCCACGGGGCGCACCCCAGGATCTCCCGGAGGAACCACTCCGGCTCCGTTCTGATGCGGCTCCTGAGCTGCTCCGGACTTGGCAAGGAACGGCCAGATGGCTGGGAGGGCTGGGTCTTGGGAGGCATACATCACCTGGGCCGGCTTGCCGAGCAGCCTGTCCGCCAGCCACTCGGCCCACTCGATGTCGCCGCCGATGGCCTTCTTCCAGGCCGTCTCGGCCAGCCACGCGGCGTTAGTCTTGCCCTCACGCTTCTGCTCCCCGAACTTCGCCAGCGCCATGAGGAGCGTGGACTTGGGGCGGCCGGCGGGGTTGCCGGATTTGCCCTTCGGGAACGGGGTGCCCCACACTCTTTTCGGGCTGTTCTGTGGGACGAACTCCTGTCCTGCGCTCATGCATGGATTCCCGTCTGAGATTGGGCCGGGTCAGAGCCTGAGTTGACCCGGCCGGCTGGTCCCGATGGTGAGGCGGAACCTAGAATCTGGGATGGTTGCTGCCGGAGGGAAAAGCGGCGAGGCTGGCCCATGTTCTCATAGGCCCCGCCTCACCGAGATTAATTGTGCCCCATTTTTTGTGGAATGTCAAATTTAAGACTGGTCTATCTCTTTGAGCGCCTTGCGCGGGTTGTAGGGTGCGGCGCGGATCGCCCGGATGGGCAGCTCGCGGATCTCCAGCGCGGGCGCGGTCATGCGGGGGCCTCCGTCACTGGGCGGGCCCATACCAACGCCCCTGTCGTCTCGCCCGGGCCGGTGTAGCGCTTCTCCGCATCGCATTTCACTATTAGCGAGTCCTGCTCCCACCAGCCTGCGTGGGTCAGTGAATCAATCGTGCCCTTGAGAAGATTGTCCAAGTCCGGGCGGCCCGTTGGCCAATCGTTCTTTTTTGGGCGGCTTTTGGGCCTAGGGAGCAAGAAGATGATTTTCAGCGCAACAGGCCCCGTGTAGGGCGGCCGGGGCTGCGCGAGGCGCGCCTGCAGGCGGCAGGCGTCGACCCAGGCGGTGCGGGGCAGGAAGAAGCCGCGGCCGCCGTAGCGGGGCCGCGGGCGCGGCTGGCCCTCGGGCACGCCGCGCAGGAAGACTGAGTGCTTAAAACAGTTCGACTCCGTCATCGTCCTCCTCCTCGCCCCGGCGCGCCGGGACAGCCTCCGGCTCCGGCTGCGGGGCCTTGGCCAGGATCGCCTTGGTGCTGAAGACCGAGTCCTCGCCGCTCCAGGGCCGGTAGGCCCCGTCCGGCCCGCGCTCCATGTGGTGCGCGAAGCTGCGGCGGTAGGTCGCGCGGCCCATCAACCGCCGCGCGTCCGGCGCGACCCAGCCCTGCCAGCGGATGTGGATCGGCCGCCAGCAGGCGCTGCAGCACCAGGCCTTGCCCATGTACTCCTCCTTGCCGCTCTGAGCCACGTACAGCACGGGGATGGCCGATACGGGCCTGTTGTGGCAGGCGCTCTTGGTCCAGGTCAGGTCGCTGTAGACGGCGGCAGGCTTACCTTGGTCCATTCATCCTCCCTTTTCTCGCTGCGGATCCTCGCTTCCTTGGCCTTCAGCGCCGCCTCCTCTTCGCGCAGCAACGCCTCCTTGAGGCACGCCTTCAAATACGGCACGTGGTTGCGGCCCCGCATGGCGGCGTGCAGGGCGTCCTCGAGCGCGTCGCGGCAGCCCTCCTCGGTGCAGGGCAGGCCCCTGGCGCGCCGCAGGGCGTGGTAGGCCGTCACGGCCTCCCAGGCCGCCGGCCGCTCCGCCGCCGGCCAGCCCGCCTCCTCCGCCATGCCCCTGGTGTGGGCCAGCAACAACGGGTCCTCCAGCCGGTCGCAGGGGTAGGTGGGCAGGTCGTGGCCCGGGGGGCCCCCGCAGGGGG
>Ga0114944_1000082_pt1 | contig 23167 bp, 27 predicted proteins | sample OV2TP2_FD_89582 | JGI IMG/M metagenome (GOLD analysis project Ga0114944, IMG submission 89582) | Hot spring microbial communities from Beatty, Nevada to study Microbial Dark Matter (Phase II) - OV2 TP2 | ecosystem: Environmental > Aquatic > Thermal springs > Hot (42-90C) | place: USA: Beatty... | reverse complement strand
GAAGCACATGCCCTCCTCAATCTTGCTGACCTGTCCATCGCTGAAGCGAAATTTCCGGATGCAGTCCCATTTATTAATAATGCACTGAGAATTTATCAAACATATATACCAGCAGGTTTTGGCGATAATCTCAATCGTGAGATTTACACTTATAATAAGCTCGCAGAAGTATATAAATTGATGCACAAAGACAGTATCGCACTGCAATATTGCCTTCAGGCGATTGAATTGGTCCACAAAGCTCCCGGTAATTATTATGATATTGCAGCTTATCATATAAATGCCGGAGATATTTATAACCGATTGAAGCAACCTGACAAAGCGATAATTTATTTACGACGAGGATTGAAAATTGCTGACAGTATAAAACACCGGGAGCATTTAAGAGATGGGTATGAACAACTATCATTATCCTTTGCAATGAAAGGAAAGTTTGACAGCGCCTATTCTTACCAGCAATCTTTTTCTAAATTAAAAGATAGTATATTGGATGAAACTAGTCAAAGAGAGATTGTTCAACGGGATGCCGAACTGCAAATAGAAAGACAGCGAAGGATACAGCAGGTGGAGCTGGACCGCCAGCAACTCTGGCGGAATATCATTATCGGAATTTCAATCTTTTCTATTGTAATAGTGATCATGCTGTATAACCGCCGCCAGATAAAACAAAAGATGCTTTACCAACAGCAACTCAATAAACAGCAAAATGAATTGATGAACACCGTTATTATTGTTCAGGATAAGGAACGCAAAAGAATTGCGGAAGATCTGCATGACTCACTGGGTTCAATTCTTTCTGCAGCTAAACTGAAATTATCAGCTGTAGCCGATACGGCAAATGAAAATGGTCGGCCCAAGTATGACGATACGATGAATTTACTTGATGAAGCAGTGAATGAAATGAGAAATATCTCACATAACCTGTTACCTGCTTCGCTGTTAAGACTTGGGCTGATTGCGGGTCTGCAAAATCTCCTGGATAAGATTTCGTCCAGGTCAGACTTGCATATAAACTTTATTGCCCACGGATTTAAAAAAAGAATTGACGAGAATATTGAAGTGAGTATTTACCGGATCGTTTTAGAAGCGGTAAATAATATTGTAAAACATGCCCGGGCTAAAAATGTTACGGTTCAACTGATGCAATATGATACATATATAAATGTCCTTATCGAGGATGATGGGATCGGTTTCGATAAAACCATTGTTTCAAAAGAACAGGGCATTGGACTGCATAATATTTTTTCAAGAGTGGATTATATGAAGGGCAGGGTGGATATTGATACAAAGCCAAAAGCAGGAACAGTTATCAATATTGACATACCTTTTCAGCAGGTTTGATATACCGGGATATTGGTATTGTTCAGGGAAAATGATTTACATAGATTGCACGATTTCTGATGGAGGAAAAGATCAAAATATTAATCGTGGATGATCACCAGATCGTTTTGGACGGGCTCGTTTCTTTATTGCTGCCGGAAAAAATATTTGATATAACAACTGCAACAAACGGAGTGGAAGGCTTAAAAAAAGCAATGCAAACTGACTTCGATATTTTCCTTATTGATATAAGCATGCCGGTAATGGATGGAATTGAAATGAGCAAAACGTTATTGCATAAAAAACCGGCAGCCAAAATCATCATACTAACTACACATAACGATAAAGAGATCATTGCGGAGATGCTTTACATTGGCGTGGCAGGGTATGTAGTAAAGAATTCTTCAAAACAGGAATTGCTTACTGCAATACAGAAAGTAAAGAATGGAAAATCTTTTTTCAGCGATGATGTACATGAAGCTTTACGCAAAGAGATAAGAAAGCAGCATGAAAACGAAACAACCGGGAATGTTCTTATCCTTACAAAAAGGGAAAAACAAATAATAGAATTGCTTGCCAAAGAATACACCAACGAAAGAATCGCCGAAGAGCTTAATATCAGTTACCGCACTGTAGAAACCCACCGCAAGAATATCATGCAAAAAACAAACTCTCACAATTTGGCCGGGTTGCTGAAATATTTTTATTCTGCCGGTTTACTTAAATAATTCTGTAACGATATACCAGGTTTTTGGTAGATAAAATACCGGGATGCTGGTATTGGAAAGGGTATTATGTTCAATTACATTTATGTTGTTAAAACAAATTCATATTTCTGCTGGTTAATAAAAGCTGATCCTTTCTCTGCGAATCCAATTCTATCCGTTACCTACTGTTATTGCCGAACATTTAAAAAAATTTATAATGAAAAAGTTATTATCCCGGTTTGTTTTCTTTTCCGGTTCAATCATTATCGCTTTCATGCTCAATGGTTGTACGAAAAAAGATACGATAAGCACCCCAGGTGAATCAGAAACATTTGCAACTACAATTGAAAAAGCTTCCAGTCCTGCTGCTGATCCGGCCATTGCTTATGTAAACAACAATAAGTTGATGGTAATGAATACAGATGGTTCAAACAAAACTGTGATTGCTTCGGGTACGTCAATTGGAGCCCCATCATGGTCACCCGATGCACACAGCATTGTATTTCCCGGAACTGTCAATGCGGTTAACGGTCTTTGGGTGGTGGATGTAGCAGTGGTTAATGGAGTGCCAACCGGATCCAACCTTCACAAGATCACAATCAACCTGGCGGGCACACCCGGTTCGCCATCATGGTCGCCACTCGGCGATCTGATTGCATTTACAAATTCTACGAGTCCGGACTATGATCGGAATATTTATACGATTGCGCCAACCGGAGGTACGCCGACGATAGTCTATACTTCAGCAACGGAGCTGTTTCCAAGGCAACCCGACTGGAGCCCCGATGCCTCCAAATTGGTTTTTTCGGAAGCAACCATTGCAGCTCCTTATCAATGGAATCTTCTGACGTATGACCTTAGCAATTTGCAGGTGACTACCGTAATTCCTTTAACAAGCTCTATAGCAGTAAAGGGCTCGGCATGGTCACGAAATGGCGATCGCATTGCTTATAGTAATGGGAATAGTAATCCTGAAGCGATCTACACAGTAACCTCAACTTCAAATGCAACGCCGATTAAAGTAGTTGATGGTGCCTTTCCAACCTGGTCACCTAACGATTCAAAATTGGCATATAATGGAAGCAAGCCTGCAGGCATATACAGTTACAGTTTTAGCAGTGGCACAAGACAGAAACTGGCAGATGGAACGTGGGCTGATTGGAGGAGGTTTTAGCAGAATAATTTCTCTTTTGATTACATATTGACATACCATCGGCATGGTAGATGAAAATGCCGGGATTGGGAAGGGCTTTTGTACATGATATCTTCGAAAATAATTAAAAAAAATACCATAATGAACAAGACAGTTAGATTTTCGTTCATTTTTTTCTTTTTGTTTATAATAAAAAGTGGATATACTCAAGGATTAAATCTAAGTCTTGACAAAGGCATTAGTTATAGATTCATTGATAACAACGGGAACTCAGCAACAAGTAATTCTTTATTGGGTTTTAATCTTGGTGCAAATGGTTATGCATATGGTTTTCAAAGCGGAATAAAAATCGGATTTCTTAAAGGAGATTTTATGTTCCCAGACCAATCTCAAAAAACTTTTCGTGCATTTCCAATCTTTATAGACTTTTCTTATGTACCTGATAATACTAAAATGGGCAAATTCTCTGTCAAACCGATCATAAGTGCTGGAGGAGGTTTTGTTTTTATGGAAGGAGATTATTTTGATGATATCACTGGATCTGGAACTGCAAACGGTTTTGATTTTGAAGTTGGAAGTGGAATTTATATTGGGAGAACATTTTATTATCACGAAAATGCAGATACAAAACGGTTTAATATGACAGGTTTTATTATAGAAATAGTATATCAAAATATGTCTGTATCATATGATAAAACTGATCAGAATTATAATACATCGAGTGTGACATTAAATTCAATGGGATTTAGTATAAGACTCGGAATCAGAATTGTACTTTATGGGAAAGTACTTCGTTAATCAATAGATCATAAATAGTGCATGCTGTAAGTGAAATAAACATTAAGTAAGTAAAAAGGGAAGAAAATTTAGTGGATGATGTTGCTTAAAAAAAGTTTTGTTTTTGTCATAGAAGGCAGCGACATAAAAGTAAGATAAAATGAAACAAATATTAGAAATTGGCCGTTATTGTACTACTTTCTTGTTTTTCCTGATAGACACAACAGTTGCAGCGCAAAATTATTATGGTGAATGGAAAGGAAACGCAACACAACCCAATGCCGAGACAACGACTTGGAATGTTGTTATGAGACTCGGAAAAGAAAGCCAAACTATTGCTTTTCCCTCATTGGGATGTGGAGGAACAATAAATTATGTCCGAAAGGAAGGAAACTCTTTTATTTTTAGTGAAACACTTACTTATGGTAGGGATAAATGTATGCTTGGGTTAAGTATACGATTTATGCTTTTGAATAATACCACCATGAATTGGGAAGAAATAGATTCCAAAGGAACTATTATAGCGTACGGAACATTAACACGTGAGTCCTTGCCCGATGTAAATATCGTGGTTAAAAGAGTGAATAAATATCCTTATTGTACACAAGGAGAACTTTTTGTGAATGGCAAATTCTTTTGTAAAACATTAGAGTTACGTTTTGACAATGCGAAGAAGGATTCTAGCTCAATTCCAGTGGGCACGTATAAAGCAGAAATAAGATTCTCAACAAAAAAAAATCGATGGGTAATTGAATTAGAGAACATTTATCCTCATGTCTATTATAAAGAAGGAGATAACTGGAAAATGAAAACTGTGATTCGAGATTTTGTTCAAATACATTCAGGCGATTACCAAATCAAAAGCGGAGTTAATCTTCAAGGGTGTGTTTTGGTCGGAATGAAATATAAAGATTGTGGATTTGTCGATAGCAAAGATACTTTTAAGGAGTTATTGGATACTTACTTTGGTAGCGCCACTGATCCCGATGAAAGTGTAAGGATTACAGTAACTGTTCAGATTGATTATTAAAGCTTGTTTGAAGTAGAAGAGAAAATCTTCTCTTATTGTCGAACGCCGAAGACACTATAACAATTCTATTGCAAAACTGAGCGGATTAAAATTCACTATTCTACATGTAGCTATTAAGTTCATAGGGACTTTATTTGTTTCACTATGTCAATAAGAGCTCATTTGGTCTCGACAATTTTTTTATCTCAGGCTAAAAGGCTGATGTTATAAAATATCCATCCTTCGAAAAAGCCCAAACTTGGATCGTCATTGTAATGACACTATTTAACTAAATTCTAAATAATTTTACACCAGCTAAATTATGATATGGATATTAATAATATTGGTAATTATTGTGATAATTACCATCCTTAAAATTAAAAAAGCGAGGGAGAGAAAAAAAGTAGATGAAATTAGCAGGTATAATAGGGGCCAAGTAGAATTGGCTAAAAGCAAATCAGTTAATATACCGGATAAAACCGTTCATGAAAAAAAACTTGGTAATGGGATAAGCCAAATTCGCCTTAATGACAGGGATGAAATTTTGGCTCAGAGAATCAAAAAACTTCTTTTTGGTATAAGCTATTGGGAATTCAAAAATAAAAAAATTGCTTATGAAAATGCATATCGGGAGATGAAGCAGATTGGTGATAAAATTGAAACGGTCGGTGGTTGGGAACAATGGCTCCAAATAAAGAATAGAGTACGGATACTCTGTGGGGAGCACTTCATGGGATTTTCAAAATATTTATATATAATTGAGAAATCAATCCGTAAAAATAGGTAAATAATTGAAGACTATGATGCAATTAGATGACCCTCATTTTATGGCTGCACAGCCGTATCTATATATTGCGGATAATTTGCAGGATAGCAAAAGAAGATTTATAAAACTTGTAAAGTTGTAAACAAGCTTCCATCTTCATTAACCAGGCTGCTTCAAAATGAAAGTTTTGAAGCAGCTTTTTTAAATTGGTTTGGGTATAAAATATTTTCCGATAAAAAATAACTTCTGAAACTTCTTCATCTCAATCTTTACCACAAAAATGCCAGAAATAAGAACAGGGATCTCTTACTTATTGTACAAAGCCATAAACTGCCTGGGGGTTATTACAGGTAATTGCCGGGAAGCTTTTTTATAATCTTTGGTATTGGAGGTAATAAAATAATCAATGCCTTTAATTTGCAAGGCAGTGAAGTATTGAACAGAGTCTTCAAGATCTGAAAAACCAATTAATAGAGCAGTTTGAAAAACAGTGTTGTCAGGATTGACCAGTTTTGAGTAAGTCAAAATATTATTGACATGAACAATAATTTCATCATTGGATAATTTATGGCTTCGCATAATATACATAAGATTGAGCAGGCAAGATGCGGATGTAAAAATTTCAATATTATTCTTTTCTGCTAATTCCAAAATATTCTCGGCATGCTGCCATTCTGTTCCCCTGTGCATGAGGTAATCGAGGTACACATTGGTGTCAACAAAGAGCTTATAAGCCATATTTTTTCTTTAAATAAGCAGCCTTGGTTTTTTTCCAGTCCAGATTAGCAGGAACTTTACCTTTCAAAACACCGCTGGATTTTTTTACCAGCGATTCTTTTTTCTGTTCTTTTTCAGTAATGGAATTGAGAAAGTCTTCAACTAGCCTACTGATGCTTTTTCCCTTCCGGCGGGAAATGCGCCGGGCCTTCAGGATAGTCTTTTCACTAATGCTTAATGTAAGTTTCCGGGTCATTAAATATTATTTTGGGAACAAAATTACGTATAATTCTTAAAGATACGTGTAGTAAATCGAAAATTTTTACCTGCCATTTGCGAAGGATAAAAAAGATTGGGACAATTTACAAAGTCAGATTTGATCTCTTCAATCACAAAAATTCTCCCGATAGGATTCTTGCTTAATAGTTTTGCTCCGGGAAGCTGAATTATTTTTCCCTCCAATTCATCAAGATCAATATTCCTGTCAGTAAAAAAATCAATATCAACAGAAGTGCGATGTCCCCAGTAAAGAGCCAATGCAGTACCTCCCACAAGGTTGAAACCTGTAATCCATGATTGACACATTAATTTTTCAGTACATCCAGTGTAACTCCGGGAACAGCGTTGAATTGTAGCATCTGAATTCAGTTAGTGGAATTTGATAAAGACTGGCAACAAAATGAAGCGTTTTTTTAGACAAATTTCTTGCCTTTAATGCCGCTTCTTTTATTTTTTCATGTCCGTAATATCTTTTTATTTCATTCCATTCGTCCATGTTTCCCCATTCCAGCACACGTACGATAATGGTATTGGCATGCTTTTCATAATCAAGCTGACTCATGTCGGTATCCCAGAAGATCTGCTTGCGAAGGCGGCGTTTTTCCATCCCTCAATTTACAAAAAAACAGGGGGATTAGCCAATGATTAAAGGATTAATGTCAACGAAAATCTCATCGTTTGCCCAGGGTAAATCAGCTTTTTAAAATTAATTATGCGGTCTTCGGTAAAAAGTATTTTCCAATAACCGGCAATCGCTGGAACTCTTTCTTTTCAACATTCAGAATCATCAAGGCAAACAATCCAATAAGCAACAACCCTGCGCCTCGGTTTACCCATACATTCATACCCAATAACAAAAATGCCTGGTGAATGCCAAACAGTGCAATACAGATAACAATATAAGCCAGCAGTTTTTTCCATGCATAAGGAATGGGGTAGTGTTTTTGACCGAGCAGATAACTTGTTATCATCATAAAACCATAACAAAGAATGGTGGCAATGGCGCAGGCTGTATATCCCCACACGGGAATAAAAAACCAGTTGAATAAAATGGTAATGGCTGCACCCCCTAAAGTTATCCATGCACCGGTAAGATTACGGTTGGTCAATTTGTACCAGATAGAAAGATTGTAATAAGCTCCGAGAAATATTTTTGCGACCATCAGTATCGGAACAACTTTTAATCCTGTGTAATATTCTACATGCCTTGTGCCCATAAAATATTTCCAGATATCGAGAAATAAAACAACAGCAAGAAAGCAAAAGCAGCAGGCAATGATAAAGTACTTCATCACCCTTGCATAAGTTCTTTGCGCATTCTCTTGTGTTGATTGCTTAAAGAAAAAAGGCTCGGCGCCCATGCGAAAGGCCTGTATAAATAAAACAATCAGCACCGCCAGTTTATAGTTGGCCGAATAGATTCCTGATTGGGAAAATGCCTGTTCTGTTGTGCCTGGATAAAGTTTCAGCAGCATGATGCGGTCAATGGTTTCATTTATCATTCCTCCAAAGCCCACAATGATCAGGGGCCATGAGTAGCGCATCATTTCTTTCCAAAAATCCGGGCTTAGTTTAAAACGGAATTGAAAAAATTCTTTTGCCAGTAATAATAAGGTGATGCCGCTGGCAGCCAGGTTGGCAAGTATCACATAACCCAGCCCGATCTTTGGATTATAGATGACGGCAAAAAAGCTGCTGGCATTTTTTTCATAATCATTTTTACAAACCACCAGGAAAAAAATCACCAGCCCGATATTGATGAGTATGTTGAGGATTTTTATGGCAGCAAACTTTCTTGGCCTGCCGGAGTAGCGCAGCCTGGCAAAGGGCATTACACACAAGGTATCCAGCGCCACAATCAGTATAACCCAGCTGATGTACTCCGGGTGATCGGGCAGCTCAAGAAAAACGGCAAGCCCGCCTGCCGATAACAGCAATATAGCGGTAAACAGCACTGTTGTGATTAGGATGGAAGAGGAGGATGTGTTATACACTTTTGATTCCGGCTGAAGCGATGAAAAACGGAAATAGGAGGTTTCCATTCCGTAAGTGAAAACAATATTCAGAAAAGCGGCAATGGTAAACAGGGTAGTGATCTTTCCATATTCAGCGGAAGCAAAGATGGTGGCAAGAATGGGCGTGAGCAGGTAATTAAGAAATCGTCCGAAAATGCTGCTCAGCCCGTACCAGAATGTTTGCCCCGCCAGTTTTTTAATTTCACTCAAAGGAATTGGGTTATTATGGCAAATTTACTCTTTAACGCCAGATTGCGCAATGCAGCGAAATATAGTGCATGCAAACGCCATCCGCTTTATCGTATCTTTAACGCAAAATAAAATGCCATGCGCAGAGTTTTACTTTTTCATTTGCTGACAGCAACATCAGCCGGCATTTACGCACAGGCTTACGAAGACAAAATAGAATACAATAAAGACAAACAGGCCTGTATTGTGATGGAGTACAAATTTTCCCCGGAGGCGGTGGAAAATGCCGTAACTGAAAAAATGGACAAGCTGGGATTCAAAGGCCGGCATGAAAAAGGCATGTTCAATAAGGACAAAGGATTTACCGTATATAAAAATGCCACGATAGCCGAGATAAGCCCGGGCCGGTACGATTATATAATGAATATAGAACACAAGAGCCGTAAGGAAAGTGATGAAACCATGCTCTATCTTCTTATTATGAAAGATGGCGCCAACGCTTTATCAAGATTGAATACAGAAGAACTTGGCAAGGCAAAATCTTTTTTATACAACCTGCTGCCTGAAATAGAAGCAGCCAGCCTGGAACTGCAGATAACGGCACAGGAAGAAACAGTAAGCAAGGCCGAAAAGAAACTGAAAACCCTGCAGGATAATAAAGATGAATTGGAGAAGAAAATAAAAAAGTTGCAGGACGACCTGGAAGAAAATTCAAAAGCACAGGAAAAACAATCGGCCGAAATAGAGAATCAGCGCAAGGCGCTGGAAGCAATGAAGGCAAGACGGAAAAAAAATTAATTACTGAATCTTGCATCTCTCACCAGCGTGGAATCAGTCAGTGCCCGCAGGAATGCAACCAAATCAATAATTTCATTATTTGAAAAACGGATAGGATTGGAAAGCAAAGGATCCAGCGTGGAGCTTTGCTGCACATGGTAGCCATAATGCTCGATGCAGGCCCGCAGGCTGTAGTAGCGGCCATCGTGCATGTAAGGATACGTGAGAGAAACATTGCGCAGCGATGACACCATAAACTTTAGCGAATCCTCTTTTTTACCCGTCACTATCATTCTGCCATAATCATTCAGGTAAGGATTCACCTCCAGCCCGGTATTGCGGTAAGAAAAATCGGTGAACAAAGGTTCGGGATGACAGGTGGCGCAATGGGTTTTATAAAGCTGGTAGCCCCGCTGCTCGTATTCATTGTAAATATTTTCGCCCCGTTTCACCTGGTCGTATTTGCTGTTGGCCGTTATCATGGTCACGGTGAACTGCGCCAGCGCCTTCTGCATTCTTTCAATGGAAATCTCGCTGCTGCCAAATGCATTCTTAAACATTTCCCGGTATGCTTCATCTCGTCTCAGTTTGCCAAGCACATTGCCGGGTTCTTCCGCCATCTGGTTAGGCGCCTGTATGGGGTCGAGGCATTCTGCTTCCAGGCTTTTGTATTTCCCGTCGGCATGAAATTCTTTTTTCCAGGCAAGATTAAAAAGACCGGGCGCATTGCGGTTGCTGTGCTGGTCGTTGTAGCCATGGCTCAGGTCGTGATCATAGGTTCCAAAAACCGCTACCTGCTGGTGGCAGGAAGCGCAAGGATAGTTGCCATCGCGGGAAAGCCGGCCGTCGTAAAATAATTTTTTACCCAGCTGAAACGCCTCTTCTGTCAGCGGGTTTTTTGAAAAATCATAAACCGGGGCAGGAAAACCGCCGGGTACTGTAAATGCAAGTGGTGTTTTGCCGGGAATATCTTCCTGGCCTTTTCTGCATGAATTAATAAAGAAACTTCCGGAGAGGATAACTAAAAACAGGAATATGACCAGGCGCCACTTCATCGGCAGTAAAATTAGTTTATTGACAGGGAAGGATTCACAAATTGCGGGGATTTATTTTTCTTCTTCCGCTTTTAATCTCCGCTTTTTTTTTCTTTGACTCCAGTCTTTTCTCTTTCGCTGCTTTGCTGATTTTGGTAGCCATACGTTTTTTCTTTTTCACAAGGGATTTTGCCACCAGTTCATTCATTTTGCGGATCACCTCTTCTTTATTTTCAAGCTGGGTGCGGCGGGTTTGCGATTTCACCATGAGGAGTCCTGCGCTGTTGATGCGGTTGGAAAGTTTTTCAGCTATAATAGCTTTTTGTTCTTCTGTTAAAAGTTGTGATGCGGCGATATTAAGATAACCTGTCACAGCGGTTTCCACTTTGTTTACGTTTTGCCCGCCCTTGCCGCCGCTGCGGCTTGTCTGAAAGGTAATTTCGTTGCTTAGGTTAATCATTTATTCAGTTTATCATTTACCTTTTTTTTGGTTTATCGTTCATGGGGCATCAAAATTAGTAACCATAAACGATAAGCTATAAACATTTAAATTGCAGGCATGCGGGCAGTAATTCAGCGGGTAAGCAAAGCCAGTGTTACGATTGACGGGAAAATTCATTCAGCCATCGGCCATGGGCTGCTTGTGCTGCTGGGTATTGAAGATGCAGATACGGAGGATGATATGGAATGGCTTTCAGGAAAAATTGTAAATCTCCGCATCTTCAATGATGCGGAAGGGGTGATGAACATATCGGTGAAAGATATACAGGGTGACATACTTGTGGTCAGCCAGTTTACATTGCATGCTTCTACCAAAAAGGGCAATCGTCCCTCGTACATAAAAGCCAGCAAGCCGGACTTTGCCATTCCCATGTATGAAAAATTTTTGCAGCAGCTTTCCGGAGATCTGGGTAAAAAAGCCGGTTCAGGAATTTTTGGCGCCGATATGAAAGTGGAACTGGTAAACGATGGGCCGGTAACCATTGTCATAGATACTAAAAACAAAGAATGATGATTTTTTTTCAGCGATATATTTCAGTAGTGTTTATTTTTTCATGGCTGTTATTTTCAGCGTGCAGCTCCACCGGAAAAAATGCCTGCAATGATGAGCCACGGACTCTGACAAGCGGAATTTATTTTTACCTGAAAGACCGGACCACGGGAAATGACATCCTGAATTATGGCGCATCCATATTGCCGGCACCCGACAGCATCCGGCTGAAAAATGCCGGAACCGGTCAGCCTTATCCGCTCTATGTAACAAAGAGCAACAATGGATCGGTCGTGTTTTCTCAATTCTATAACAGGCCGGCAGGCGTGGTGGATTCGCTGGAATTCCGCTTCGGTAGTTCGGTTCCGGATACCCTGATTATTTACACTGGCTTAATCAATGGCTGGCGGGGCGACGAGTGCCCGACGGTAAAGGATGCAGGCATTACAAAAGTGACGTTAAGAAATGTGGTGCTGGTGGAAACCACAAACGATGATTCTTTTTTTACTATAACCAAATAACAGCGCTACTGCACCCCGATTTTTTCTGTGAATCTTTTTCCCTCTGCGGTTTCAATCATTAAAAAGCATATTTTTTCTTTGGGAGGAAAAGTAAAAGTGTAACTGGTGGTATTTAAATTTTTTTCTTCAATAAACCGGTGCCCGCCGGCTGTCCACAGCATCACCGATTTTATAGTTTGCCGGGCCTGGATGGTTATCTGCCGGCCGTTGGTTAATATTTTAAAAGGTTTTGTTGTGGATTTGGTTTCTTCACTTCGCAGCGGTTTGGCCTGGGCATGAATAAAAGCAAATGATGTCAATAACAAGACAAGCAGGAAGGTTATCCGGATAGCTGGCTTTACCATAGAATTAAAAAATTGAATCGGAACGATTGATTTTACTGTTTCAAAGGGTAGGCCCGAAAAGTCAAATAATTCTTTGGAAAATCTTTCGGAAGGGTACAGCCCTGAAAAAAGAGGGGAAGATGAAAACGGCAAGAATCATGCTAAATTGCATGACCGCAAAAAAAATTTTGTTATGACCATCAAAGAAGCCCAGCAGCAGGTGGATGGCTGGATAAAAACCGTCGGCGTCCGTTACTTCAGCGAGCTGACCAATATGGCAATTTTGACCGAAGAAGTGGGAGAACTGGCCCGCATTATGGCCCGGCGCTACGGCGACCAGAGTTTTAAGGAAAGCGATAAAGAAAAAAACCTGGGCGACGAAATGGCCGACGTGCTGTGGGTGCTGATCTGCCTGGCCAACCAGACAGGGGTAGATCTGACGGAAGCGATGAAAAAAAATTTTGAGAAAAAGAATATCCGGGATGCGGAGCGGCATCTGAGAAATGAAAAATTGAAAAGGAGATGATAGAATTTCTAAAAAAGCTGATTCATTTTTTTGACGGGCATAATATTCCTTACATGCTTTCGGGAAGTGTGGCAATGGCTGCTTATACTGTACCAAGATTTACGAGAGACATGGATTTTGTTATTCATTTACAAAAAAAAGATATTCCAGGACTAATGAAAAATTTCAGCACCGGCTATTATGTTAGCGAAGAAGCTGTTAATGATGCAGTCAAAAGAGAAAGTATGTTCAATATTATCGATCATAAAAGCGGATACAAAGCCGATTTTGTAATATTGAAAAATGAACCATTCAGCAGAGTTGAATTCAGCCGGCGGAAAAAAGTACATCTGTTTGATATAGACATCTATGTTGTATCGGCAGAGGATTTACTGTTATCAAAACTCATCTGGATTCAGAATTTGCAAAGCAGTATTCAGCGGGAAGATATTACAATGCTGACTAAAGCAGAAAACCTGGATTGGAACTATATTTATGGATGGATAAAGAAACTGAAATTAAAAACTTTTAACTTGCTCCCCTGATGACAGATACTTCTGAACATATTAAAGAATTGCAATTGAAAATCTGGTTATCAAAAACACCGGAAGAAAGGCTTTGCCAGTTTTTAACTGATAATGATATGGTGTACCAGGCGTTGAGGAAGTTTAAAATTGAAAATAACCTTCCGCTTGATGGGCTCGATCCTGTCGGCGAATATCTCAAAGCAAAAAGTCAAAAGGAAAAAACACCTTCCGGCAAAGCATAATCCCTTTCCTATCAATCCTTAAAATCCAGTAAATCCCGGTTCTCTTATCTTTGCCCACTATGATTGACAGCAAACGTTTCCAGGCGATTATCTCACATTGCAAAGAGTACGGTTTTATTTTCCCCAGCAGTGAAATTTATGACGGGCTGCAGGCTGTGTATGATTACGGCCAGTGGGGCAGCGAACTGAAAAAAAATATCCGCGAATACTGGTGGAATACCATGACCCGCAATTATGAAAACATTGTGGGCATTGATGCCGCCATCTTCATGCACCCCACAACATGGAAAGCCAGCGGCCACGTGGATAATTTCAACGACCCGATGATTGATAACAAAGACAGCAAGAAGCGATATCGTGTTGATCATTTGATTGAAGCTTATGCCGGTGAGCTGGAAGACGCCGGTAAAGACGACGAGGCAGAAGCCGTGCTGGATGAAATGAATCGCCTGCTGGAAAAAGATGATTTTGCCGGGCTGAAAAAACTGATTGAAGATAAAAAGATAAAATGTGGCCTTAGCGGCACCAGCAATTGGACCGATATCCGCCAGTTCAACCTGATGTTCTCCACTGAGTTTGGTTCTACCGTTTCAAGCGAAGATGAAAATAACAAGGTTTATTTGAGACCGGAAACAGCCCAGGGCATCTTTGTCAATTTTCTGAATGTGCAGAAAACGGGAAGAATGAAAATCCCTTTTGGTATTGCACAAATAGGTAAAGCATTCCGTAATGAAATTGTGGCCCGGCAGTTTATTTTCCGGATGAGGGAGTTTGAACAAATGGAAATGCAGTTTTTCATCCGCCCCGGTACACAAAAGGAATGGTATGAGTACTGGAAAGTAGAAAGACTGAAATGGCACCTGGGACTGGGCATTCCGAAAGAGAAATTCCGTTTTCATGATCACGTAAAGCTGGCCCACTATGCCGATGCTGCCTGCGATATTGAATACGCTTTTCCTATCGGCTTCAAGGAAGTGGAAGGCATTCACAGCCGCACCGATTTTGATCTGAAGAATCACCAGGCATACAGCAAAAAGAAAATGCAGTATTTCGATAATGATATTGATGCCGCCACCGGCAAACCTTATGGCAATTACATTCCTTATGTTGTTGAAACTTCCATCGGCCTCGACAGAACCGTGATGATGGTGCTGAGCGAAGCGTATTCTGAAGAAGATCTCAGTACCGCGGAAAAACAGGACAGCCGCATGGTGCTGCGTTTTCCGCCCAAACTTGCTCCGATGAAACTTGCCGTATTGCCTTTGGTGAAAAAAGACGGCCTGCCTGAGATTGCGAGAAAGATTATGGATGACTGTAAAGAAACTTTCCGTTGTTTTTATGAAGAAAAAGATACCATTGGCCGGCGCTACCGCCGCATGGATGCCATCGGCACTCCTTTTTGTGTAACGGTGGATCAGCAAACCAAGGAAGATAATACAGTTACGATCCGTTACCGGGATACAATGCAACAGGAGAGAATTCCGGCGGATAAGGTACGGGAGATTGTGATGAAATCTGTCTCTTAACTTTTTTTTAGTGCAACATCCGTTACTTTAGGGCTGTCATTAACGCACAACCTTAAAAAACTTATTATGAAAACAACCATCACCACCTGCGCACTCTTTCTTTTTTCCATTCATTATTCCTTGGCACAAAAAAATTCAGCTGCCCGGAATGAGAACAAGCTACCCGGTCAAACCAGTTTTTATGCTGAACTGGGAGGACCGGGCATTTTATTTTCCGCCAATATTGACAGGCGGTTTACTCCCTCCAATCTTGGCTGGGGCGGAAGGATAGGACTTGGATTTGTATCAGGCTATATCGTTCCCGACACCGGTGGATATTATTGGAATCCTGAATCAGTGGTAACCATTCCCATTCAGATTAATCATGTTTTCGGAAAGCCGAATTCGCCGCATACATTTGAAGTGGGGGCAGGCCTTACCATTGCAGGCCGCAAAATTGAAGTCATGGATTTTTACGAAAATAAAAGCTCTTCTTTATTCGGTACAGCTTCATTTATGTATCGTCGCCAGCCGGTAAATGGAGGTTTTACATGGCGTATTGGGTTTACACCGCTGATTGCAAAAGGGTATATCCAGGCGTTCGGCGGGGCTGGCGTAGGATATAACTTTTAAATTTACCGCTACCACCATTTAAATTTTTATAATCAGGATTAAGCGGTGTAATTGTACTGCGCCCCTTTTTTATTTTTTATTAAAAACTATCGCGGTAATGGCATTCACTCTTCAAAAAAAACTTTTTGTGCTGTCCATTAGTTCATAAATTTGTGAACAAATGAACAGTATGCCTCAAAAAGAAATATTCCGGCTGCATGCCGAAGTATGCAAAGCCCTCAGCCATCCCCTGCGACTGGAAGTGATTGACATTTTGCAGGAAGGCGAACTCTGTTTCTCGGACATATTGGAAATTACCGGCGGCTTAAAGTCCAATCTGTCCCAGCACCTCGGCTTTATGGTGCGGCAGGGCATAATAAGGATGCGCAAAGAACGAACCTGCAATTACTACCGCCTCAGCTCGGTAAAAGTAGCCAAAGCCTGCGACCTGATGCGGGAAGTATTGACTGAAAATCTGAAAAAACACAGCCGCTACTTAACAGCAATGCAATGAAATCAGGTAATACAATTTCAGCATTTGATTTGGCTGCTGAAGAATACGACAATTGGTTTCAGCAGCATGAAAATTATTATCACTCTGAATTAAACGCATTAAAAAAACTTATCCCGGCTGACAAGGTGGGTATTGAAATAGGAGTTGGAACCGGAAGATTCGCATCGCAGTTGGGCATCACCATCGGTGCAGAACCATCTCATTCCATGGCGCAGCTGGCGCTGGCAAGAGGTGTACAGGTAGTAAAAGCAAATGCGGAGAAGCTGCCGTTTTTTGATTTGTCGTTTGACTTTGCACTGATGGTGACAACTGTGTGTTTCCTGCATGATATTCCAAGAGCATTTACTGAAGTGTACCGTGTACTGAAGCGAAACGGCCTGTTCATCGTCGGGCTGATTGATAAAGACAGCAGGCTGGGAAAAGAATACGAAACCATGAAAGCCATCAATCCCTGGTATAAGGATGCGCATTTTCACAGCACAGAAGAAATAACCGGTTTGCTACAGCAGGCAGGCTTTTCACATTTTGAATATTGCCAGACCTTGATTGGAAATGAAGAGAAAGAAGAAACACCGTTGCCGGGTTATGGCAAGGGAAGTTTTGTGGTCATCAAAGCAGGAAAGCAAATATGAAAGAAGTAAAACTCGGATTGAAAGAAAACTGGCAGCAGTTCTGGCTGCTGGTCGTTATCAATGCGTTTGTTGGCGGCATGGTGGGGCTGGAGCGGACCATATTGCCCCGCATTGCCGAAGTGGAATTTCATATTGCTGCCAAAACTGCGATACTTTCTTTCATCATTGTTTTTGGCATTGTAAAAGCTATTACTAATTACTTCACCGGCGCATGGGCAAATAAAATCGGGAGAAAAAATCTGCTCACTCTTGGATGGCTCATCGGCATTCCTGTTCCGTTCATCCTGATGTTTGCCAATAGCTGGAACTGGATTATTGCGGCTAATATTTTATTGGGCATCAACCAGGGACTTACATGGAGCAGCACGGTGGTGATGAAGATTGATTTGGTAGGAGAGAAGCAAAGGGGTTTTGCCATGGGCTTAAATGAATTTGCAGGGTATCTCGCAGTGGCCCTGGTGGCTTTCTTCACCGGGTGGATTGCTTCAGAATATGGCTTGCGGCCTTACCCGTTTTATATAGGTATTGTACTGGCGCTTGCCGGATTTTTCGGAAGCTGGTTGTTTGTAAAAGATACAAAGCATCATGTGTCGTATGAAACAACAACCAGCCAGGTGCCTAAGCTCAAAAATATTTTCTGGGAAACAACATGGAAGAATAAAAACCTCGGCTCCGTCACACAGGCTGGCTTAATCAACAACCTTAACGATGGAATGGCGTGGGGAATTTTTCCCATCCTGCTTGCAACAAAAGGATTCAGTATTGCAGAAACCGGAATCGTCACCGCTGTTTATCCTGCCGTGTGGGGCATTGGCCAGTTGTTTACAGGACGGATGGCTGATTATTTCTGCAAAAAGGATCTGCTGTTTCTCGGAATGCTGCTGCAGGGCATTGCACTGTTGCTGTTGGTTTTAGCAAACAGCATGACACAATTCATTTTTCTTTCGTCATTGCTGGGTATCGGTACCGCTCTGGTGTATCCCACTTTTCTTGCTACGGTGGCGGAAAATACACATCCGTCGGACAGGGCGCACAGTCTCGGCATCTTCCGGCTTTGGCGTGATTTGGGTTATGCCATCGGCGCCATCCTTACGGGTGTGATTGCCGATACACTCGGCATTAATGCGTCAGTGCTTATCATCGGGTTGCTCACCGTGAGCTCTGCTCTGATAATTTTTTACAGGATGCGTTGCCTTGATAATTATTCAAGAAAAATCCTGGAATGGATTATTAATAAAATGAAAAAACATGGAAGCACAGACACAAGAGCCGATAGCCACCGGCTGCATTGCGCAGGAGGAAATGAAAAAACTATTGCAACAGCGGGGTAACCTTGTTTTAATAGTTGATGTAAGGTCTTTTGAGGAATTTGCTGAAAAACGTATTCCCGGCGCCATCAATATTCCCATGAATGAACTGGAGAGGCGTTCAGAATTACTGTCAAAAGATTCCGTTATCATCACTATTTGCGGAAAGGGAGGTGGCCGTTCGGCGCAGGCGGCTGATTTTTTAAAACAAAAAGGCTTTCATGCCACCTGGCTTTTCGGCGGCACAGAAGGATATACCGGGTGAGTGTTATTTCAACCTATCTCAAAAATAATTTCAACACAGAGATTATGAGAAACTGAGCTGCACAGAGTTGCTGTTTCAGAGGTAAACTCTCAGTGTGACTCCTTAACTCAGTGCCACTGTGTTGTGATTTTTGATTTTCGAAATAGGTTCTGGTCTCATCATTTTGTTAAACATCTGCTCTTGTGATTAACGTCACCGTCCGGCTTTCAGCCTCATTTTACTTTTGTACAAAATAAATTTTGCATGACAACCATCCATTTAACATCGCAGGAATTCAAGGAAAAAATTTTTGATTACCAAACTCAAAAGGACTGGAGTTACCAGGGCACCTTGCCGGCCATCATTGATTTTTATGCCGACTGGTGCGGCCCTTGCCGCATGGTGGCGCCCATACTGGAAGAACTGGCCAGGGAATATCACGGGCGGTTGCTGATTTATAAAGTGAACACTGACATCGAGCAGGAACTGGCCTATGTGTTCAATATTCAAAGCATCCCGACCATACTCTTCATTGATGCCAACGGACAGGCTATGATGCAACCCGGCGCATTTCCGAAACATGTTTTCAAAAAAGTGATTGAGGAAAAATTGCTGATACCTGTAAAATTGGAAGAATAGCCAGATTTTTCCATGTAATCGCCGGTCGAAAGACCGGGGTTCTGATTAAGCACAGGAATTACCAGTTATTGAGTTGATAATATTTCTACCCGCTCACATCAATCAACCCCCCGCCTGACTTTTATCATGTCCCAAAATCCGGCTTCAGGGTACTTTGAGGGTTCATTTGATTACTTCAAAAAACTCTGAAATGGAAACCCTTGTTTCATCCCAGGCCGATAAGGCATCAGGCCTCAAAGACAAAAAATCTTTCTCAATAATGGATGGAAATGAAGCAGCCGCCTACATCGCATATAAAACCAGCGAAGTTTGCGCCATTTATCCTATTACACCGTCCTCGCCGATGGGCGAGTGGGCCGATGAGTGGAGCAGTGACGAAATGAAAAATATTTTCGGCGAGGTGCCAAAAGTAATAGAAATGCAAAGTGAAGCCGGTGCTGCCGGCGCCATTCACGGTGCCTTGCAGGGCGGAGCGCTGGCCTCCACATTCACCTGCTCGCAGGGCTTGCTGCTCATGATTCCGAATATGTATAAAATTGCCGGTGAGCTGACACCAGCAGTTTTCCACATAGCTGCAAGAGCAGTGGCCACACATGCACTTTCTATTTTTGGCGACCACAGCGATGTGATGGCAGCAAGGTCAACCGGTTTTGCCCAACTCTTCGGCAGCAACCCGCAGCAGGCCATGGATATGGCAATGATTGCTCATGCTGCAACATTGAAATCAAAAATTCCATTCCTGAATGTTTTCGACGGCTTCCGCACTTCGCATGAGCTAAACCAGGTGGCTGTGATTCCCGACGATGTGATTCGCAAAATGCTGGATGAACAGGCGGTGAACGAACATCGCCACCGGGCTTTGAATCCCGACCATCCTTTTGTACGTGGCACGGCACAAAACCCGGATGTGTTTTTCCAGAGCCGTGAAGCCTGCAACCGGTTTTATAAGCATGTGCCGGAGATTGTAGAAGAAACCATGAAGCGTTTTGAAAAACTCACCGGCCGCAGCTACAGGCTTTTCGATTATTACGGGCATCCCGAAGCGGAGCGAATTATCATCATCATGGGTTCGGGGTATGGCCCCGTGCATGAAGTGACCGATTACCTGAACGACCGGGGAGAAAAAGTGGGTTATATCAATGTGCATCTCTTCCGTCCGTTTTCAATTAAGCATTTGATGGATGCCATACCGCCGACAGTAAAACGGATTGCCGTGCTCGACCGCTGTAAAGAACCCGGTGCTATCGGCGAGCCGCTGTACATGGATGTCATCAGTGCATTACACAGCGACTGGGAATATAAAATGCCGAAAGTAACCGGCGGCCGCTATGGGCTGGCTTCAAAAGAATTTAATGCAGGGATGGCAAAGGCTGTGTTTGATGAACTGAACAAACCGCAGCCTAAAAACAACTTCACTATCGGCATTGATGATGATGTGACGCATACCAGCCTGGAATGGGATAAAGATTTTTCACTCGAATATCATCACCTGTTCCGCGGTTTGTTCTTTGGCCTTGGAGCCGATGGCACGGTTAGTGCCAACAAAAACACCATCAAAATCATTGGTGATGTAACGGATAATTTTGTGCAGGGTTATTTTGTTTACGATTCAAAAAAATCAGGCTCGCTCACTGTATCCCATCTCCGCTTCAGCGAATACCCTGTTCGGTCCACTTACTTAATCAATGCGGCCAACTTCATCGCCTGTCATCATTTCAATTACCTGGAAAAATATGATGTGCTGAAAGATGCAGAAGAAGGAGCCGTGTTTTTGCTGAATGCACCGTACTCCACCAAAGAAGTCTGGCAGCATTTGCCGAAAAAAATCCAGGAACAGATCATTCATAAGAAACTGAAGTTTTATGTCATCAACGCTTCCAAAGTAGCGAGGGAAACCGGCATGGGTTCACGCATCAACTCCATTCTGCAAACCTGCTTTTTTGCCATCAGTAATGTGATGCCGAAGGAAGAGGCTATTCAGTACATCAAGAATGCGATTAAAAAAACTTATGGCCGCAAGGGAGAAGAAGTAGTGCAGAAAAACTTCAGGGCGGTTGACCAGGCGGTGGAAAATCTGTTTGAGATTGATTATTCAAATTACCAGGCAGATGGTGAAGATGTAGATTACTCTTCCCCCTTTGGGGGAAGCCGGAAGGGGGCCGGAGAAGCTCCTGATTTTGTACAAAATGTTTTGGGCAAAATCATCGCCGGCGAAGGCGATGATTTACCTGTTAGCGCATTTCCGGTTGATGGTACTTACCCCAGCGGCACCACCAAATGGGAAAAAAGAAATATTGCCGAACAGGTGCCCGTGTGGGATCCGGAACTTTGTTCGCAGTGCGGCAAGTGTTACTTCGTATGCCCGCATGCAGCCATAAGAGTTAAAGTATATGACCGCGAGTTTTTAGCTGACGCACCATCTTTCTTCAAACATACCGACCCGGTGGGTAAAGAATTTTTCAAAGACAAAGAAGCATACACGCTGCAGGTGGCAGTGGAAGATTGCACGGGATGCAAACTCTGCACCGAAGTATGCCCGATAGAAAGTAAAACGCAGCCCGGCCACAAAGCCATTGACATGATGGATGTGCTGCCGCTGCGGGAACAGGAAAAACAAAACTGGGATTACTTTCTCTCTTTGCCCGATATTGACAGAACGAGAGTGAACAAATCCACCGTCAAAGGCTCGCAGTTGCTGGAACCCTTGTTCGAATTCTCCGGGGCCTGCAGCGGTTGCGGCGAAACGCCATACCTGAAATTACTCACGCAGTTGTTTGGCGACAGAATGATTGTTGCAAATGCCACAGGATGTTCATCCATTTTTGGAGGTAATTTACCCACCACACCATGGGCAGTAAATGAACAGGGCCGTGGGCCTGCCTGGAGCAATTCACTTTTTGAAGACAATGCCGAATTTGGTCTTGGCATTAAGCTGGCAACGGATAAAAAAAGAGAAATGGCGCTGCGCCTGCTGAAAGATCTGCGTGAAGAAGTGGGCAGCGAACTGGCCGATGCCATCATGGCCAATGCAGAGAGCAGTGAAGCAGATATGATTAAACAACGGAAGAATGTAAATGAACTCAAACACCGCCTGAAAGATCTGCGTCGTGAAGATTCTTATCGCCTGTACAACCTTGCAGAGTTTTTGGAAAAGAAATCCATCTGGATTGTTGGCGGTGATGGCTGGGCGTATGACATCGGCTTCAGCGGGCTCGATCATGTGCTGAGCACCGGTGAAGATGTAAACATCCTGGTAATGGATACGGAGGTGTACAGCAACACCGGCGGACAGAAATCCAAAGCTTCACCCATCGGCGCCAGCGCCAGGTTTGCCGTGAAAGGAAAAACCACCGGCAAAAAAGACCTGGCCATGCAGGCCATTGCACATGGCAGCGCTTACGTGGCGCAGATTGCCATGGGTGCAAACGATGTGCATGCACTCAAAACGATTCTTGAAGCGGAAGCTTTTCCCGGTCCCTCCATTATCATTGCATACAGTCATTGCATTGCGCATGGTTACGATATGTGTCATGGGCTGGAGCAGCAGAGCCTGGCAGTGAAAACCGGTTACTGGCCGCTGTTCCGCTTTAACCCCCTGAAGGAAAAAGGACAACGCTTTAATATTGACTGCAAACCGCCATCCGTTGCGCTGAATGAGTTTCTTTATCATGAGAACCGATTTGCCACCATCAAAAATAATTATCCAGAAAAAGCAGAAGAGTTTTTAAAACTGGCAAACGAAGGCGTGCAGCGAAGATGGGAGACAATTGAAGCCTTGAAAAATTTATAGCAGATGGCCTGCCGGCCGAAGCCTTGGCGCAGGCGGGGAGACAATTGAAGCCTTGAAAAATTTATAGCAGAT
>Ga0114944_1000081_pt1 | contig 23195 bp, 16 predicted proteins | sample OV2TP2_FD_89582 | JGI IMG/M metagenome (GOLD analysis project Ga0114944, IMG submission 89582) | Hot spring microbial communities from Beatty, Nevada to study Microbial Dark Matter (Phase II) - OV2 TP2 | ecosystem: Environmental > Aquatic > Thermal springs > Hot (42-90C) | place: USA: Beatty... | reverse complement strand
GTCGATCTGGCCTATCACTGGCTCTACGCCCGCCATTGCGAGCAATTCGGCGTGCCCACCGGCCGGTGGGCACGCCGAATTGCTCGCAATGGCGGGCGTAGAGCCAGTGATAGGCCAGATCGACGCTGGCATCGGCCAGATCGGACAGGTCGCGGCAGGTCTCGGCCAGGGCCGCCTGGCGGGTCAGATCGCGCCAGATGATGCGCACCTGCTGGCGGCTACGGAAACGCCGTAGCGTCAGCGCCAGGGTGTCCTCATTGTCACAGGCGGCGATCAGCTCGCTCAGCGCATCGCGCAGTTCGCCGGCTTCCAGCGACCGATCCAGCCAGCCCAGCTCGGCCAGCTGCAGCAGCATCTGTGGATCTCGGCTAACCTGTTCGCTGACGAAGTCACTCGCCGCGCAGACCCGGGCGAACGCCTCGCCATGCTCGGCCAGCCAGGCGCGGCATCGTGCCGCAAGCGCTTCCGACAGGTTGCCGGCAGCCGCGAGGAACGACTCCTCGGCACGACTGACAAAAGGCAGGAGTGAGGGCGGCAATGCAACCAGCGACGGCAGACTCATTGAGGTTTCCTTCACAACAGCGAATACGATGGACCGCGCGATTCAGAGCCTCGCAAGTACCTTTCACAGGGAAATGCCAGTGCCGCTGATCTGTAGTTTTACTACTAAAGAGTATTTCAGGGGGCTGATCCCGGCGCCGTTTTGTAGTAAAACTACAGACGCCCGGCCCTACCCCCGGCACTCGTCCAAGAACATTACACGCACCGGCCCACAAAGCCGGTAGCGAACAGGCGACCGATTCTGGAAGCCTTTCCGCCATGGAGCAAGCCATGCAAGATCTCGATCCCGTCGAAACCCAGGAATGGCTGGACGCCCTCGAGTCCGTCCTCGACCGCGAGGGTGAAGACCGCGCTCACTACCTGATGACCCGGATGGGCGAACTGGCCACACGTAGCGGTACTCCGCTGCCCTACGGCATCACCACGCCGTACCGCAACACCATCCCCGTCACCCGTGAAGCCAAGATGCCCGGCGACCTATTCATGGAGCGTCGAATCCGCTCCCTGGTCCGCTGGAATGCTCTGGCCATGGTGATGCGTGCGAATCTGAAGGATCCGGACCTGGGCGGCCACATCTCCACCTTTGCCTCCAGCGCGACGCTCTACGACATCGGCTTCAACTACTTCTTCCAGGCGCCGACCGAAGAGCATGGCGGCGACCTGATCTACTACCAGGGCCACGCCTCCCCCGGCATTTACGCCCGCGCCTTCCTGGAAGGCCGCCTGACCGAAGAGCAGATGCTCAACTTCCGCCAGGAAGTCGATGGCAAGGGTCTGTCGAGCTACCCGCACCCGCACCTGATGCCAGACTTCTGGCAGTTCCCGACCGTGTCCATGGGCCTCGGCCCGATCACTGCGATCTACCAGGCACGCTTCATGAAGTACCTGGAAAACCGCGGCTTCATTCCGAAAGGCAAGCAGCGCGTCTGGTGCTTCATCGGTGACGGCGAATGCGACGAGCCGGAAACCCTCGGCGCCATTTCCCTCGCCGGCCGTGAGAATCTCGACAACCTGGTGTTCGTCATCAACTGCAACCTGCAGCGTCTGGACGGCCCGGTGCGCGGCAACAGTAAGATCATTCAGGAACTGGAAGGCGTGTTCAAAGGCGCCAACTGGAACGTCAACAAGGTGGTCTGGGGTCGCCTGTGGGATCCGCTGTTCGCCGCCGACGAAGACGGCCGCATGCAGCGGCGCATGGACGAGGCGATCGACGGGGAATACCAGAACTACAAGGCCAAAGACGGCGCCTATGTGCGCAAACACTTCTTTGGTGCTGACCCCGAGCTGCTCAAGCGTGTCGAGAGCATGTCCGACGAGGAAGTCTGGAAGCTCAACCGCGGCGGCCACGATCCGTACAAGGTCTATGCGGCCTATCACCAGGCGGTCAACCACAAAGGCCAGCCAACGGTCATTCTCGCCAAGACCATCAAGGGCTACGGCACCGGTGCCGGTGAGGCGAAGAACATCGCCCACAACACCAAGAAAGTCGATATCGACAGCCTGAAGAAATTTCGCGATCGCTTCGACATCCCGGTCAACGACTCGCAACTCGAAGAGCTGCCGTTCTATCGCCCGGCCGAAGACAGCGCGGAAATGAAGTACCTGCGCAAGTGCCGCGACAAGCTGGGCGGGCATCTGCCGCAGCGCCGGCCGAAGAGCTTCAGCATCCCGACACCGCCGCTGGAGACCCTCAAGGCAGTGCTCGACGGCTCCGGTGACCGCGAGATTTCCACCACCATGGCCTTCGGCCGCATCCTCTCGCAGCTGGTCAAGGACAAGGATCTCGGCAAGCGTATCGTGCCGATTCTCGCCGACGAGGCGCGCACTTTCGGCATGGAAGGCATGTTCCGCCAGCTGGGTATCTACTCACCGGTGGGGCAGCTGTACGAGCCGGTCGACCGCGACCAGGTGATGTACTACCGCGAAGAGAAAGACGGCCAGATCCTCCAGGAAGGTCTGAACGAAGCCGGTGCGTTCTCCTCGTTCATCGCCGCAGGTACCGCCTACAGCAACTACAACCAGCCGATGCTGCCGGTCTACATCTTCTACTCGATGTTCGGCTTCCAGCGGATCGGCGACCTGGCCTGGGCGGCCGGCGATGCCCAGACCCGCGGCTTCCTGCTGGGCGGCACTTCCGGGCGCACCACGCTCAACGGTGAAGGCCTGCAGCACGAGGACGGCCACAGCCACATCCTCGCCAGCACCATCCCCAACTGCCGCAGCTATGACCCCACCTACGGCTACGAGCTGGCGGTGATCATGCATCACGGCATGCACGAGATGATGGAGCAGCAGAAGAGCGTCTACTACTACATCACCGTGATGAACGAGAACTACCAGCAGCCGGCCATGCCGCAGGGCGTCGAGGACGGCATCATCAAGGGCATGTACCTGCTCGAAGAAGCCAAGGGCGACTTCAAGCACCGTGTGCAGCTGCTGGGTTCGGGCACCATCCTGCGCGAAGTCCGCGCCGCGGTGGACATCCTCGCCAAGATGGGCGTGGGCGCCGACGTCTGGAGCGTGACCAGCTTCAACGAACTGCGCCGTGACGGTCTGGCGGTGGATCGCTGGAATCGTTTGCACCCGACCGAGGAGCCGCGCAAGAGCTACGTCCAGCAGTGCCTGGAAGGTCGCGAAGGCCCGGTCATCGCCTCGACCGACTACATGAAGCTGTTCGCCGACCAGATCCGTCAGTGGGTGCCGTCGCGCGAATATCAGGTGCTCGGCACTGACGGCTTCGGCCGCAGCGACTCGCGCGCCAAGCTGCGTGATTTCTTCGAGGTCGACCGTCGTTGGGTGACTGTGGCCGCACTGCAAGCACTCGCCGATCGCGGCGCCATCGAACGCACCGTGGTGGCCAACGCCATCACCGAGTTCGGTATCGACCCCGAGAAGCGCAATCCGCTGGATTGCTGATGCGTGCGCACAGGAGAACCTATTGTGAGTGAAACCATACGCGTACCCGACATCGGCAGTGGTGAGGGTGAAGTAATCGAATTGTTCGTCAAGGTCGGCGACCGTATCGAAGCCGACCAGAGCATCCTGACGCTCGAGTCCGACAAGGCCAGCATGGAAATTCCAGCGCCCAAGGCGGGCGTGGTGAAGAGCCTGAAGGTCAAGCTCGGCGATCGTCTGAAAGAAGGCGACGAGCTGCTGGAGCTGGAAAGCGAAGAAGGCCAGGACAGTGCGGCTCCGGCACAGGCTGCAGCCGAACCCGCTGGCGCAGCGACCGGCGGCCCGACAGATGAAGCCGAAGCGCCGACGCCTCCGGGCGACGACGATGCTTCGGCCTCGGCCGGCGAAGGCGAGACACAGGAGATCAAGGTTCCTGATATCGGCTCCTCGGGCAAAGCCAGCGTAATCGAGATCGCGGTCAAAGCCGGCGATACCATTGCCGCCGAACAAGCGTTGATCACGCTCGAGTCGGACAAGGCCAGCATGGAGATTCCGTCTCCTGCCGCCGGCGTGATCGAGAGCATTTCGGTCAAGGTGGGCGACGAAGTCGGCACCGGCGATCTGATCCTGATTCTCAAAGGCGCAGCGCCCAGCAAGCCGGCGCCAGGCAAGGCGCCAGCGAGCCAGGCCGCAAGCGCTCCGAAGCAAAAGCTCAGCGAGCCGGCAGCTGAAGAGCCTGCCGAAGCCGCCGGCGAATCCGTGGAAGAAGTGCGTATCCCGGACATCGGCTCCAGCGGCAGCGCCAATGTCATCGAAGTGATGGTCAAGGCCGGGGACAGCGTCGAGGCGGATCAGTCGCTGATTACCCTTGAGTCCGACAAGGCCAGCATGGAAATTCCTGCGCCCAAGGCGGGCGTGGTGGAATCGCTGTCGATCAAGGTCGGTGACGAGGCCAAGACCGGCGATCTGATCCTGACCCTAAAGGTCCAAGGCACCGCACCGGCGAAGAAACCCGCTCCCAAGGCGGAAGAGGCTGCGCCGCAGCAGCAGGCCGTCGCACCAAACAAGCAAGGCGTTCCCGAGGCGAAGGCTGCCGCGACGCCGGCTCCAGCGGTCAGCGGCCCGAGCAAGGCTGGGACCAAGGTGCATGCGGGGCCGGCGGTACGCATGCTTGCACGCGAGTTTGGCGTAGAACTGGCTGATGTTCCGGCCACCGGCCCGAAGGGACGCATCCTCAAGGAAGACGTTCAGGCCTACGTCAAGAACATGCTGCACAAGGTGAAGCAGGCTCCTGCCGAAGGTACTACCGGCGGTGCGGGCATTCCGCCGATCCCGGCGATCGACTTCAGCAAGTTCGGTGAAGTCGAAGAAGTGCCGATGACCCGCCTGATGCAGGTCGGTGCCGCCAACCTGCATCGCAGCTGGCTCAACGTACCGCACGTGACCCAGTTCGAGTCGGCCGACATTACCGAGCTGGAAGCTTTCCGCGTTGCGCAGAAGGCGATCGCCGAGAAGGCTGGGGTCAAGCTCACCGTGCTGCCGCTATTGCTCAAGGCGTGCGCGCACCTGCTAAAGGAACTGCCGGACTTCAACAGTTCGCTGGCCCCGAGCGGCAAAGCGCTGATCCGCAAGAAGTATGTGCACGTAGGGTTCGCCGTCGACACGCCGGATGGCCTGATGGTCCCGGTGATTCGCAACGTCGACCAGAAGAGTCTGCTGCAACTGGCCGGCGAGGCTGCGGAGCTGGCTGAGAAGGCCCGCACCAAGAAGCTTTCTCCGGATGCGATGCAGGGCGCCTGCTTCACGATCTCCAGCCTCGGCCACATCGGCGGCACCGGCTTCACGCCGATCGTCAATGCGCCGGAAGTGGCGATCCTAGGCGTCTCCAAGGCGGCCATACAGCCGGTGTGGGATGGCAAGGCCTTCCAGCCCCGCCTGATGCTGCCGCTGTCGCTCTCCTACGACCACCGGGTGATCAACGGTGCCGCGGCGGCGCGCTTCACCAAGCGCCTGTCGGAGCTGCTGGCCGATATCCGCACCATGCTGCTGTAACGGCGCGCGAAAAAAACGCCGCGTTCTCACAGAGAGACCGCGGCGTTTTTTATTGAGCGAGAAGAAGGTGAAGGCTTGGTCGCGGTAGACGAACCCTAGTGTCCGCCGTCAGGCGTTGCTTCAGCCTTTCTGCAGATTGCGGATCAGGAAGGACAACGCCTTGGCCAGCTCTTCCGCTCCTTTGGGGTCGCGCACGATGACCACCAGCGGGAGACCGTCGACGGGGCTGTTGATCGAACAGCTCGGACCTTGGGGAGGACACTGGTATTGCAGGTACGGATCGAGGCCAAAGACCGACAGGCTGCGATTGCGCACGGCAACGCCGCCGCCGCTGCCACGCACTTCCTCGCGAATGCGCAGCTCGCCGGGGGCGGATACGCTCAGCTCGTAGAGGAAGTCCTGCGGATTGCTCTGCCCGACCTGATAACCGGCGCGTAATGCATAGGTATCGAGCATTCCGTTACTATGCGCCAGCAGCGCTTCACGATCGCTGTTGGTCAGGTAAAGTTTCTTTAATTCAGTGAGATAGCGCGCCGACTCGTCGGAGCCGAATTCGACGGTTTCACTCGCCATCAGCGGTGTTCCGAGCACGCAGAAAACCGAGACCAGCACTAACTTCGCAAGCCGACTTGTCAGTCCCTGTCGCATGATGCACCCTTGCCTGAATTAATATTATTTAGCCATCGTCCTTCGCTGGAACGGCACCTGGAGCTCAGGCCCGCCCAACTCCGTGGAGCATACTGGAAGCCAGCCGCTCGATGAAAATACATACCGATGCCGCCAGTCGTCTGGCGACCGAGGTTGTGACGCAGTTGCCAGTGCCATCACGGCTCGGCATGCTGCGTTTCGAGCGCCTGAACGAATCCAGCTGGACATTGTTGTTCCTCGACCCTGCTTGCGAACGAACCATCGGCGTCTGTGCCGCCGACCTGTGCTCTCTGGTCGACTCCCCCTACGCCAGCCTCATGGAGCCCAGCGCCCGCCACCAGCTGCATGAGGACATCCAGCAACAGTTGGCCGAACGCGGCCACTACTCGGTGAGCTATCGCCTGCACGGCCCAGAAGGCGTGCTGGAGATTACCGAACTCGGCGAAGCCTTCCAGCAGTACGGCCGCGAGCTGCTCAGAGGCTATCTGATGTCCGGCGGCCAGCCCGAATCGGAGCAGGATCTGCGGGTACAGAACGCCAGGCTCCGCGCCGCGCTGCAACAGCATGAGCAAGCCCAGGACGAGCATATCGAGCACATGCTGCGCTCACGCACCCAGCAGAACCTGATCGTCCGGCTGGCTCGGCATCGCTACGGCTCCACCAACCCACAGCAGGAGGCCGCGCAGCTGATCACCCAGGCGGCCTGCGAGGTCTACGAGCTGGGCCGTGCCACGATCTGGCATCTGAACGGCACGTGCCTGGAGCCGGTGGCGTGCTACCGACTCGACGGAGACCATTACGAAACGCCACCCGCGCTGGAGCTCGCGCCTTATCCGCGCTATCTGCAGGCGCTGCAGAGCGGCCGCGCCATAGATGCCCAGGACGTTGGCCAGGATCACCGCACCTGTGAACTGGACGAATGCGTCTATCGACCGCAAGCCATTCGCTCGATTCTGGATGCCAGCATACGGGTCGGCGGGGAAGTGATCGGCGTGCTCAGCCTGCAGCACAGCAGCAAGCCACGGGCCTGGCATGCCGACGAAATCGCCTTCGCCGGTGAACTGGCCGATCAGTACGCGCAGGTACTGGCCAACCAGCAACGCCTGAGTGCGACCCACATGCTCGGCCTGTTCCAGCGCGCAGTGGAGCAGAGCGCCAGCGCCTTCATCCTGGTGGACCGGGACGGTCGCGTGGAATACGTGAACCCTGCCTTCACCGCCATCAGCCAGTTCTCCGAGTCCGAAGTGCGCGGTCAGCGCCTGGCCGATCTCAAGGCTCTGGAAAACCTCGGAGAGCTGCTGTTCGACACCTCGTCAGTACTCGCCCACAGCAACAGCTGGCAGGGCGAGTTTCGCTCAAGGCGCAAGAATCTGGAGCCCTACTGGGGGCAGCTGTCGATCTCGAAGGTCTTCAACGACGACGGCATGCTCACCCACTACATCGGCATCTACGAGGACATCACCCGCAGCAAGCTGGCCCATCAGCACATCGAGCGCCTGGCCTACACCGACAACCTGACCAACCTGGGCAATCGTCCTTTCTTCATCCGCAGTATCGAGGAGCGCTTCGCCGCAGGCGCCGAGCCGAGGCTCTGCCTGCTGCTGGTGGACATCGACAACTTCAAGCGAATCAATGACAGCCTGGGCCACCAGACCGGCGACAAGCTGCTAACCAGCCTCGCACGCCGGCTGCGCAACGGCCTCAGCCAGCAGAGCGTGCTGGCACGTTTCGCCAGCAACGAGTTCGCCCTGCTGTTCGATGACAAGGGCCTGGAGGAAGGCATAAGGCTGGCGGATCAGGTGCTGCGCATCCTCGACAAGCCACTGTTCGTCGACAAGCAGCTGATCAGCGTCAGCGGCTCGCTGGGACTGGCCTGCTCACCGCAACACGGGCGCGACCCGGAAACCCTGATGAAGCATGCCGGGCAGGCGCTGCACAAGGCCAAGGCGAACGGCAAGAACCAGGTGCAGATATTCACCGAAGCCCTGCATGCCGAGGCCAACTACAAGCTCTTCGTCGAGAACAATCTTCGCCGCGCGCTGCTGCAGAACGAGTTGGAGGTGTTCTATCAGCCCAAGCTGTGCCTGCACACCGGCCGGCTGCAGGGGCTGGAGGCGCTGCTGCGCTGGAACCACCCGGAAAAAGGCATGATCCGCCCGGACCAGTTCATCAGCGTCGCGGAAGAGACCGGGTTGATCATTCCGATCGGCAAATGGGTCGTTCGCGAAGCCTGCCGCATGGGCGTTACGCTGTCGGAACTGGGTCTGGGCAAACCCCAGATCGCCATCAACCTGTCACCCAAGCAGTTCTCCGACCCGGACCTGCTGAGCTCCATCGCGGCAATTTTGCTGGAGGAAAAGCTCCCCGCCGGGCAACTGGAACTGGAGCTGACCGAGAGCCTGCTGCTCGATGCCACCGAGGAAACCCGTCAACAGCTGATCGGCCTCAAGGCGCTGGGCCTGACCCTGGCCATGGACGATTTCGGCACCGGTTACTCCTCGCTCAGCTACCTGAAGAAATTCCCCATCGATGTGATCAAGATCGATCGCAGCTTCATCAAGGACATCCCTGACAACCAGGACGACGTGGAAATCACCTCGGCGGTGATCGCCATGGCGCGCAAGCTGCACCTCAAGGTCGTCGCCGAAGGCATCGAAACGCCGGAGCAGCTGAAGTTTCTCCGCCGACATCGTTGCGATATCGGCCAGGGCTATCTGTTCGACAAGCCGATCCCGGGCACCGGACTGACCGATGCCCTGCGCCGCTACCCCCACTGGTGCTGATAAGCGGAAAGCGTGGCGACGCACGGTCGCTGGTGCGCTTTCGCTGCCGGCCTGCCTTTTTGTAGCCTAGGGCTCAGCTACCGTCCCCCGATCGAGGCCCGCATGTCGCTACGCTCGCAGATACTGGTCAACAAACAAGCACTGCCCACGGCAGAACAGGCGCTGCCCGGCCGCTCGACGGCGATGCCGGTCCCGCCGGCGCACCACGTGAACGGCAATCCGCTGCAGCCACCATTCCCGGCCGGCCTGCAACAGGCGGTCTTCGGCATGGGCTGTTTCTGGGGCGCGGAACGTCGCTTCTGGGAACAACCCGGGGTATGGACGACTGCGGTGGGCTACGCCGGAGGGATTACGCCGAACCCGACCTACGACGAAGTGTGCTCCGGACTCACCGGTCACACCGAAGCGGTGCTGGTGGTGTTCGACCCCAAGGTGATCGCTTACGAAACCTTGCTGCGCATCTTCTGGGAGGCACACAACCCGACCCAGGGCATGCGTCAGGGCAACGATGTGGGCAGTCAGTACCGGTCGGCGATCTACTGCATGGACGCGCAGCAGCGCAGCGCGGCCGAAGCCAGTCGTGAGCGCTTTCAGCAGCGCCTGAGCCAGGCGGGCTTTGCGCAGATCACTACCGAAATTGCCGACGCCCCGCCTTTCTACTATGCGGAGGCGTACCACCAGCAGTATCTGGCGAAGAATCCAGGAGGTTATTGCGGACTCGGCGGGACCGGCGTCTGCATGCCGGATTGATGCGGTGCAGTCGAGTTAATGCTGCCCTTCGCCAGGCGTCCCTGCTGCTTGGCAAACGGCGGACTGGGCAGAAAAGAAAAACCCCGCCGAAGCGGGGCTCTGCAGACTGAATCCTGACATCCTTGATCGCGCGCCGTCCTGGCACCGCTCCCTGTGTGGTCCGTGTTGTTTGATCGCGCTTCCTGCGCCACATTCCTGATGCGGAAGATTACTGCCAGGCCTTGTGAGCCAGTAGTAGCCATTTTACATCACGCTTTGTAAGCCTTTTCCTACACCGCGTCATCCATGATGCAGGGCTGTAAGTCCAGGCTTACATTGCGCGAGTTTTATGACCTGAGCCCCGGCTTAATCGTTCCGCGTCATGGCCAAATAATTTCATATTGCCTTTAGATTAAGCCGATTCGACCTCAAAACTGCGCGGCATCCAGCAGGTAGAGCGACTCGCTACCGGCCTTGACTGACGCCGTAAGCGAGTGGATGCGCGGCAACAGCCGGGCAAAGTAGAAACGCGCCGTGCCCAGCTTGCTCTGATAGAAATCGCCCTCGCCCTGCTTCGCCAGTGCCACCGCTGCCATGCGCGCCCACATGTAGGCGTACGCGGTGTAGCCGAACACGTGCAGGTATTCGACCGAAGCGGCGCCGATCTCGTTCGGATTGGCCTTGGCCTGATCGATCACCCAGGCGGTCAGCTCGTCCAGATTGTCCAGCGCAGCCTTGAGGGGCTCGGTGAACTCGCGCAGGTCCGCACCGGCACTGGCGATGAATGCGCGGATCTCATCGACGAACGCCTGATACATGGTGCCGCCGCTGCCGACAATCTTGCGTCCGACCAGATCCAGCGCCTGGATGCCGTTGGTGCCTTCGTATATCTGGGTAATACGGCAATCGCGCACCAGTTGCTCCTGGCCCCATTCGCGAATGAAGCCGTGGCCGCCGAACACCTGCTGACCGTGCACAGTGGTTTCCAATCCCATGTCGGTGAGGAAGGCCTTGGCCACCGGCGTCAGCAGCGCAACTTGCGCCTCGGCCCGCTGCCGTGCCGCTTCGTCATCGCTGAACTTGGCGATATCGAGCTGCAGCGCGACGTAGCTGGAAAACGCACGCCCACCTTCGTTCAAGGCCTTCATGGTCAGCAGCATACGCCGTACATCGGGATGCACGATGATGGGATCGGCGGCCTTGTCCTGCGCCACCGGGCCAGTCGGGGCACGGCTCTGGATGCGCTCGCGAGCGTACTCGATGGCGCTCTGGTAGGAACGCTCGCCAGTGGCCAAGCCCTGGATACCGACGCCCAGACGCTCGTAGTTCATCATGGTGAACATCGCCGCCAGACCCTTGTTGGGTTCGCCGACCATCCAGCCGGTAGCGCCATCGAAATTCATCACGCAGGTGGCGGAGGCCTGGATACCCATCTTGTTGTCGATCCATCCACAGGACAGCGAGTTGCGCTCGCCCAGCGAGCCGTCGTCGTTGACCAGCACCTTGGGCAGCAGGAACAGGGAGATACCACGCGAACCGGCCGGTGCATCTGGCAGCTTGGCCAGCACCAGATGGATGATGTTCTCGGTCAGGTCGTGCTCGCCACCGGTGATGAAGATCTTGGTGCCGCTCACCTTGTAGGAGCCATCGGCCTGCGGCTCGGCCTTGGTGCGGATGATGCCCAGATCGGTACCGGCATGCGGCTCGGTCAGGCACATGGAGCCGGACCAGACGCCGGCGTACATGTTCGGCAGGTACTTCTGCTTAAGCTCTTCGCTGGCATGGGCGTAGATCGACAAGCAGGCGCCAGACGTCAGCATCGGATACAGACCGAACGCCAGGCTGGCGGAGTTCATCATCTCCTCCACCTGCGCCGAGATGACCTTGGGCATGCCCATGCCACCGAATGCCGGGTCACCACCGACACCCACCCAGCCACCTTCAGCGTACAGCTGATAGGCCTCGCGATAGCCGGCCGGTGTCGACACCGCACCGCCGTCCCAGCGGCAACCCTCTTCGTCACCACTGCGGTTGAGCGGGGCGATGCTGTTGGCGGTGATCTTGCCGGCCTCTTCGAGGATCGCGTCGGCGGTTTCCGCGTCGACCACCTCGGCCAGGGCTGGCAGCGCCTGCCAGAGCTTCGGCGCATCGAAGACTTCATTCAGGACAAAACGCATGTCGCGCAGCGGCGCTTGGTAGTCAGCCATGGCAAGGTTCCTCGCAAGACACTGGGTTGCAGCCACTGTGGGCCGTTTCCAGCGAGTCTAACCGAACAACCAGGACAGGATTAAGCGTCTTTTTATGACCAGATAGTTTTGTGCGGTCATAAGCGAACCGCTACAGCCCTAACGCGAATGGCCGGCCATACGCACTGCGCCGCGCCCGCTGCCATGCACCCGAACGCAATTGCGTCCGGCCTTCTTGGCGCCATACAGCGCCTGATCGGCCGCCTTGATGACTTCCTCCGGGCTGCGCTGGTCGCCCTGCCGCTCGGCCACCCCGATACTGATGGTCACCGACACCTGCGCTGCCGATGAATGACCACGCGCCACACGTCCCTGGCGGTCATCCTTGGGTCGCTTGCTGGCGTCACGCAGTTGCAGGGCGTACCCCTCAATCGCTTGGCGGACAGCCTCCAGGTGCGGCAGACACTGCTCGACGCTACGCCCCGGAAACACCAGAGTGAACTCCTCGCCACCGTAGCGATAGGCGCGCCCGCCACCACCGACCTTGCGTAGGCGGCTGGCCACCATCTTCAGCACCTGGTCGCCGACATCATGGCCATGGGTATCGTTGAAACCCTTGAAATGATCCACGTCCGCCATGGCCAGCACGTACTGCCGGCCGAGGCGCTGCAGTCGCTCGTTCAGCGCACGCCGCCCCGGCAGACCGGTCAGCTCGTCGCGAAAGGCCATGAGATAGGCTTCGTGAGCGATGGCCACGACCAGCATGAGCAACACGTGGCTGCTGAGGATGTTCAGTGCGGCGATGCGACTGAACGTCTGAGGCAGCATCAGCAGCAAGGCAATCAGCGCGACGATCTGCGCCGCATGTGAAGGCCTGGGCTGCCGCAGGTACTGCACCACCAGCAACGCCAGCGCAACGATGAAAGCGGGATAGGCCAGCTGGATGAGCGGCAGCCAATCGGCCTGCAGCGATGGCCAGCGGATCACCACCAGCCAGGCGTGCAGCGCCTCCGGAAATCGCTTCGCCAACGCGACCGCAACGACGCCCAGGGCAAACAGCACCGACGCCCGGGCCAGACCATCCTGTGCCAGGTGGCTGCGCTCTCGCCACAGGCCATACAAGCCATATAAAAGCGGTAGCAACAGACTGCACAGATGGAACGTCAGGGCCGCGTCGTCCAGCAATCTGCCATGGGCCCGGTAATAGTCGGCGTGAGTGTCGAGCAGGAAATAGACGATATAGACGCACAGCAGCAGGAACAGCTCGCGAATGCGGCCGTACATCGCGCACAGCGCCCCACCGAGCAGCAACAGTACCGTCGGCAGCACGTTGTACAGCGAAGTGAAGAACTCGTTCAGCACGACCTGGCGTGCGATCGCCTCGCCGCCAAGCAACAATGCCAGCGGTGCAAGGAAGTGGCTGAAGCGAGGCGAATAGGGGCGCGACAAGAGAATACCGGCGCAGCGAGAAAAGCTGGCATTTTGCCTTAACGGTTACGGATGTGCAGCCAAAAGGTCGAAAAGCACAGTTGTCTTGCAGACCGGCCGAAATCGGCGCAAAAAAAAAAGCCGCTGCAGATGCAGCGGCCTTCTTCAGCAACAACCGATCAGTAACCGAGGGCGAAATCTTCCTCGGCCATATCCATCAGGTTGTCGGCGCCGGACAGCATGGCGTCCACATGGGTACGGGTACGCGGCAGGATGCGTGCGAAGTAGAAGCGAGCAGTCTGCAGCTTGGCCTTGTAGAAGCCCTCTTCCTCGGTGCCGGCCGCCAGCTTCTCGGCTGCGACGCGCGCCATGTCGGCCCAGAAGTAGGCCAGGCATGCATAGCCGGAGTACATCAGATAGTCGACCGATGCGGCACCGACTTCCTCGCGGTTCTTCATGGCGGCCATACCGACCTTCATGGTCAGCTCGCCCCATTCCTTGTTCAGCTTGGCCAGCGGCTCGACGAATTCCTTGACGGTATCGTTGCCTTCGTTGGCCTGGCAGAACTTGTGCACGATCTTGGTGAAGCCCTTGAGCGCCTCGCCCTGAGTCATCAGCACCTTGCGGCCAAGCAGGTCGAGCGCCTGGCTGCCGGCGGTGCCTTCGTACAGACAGGAGATGCGGCTGTCGCGCACGTTCTGCTCCATGCCCCACTCGGCGATGAAGCCGTGGCCACCGTAGATCTGCACGCCGTGGTTGGCCGCTTCGAAGCCGACTTCGGTCATGAACGCCTTGGCGATCGGGGTGAGGAAGGCCAGCATGGCGTCAGCCGCCTTGCGCTGCTCCTCGTCCTGGCTGCGCTGCATCACGTCGACCTGCTTGGCGGCGAAGTAGAGCATGGCGCGGTTGCCTTCGGCGAAGGCCTTCATGGTCAGCAGCATGCGGCGCACGTCCGGATGCACGATGATCGGGTCGGCGGCCTTTTCCGGAGCCTTGGGGCCGGTCAGCGAACGCATCTGCAGACGCTCACGGGCGTACTTGATGCCGCCCTGGAAGGCCACTTCGGCGTGGGCCAGGCCCTGCAGCGCGGTACCCAGGCGCGCGGTGTTCATGAAGGTGAACATGCAGTTCAGCCCCTTGTTCGGCGGGCCGATCAGGAAGCCAGTGGCGCCGTCGAAGTTCATCACGCAGGTGGCGTTGCCGTGGATACCCATCTTGTGCTCGATGGAGCCGCAGGACACGCCGTTGCGCTCGCCCGCCTCGCCTTCGGCGTTCGGCAGGAACTTCGGCACGATGAACAGGGAGATGCCCTTGGTACCGGCAGGGGCGTCGGGCAGGCGGGCCAGTACGATGTGGACGATGTTCTCGGCCATGTCGTGCTCGCCAGCGGAGATGAAGATCTTGGTGCCGGTGACCTTGTAGCTGCCGTCGGCCTGCGGCTCGGCCTTGGTGCGCAGCATGCCCAGGTCGGTACCGCAGTGCGGCTCGGTCAGGCACATGGTGCCGGTCCACTGGCCGGAAACCAGCTTGGTCAGGTAGGTCTGCTGCTGCTCGGGAGTGCCGTGGGCATGCAGGGTGTTCATGGCGCCGTGGGACAGGCCGGGGTACATGCCCCAGGACCAGTTGGCTTCACCGATCATTTCACTCATGGCCATGCCGAGAGACTCCGGCAGGCCCTGGCCGCCGTGCTCGACGTCGTGGGCCAGGCTCGGCCAGCCGCCTTCGACGAACTGCTGATAGGCCTCCTTGAAGCCGGTCGGCGTCTTCACGCCGGACTCGCTCCAGGTACAGCCCTCGGTATCGCCGACGCGGTTCAGCGGTGCCAGCACCTGCTCACAGAACTTCGCGCCTTCATCGAGAATGGCATTGACCATGTCCGGGGTGGCGTCTTCACATCCCGGGAGGCTCTGATAGTGCGCCTCGTAGCCGAGCAGCTCGTCACGTACGAAGCGGATATCGCGCAAGGGGGCCTTGTAATCGGGCATAGCGTAAACCTCAGCGGTGAGTTCTTGTTGCAGCTGACCGGCAAGTCCGGCCATTCGAATTCGATTCCGACCGTCGGACGATACGCCCGATGGGTCAAACAGGCGTTTGAAACATACGTTTCGACCTGAGCGATGTCAAGCAGGGGAAGGGTCGCCGTCGATCGGCTGAATCGGCCAGATTACGGGCACAGTCGCACCCGCCTCGATGCCAGACAAGGCAGATGGGTCTACTGGAAATGCATTGTTGCAATCACTTGTCGGGGTGGCGTAAGCGATGGCGAGCCAGACAACGAGCGTGGAAACAGCCGAACGGGCGCCTGGCAGAGCGGCGCGCTCGCAGCAAGAGAAAGGGGAGCGGGAAGCTCGATCAGGCCTGAGTGTCGATCAGGGTACCGAGCACTTCGTCGGCGCTCTGGATCATGCGGGCGCCGAGCTTGGCAGTGTGCTCGCCGACTTTCAGCTGGATCAGCTCTTCGGTGAGTTCGGCGACCGCCTGGGAATTGCCCAGCGCGGGCGCACTGGCGGAGGCGATGCTGGATGCGGCCTGCTCGACGCGCTGCTGACCGTTCTGGAAGGCGCTCAGCCCGGCGCCCATGAGGCTGTTGGTGATCTGCATGGCTCGCTCCACGCGCTATCAGGTTGCCAGCATTCAAGCAGATGCCGGTTGCGCCGGCAAGGCGCTAGTTCGTGGAACCTCGACCGCTCGGCAGTTGCAGGGCGCCGAGCGACAGATGGCGGGCGACCTCCTGAGCATCTGGCTGGTCCAGACGCGGCACACGGCCGAGACAGGGCGCTGGCAGCAGCTCGGCCAGCGTCGCCAGATTCTCCTCCAGACGCGAGGTTGCCGGGTCGACGATGTTGGCCACCCAGCCGGCCAGTGCCAGCCCATCCCGGGCAATCGCCTCGGCACTGAGCACCGCGTGATTGATGCACCCCAGCCGCACGCCGACGACCAGGATCACCGGCAAGCCCAGCGCCTGCACGACCGCCGAAAGACTTTCCTGCGCGTTGAGCGGCACGCGCCAGCCGCCTGCACCTTCCACCAGGGTGAAATCGGCCTGCCGCGCCAAAACCGGCCGTATCACTTGAACCAGACGCTCGGCGCTCAGCTCGACACCGGCTTCGCGAGCGGCGATATGCGGCGCGATCGCCGGCGCGAAGGCGAACGGGTTGACCGTCGCGTAATCCAGCGCTGGACTGCACTCGGCCTGCAGCGCCAATGCGTCGCTGTTGCGCAGGCCGGCGTCGGTCAGTTCGCAGCCGGAGGCGACCGGCTTGATCGCCGCGGTGGACATCCCCTGCGCGCGGGCGGCATGCAGCAGGCCGGCGGCGATGGTGGTCTTGCCGACATCGGTATCGGTACCGGCGACGAAGAAAGCCAGACTCATTTCAGGGTTCCTTGCGCAGCAGGCCGTAGACGACCTGATAGGTGGCCGGCAGCCCCGCCGCCTGGCGGTAGCGCTCGTAGGCGCTGACCAACGCGCGGATGCGTGCACGGCCGGTGAGCCCGCCCGGGCGACCGGGATTGAGGTTGTGCGCGCCGAGCGCCTTGAGTTCGTGGGTCAGCTGCCGCAGATCGGCAAAATGCAGCACCTCGGGGCGAACCTCGAGGCCGAGCAGTTGCAGACCGCTGTCCCGGCAGAGTCGCTGGTAGGTGTCCAGGGTGCGAAAACGGTTGACGTGGGTAAAACCGTCCACCGCCTGCCAGCTGTCACGCAGCTCCTGCAGGGTACCCACACACAGGCTGCTGAAGGCAAAGGTGCCGCCCCGGCGAAGCACCCGTCGCGCCTCGCCGAGCACGCTGGCGAAATCTTCGCACCACTGCAGGGCCAGGCTGGAAAAGATCAGGTCCAGGCCAGCATCGCGCAGCGGCGGGCGTTCGGCGTCGCCAGCCACGAAATACCGCGCGCCTCCCTGCGGCCGGGCATGGCGCAGCATTCCTTCGGCGATATCCAGTGCGACACCCTCGGCGTGCACGAAGCGGCTTCCCAGCACGCGGGAGAAATAGCCGGTGCCGCTACCCAGATCGAGCCAGCTGGCGACCTGCAGATCGGCGGGCAGCCGCGCCAGCAGCTGGTTGCCGACCTGCCGCTGCAGGGCCGCGACGCTGTCGTAGCTGGCCGCCGCGCGAGAAAAGGACGCGGCGACCTGGCGCTTGTCCGGCAACAGGGTGGTGCTGTCAGTCATCCTCGCCCTCACCCATGAAGGCCAGCATGGCCGTCGCCACGTCTTCCGCGCGTTCCAGCGGCAAACCATGGCTGGCATTGGCCAGCACATCGACCTCCACATCCGGCAGGCAGGCCAGCAACGCCTCGGCCGCGGCCGCCGGTACCAGCGCATCGCTGCCGGCGAACAGGTGCAGCTGCGGCCCGACATAGCGCTGCAGCGCCGCGCGCCCGTCCAGTTCGGCGAGCAGGCGCAGACCCGCGGCCGACACCGCCTGCGGCTGATCCAGCAGGCTCACCTGCAATTGTCGGGCAAGGGTGCGTGGATCGTAGGCGCCGCGACTGCAGAGCAAACTGAAGCGCTTGAGCGTGTCGTCCGGGCCGAGGCGGAAGGCTTCCTCGAAGGCATCGAACACTTCCGCTTGCATGGCCGTCGGCCAGTCGTCGCGACTGCGAAAGCAGGGGTTGCTGCAGATGGTGATCAGGCCGGGGCAGCTGTCGCCGCGACGCGCGGCCAGTTGCGTGGCCAGCATGCCGCCCAGCGACCAGCCGGCCAACCAGCTGTCAGGCGGCACTCGCGCATCCAGTTCGTCAAGCCAGGCGCCGGATTGCGGTTGCGTGGGCAGCAACGCGATCTCGACCTGTAAGCGCGGTTCACGCTCGCGCAGCAGTTCGGCCAGGGGCTCCAGCGCCGCCGGGCCGAACGCCCAGCCGGGTAGCAGAATCAGTCGATCACGCATCGTCGCACTCCTCGGGCAACAGGGCCCAGCACTCGGCCAGCGCCTCCAGCAGGCGCTCGAGCTGCGCATCGCTGTGGCTCGCGGTGAGGGTAATCCGCAGTCGCGCGCTACCGGCCGGAACGGTCGGCGGACGTATGGCGCCGACCAGGATGCCGCGCTCGCGCAGCAAGGCCGACAACCTCAGCGCCCGCGCACTGCTGCCCACCAGCACCGGCTGGATCGGCGTCGGGCTGGCCATCAGCGTCAGGCCGATCTGCGCCGCGCCGGCGCGAAAGCGCGCGATCAGTCGGTTCAGCTGGTCTCTGCGCCAGCCCTCGCTGCGCAGCAGCTCCAGGCTTTTCAGTGTGGCACAGGCCACCGCTGGCGGCTGGCTGGTGGTGTAGATGTAGGGACGGGCGAACTGGATCAGCGTTTCGATCAGCTCCTCGCTGCCGGCGACGAAGGCGCCCGCGGTACCGAAGGCCTTGCCGAGGGTGCCGACCAACACCGGCACCTCGTCGATCCCGAGACCGAAATGCTCGGCGATGCCGCCGCCGGTGGCGCCCAGCGGGCCGAAGCCGTGGGCATCGTCGACCATCATCCAGGCACCATGTCGCTTCGCCTCGGCGCAGAGCGCCGGCAGGTCGGCGAGATCGCCGTCCATGCTGAACACGCCATCGGTGACCACCAGGGTGTTGCCGCTGGCCTTTTCCAGCCGCTTGGCGAGGCTGCTCGCGTCGTTATGCAGATAACGCGAGAAGCGCGCGCCGCTGAGCAGCCCGGCATCGAGCAGCGAGGCGTGGTTGAGCCGATCCTCCAGCACCGTGTCGCCCTGCCCGACCAGCGCGGTTACTGCGGCCAGGTTGGCCATGTAGCCGGTGGAGAACAATAGCGCACGCGGCCGGCCGGTGAACTCGGCAAGCGCCTCCTCCAACTGGTGATGCGGCGTGCTGTGACCGATCACCAGATGCGAGGCACCGCCGCCCACGCCCCAGGTCGCGGCGCCCTGCTGCAGCGCCGCGATCACCTCGGGATGGTTGGCCAGGCCCAGGTAGTCGTTGGAGCTGAACGCCAGCAGGCGTTCACCGTCGACCGTCACCTCAGGCCCTTGCGGACTCTGCAGCAGCGGACGCCGGCGGTAGAGGTGCTCGGCACGACGGGCGGCGAGGCGGGAAGCGAGATCGAATGTCATGGCAGGAACCGGAGACGGTGAACAACCGCAAGCGGGCCGTCACTGCGAAGAAACCAGAGCAGGCACCGGGAGGACGAACGCGGCGCTCATCCCCCCGGCGAGAAGATCAGACCGCGGCGTTGTAGAACAGCTTGCTGTCGCGCTGCTCGATCAGCGCCTGCTCGATGGCTGCCTGGTGCACCTCGTCGGCGTGCTCCTGACGTTCTTCCGGCTTGATGCCCAGACGCGCGAACAGCTGCATGTCCTTGTCCGCCTGCGGGTTGGCGGTGGTCAGCAGCTTCTCGCCGTAGAAGATCGAATTGGCACCCGCGAAGAAGGCCAGGGCCTGCATCTGCTCGTTCATCTGTTCACGCCCGGCCGACAGACGCACATGGGATTTCGGCATCATGATCCGCGCCACCGCGAGCATGCGGATGAAGTCGAACGGATCGACGTCCTGTTCCTCGGCCAGCGGCGTGCCCTTGACCTTGACCAGCATGTTGATCGGCACCGACTCCGGGTGCTCCGGCAGGTTCGCCAGCTGGATCAGCAGGCCGGCGCGATCGTCCAGCGACTCACCCATGCCGAGGATGCCGCCCGAGCAGATCTTCATCCCCGCCTCGCGCACGTAGCTCAGCGTCTCCAGACGCTCGGCGTAGGTGCGGGTGGTGATGATGTTGCCGTAGAACTCCGGCGAGGTATCCAGGTTGTGGTTGTAGTAGTCCAGGCCCGCAGCGGCCAGGGCGCGGGTCTGCTCCTGATCCAGCTTGCCGAGGGTCATGCAGGTTTCCAGGCCCATGGCCTTGACGCCCTCGACCATCTTCAGCACGTAGGGCATGTCCTTGGCTGACGGATGCTTCCAGGCCGCGCCCATGCAGAAGCGCGTCGAGCCGATGGCCTTGGCCTCGGCTGCGGCCTCCAGCACCTTCTGCACTTCCATCAGTTTCTCTTTATCGAGACCGGTGTTGTAGTGACCGGACTGCGGGCAGTACTTGCAGTCTTCCGGGCAGGCACCGGTCTTGATCGAGAGCAGCGTGGAAACCTGAACACGATTGGGGTCGAAGTGCTGGCGATGCACGGTCTGCGCCTGGAACAGCAGGTCGTTGAAGGGTTGCTCGAAGAGCGCCTTGACCTCGGCGAGGGACCAGTCGTGGCGGGTAACGGAAGCGGAAGTGGCGCTCATGGGCATTCCTTGTAATTAATAGCGGCGCGGCGGCCTGGCACGGATGCGGAATGGTTAGCCAAGCCCGATACGCTGTCAACCAGGAACGGAATCATGGTTTACAACTGGTCAATTATTGAACACCGCTGCCTGCTCTGCGACGAGCGCTGCGAGGGTCAGCCACTGTGCAGCCCCTGCGAGGCGGATCTGCCTTGGCTCGACGGTCGGTGCACGGTCTGCGCGGTCCCGCTGCCCAGCCGCGGCCTGGTCTGTGGCGAATGCCTGAAGCGACCGCCCAGCTACGATCACGTCGAAGTGCCCTGGCGCTTCGCCTTCCCGGTGGATGCGCTGATCACCCGCTTCAAGCACCAGGCACGCTGGCCCTATGGTCGGCTGCTCGGCGAACGCCTGGCACATCATCTGGAGCACGCCTTCGCCGAGGGGCTGCCGCGGCCGGACCTGCTGCTGCCGGTGCCATTGGCCCGTCGTCGCTTGCGCCAGCGCGGTTTCAACCAGGCGCAGATGCTCGCCGACTGGCTGAGCCGCCCACTGGGCATCGCCACCGACGCCCGCGCGCTCGAACGTGTGCTCGACACCCCGGCTCAGCAGCAGCTGGACGCCGCCACCCGCCGCCGCAACCTGCGTCAGGCCTTCGCCATCGCAACCGGTGCCGACGTCAAGGGCCGGCATCTGGCGCTGGTCGACGATGTGCTGACCACCGGCGCGACAGCCGAAGCCCTTGCGCGCCTGCTCAAGCGCGCCGGCGCCGAACGGGTCGATGTCTATTGCCTGGCGCGCACCCCGAAACCAGGCGAATGAAGCCGCCGACCGATGGAGGGCGTACACTGGACGACCTAGTCAGCGGAGCCGGTCATGTCCCATCCCTTCGACACACTCACGCCGGACCTGGTCCTCGACGCCGTGGAAAGCATCGGCTACCTCAGCGATGCCCGCGTGCTGGCGCTCAACAGCTACGAGAACCGCGTCTATCAGGTGGGCATCGAAGACGAAACGCCGCTGATCGCCAAGTTCTATCGTCCGGGTCGCTGGAGCGACGCGGCGATCCTCGAGGAGCACCAGTTCAGTCTGGAACTGGCCGAGCACGAGGTGCCGGTGGTGGCACCCCTCGAGCGCGACGGCAGCACGCTGTTCGAGCACGCCGGCTTTCGCTTCGCCCTCTTCCCGCGCCGCGGCGGCCGCGCACCGGAGCCCGGCAATCTCGACCAACTCTATCGCCTCGGCCAGCTGCTGGGCCGCATGCATGCGGTAGGCGCCAACCGCCCGTTCGAGCACCGCGAAACGCTGGGCGTGCAGAACTTCGGCCATGATTCGCTGAGCACGTTGCTGGAAGGCGACTTCGTACCGCGGAGCCTGCTGCCGGCGTACGAGTCGGTGGCGCGGGACCTGCTCAAGCGGGTCGAGGATGTCTTCGCCAGCACCAACTTCACCCCGATCCGCCTGCATGGCGATTGTCACCCGGGCAATATCCTCGCCCGCGACGACGCCTTCTATCTGGTCGACCTGGATGACTGCCGCATGGGCCCGGCAGTACAGGATCTGTGGATGATGCTCGCCGGCGAGCGACACGAGCGGCTCGGCCAGCTGGCCGAACTGGTGGACGGCTACAACGAATTCCACGATTTCGCCCCGCGCGAGCTGCCGCTGATCGAGGCCCTGCGCGCGCTGCGGCTGATGCACTACAGCGCCTGGCTGGCACGACGCTGGGACGACCCGGCCTTCCCCATGAGCTTTCCCTGGTTCGGCAGCGAGCGCTACTGGGGCGACCAGGTGCTGATCCTGCGCGAGCAGATGTCGGCGTTGCAGGAAGAGCCGCTCAGGCTGTTCTAGTGGCGAGCCGGTTTTGGCCGGCTGACGCCCACCGAGCCGGCCAATGCCTACACGGGCGAAGGCCCTCTTCAGGCCTCTTCGATCAGCCAGTCCAGCCGCCAGCCACCCTGGCTCTGCGCCAACAGCTCGGCCAACCAGGGCAACAGCTCTCGCAGTTCATCCTCCAGCCCCCACGGCGGGTTGACGATGGCCAGGCCCGAGCCGGCTAGGCGGCTGGCATCGTCGGCGGGGTGGACGAACAGTTCGGCGCGCAGCAGTTTCGGGGCGCCGCTGCGGGCGAGATCCTGATAAAAGCGTTTGAGCTGGCGCTCGTCCTTGATCGGATACCAGATCACGCCGATGGTCTGGCGCATGCGGCCGAGCGCTTCCTTGAGCGCCGTGACGCATCGGCTCAGTTCGTCGGCCTGTTCGAATGGCGGGTCGATCAGCAGCACCACGCGCTTCTCGCGGGTCGGCATCAGCGCCCGCGGTACATGCCAGCCCTCGCCCCGGTGCACCGCCACGCGGCGGTCGCCGGACATGTTGTCCTTGAGCAGGGCGCCATCCTCGGGATGCTTCTCGTTGAGCTGCAGCCGATCCTGCTCGCGGGTCAGCTGCCGCGCCAGTTCCGGCGAGCCCGGGTAGTAGCGCAGCGCGCCGTCCGGGTTGAGCGAGCGGATCACGCCGAGGTAGTCGTCTAGCAGCGCCGGGCGGGTTTCGGCCTGCCAGATGCGCGCGATGCCCTGCAGCCATTCGCCAGTACGGCTGGCCTGGTCGCCGGCCAGGTCGTAGAGGCCGACGCCGGCGTGGCTGTCGAGGTAGGCGAACGGGGCCTCCTTGCGCGACAGCAGGGCGAAGATCCGGCTCAACACCAGGTGTTTGAG
>Ga0114944_1000079_pt1 | contig 23337 bp, 24 predicted proteins | sample OV2TP2_FD_89582 | JGI IMG/M metagenome (GOLD analysis project Ga0114944, IMG submission 89582) | Hot spring microbial communities from Beatty, Nevada to study Microbial Dark Matter (Phase II) - OV2 TP2 | ecosystem: Environmental > Aquatic > Thermal springs > Hot (42-90C) | place: USA: Beatty... | reverse complement strand
ATAAAAAAAATGAATGCCGGGCTTGAACAGATAGTGAAAGAAAGGACTGAAGCCCTTGCCGGTATCGTGGTAAAACTGGAAAAGCAGGTAAAAGGAACAGAAGAAGCTGAAATGGAATTAAAATTACTTCTTATTCCAGAATAAAATTTGTACGTCACCAGTGATAGCAATCAGCCGGCAGATTGAGTGCCGTCATTTCACCAGCCTGTCAGTGCTTTTACCTTTAATAACCGGAAATTGTAAAATTTTTTTATGACAAATGAAATACTCAGTAGCAGCGACCTGCAGGCTATGCGGAAAGAAAAAGGGAATATTTGTGTTTCCATCGTTGTGCCCACACACCGTCTTTCGCCTGAAAGAAGAACCGATAAGATACTACTGGAAAGAGCGATTGACAGAACCACCAAACTTCTTTACAGCAAATATCCCGAAGTGGAAATAAAACCACTGCAGCAGGCTTTGGAAGAAATGTTCCGGTCTATTGATTTTTCCCGTAATGCAGATGGTATAGGCTTTTTTCTTTCTCCACATATCCGGCACCTGGTACAGTTTCCTTATGCCGTGGAGGAGAAAGTAATTGTGGGAGACAGCTTTGAAATGCGGGACCTGCTTTATCATGTGCAATTTGCCAAAGCTTATTTTGCTTTACAGATTAATGAAAAAGGTGCCAGGCTTTTTGAAGGTACATGGAATAAGTTGCAGGAAATAAAAGACAAGCATTTTCCGCAGCCGTTTGAGGAAGAATATGCTTACCAGGCTCCCAGCCGCAGCACATCGTACAGCGGGCAGGCGCATGTAAAAGGCTTTGAAAAAGATAAATCGGTGCTGGAGGAAGTTCATTATAAAAATTTTTTGCGCAATGTTGATAAAATGCTCGCCAACTATCTTGCCGGCGATGTGTTGTTGTTTTTATCAGGAGTGAATAAAAAAATAGCCCGGTTCCTGGATATTTCATCACATACAAAAAGGATTGCAGGGAAAATTACCGGCAATTATAATCACCGGAACCAGTCAGAACTTGCTGATGCCATCCATACCCTGCTGCATTCATACCATCAAAGGGAGCAGCTGCAGCTGATAAACGAATTCAGGGAAAAGACAGGAGAGAGACGTGGCATTGGCGGCATACAGGACATTTGGAGAGCTGCCAAAGAAGGCAAAGCGCTGCTCCTGCTGCTGGAAAAAGATTACCGCTGCCCGGGATTTTTAACGGATGATGAATACCAACTCTACCTGCAGCCGCCCGTCAAACCACATAGGACTATTGCTGATGCCGCGGATGATTTGATGGAAATGGTGCTTGAAAAAAACGGCCGTGTGTTTTTTACTGACAACGGTTTGCTGAAAGAATTTAACCGGGTGGCATTAATTACACGCTATTAGCAGGGAAAATAATCAGCGGGGATATTACAATCATCATTTACGGTGACGGCCATCATTATTTTAAAGCCGGACTCTTGTTATTTTTACTACAGTTTTAATCCGGTGCAGGTCGGTTGAGGAGACCGGGCACACAGATAGCCGATTAAAAGATGGTAAGCTGCCCGGCCGGAAAGCGGAAAAAAAACCGTTGACTTGACCAGGACGACAACCGGGTTAAATAGATCGTTGCAGAATAACAGGGGTAACATTCTGGAAACTGCAGCGGTTGGTTGCAGGGTGGGTTCTCACGAACCTGCCCTGTTTTTTTTAACAGGAGATTGATTTTTTTTCTTCCTCCTGTTTTCATGTCGTGCAGCTCATCGCTAAATTCGTGAACAGGTTATTCAGCAATCTTCTATGCAGTATAAAAAATCAATTTCTGCAAGTGGTTATAGCTCTGTAAACAGGGTAAAGCTAATCCGGGGTGGCAAACCGTATTTTGATTTGTTGCTGCAGATGATTGCCGGCGCCAAAGAAAGTATTCACCTGCAAACGTACATTTATGATGATGATGAAACGGGCATTGCAGTGGCTGAAGCCCTGAAAGAGGCCGCCATGCGTAATGTGAAAGTTTACCTGATGGCCGATGGCTATGCCTCGCAGGTGATGTCGCAATCGTTTATTAATGAGCTGAGAGCCGCCGGTATTCATTTCCGTTTTTTTGAACCGCTGTTTCGAAGCAAATATTTCTACTTTGGGCGCCGCCTGCATCATAAAATGGCTGTGGTGGATACCAGCTATGCCTTAGTAGGCGGAATAAACATAACCAACCGGTACAACGATATGCCCGGCAAACCCGCCTGGCTTGATTATGCACTTTATACAGAAGGCGAAACGGCAAGAGAACTTTGTGTGCTGTGCTGGAAAACCTGGAAAGGATTCCCGGTAAATATGGGCATCACTCCCTGCGAAGAAAAACAGCTCCGCTTTGAAATACCGGCAGCAGAAAGAAGTGATGTGCGGATGCGGCGCAATGATTGGGTGAGGCGGAAAAACCAGATTTCAAAAACGTATCTTGAAATGCTTCGCAACTCATCATCGCAGGTTACTATCCTGTGCAGTTATTTTATTCCCGGCCATGTGATACGCAGAAACATGGTGCAGGCTGTGAACCGGGGCGTGAAGGTTAGAGTAATCGCAGCCGGCCCATCAGATGTAATGCTGGCCAAACATGCCGAACGATGGCTGTACGACTGGCTGCTGCGCAAAGGGATTGAGCTGTATGAATACCGGAAAAATATTCTGCATGGCAAAATAGCTGTTGCGGATGATGAATGGATGACCATAGGCTCATACAATATCAACGACATCAGCGCCTATGCCAGCATTGAGCTGAACCTGGATGTGCGGAACCCGGATTTTGCAAAAGAAGTGAAGCGTGAGCTGGAAGAAATTATTGCCACCGACTGTATTCTCATCAGCCCGGAGCGGCACAGCAGCACGAAAAATATTTTTGTTCAGTTCATCCGCTGGTTTTCGTATCATTTTATCACCGCCGCTTTCAACCTGATTACTTTTTACTTTAAGCAACGAACTTAATTACCTTTTATCCTTTTCCAGAAAGTCTTCAGTACTTGCCTGTTCCAGCCGGCAAACCTTCCCCGCTGCACTACGAGTTTATTATTCTGCGGGTGCTGCAGGAAATAATGGAACACAAAACGTCCCCGTGGATTTTGCCATCCGATTATCTGCCCGAAACGGAGATCATTAAACACAAGGGTATCGCTCCACATTTCTACCGTATAAAAATGTTGCGAAAAGCGGATAAGCTTTTGCAGCTCTTCATGATTCTTTACAGGGTCTAACAAAGAATCATGTCTTGGAAAATATTGAAAGCTGATTTCCTTTTTGCTGTCAAACAGCGACCGGAAACCGACATGATAGCCGCTGTCGTTGCCGGCCACTACATACCAGAGCCAGTTTTGCAGCGGTGCCGGCGTGGTAAAATAGCGGTCATGCTGTATCTGCTGCTTTGCCAGGATTTCATTTACATCTTTATTGATAATTATTTTATTGAAGCTGCAATAAACCAGATAAAAAAAGGGAATGATAATGCCAAACTTCCACCAGAATTTCCTGCGGGGGCTGTAGCGGTTTAAAAATATCAATACCAGGAAAGCAATACCCGGCCAAAGAGAAAAAAACGGGTCGGCCACATACACAGCGTTGAAGGAATAGCGAATATGGCTGAAAGGTTCGAACCAGCCAATGCCGTAATTGTTAAAAGCATCAATAAGCAGGTGCAGGAAAATTTCTGCCGAAAAAAATTTTACCCAGGTTCTGAATGCAATATTGTGGGGGCGATGGATTTTTTCCGCCGCCAGCGCAAACACAGGAATGATGAGCAAGGCAAAAACAATGGAGTGAGTGAAGCCGCGGTGAGCCAGCAGGTATTCAGGCGTACTCATCCACCACGATGTGATGAAATCAATATCGGGAATGCTTTGTGCCAGGGCGCCCCACAGCATGGCTTTCTTGCCAAAACCTCTTTCAAAAAAAGCTTCGCCGATGCAGGCGCCAAGGGCTATGTGAGTGAATGAATCCATCCGGCAAAACGTACAGGTAAAATTAAAGCTGGCCTGCCACCGTATTCAAATTAATTCATTTCCCCTTCAATGCCGGCTTTCAGGTTTATCATATAATCATTGATAGCCCGCTGCCGGTCTTTTTCCTCCTTGCAGCTCTGGCTCATCATGATGATGGGCGCCTTCACGGCAGCCGGCATTGAAAGCAGCAGGTTGAGCAGAATGCAGGGTAGGGGTCAAATGATTTTTTCCTGTACATCGGAATCAACAGTTATCCAAAAGCCATAAAAAATAACAAGGGCAGGAATAAACTTCCGGTTGCCGCCAAACGTAGCCACTTTATCAGCCACCCGGCTGCTGAATGTTGGATGCGGCTCTTCAAACTTCTTTCTTCTTTCAGAAACCGGTTTTCTTCCCCGATGCTGTTTAAAACAATTTCATGCAGCTTCTTCAACTGCTCGTCTTCAGTTTTTAACAAATGCCCCGGCAGCTTTATTTTCATATTTATTTGTTGTGTGCAATAAACAAGGGTGCCTTCAGTTCTTTCATCAGCACATCGGCCATGCTCTGGCGAAACCAACGGGATACCCGCCCGCGGCGATAGGCCCCCAGCACTATAAGCAGGTTTTGCTTTTGTGTTTTCAGGTATTCGGTTATTTCCACTTCTGCTATTCCTTTCAACACCTTGTAACCGGCACCCGGAAAATGACGCTTCATGAATTCTTTCATCAGTTTATTGTCAGGCAAATGCAATGACTGGTTTACATTTTTCACAGATAGAACTTCGGTCTCCACTTCGCCGAAAAAACCAAACAGGTAGCTGAACATCCGTGCGGCGAAAACTGATGAAGGCTCACCATCGTAGAGGAGCACAATTTTTTCAACCGGTTTGAATTTTTTAGGAACCAGCAGCACGGGGCATTGCACATCGCTCAGCAGGTCGCGGATAAAACGGGTGGGTTGTTTTTCTTCATAATGAGTAAGTGTTTCTTTGGCATCAATCACCAGCAGGTCGGCATAAATGCTTTCATGAATCAGCTCGTGTATGGCAATACCGCGGTTGTGGTGCAGGGCATAAGTTAGCTCCGCTTTACGACAGGCGTTGGCAAAGTTTATTGCCGCTTTGCTGCGGGTTTCCTTGTCCTGTGCGTCAAATTTCTTCAGTCTTGCCTCCGGGGCGCCTTCCTGCACTACCAGGTCGTACACTTTGTAGCTGGTATACGTTTCATCATCAAGAAACACTCCCACCAGGTGTGCATTTATGCGGCGGGCAATATCCACCGCAAAATCACGGGTGCTATCGGAGAATTTCAATCCGTCAATAGCAGCAATAATCTTTTTCATAAACGTGTTTTATGTGTAAAAAGTTTTTCCGCCCCCGGCTGGCTTTTTCCTGCTCATCAAAACTATTTTTCAAAAATCCAGCGGGGTATGACAGCGATTACCGGCTGTCATGATTAATATCAGAGAAGGGCGCCCCTAATAAGGTTTTCAGTGATGGTAATTTGAAACAAGAAAGGCATAACCGGACCCGGGTTTATTTTTTTAACCGGCAAGCTCCCTTCGAATGCGGTCGATGTATTTTTTCTTGTAGTAGTACTCTTTTACTTGCAGCAGTTCTTTTTCGGAAGTAACACCGTCCTGATAATGCTCCACAATTTCTTTAACAGGCTCATAGATTTCTGATTGCAGGTTGTCAATACCCGTTTGCAAAGATAATCGTAATGCGGGGTTGTCTTCAGCGTCCATCAGCTGCTCGTTTATTTCCAGCACCTGCGACAGAAAACCGGCTGGCAGCTGGTATTTCTCTTCCTCCTCCAGCAGCCCTTTAAGCTGGAGTACATACTTAATGGTTTCATCCGGGTTTTGAAATGTTTTAAATGCTTTGTTCAGGCTGGCAGTTATCTCCAGGGCTTTTTCCTGCTCGGCGGCTGTGGCGTTGGCAAAAAAATCGGGATGAAAGCGGCGGCTGAGCTCAAAATATTTTTTGGGCAGGTCGTCTTTGTCAACTTTCAACTGGACAGGCAGGTCGAATATTTCAAAATAGTTCATAGCTTGATAAATAGCAGCACTAAAGTTGAACGGAGTCCCGAATATTCGGGACAAGTAAAGTTTAATCAGGGCGCTGCTGCCGGTTCAATAATAATTATTTTTGTTGCCAGTAAAATAATTTACAGCGTTTCAAGGTTACAAATTTAGTTTCTTCGGGTACAAATAAATGAATAAAGCATGGAGCTGATAAAAAGCCTGTCGGATGGGGAGTTGCTGGATGCGATACAGCAGGACAGCGGCCTTGACAAAGCTCTTAAGGCAATATACCGTGACTATTTTGAAACATTGAGCTGGCTGGTAAAAAACAACAGCGGCAACCAGCAGGATGCGGAAGATATTTTCCAGGAAGTGTTGGTAAATTTTATCGGGCTGGTGCAGCAGGGGCGTTTCCGCGGCGAGTCGAGTGTAAAAACGTTTTTGTTTTCGATGATGCGGCACACCTGGCTGAATGAACTGAAGCGAAGAGGCCGCAGCGAAATAAGGGAGCTGAAATATGAAAAGGCAAGACCGCAGGATGAACCGGATGTGAGTGAACTGATAGTGGAGCGGGAAGCCAAAAAACAGGTGATGAGCCTGGTGGAGCAGTTGGGGGATACCTGTAAAGAAATTTTGCTGATGTTTTATTATGAAAACCGTTCGATGAAAGAAATACTGGCCGGCCTGGAATATGAAAATGAACAGGTGGTACGAAACAAAAAATACAAATGCCTGAAACAACTGGAACAAATGATAAAAGCCAATCCATTTCTTACACAAACCTTGAAAAACATATTGCATGGATAATTCTACTCAATATGAGCTGGTAAAATACCTGGATGGAGAAATGACAGAGAGTGAGAAAGCGGAATTTGAACAGAAGCTGGCAACCGATGAACAGCTGAAAATGGAACTGGAAAGCCTGCAGCTGGCAAAAGCGGCCGTGTTGCATTACGGGTTGAAAGAAAGAGTGAGCGATGTTCACGGGCAAATGATGAAAGAACTGAAAACGGAGGCACCGGTGAAAAAAATGGGTAATGTGCGGCGCATCATCCGCTACAGCGTGGCTGTGGCTGCCAGTGTGCTGCTGGTTTTTCTTGCTATCGAAGGATATAATTTCTACCGGCTTTCGCCCAACCGGCTGTTTGCTGAAAACTATACGGCATACGAGCTGAGTACAACCCGCGACGGCGCTGCAGCCCCGGAAACTGCCATAGAAAAAGCTTACCGCCAGAAAGATTATTCCGTAGTCATCAGGCTGAATGCCACATCCGTGCTTACGGTAAAAGACGTTTTTCTTACTGCCATGTCGTATCTTGAAACCGGCGATGTGGCAAGGGCCATCAGCAATTACCAAGTGGTGCTGGCCGATGCTGGCGCCGGCAACAACCCGATGCTGAAAGATGTGACCGACTACTACCTGGCGCTGGCGTTTCTGAAAAACCGCGACTTTGATGAAGCCATTGCGCTGATGAATGCTATCCAAAGCAATCCCGCACATCTTTACAAAGAAAAATTCAGCAGCAGGTATATCAACCGGGTGAAGCGGTTGAAGTGGAGATAAACTTATTCTGATTATAAGCACAATACCTTACGCAAGGGAGGTTTTGTTATTTTAAACATTTCTACAATCATTATTCAAAGCAGGTTTATCTTGTGGCTATGAATTGGATTCCTGCACTGCAAAAATTCAATTCTGCTTTAAGGTAATAATTTCATTTACGCTGGCCCTCTTCACAGGTTACATCAAATCTTCCCGCGGTTACTAATTCAAAATAAACTTTATGAAACTGAATTTTGCCGCCGCAGTTATAGGCCTTATTGTGCTGTCTGCAGCCTGCAGCCGCAGCCTGGATAATAACCCGGCTGATACAGTCACTTCCGGCACCTGGCGGGTTACGCTTTTTACCGACAGCGGCAACGATGAGACCAGTGATTTTGCCGGCTATATTTTTTCTTTCAACAATAATGGCACTATGACAGCCACAAAAAACAGTGTATCTCAAAACGGCAGCTGGCATGTTGACAACAGCTCCAACAAATTTATCATTGACCTCGGGCCAAAAGTGGACAGCAACAAACCGCTTGGCGAGCTGACCGACGACTGGAAGATTATTTCAGCCACTGACACCGAAATAAAACTGACGGATGATAATGCATCAAGCAACGAGTTTCTCACATTTACCAAAAACTGATACAGCGCCATCTTTCTTCTGTACCGGAGTATTTTTTTTGAAAACTAAAATTAAACCATTATGAAAAACATTAAACGAATTACTGCAGCGATTGCCATCATTTCCTTTTTTATTTTTTATGCCTGCCAGAAAGAAGCGGGAGAAAACAACCGGCCGGTAAAAGTAACTGTGTATCTTACCGACCACGACACCCCGGTGTTTGACAGTGTTTTTATTGACATTCAAAAACTGGAAGTGAAACTGGAGGATGATAGCCTGCCCAACGGAGGCTGGGTGATGCTTAACATCAACCCCGGCGTGTATAATATTCTCCGCTTCAGAAACGGGCTGGATACATTGTTTGCCACGGGCACCCTGCCAAACAACCGGATAAGGAAGGTTCGCCTCACTTTAGGCACACAGAATTCGGTAATGATAAACAATCAGAGTTTTCCGCTTCGGGTGGATGATGATGAAAGAGAAGTTGTGGTCAATATTGACGAATCGAATTTTGATATTGTGCCACCCGACCAGGTTTTTTTCTGGATTGATTTTGATGCAGGCCGGTCTATTCAAGTTGACAACAGCGGCCCGGGCAACAACAACGGTTTTGAATTGAAAGCAAGCATTAAAATTTTCACTCATCGCAATACCGGCCGAATTGAAGGTAGGGTATTACCGCTAGCAGCCGATGCCATAGTAATGGCTATCCGCGGCGCCGATACCACCATAGCTATTCCCGACGATGATGATGGTGAATTCAAAATTGTCGGGCTGATTGCAGACACTTACATCGTTTTTATTGACGGCAACAACGGTTATCGTGATACAACGATCAACAATGTAGTAGTAAGAGCAGGTGAAGACACTCATCTGTCAACGATAACACTGCATCAATAGATTTTTTTGCCTGCCTACGGAAAACTGCACCCCGCTGAAATCTTTCTGGCGGGGTTTTTGTTTCAAACGGTTACATTCCTGTATCCTGTGTTTACTATTCTCCGGGTCCAGGCAAAGTTTTCCATTCATGATTGATTTTAACCCTTAAAAAAACCAACATGAGCAGGCAGTTGTATTACCTCATTCTCGTGGGGTCATCACTATTATTCGTTATTTCCTGTAAACACCCCTATGCTGAATTGCCGGCCAATGATGGCAGCGGAAGCAGCGGCGGAAACAGCACACCTTGTGATGCCAATAAAATTTATTTTCAGCAGCAAGTGCTCCCCATACTTATATCAAACTGTGCAATGAGCGGTTGTCATGATGAGGCAACACACAAAGAAGGGGTGGTGCTCACTTCTTATCAAAAAGCAGTGACTACCGGCGGCGTGAAGCCGGGCAATGCTGCTGATAGTAAAATGTATAAACTCATTATTGACCCCGACCCTGATGACAGAATGCCGCCGTCGCCGCAAAACCCTTTGAATGCACAGCAAATTCAACTGATTTATGAATGGATACAGCAGGGAGCCAAAGATCTTGTATGCCAGAATATGTGCGACAGCAACAGCTACACATATAGCGGTGCTATTCGTCCGCTGGTGCAGAACAAATGCCTGGGATGCCACAGCGGGGTCAATACCCAGGGCGGAATTGATTTGAGCACATACCTCAATGTAAAAACTATGGTGACAAACGGGAAATTGTGGGGGTCGGTCAATCAGCTACCGGGTTATTCACCCATGCCTAAAAACGGAACAAAGCTTTCTGATTGTGAATTAACTCAAATAAGAAAATGGATTGAAGGCGGCTCACCAGAAAACTAAAAGGAAATGAAAAAAATAAAAGCTGTTATTATTATTTGCATGCTGGTTTTAGCAGGATGTTATTACGATAAAGAAGAACTTCTTTATCCTGCCGGCGCTTGCGATACCGCCAATGTAAGCTATACCAATTCTGTGCTGCCTGCTTTACAGAACTACGGCTGTATTGGCTGCCACAGCGGCACAACCCCATCGGGTAATATTTCCCTGGGCAGCTATGCTGACGTTAAAACCGCAGCGTTGAACGGAAAACTCTACGGAAGCATCAATCACATGAGCGGATATTCACCTATGCCAAAAGGCGGAAACAAAATGAATGTCTGTACCATAAGCAAGATCAAGGCATGGATTGATGACGGGGCATTAAATAACTAAAAAATAAAAGCTATGAAAAAGAAAAGAATCATCATTTCAATTTTGGCCATTGCCATTATTGGTGGCGGATGGTTTGGATATGGCGAATACAGCCGAAAAGTTAAAGACCTGGACCGGGTGAAAGCCGATTTATCAATGTCAGCTGCAGAAATTATCAGCGTTTTTGAAAAAAATGAAGCGGATGCCAATGCAAAACTTCTGGATAAAATAATAGCGGTAAAAGGAACAGTAAGAAAGCTGGAAAAAAATGACCGCGGGCAATACACGATAGTGCTTGACGATGCCGGCATATCTTCAGTAAGGTGCAGTATGAATTCAGTTCATGTAAACGATCTGCAGGGCATTACGGAAGGAAATACGGTAACCGTAAAAGGAGCCTGCACCGGTTTTAATCATGATGAACTGCTCGGTTCCGATGTAATACTGAACCGCTGCGTACTGGAAAAAAACAATAATCAATAAATAAAATTTACAGTCATGAAAAATCTCATTGTATTGAGTTTCATTCTATGTGCTTCCATCGTAAAAGCACAGGATAAATTTTTCACCAAGAGCGGAAGCGTAACCTTTCATTCAAAAGCGCCGCTGGAAAACATAGAAGCCAACCACAAAAGTGTCACCTGTGTGCTGGATACCAAAACCGGCAACATGCAGTTTGCCGTGCTGATGAAGGGTTTTGAATTTGAAAAAGCCCTGATGCAGGAACATTTCAATGAAAACTATGTGGAAAGTCACAAATACCCGAAAGCGGATTTTAAAGGCCAGGTGCTTAACAATAATGAAATTAATTATACAAAAGAAGGCACTTACTCCGCCAAAGTGAAAGGGATGTTGACCATACACGGCGAGACAAGAGAAGTGGAAACAAAGGGTACTATCGTGGTAAAGCAGGATAAACTGCTTACAGTTGCCGAATTCATCATACTGCTTTCCGACTATAAAATTGAAATACCCCGGTTGGTAAAAGATAATATTTCCAATAATGTGAAAATAACTGTGGATTGCTCACTCGAACCCCTGAAGGGTTAATACAATAAAAAAATAAGACAATGAATAAAAGCAGTTTTCTTTTACCGGTAATTCTGTTTATAGCCGGCACCCTGGAGGCGCAGGATGATTTGTTGAGCCTGGTGGGAGAAGATAAACCCAAAAAAGAATTTGTCGATTATGCATTCAAATCGAGTCGGGTCATCATGAGCCAGAGTATGGAAATGATACGGCCCGGTGTGATGGATTTCCGCATCCTTCATCGCTTTGGCAATATAAACAGTGGGCTGTACGAAATGTTCGGGCTCGACAATGCCACCATGCGGATGGGTTTCGATTTTGGCCTTGCAAAAAACCTGATGATAGGTGTTGGCCGCAGCACCAACAAAAAAGAGCTGGACGGATTTATCAAGTACAGGCTCTTTCACCAGGCAATAGGTAAAGGCGGACTGCCTTTTTCACTCCTGGCAGTTGGCGGAACAAGCCTGTCAACGTTGAAATTTACCGATTCCACAAGAAAAAATTACTTCTCATCCCGTCTGGCACATTACGGGCAGTTAATAATTGGCAGTAAAATCAGCGATGGGTTTTCATTGCAGCTAATGCCCACTATTGTTCACCGCAACCTGGTGCCGGCGGTGGAAGATCCGAATGATTTGTATGCTGTTGGTGTTGGTAGCCGTTTACGACTCAGCAGGCGCATTTCGCTGAACGTGGATTATTATTACCGTATCAATCCCAACCCGGCTGACGGCACGCTGAATCCCTTGTCAGTGGGCTTTGATATTGAAACCGGCGGTCATGTTTTTCAGCTTCATTTTACCAATGCCGTCGGCATGAATGAAAAAGTATTTTTAACGGAAACAACCAATAACTGGAGCAATGGCGATATCCAGTTTGGCTTTAATATTTCCCGCTCATTCCAAATCAGGAAGAAGAAATAGTCTTATGAATTTTTTTTCTGCGTCTGAAAAATATCCATGTACCGGTAATTAGCAGAAAAGGTATTGCATACCACCATTTGAAAAATGGTTGCCGCCCGGGTTCATATGCGCCGATGAAGATTAAATGCGCCCAGTAGTTGGGTGTCTTCAGCCGTTCTTCAATTTCGCTGCTTTTCAGCAGGTCAAGCTTAGCAAGGTGAAGCGCCTTATCGGCAGATAATTTTTCTGAAAGATAAAAATGAAGCCGCCGGGTTAAAAAAGCCGTTGTTTTATCTTCTGCTTTCCAAAGGGAAGTTACAATATCGGGACAGCCGGCATAAGCAAAAGCCCTGGACAAGCTCATCATGCCTTCGCCATGCACCAGCTGGCCGGCACCAGTTTCGCAGGCGCTGAGTATTACGAGCCGTGTGCTGTCGAGCGCCAGGTTATAAATTTCCTCAGTATAAAGCCGTGATACCACCGAATCAGAATTGTTTCCACCGGCAAATGCAATAAAGGATTGAAACGGCAATTTATCATTTACCCGTGCATGCGTGGCCAAATGAATGACAGGAAAAGAATTTGCAGCAAGTAAAAATTGTTTTTTTGTTGCGGTGTTGTCAAAATACTGCTTCCCACCCAGGTCCTTAATTTCCTCAGCAGAATAATTCAGCCGGCTGAAATCAACTGTGCCGGCATTGGCAAAAGGTGCAAAAGACAAAACACCGGCAGCAGCATATTTTTTTTTCCTTTTTTCCAGCAGCGATGCAGTGTACTGGTATTGCACCGTAAAATTTTCCGTCAGCCACCGGCCGTTTTCATCAAGCAAAGTTTCAAATGGAAGATAATTCAGTTCGTCGTCGGGAATAATGATCAGCCGGTCAACGGAAGCCAGCCCGCTGTCAACAGGTTTAATCAGCCAGGCATAAAGTCTTTCAGCAATATTGCCCGCACTGAATTTTTCGTCACTGTTCACATTGTGCAGCGCTTTTACCAGTGAGTCAATGGATGAATAAAAGACGGGCGGGGAGGGAATTTTTTTATAAAAATATTTTTTTTGAGTAATACATAAAATCAGCAATTCTTTTTCAGAAAGATGGTAACTCAACAGGGCTGTATGTTTATCCAGCACGGAGCGCTGCAGGCGGCTTACCGTTGGTATGTTCCGGTGCAGGGCTTTATAATCACCGGATGCTGCAATGATTTCCTGCACTTTTCCCAGTTCTATTTCATAATCACGGATGGTCGCGTTTAACTCCTGTATACGGTTGCTGTCGGCTTCCTGGGCGGCCCGCAGTGAAAGGCGTGTGATGACTGATTTAATTTCTTTTTCCTGTCTGTTAAATTCCGCTGTAGTTTTTATTTCATTTACATTTATATTAAAAGAAAGTATCGAGGCTTTGTTCATCTGGTCAAACTGCCAGGCTTCCTCAAGAAAGGTTTTATCGCCGGTTTCATCATATAATAACAGGCTGATATCAATCGGCCGGCTATGCACTCCGTATTTAATCCTGTTCAGAAACAGCCGTGCTTCATCCGAGTCGTAACTCCGTTCTACATATTCCGCAAGCTTGAATGCTGAGCGGTAAGTATCAAGTGCCGCTTTCAGCAGGCCTTTATCTTTTTCACGGTAAAATAATTTTTCAAATGCTTCACCCTTTGCTGTAAGTGTATTGAAAAGATTGATATAGGAAAATACTCCGCTGAACTGAACAGGGTTTTTAAAAATATCCGTTTCCCCGTATGCCGGGTAATAATTTATAATAGCCTGCTGGTAGTGTGCCAGCGCTTCGCTTATTTTATTTTCTTCAAGAAGTAAATCGCCATGGTACTGCTCCGTCTGTCCTTTCACCACCGTTTTTCTTTTGGGGTTGCTGTCTGCCTCCCGGGCTTTTTGCAAATAAATGTGGGCTGAATCATTTTTGCCCGTATTCATATAAGCCAGCGCCATATCATTATACAGTCGGCTCCTGCGGTTGTCAGTGTAATTTACTTTTCTGAAATAGGAGAGGGCTTTGTTTACGGAGCCGAGCTTCAGGTTGATAACACCGGTGTTGTGTAAAATAATGTCCCGGTTAATATCCAGGGGCAGAATTTCCTGGTAAATATGGTTGGCTTCATCGTACTCTTCAAGCCGGGTAAGGATGGAAGCAAGATTGATTTTATAATTCACTACCAGGTCACGGTAATAAGGATTGGCAGGAGAAATAATTGCCAGCGATTTTTCGGTATAATTTTTTGCCTGGCGGTAATTACCGGTTTCGTAATACAAAGCCCCAAGCGTATTAAAAAGCCGCTCCGTTTCCTGCAGCGGCGTAGAATAAGATGCCGCAATGGCTTCCGCCTTTTTGTAAATGGCAAGCGAGGAGTCAAACAGGTTTTCGTTGTACAGTATTATCCCAAAATATAAATATGGCTTAAACAAAAAAGAATCCGGGATGGAAGGTTGGCTTTGTTTGAGTTCAATGGCTTTGCTGTATGCTATTTTTGCTTCGGCCGGGTTGTCAAAGTAATGCTCCAACACACCGATTTTAAAATGCACAAAAAACGAAAGTGAATCATACGATTCGTGTGAACTTGACATTGATTTTTGCAAAGTCCTGAAGGCTTTCAGCGCATCTTCATTCAGCCGGGTTTCTTTTTCTTCGCTGTAATCTGGACGGTTTACAATACGTTCACCTTCCATATAAAGGAAATCCGCCTCTAGGTACTGGCCCAGCCATTGCGGCCTGTTATGCTGCAAAGGCTGTGCAATCCCGATAAAGAGTGCCAGGCAAAAAATTAATAAACCAGGTAATCTGGATAATTGCAAGCCGATGAATTATTATCAGTCAAATTTAAAAGCTTGCAGCCAAACATCACTGGCCGATAATAATAACACAAGGCGGGCGGGGTTTAGCAAGGGCTGTGGCCATGGCGCTTCTTGCCGTGGAAGCATTTCCTAAGGCCGGGTTGTTCATTCCCAGGAATACGCCCTGCGACTGGCGGTCATTCAATATCTGCCACAGATCGGCTGGCACATCGGCCATGGTATTATACCAGTACATCCGTACTTTTATTTTATTCAGGGCTTTGCCGCTTTCGTCATTCAGGCGGTATTCAATTTCAAAATCTTTCCGTACATCGTTTTGCGGCACAGCGCCGAAAATACCGTTGCGCACTGTTTGCGTAAGATTAATCTGGCCATTGGTAGTTGTAACAGAGCATCCGCCGGAGTTTGCATTATTGTTTTCATCAAACGATGAGCCGTTCAGCGGTAGCGGGTTTGCTGAACTTCCATTGTAAATGGGAAAAGCAATACTGTCGTTTTGCGAAAGATTGTAGAACTTATCAACAAACTGGATACCTGAAAGCAATACGATAGTGGAAGTGGTATCGCCATTGACAGACGTATGCATAATGCGGTACCGGAGCCCCGTTTCACTGTCAGTGACATTGATGGCGCCGGTATTGTCATCCAGTTCAATGCCCTCTGGAAAAGCCGAATAAGTACCCGGTTTGCTTTGTAACGGGTAAACAATATAATCGCCAGGTTGGTTTTTCAGGTAAATAACAGAACTGCCATAGCTCAAAGAATAAGGAACCTCGCTGTCTTTTTTATTGCAGGACAAACCGGCAATAAATGCAAACAAGAAAAATGTCTTTTGGAAAGACCTGCGCTTCATGAGCGGAGATTTAAGCTGTGTAAATGCAGAACGCAAAAATGTAATCAAAGGTTTAAAAGAAAAATTAATTTTTTTAAAAATACTGCAATTTCCGGGCCGCAAAGGGTGAGATTAATCAGTTTGTTTAAATGCCCATTTCCGGTCAACTTTGCGCCTTGCCCGCCAAAGCCCTCTCCGGGGCAGGGTTTAATGCTCGAAAGTTCAGTGTATGGTTAAAATAGGATTAATCAGGGAAGGGAAAATACCAGCCGACAACAGAGTGGCTCTAACCCCAGCCCATTGCAAATGGATTCATCGCAATAGTTCCGAAGTGGAAATTATAGCCCAATCTTCTGCCGTCAGGTGCTTTACCGACCGCGAATACCTGGCGGCAGGTGTGCAGGTAAAAGATGACATCAGTGAGTGTGATATTTTACTGGGTATAAAAGAAGTGCCGGTTGAGCAACTGATACCAGGCAAGACTTTCCTGTTTTTTTCCCATACCAAAAAAAAGCAGGAGCATAACCGGAAACTGCTGCAGGCGATAATGAAAAATAATATTACCCTGATTGATTACGAGTGTTTTGAACATGAAGACGGGCAGCGCATCATCGGTTTTGGTTTTTTTGCCGGTGTGGTGGGAGCACATAACGGGATGATGGCTTATGGCAACAGAACCGGCTTGTATAAACTTGAACGTGTGTATAAGCAAAGAAGTTTCCGGGAGCTTATTCATACTTATTTCGGCCTTCGCCTGCCTAATGTAAAAATTGCCGTCACCGGGTCGGGGCGAGTGGCGCATGGCATACTTGAAATTATGAACCTGATGGGCATTCATGAAGTAGAGCCCGACGATTATTTGTTAAGAAGATTTGCCTACCCGGTTTATACGCAACTGAAAGGCGCTGAATTGTATGAACGAAAAGAAGACGGCAAATACCAGCGGCTCGAATTTCATGAACACCCGGAACTATACCGTTGCAAATTTTTACCCTATGCTTCGCAAACAGACATATTGATGAATGGTGTATTCTGGGATAAAAAAGTGCCAAGGCTTTTTGAAAAGGAAGATGTGAAAGATGAAAATTTTATCATCCGCACAATTGCAGATATAACGGATGACGCAGGTGGATCTATACCTATCAACCTCGGCGACCAGACGATAGAAAACCCCATTTACGGCGTGGACAGAACGACACTCCAAAAAACTGAACCCTATTTGCCCAACTCAATTGATATCATGGCTGTGGGCAACCTGCCCAATGAATTGCCAAGGGATGCATCACGCTATTTTGGCGAGCAGCTGATAAAGCATATCCTGGAAGACCTGGTGGCCGACGGCTCGCCGATTATAGAAAAGGCAACGATAGTAAAAGAAGGTAAGCTTACTGAGCATTATGAATACATGCGGGATTATGCTGAAGGGAAGGAGTGAGGTCAGAAGTCAGAAGTCGGATGTCGGAGGTTCGATGTCTGATTATTGATTTTTTATAGGTAGAAGTAGTAGTCCTTTAGCAAATCAACAAATTCAACCGTGTACTCCTGTTTCTCATTCCAGATTGAAATTTCATCCAGTTCGGTTTCTTCGTCAGGATGGCCGTTAATTTTTCCTTGTATCATCATGCGGAAATAATCGTGGTTTACCGACTGGCGGACGAAAATGAGCTTCACTATATGCAACCGGCTGTCTTTGAAAAGCCTTCTCACTTCTGCATTTCTCTTATAGGGCAGCATTAAAAAGAAAAGCCCTTCCGGTTTCAGGTTTCTTTTGATAGCAGAAATTAATTCTTCCAGGGTAAGGCCCTCGCTGTGGTGGGCAAGATTTTTCTTTTCGACACCCGATTTTATTTCTCTTTCATAAAACGGCGGGTTGCTGATGATGAGGTCATATTTTTCAACGGCAGAAAATGTTTTTACGTCTGCATTAATAATCCTGATCCGGTCTTTCCACGGCGAGGCATTCACATTTTCCAATGCCTGCATTGCAGCTGCACTGTCAATTTCTATTGCATCAATTACCAGGTCAGATTTTTTTTGAGCAAGCATGAGCGACAACAACCCCGTTCCAGTTCCGATGTCGAGTACGATTCTGACTTCTGACATCTGACATCTGACTTCAGTGGTGACCCATGCCCCGAACAAACAGCCATCTGTCGTCACCTTCATGGCGCAGCGGTCCTGGTGAATGGTAAATTGTTTGAACCGGAAAAAAGTGTCAGGCATTTTAGTTTCTTGTTGCTGGTAAAAATACCCAGAAACCGGATACCACCAGTAACCTGAAACGAGTAACCAGCAACCAGTTCACCACTCCGCTCTCGCCGATGCACTAATTGAAAGATCGCTAAAATGCCCCGCCAGGTATTTATAATAACCCGTGATGGCTATCATGCCGGCATTATCAGTGCAGTATTGAAAGGCGGGAATAAAAGTTTTCCAGTGATATTTTTTACCCATTTCCTCAAAAGCCTTGCGCAATCCACTGTTGGCCGACACACCGCCGGCAATGCAAATATCTTTGATGCCCGTTTCGATCGAAGCTCTTTTGAGTTTATTAAGCAGAATAGAAACAATCCTTTGCTGGATGGAAGCACATAGGTCGTCAAGATTTTCTTTAATAAAGTTTTCTTTTTCTTCTTCGCCGGCTAAAAATTCCTCCCTGTACACATGGCTCTTACCTGCATTTTGCAAAAAATAAAGAATGGATGTTTTCAGCCCGCTGAAGCTGAAATCAAGACCGGGAATCTGCGGCTCGGGAAATTGAAAGCGGCCGGGATTTCCTTCTTTGGCATATTTGTCAATCAGCGGGCCACCGGGGTAGGGCAAGCCCAGCAGCTTGGCCGATTTGTCAAAAGCTTCCCCGGCGGCATCATCAATCGTTTCGCCGATTACCTGCATTTCGGTTGGCGATTTGCAGAGCACAATTTGCGTATGCCCGCCGCTGACAGTCAAACATAAAAAAGGATAGGAAGGTTTGGGTTCGTCAATCAGGTTAGCCAATACATGCGCCTGCATGTGATGCACGGCAATCAGCGGCTTGTTTAATGATAAGGCAATTGATTTTGCAACCTCGGCACCTACTAACAACGAGCCGATAAGACCGGGAGACCGGGTGAAAGCGATGGCGTCAAGGGATTGCAGATTTATGATTTCGGATTTATCCACCGAAGCTTTAGCGAAAGTGGATTTTAGATTTTTGCTGGCAACTTTTAATGCTTCGTCAATTACCGGGATGATATTTTGAATATGTGCCCGGCTGGCGAGCTCGGGTACCACGCCGCCATACTGCTCATGCACTTTTTGCGTGGCAATGATGTTGGATAAAATCTTACCGTCCCGGCAGATAGCTGCAGAGGTTTCGTCGCAACTGCTTTCAATAGCTAAAATGGTTACAGGCATGAAAGGTTCAAAGAATCTCAAAGGTATTGAAGACTGATGATTCTGGCAGTTGTTCCGGCCATACAGATGGAAAATGAGGGTACAGGTTTGTATTCTACCCGCACTCTTTTACCGGCTACCAGTGTTGTGTTGGGAGGTAAGGAAACCATTTCCAGTCTGCCTCCTGAATCCAAATCAATCATTAATCCGCATCCATCAAGTCCTGTGTAATCTTTGATGGTGCCATGCGCTTCAACTAACTTTTCTTTTGAACATTGCACACCGGTTAAAACGAGTAGCAATGCAATGAGTATTGTTTTGAATAGTTTCATATCCTGATTGACAAGCCTGCAGAGCAAATCGTTGCTTATTTACTCCTGATAGCTGCCACCGGGTCCATTCTTGCTGCCATGGATGCCGGGATGATGCCAGCCAGTATACCTACAAAAAAACAAATGCCGACGGCCCATAGCAAGTTGGAAGTGGAAATAAATACGGGGAAGGAAAATGAACCGGATAAAACTTTGGTGAGTCCAAAAACAAGTATCAGCCCGAACATGCCGCCGATGAGGCAGAGAAATGCGGCTTCCAGTAAAAACTCGGTGAGGATAATGCGGCTCTTGGCGCCGATGGCTTTTTTCAATCCAATCTGGCTGGTTCTTTCTTTCACACTTACAAACATGATATTGGCCACACCAAACAGACCTACTATCAGGCTGATGCCACCGATGATAGCGCCGCCGATGTTGACACCGGAAAAGGCCTGTTCGAAAGCCTTGCTCCAGTCGTTCACATCGTTCAGCGAAAAATTATCTTCCTGTGTCGGGCTCAGGCGGTTGATGGCCCGCATGGCGCCTTTCAGGTCATCTTTCAGCACCACGCTTTTCATGTTGTCCTGTCCCTGCACCAGTATCAGCGGGTCGGATCTTCTTTCATCCATTACGGTACGGGCAAAGCGGTACGACATGATAACCGATTTATCAAACTGCCATCCACCCAGCATTTGGTTGCCCTGCTTTTTTATCACCCCCACAATGGTTCCTTTTTTTCCTTGCAACGTTATCATTTTGCCTACTGCCCGCTCCGGGCTGATGAAAAGCTGTTCAGCCACTTCGTTGCCGATAACAAAGGCGCTGCTTCCCTGCTGAAACTCCGCTGCCGAAATATACCGGCCATAGCGAATGTCCACGGTCTGGATTTTATTAAAATCATCACTGAATCCATAAAGAATTACATCTTTCAGAATATTATCCCTGTATTCCACATTAGCCTGGCGGTGAATTTTAAAGGCAGCATATTTGGCTGTGGGTGTCCGTTGCATTATCTGCTGCAGTTGTTCATACTTTGGCGAAGGCCGCTTGATGTACTTCCACCAGGGGTATTCGCCGCCGCCGCCCTGGCTGTAATCCCATTTGTCAATGTAAATAGTGTTGGTGCCGAAAGATTTTATTTCGCTCTGGATGTTATGCTCAAGACTGTTTAGCGTAGCCATCACCCCGATGATGCAGAAGATGCCGATGGTGATGCCAAACAGTGAAAGGAAAGTGCGGAGCTTATTTTTCCAAAGCTCCTGCACAGCCATGCGCAGGCTGCTTAACACAATTTCGATGGTGCGCAGCATAGGCAAATATAGAAAGAACCATGATTGGCAGGATTATTTTTGATTAATGGAAAAACCAGGCGATGACTGTACTAAAGTGATGAGGGGCGATTTATTTTATATTTCTGCAAGGGCTTAATATTTTTACTGCTTCAATCCGATGGGATATGATTGTGACGAAACTCTTCAGGGAATTTTTTGCCAGCGAAAAAAGTTCTGGCTTTATACTGATTTTCGCCACGGCGCTCAGCCTGGCGCTGGTTAATATTTTTATCGGTGAAGATTATCTTCATTTCTGGCACCGGGAAACTTTGCAAGGTTTGAGCGACTGGAAACTGAATCTCACGGTGGAGCACTGGATAAATGACGGGCTGATGGCCGTTTTCTTTTTGCTGGTGGGGCTTGAGATTGAACGTGAACTCTACATTGGGGAGCTGTCGGATGTAAAAAATGCACTGCTGCCCATATTTGCTGCGGTGGGAGGGATGATTTTTCCTGCATTGATTCATTTTCGCCTGAACAGCGGTATTGACACACAAAACGGCTTTGGAATTCCGATGGCTACGGATATTGCTTTTGCACTCGGCATTTTATCACTTGTGGGTAAACGAGTGCCCTTTGTGCTGAAAGTGTTTCTCACGGCGCTGGCCATCATTGATGATCTCGGCGCTATTATCATCATTGCCATTTTTTATACTGAAGAACTCCAGCTTTGGTTTTTGCTTGCTGCATTAGCTGTGTTTGGTATTTTGATTGTCTTAAACAGGTTGAAAGTTTACAGGCTAGCCTGGTATTTTATCGGGGGTATTGTGATGTGGTATTGTTTCCTGCGTTCGGGTGTGCATGCCACCATTGCGGGTGTGCTGCTGGCCTTTGCCATACCATTTGGCGATGGGGGTGAAAAATCACCTTCGTACAAACTGCAGCACTGGCTACACAAGCCGGTAGCATTTTTTATTCTGCCTTTATTTGCGCTTGCCAATACAGGAATATTGTTTGAAGGCAGTTTCAAAGATGCTGTGTTGAATAAGAACAGTATTGGCATTATTGCCGGGCTTGTAGTGGGAAAACCTCTTGGCATTTTGCTGACATTGCTTGTTGCCGTAAGATTAAAACTGCTAAAACTACCTGAAAACATCAAATGGAAACACCTTGCCGGCGCCGGCATGCTGGCAGGTATTGGATTCACCATGTCCATCTTTATTACCCTGCTGGCATTCGATGATGCAGTGCTGGTGGCCGATTCAAAAATTGCCGTGCTGCTGGCTTCGCTGGTATCGGGTGTTGTTGGGTTTGTGTTTTTGAAATGGGTGGTGAGGGGGGAAAGAAATTAGAACCAGGAAATTAACTAAGTTTTTTCTTGCAATCAGAAACAGAAAAAGTTTAAAATGAATTGACATATTGGTAAAAAATTGTATGCAAGCTCAAACTAATTGTTTTCTTGTTTTAGTTCAATGAGTGGGATTTCTCTTACTTCAATCTTGTCATGTTCAATTAATTTCGTAGTATCTTCCCTTCCCAGTTTCCCATAATCAACTCCGGCATATTTCAATACTTCGTTATAAGCTTCTTTAAGGCTGGATGTATCATCCGGGCAAAGCGTGAAGACCGTGCACTTATATTTGTTTTTGGTAATTGCTTCCAGGAAAAACCCAGAGCCATCCATTATTGAACAATTTTCAACATCATACTGCATATTCCAATACCCCGACTCATTTATAAGTTGGATTATATATAGGTATTTGCTTCTGGGGATTTTAATTGATTTTAACGAATATTCTAATGGCTTCTGATTTACAGAAAATACTTTCTCCTGCAGTTTCATATAGTAACCAGGTTCTAAAAGTTGAGGATAAACTTTTAAAAGGGAGTCAATATGTTTTTTTCTCCATACAGGAAATTTTGCTTCAGTTAATGGATAATATGATTCGAGTAAATAATAATGCAATTTTTCAATGGAGTCCAATACTTCTTCATTCGGGGCCTTATAGGGAGAACCAGATTTATTTTCTTTGATAATTATTTTATCCTTTGTTAGAGTAATTATTGCCCATTCTCCAAGGAATGGACATTCGTAAGTAAATCGGAAAATATCTTCTGCAGGAGGACCCAAACTCAAATTTGGTTCATTAAAAGATTTAAAAATTTTTTTGTAATTAAGCACAAAAATTGAATCACTTCTGCTTATAGTATGACGTACTGGCAAAAAATAGAAATTGCTGTCTACTGGTTTTACATCATTTAAATAAGGATACCCCCCTTCCGGATAAACAATATTCAAATTTTCATCAGACTTACAAGCGGTGAAATAAAATGACAGGATAAAAGAGGAAATTATAGCAAGCCTGGTTAATAATCCTTTCATAACTTCTTGTTCTGGTATCAAATTACAAAAAATCAATGTGCCACGGCAAAAATGCCGATAAGGATTACCGGACCTTGAACGGAGCGTCGCAACGGAAGCCCAATAGCAGCACTTCAGCCGGCTACCCAAAAATCCCTCTCATAACTTACCTTT
>Ga0114944_1000077_pt1 | contig 23788 bp, 21 predicted proteins | sample OV2TP2_FD_89582 | JGI IMG/M metagenome (GOLD analysis project Ga0114944, IMG submission 89582) | Hot spring microbial communities from Beatty, Nevada to study Microbial Dark Matter (Phase II) - OV2 TP2 | ecosystem: Environmental > Aquatic > Thermal springs > Hot (42-90C) | place: USA: Beatty... | reverse complement strand
GGCAAAACTTTTATCTTTATTCAACATTAGTAAAGTTTTGGTGTAGTAACTCAAACTTAACTAATATCGGGCGGTTCTCAGGAACTGCCCTTTTTATTTATAATTTAGTCGGACAATAGTGATTACGGATATAATATTATTTCAGGTGAAGAATCCGGATAAATAAAATCTGTTGCAATGCCAATAGCTAATTCTCTATTCTTCCCGGTGGTTTTTATACTGTATTCCTGTTCTTCAGCCAAAACAGTAAAGAACTGTGAAGAATGCAATACTGTAATTGCGATCAGGGCAATCAATGAAAATAATATCAGTGAGCAGTTAATTGACACACTTTTTTGTACCAGCGCAGACAGCTGTTTGAAAAATGCAGAGTTTATGGAGGTATATAATGAAGCATTATTTGTGTGTTTGGGAAAAAAACCGGGAATCTTTGTTCAACAGCTTGCACGCAGCTACAGGAAGAAATTTATTTTAAAGCAATTGGAAAGCCCTGTAATCGACACAATCAACATTCAAAAAATTATCGGTGAACTCGAAAAAACAGCACAGAAAAATACTGGTACTTATAATAAAATTCTTCAGGCATTGAAACTGGCATTAAAAAAATACAATAATTAATTTTCAATACCCCGGTAATTTCCTTGTAGCAGATTCCAGAAGTTTATATATACACGTGAGCATAGTTAGGTTATTTTTCTGCAACTCAATAACAAGGCTGAGGTTGAAGAAAAAGCCAGGTTAATTTCGTTCCGTAGGAACGAAAGGTGGGTAAGAGTGAATACAAGGTGTTTTTTTGACGTTCCGTAGGAACGTTTGGTGCCCGGGACAACAAGCACCCGGCGTTCCGATGGAATGCATGAATCATCATTTTTAACATATTCTACCCACTCCCGGTTGTGACCGGGATCCCTACGGGACGATAGAGGGATTAAAATAAAACCGGACTATTGAATTTTAATCCGGGCAGGCGAAAACCTCATTTAACAAACAGTTCCCTCACGAAAATATAAATCCCCATTACCAGCACAAACCAGCCAAACCATTTACGCAGCCTTTCACCGGGCACTTTTTTATTGATGGCATTGCCGATAAAAATGCCGGCAATAGCAGTACCCGTAACAATGAGCAATAATTTCCAATCCATTTTATAGTGCGTAAGGTCGCCGGTGAAACCGATGAGCGATTTGGCGGCAATCACCAGCAGCGATGTGCCCACGGCCATCTTCATCGGCAGCTTGCTGAATAACACCAGTGCGGGAATAATCAGGAAACCGCCGCCGGCCCCAACCAGCCCGGTCAACAAACCAACCACGGTGCCTTCCAGCATAATCATCGGGAAGTTGAACCGCCTTTTCACCGGTTCCTCATTTTCCTGCTCCCCGTTTTTTATCATGGAGTACGAGGCTGCCACCATCAGGGCCGCAAATAAAACCATAATGAGAACCGGTTTTGTCAATTCAATTTGGCCGATATGGAAAATGTGCTGCGGTATTTCGGGCACGATAAATTTTCTTGTTATAAAAACAGCGGCAATGGAAGGGATACCGAAGATGGCAGCTGTTCGCAGGTTCACCAGTCCGTGCCGGTATTTGGGAAATACACCTACCAGGCTGGTGGCGCCGACGATGAAAAGCGAATAAGCTGTTGCCAATACCGGGTCAACACCAAACAGGTAAACAAGCACGGGAACTGTGAGAATAGAGCCGCCGCCGCCGATAAGACCTAATGAAATGCCAATGATAACCGAAGCGATATAACCAAGTATCTCCATGTGCGGAATTGAAGTGGCAAAATTGAATTCTTATGCCTGCATCCTGCGTGATGAAAATCACAGATTCACCAGCTCGATGGCATTGCGGTTGAGTTTTATTTTTCCCAGCTGCTCCATTTTTTTCAGCAGGCGGCTGATTACTTCACGGCTGGAGTTCAGGTCGTCGGCAATCTGCTGGTGGGTAAGGTTCAGTTGCGCTTTACCGGTTTCTGCCTGGCATCTTTTCAGGTAAAACTCCAGCCGCTCATCCATATTGCGGAAAGCAATGTTGTCAATCACCGTAAGCATTTCATCAAAACGGCTGCGATAGGTTTGAATGACAAACTGCGACCAGCTTTTGAACTGCCGCATCAAATCATCCATCAGCTGCACGGGTATCATCAGCACTTCGGTTTCTTCCACCGCGATGGCGGTTATTTCGCTGGTTGACGACTGCAAAGCACAGATCATGGAAACGGCGCAGGCTTCTCCGGGGCCGAGGTAATACATCAGGAATTCGCCGCCTTCCTCATTTTGCCTGTAAATTTTTATGCGGCCGCTCAGCACCAGCACGGTTGACTTAATGTACTGCCCCGTACGCATCAGCACATCGCCGGGATGAAAAATTCTTTCCACCGCATTTTTTTCAATTATTTCTATCAGTCCCGGTTCAAACTGAGGGAAGATTTGTTTCCAGTTCATAGTTTAAAGTTAGGATTCTAATACTTTTTCCATCCGCATGCTGCGGCTGCCTTTTACAAGTATAAAGCAGTTTTCAAAGCGCTGCTGCTGAAACCATTCTTTTGCCTTCTCTGAATTTTCAAATGAACGATAAGGGTGAGGAAGGTTACTAAAATCGCCGCCTACAAGCGCCACTTCTTTCCATGGGTATTGTTTTATTAGTTCAATGATGGCACGATGCTCTTCAAGACTCTCTTCGCCCAGCTCGGCCATGCCGCCCAGCAACAGTATTTTATTATTGCTTTTTGTTTTTGCAAAATTCTCAATGGCCAGCTGCATGCTGCTGGGGTTGGCATTGTAGGCATCCATAATGATTTTGTTGCTGGCCGATTCAACCAGTTGTGAGCGGCTGTTGGAAGGATAATAATTTTCGATGGCAGAAATGATTTTTTCATCCGGCACAGCAAAATGTTTGCCTACTGCAACGGCTGCCAGTACATTCGGCAGATTGTAATCACCCACCAGTTTTGTTTTTATTTTGCCCTGCAATCCTTTTTTCATAGCAACAGCAAGAAAAGCACCGTTTGGCGCTGCTGCCCCTTCCACATCGGCATCAGCCGTGCCATAGCGGATGATAACCGGAATGCCACTGCTCATTTGCCGCAGGTAATCATAATCCCACATGACGAATGCGGTGCCGTTGTTTGCTCTTAAAAAATCATACAGCTCGCCTTTACCTTTTCTTACTCCTTCCACACTGCCAAAGCCTTCAAGGTGGGCTTTGCCGCAGTTGGTAATAAGGCCATGAGTGGGCAGGGCAATATGGCAATAGCTTTCAATTTCCTTCTGGTGATTGGCGCCCATTTCAATTACCGCCATCTGCGCATCGCTTTTTATTTTAAGAATGGTAAGGGGCACGCCGATGTGGTTGTTCAGGTTGCCTTCGGTGGTGCAGGTTTTAAAAGTTGAAGAAAGCACGGCATGAACCAGCTCTTTGGTTGTAGTTTTTCCATTGCTGCCGGTAATGGCGATGAAGGGGATGGAGAACTGCCTGCGGTGATGCTGCGATAATTGCTGAAGGGCTGTGAGTACATCGGGAACTAAAAAAGTTTTGCCCGGAATTTCGAACTCCTTTTCATCAATCACAGCCAGGGCGGCGCCGGTTTCTATTGCCTGCTTTGCAAAAGCATTGCCGTTGAAGCTGTGGCCTTTCAGCGCAAAGAAAATATCGCCGGGCTGCAACGTTCTTGTATCCGTTTGCACCGAAGGATATTGCAGGTAAATCTTATACAACGCTTCAATCATCTGGCAAATGTAACGGCAGAAAAACAAAACCCCGGCACTTATAGCCGGGGTTAAATAATTTATCAAATCCGATAACGATCGGATGAAAACTCAGCGTTTCTGCCGGCGGGGTTTCCACCAGTTGCCTACTTTTCTCTTATTGCCTTCGGTGCTGCCCATGCGGTCCATGGCGCAGCGGAAACCGATAGTGGCGCTGGCCTGGTCTTCTTCCATATAGCGGCGGGTACCGGGACTCAGCCAGTAGGCATAATCGGCCCAGCTGCCGCCCTTATACACTCTCGACTTATCGCTGATAAGCGTGGTGATGCCATAGCCATAAGCAGCCTGTGAAAGTGAGTCGCCGTCAATAAAGTCAATCACATTGCCCCGCTGGTAGTTACGGCGGTTCATGCTTTCTTTATCGGTCACATCGGCCATTTTTATTCGGCCCATGCTGTCTCTTGCAAATCTTGTTGTGGGATCGGGGGAGGTAGGATCAGCCACGTACAGCTTCTGGTATTTATTACCGCGGTACATATTCAAATCATCGCCATCCAGCAAGGTCAGCGGCCGGTACACATCGGCCACCCATTCGCTTACATTGCCTGCCATATTATACAAACCAAAGCCATTGGGGAAAGAAGCTTTTACATCCTGTGTGTAAATAGCGTCGTCATTCAAACCACCGGCCACACCGGCATAGTCGCCGTGGCCTCTTTTAAAGTTGGCCAGGTAATTACCCTGCCAGCTGCCATGGCGTGTATCACGAAGACCATTGGGGTTATGGCTCCACGGATAAATCTGTTTGTTCATTATCAATTCTTCGCCGCGTTTACCTTCTTTGGGGCTGGGGCGGGGGTTTTGTGCCACATAGCCAAGCGCCGCATACTCCCATTCAGCTTCCGTAGGCAGGCGATAACCCGGGAACAAAATACCATCTTCTATTGTTACCTGTGTTCTGGGTGTGCCCTGGGCTGTTTTTAAAGGATTCTTTTTTGAAGTGGCGCCTTTGCCGGGTTGTGGAGTATAAAATCCGAGCAGGTAAGATTTGGTTGTAAAATTATCTTCACCCTGCTGGGCTTGTATGCCCTGCTTGGCAGCCAAACCTCTTTTTATGAGTTCACCTTCATTCACACGGTCGCTGCGCCACAGGCAAAAATCAAAAGCCTGTTTCCAGCTGACACCCACCACGGGATAGTTATTAAAACTGGGATGGCGGAAATAGTATTCTACCAGCGGCTCATTATAGCTCAGCTCGCTGCGCCAAACCAGGGTATCAGGCAGTGCAGCATCCAGTATTTTCTGGTAATTGGGATCGGCGTTAGGATCAAAAACACGGTTGAGCCAGTGGATATATTCCCGGTAGTGTACATTGGCCACTTCACTTTTATCAATGTAAAATGAAGGAACCGTTACCCGGCGGGGAATGTTGTTGAAATCACCCATTACATCTTCATCAGTTTGACCCATGGTAAATGTGCCACCCTGGACAAATACCAGTCCCGGGCCGGTAGCCTGCTCCACTTCTTTGGAGACCTGGTAGCCACCCATGGTTTTATCGTTGTAGTTCCAGCCGGTTACATCCGACTTGTCGTATTTCTTTTTGCCAAACAGCCCTTTTCCCTTACAGGAAGCTATCAAAACGGCGCAGGATAACAGGAGAAATAAGTTTTTCACTTTCATAGTTTTTTGTATAGACCTTTGAATAGGAATAATTTTAACGCCGGTTGAGATAAAATATTGTACCTGAGCAGCATTTTATCAAACCACAGCCTTGTTTTTCGCTAACAGCGAATATAGGCAGATTATGACGTATTAATTACGCAGAATTACTTTTTTTAAAACCGTTAAAGCCCCATTTTTCAGCGCCGGCTTATGCGATTGGTTCCGCTCATAATAGCAGCTTTTGTGTTAATAATTGACAGCCCGTTATTTGCCCAAAGGACTTATAAACCCAACTCGGTGCTGGCTTCGGGCACCTGGCATAAAATAGCAATAAAGGAAGCCGGTGTTTATAAAGTGGATGTGGCATTTTTATCGTCTCTTGGGTTTAATACAGCCAGTCTTTCTTCTGCGTCCATCCGGCTGTTTGGAAATGGCGGAGCCATGATGAGCGAAGCAAATGCCGAGCTGCCGGCAGATGATCTTGTGGAAAATGCAATAATGGTAGTGGATGGCGGCGATGGGGTTTTCAACGGCAGCGATTATTTTCTCTTTTATGCTCCCGGGCCCGGCCGCTGGCTGAAAGATTCGCTGAACAGGAAATTTTTTCACCAACAGAATATTTATTCCGACTCTGCTTATTATTTCATCAGCATCGGCGGCACGGGAAAAAGAATTATTTCACTGCAGGTAAGCACAGCCCCGTCGGTTACGGTCACTTCTTTCAACGAAAGAATTTTTCATGAACTGGATACGGTAAATCTTTTGGGCAGCGGCAAAGAGTGGCTGGGCGAAGAGTTTGCCGATGCACCCGGCAAAACAGTGGCAAGAAATTTTTCATTTACTATTCCAAACCTGCTGACATCGGCAGCCGCCACGCTTGTTTCAAATGCTGCAGCCCGGTCTATCAATGTGGCCAGCCGGTTTGATGTTCGTGTCAATAACCAGCCGGTGCAGCAGCTGAATATTCCTTCCACCGGGGCGGGCATTTATGATTTGTTTGTCCAGCCGGCGCAGCAGGAAACCATAGTGATGATTCCGCAGGAAACATTTACGCTGAACTATACCTATGTGCCGGGCGGTTTCAATGCGCAGGGCTGGCTCAATTATTTTGAACTGCATGCACGACGAAATCTTGCAATGGATAATGCCGGAAGATTGCATTTCCGTGACTGGAACAGCGTGGGTAACCCGGTTTGCGAATTTGTAATTACCAATGCCAGTGCCGGCACACAGGTGTGGGACATTACCAACCCATTGGAGCCGGTGAGAATGCAGGGAAATTTTTCAGGAAATGAATTCCGGTTTTCAAATGAAGGCAGCAGGCTGCGGGAGTACATCGCTTTTAACCTGAACAGTTTTTTGATACCGGCAAATACAGGCCCGGTGCCCAACCAAAATCTTCACAATGCGCAGCCGGCTGATTATTTGATTGTAACCCATAAATTACTGAAGCAGGAAGCCGACAGGCTGGCGGCTTTTCACCAGCAAAAAAATAATTTAAGAGTGACGGTGGTAACCACGGAGCAGGTGTTTAATGAATTTTCATCGGGCAGTGCCGACCCGGCAGCCATCCGGGATTTTGTAAAAATGTATTACGATAAGTTTGGCGCAAATGCTGTAGACAAACCAAAATACCTGTTGCTGTTTGGGGATGCTTCGTTTGATTATAAAAACAGGATTGCAGCAAACACAAATCTTGTTGCTGCATGGCAAAGCAAAATTTCATTTGACCCGCTCAGCACATACACCAGCGACGATTTTTTCGGATTCCTGGATGACAACGAAGACATCAATTCCGGCATTATCACCAACCTGCTCGATATCGGCATCGGGCGGGTGCCCGCCAAAAACCCGGCTGAAGCAAAAAATTATGTGGACAAATTGTTGGCCTATTTCAGCAAAGAAAGTTTTGGCCCATGGCGAAACAGCATCACATTTATTGCCGATGACGAGGACAATAACCTGCACCTGCAGGATGCCGAACTGATAACGGGCACTACTGCATCGGTAAATCCTGTTTTCAATATTCAGAAAATTTACCTCGATGCCTATCCTCAGCAAAGCGGCAGCGCCGGCAGCCGGTACCCTGCCGTGAATGAGGCTATTAATAACCGGATAATGAGCGGTACCCTGCTATTCAATTTTATTGGTCATGGTGGTGCAGCCCGGCTGGCCGAAGAAGTCATCCTGGACCAGCCGATGATAAACAGATGGGAAAACACAAACAGGCTGCCGCTGTTTGTAACGGCCACCTGCGATTTTGCACCTTACGATAATCCTTTTATCAATTCCATCGGCGAAAATATTCTGCTGCGGCCCCGCACCGGCGGCATTGCGCTGATGACCACCACGCGGCTGGTATTTTCATTCAGCAACCGCATTATGAATAATAACTATATGCAGTTTGCCATGCAACCCGATGCCAATGGAAAATACCGCAGCCTTGGTGAGGCCGTAATGGCAGCCAAAAATTATACCTATCAAACTTCCGGCGATATTATCAATAACCGGAAATTCACATTACTTGGCGACCCGGCGCTTACACTGGCATTTCCCCGGTTTAAAATAAAAACCACACGAGTGAATGACATCGATCCGGCATTGGTTGCAGACACTCTTTCTGCAGCAGAAAAAGTAACCATCGAAGGCGAAGTGGCGGATAATAATGGTAATGTGCTAACCGGTTTTACCGGGACTCTTTACCCGGTAGTGTACGATAAACCGCTGCCCGTTTCAACACTAGCCAATGATGCCGGCAGCCCTCAAACAAATTTTCTGCAACAATCAACAATTTTATTCAGGGGAAAAACATCGGTTGTCAACGGCCGCTTCAGATTTGAATTTAAAATACCCAGGGACATCAATTACCAGTACGGCAACGGGAAAATCAGTTATTATGCCGAAGACGGTACTACCGATGGCAGCGATTACTTTAGCAGTTTTATCATTGGAGGTTCATCGGCGCTTGCTGATGCGGATAAAGAAGGCCCGGAAATAAAAGCCTGGCTCAATGATGAAAAGTTTGTAAGCGGCAGCATTGTGAACCAGGAGCCGGTACTTATTTTGAAACTGGCCGATTCTTCCGGCATCAACACGTCCGGCACGGGTATCGGGCACGACATTACCGCCATGCTTGACAACGACAACAACAGGATTTTTATCCTGAACGATTTTTATGAATCGGAGCTTGACAATTTCGGCCGGGGTGTTGTTCGTTTCCAGTTGCCGGAATTAGAACCGGGTCTGCACAGTTTACGTATAAAAGCATGGGATGTGCTGAACAATTCGTCGGAGCAGATCCTCGATTTTACGGTGGTAAATGATGACGACCTGGTGATAAGCCATGTGCTGAATTATCCCAACCCGTTTTCTACCAAAACACAGTTTTGGTTTGAACACAATAAACCCGGTCAGGAACTTTTAGTACGGATTCACATATATTCGCTTTCAGGTAAGGTGGTAAAAACCATTGAAAAAGCAATAAATAGCGACGGTAACCGTTCTTGTGAAGTGGAATGGGACGGGCGGGATGAATTTGGCGACCGGGTGGGCAGGGGGGTATATTTGTACCGCCTGCAGGTAACAGGCCCGGGCCTGAAAACAAGAACAGTGACAGAAAAACTGGTAGTGCTATAGCCAATATTAGCGATGCTGTGCTGAATAAAAAATAAACATTTTCAATCACTGGTTTTTAAAATTCGTCTATATTTACACAATAACATAAACTCTTACTAATGAGACCAACTGCTATCAAACTAACTGCTGCAATCCTCATTATATTTGGAATTGCTCCCGGCATCAAGGCTCAGAATGTTGACCCGATTAATGTTGTCACCACTGCTGTTCCGTTCCTTCGCATTTCTCCCGATGCACGGGCTGCCGGTATGGGCGACCTGGCGCTGGCCACTTCGCCGGATGCCAACTCTTCTTTCTGGAATCTTGCTAAAATTCCTTTCAACACCGAAATTGGTGGTGTTTCTGCTTCTTATACTCCCTGGTTAAAAGATATATTGAACGATGTTTACCTTGCTTCACTGGCCGGGTATTATAAGTGGGATGATCAGCAGGCCATTTCTGCTTCGTTAAGATATTTCAGCCTGGGCAATATCCAGTTCACCGATAATCTTGGCAACGATCTGAATACTTTCCGCCCACGGGAATTTGGAATTGATGTGGGCTATTCACGCAAACTGTCTGATAAAGCTGGTATCGGTGTCGGTCTGAAGTATATTTATTCTAACCTGGCTGAAGGTCCGGCTGCGGGTAATAATTATAAAGCAGCCAGTGCTGTAGCCGGCGATCTTGCGTTTTTCCTCAATGGACATAATGACCAGGGACAAGGCTGGGCTTTTGGGGCTGTGATGAGCAACCTTGGTTCAAAAATTTCTTATACCGATAATGCCGATCAGAAAGATTATATACCTGCTAACCTGGGTCTCGGCACCACTTACACAAGAGTGTTCAACAGCGCCAATAAAATCACTTTTGGGGTTGACCTGAACAAACTGCTTGTACCTACACCTCCCGCTGATCCGGCAACACAGCAGGAACTGGAAGATTACCGCAGCAAGAGTGTCATCAGCAGCTGGTTCAGCTCCTTTGGCGATGCACCGGGTGGCTTCAGCGAAGAAGTAAAAGAATTCCAGGTATCCATCGGCGCCGAATACATGTACAATAACCAGTTTGCACTCCGCACCGGTTATTTTCATGAAGACAAAACAAAAGGCAACCGCCGCTATTTCACCATGGGCGTAGGCATCAAATACCAGAGCTTTGGACTTGATTTTTCTTACCTGCTTCCTTCGGGCAGCGGAGTTGACCGCAACCCATTGTCGAACACACTGCGCTTCTCACTTCATTTCAACTTTGATGGAGCCGCAGCGGCTAAATAATTTTTGTAAAATAATTTCAGAGACGCCTCTGCCCGGGGCGTCTTTTTTATTTTTGAAAAAACAGATTCACTATGGCTTATCGTATCGGCAGCGGAGTTGATTTTCACCGGCTGGAAAAGGGAAGAGCGTTATGGATTGGCGGCGTAAAAATTCCGCATAAAAAAGGAGCCGCCGGCCACAGCGATGCCGATGTGCTGCTGCACGCCATTTGCGATGCCCTGCTGGGCGCACTGGCACTGGGCGATATCGGCGTTCATTTTCCCAATACGTCGGATGAATTCAAAGATATTGAGAGCAGCAGGCTGCTGCAGCGGACAATGGAAATGGTAAAGAAAGAAAATTACTCAGTAGTAAATATTGACAGTACCATTTGCCTGCAGGAGCCTAAAATAAAACCGTACACGGCAGAAATGAGAAAAATCATTGCTGCAGTCACCGGCATTACTGTAAATGATATTTCAATAAAAGCCACCACTACCGAAGAAATGGGTTTTGTTGGAAAAGGAAAGGGAGTGATGGCGTATGCCACTGTGCTGTTAAAGAAGAGTGAGTGAGGATGAGATGGCTTGATGGTTAGCTGGTTTGCCTGCCTGATTGTTTTTCCCATAGTGTGAAGATTAACCATCAAACAATTCAGCCATCAAACAATACACCCGCCCTTGTGCCTTCATTATTTTATCTTTGCCGCAATGCCATCAGTCAAAATCAGGATTGTAAATACATCGGCGAATCCTTTACCGCAATACGCTACCGAAGGTTCCTCAGGGATGGACGTCAGGGCTTCCATACCCGCCCCGGTTAAGTTGCAGCCGATGGAAAGAGTAGTAATATCAACCGGGCTGTTTATTGAATTACCCAACGGCTACGAAGCGCAGATTCGACCCCGAAGCGGACTTGCTGTAAAGCATGGCATTACCTGCCTGAACACACCCGGCACCATTGATGCCGATTACCGCGGTGAAATTAAGATTGTCTTAATCAACCTTTCGGCCGACGAGCAGGTCATTCACCCGGGCGACAGGATAGCGCAGATGGTAATTCAGCGGGTGGAAAAAGCGGAACTGGAAGAGGTGGAAATTTTAAACGAAACTATTAGAGCTGGTGGCGGTTTTGGCCATACAGGCAAACAATAAAAAGTGATAAGGTTTATTATCATATTGGGCACAGCAGCGTTGCTTGTTTCGTCCTGCCGGTCTGCACGGAAGATTCAATCGGCTATTTCGGTAAAAAAAGATACCGTGGAAACAGTGGCAGCGGTTGATCTCCGGGGCGATTCCATCCGCTTTATGAATGAAGCCTATCATAAACTGCAGCAGAATAAAATTGAGTTTGAAACTTTTTCTGCCAAAATAAACACCGACTACCAGGGCAGCGACGGGAAAAAATATGACGTGAATGTTTTTGTACGGATGAAAAAAGACAGCATCATCTGGCTGTCGGTAAACGGCGCACTGGGTATTGAAGGCATGCGGATAGTAATAGATAATGATTCGGTGCGGATACTGAATAAGCTGGACAAAGAATACCAGGTTCGATCGCTGGCCTACCTGCAGGAGGTGGCCGCCCTGCCACTCGACCTGCGCTCCATGCAGGAGCTCATCATTGGCAACCCGGTATTTCTTGACAGCAATTTTATTTCTTATTCTACGGACGGAAATATTGTTTCGCTGCTGAGTGAAGGAAAATGGTTCAGGCATCTTATTTCCATGAATAATAACGATCACCTGGTGCTGCACAGCAAGCTGGATGATGTGGATATACTGCGCAACCGCACCTGCTTTCTTACTTATTCGGAATATGAAAACAAGAAAGGCGTTAAATTTTCCACCAACCGCCTGGTATCCGTTACTGAAAAAACAAAGCTGGATGTAAAGCTGAACTTCAAGCAGTATGGATTTAATGAAACGTTAAGCTTCCCGTTTTCCATTCCCAAAAACTATAAAAGGATTTAGCAAATAAAATTTAATTTGCAGGTTGCCGTTATTTACCCATTCCCATACGCTTATGTTCATCTCACTTTCGGCGGCATAAATAAATGACCAGTACGATGAGAAATACATTCTTTTTACTTTCCGTATTTCTGTTTGCAGGCGGTGTTCTTTTTGCCCAGCAAACGGATGATAAGGCCAAACTGGAGAAAGAAAGACAGGAGATTCAGCAGGAAATAAAAGAAATACAGAGCCAGTATGATAAAATAAAGGGCCAGAAGAAACAGATAGTGGGGCAGTATAATCTTCTTGACAGGAAAGTCAAACTGCAAAACCGCTACATCAGCAACATCAACCGCGAACTGCGGTTGATTGACGATGATATTTACCTGAGCAACCTTGAAATTTACCGGCTCAGCAGGCTGCTGGATACACTGAAAGCACAATATGCACGCAGCGTGGTGTATGCTTACAAAAACAGGAGCACTTACGATTTCCTGAACTTTATTTTTTCAGCCGCCAGCTTCAACGATGCCATGAAGCGGATTGCCTACCTGAAGAGCTACCGGGCCTACCGTGAACAGCAGGTGAGCACCATCAGGGAAACACAGGCAACCATTGCCAGGAGAAAAGAAGAACAGATAGGCAAGAAAAAACAAAAAGACGAAGCGCTGAAAAACCAGACCGAGCAGGCAAGAGTGCTGGAAAGCCAGAAGAGGGAAAAAGATGCTGTGCTCACCAATCTGAAATCGCAGGAAAAGAACCTGGAAAAACAATTGGCAGCCAAAAAGAAAAAAGACAGGGATCTGCAAAATGCCATCGCTGCGATAGTGCGCCGCGAAATAGAAGCGGCAAAGAAAAAAGCTGCTGAAGATGCGGCAAAAAATAAACCGGTAACAACGGAAACACCGGTAACAACAAACATAATAACAAAACCAGCCACTACGAAAACACCGGTTATTTTTAATACGGAAGCCGATTTAAAACTGAACGCCAACTTTGAATCGAACCGCAGCCGCCTGCCCTGGCCGGTTGACCAGGGATACGTCTGCATTCATTTCGGTTCGTACCAGATTGGCGACACAAAGCTGAAAGGCGAAAACCCGGGCATCACCATTTGCACTCCTGAGGCAGGAGTAAATGCCAAAGCAGTGTTTGACGGCGAAGTAGTGGGTGTGTTCAACATTGCCGACACCCGGGTGATTACCATCAGGCATGGAAAATATTTTACCACCTACAGCAATCTTTCATCGGTGAATGTGTCAAAAGGCGCCATGGTAAAAACCGGGGAGGTAATTGGCAAAGTGGGGGTAGATACTGATGATGGTTCCGGCGGCAAGCTCGATTTCCTGCTGATGATAGAAACCAAAAATGTGAATCCCGAGCCCTGGTTGAGAAAATAATTGCTTCGGCTATGCTGCGCTCCGCAGCAGTTTATTTTATAAAAATTTCTCGTAAAGATTTTCGTACAGCGGCACAATAGTGTTGATGTCATACTTTTTAGCATGAGCCGCCGCTCTTGATTTAAATTGTTTCAATGTTTCGTTGTCACGCAGAATTTTTATTGCCTGCTGTCCCATGGTTTTCACATCACCCACTGCGCCGAGATAACCTGTTTCGCCGGGAATATTTATTTCGGACAGTCCGCCGGCGTTGGTAGTAACCACCGGCACGCCGGCAGCCATGGCTTCCAGCGCAGCCAATCCAAAACTTTCATACTCGGAAGGAAGCAAAAACAAATCGGCAATGGCGAGAATGTCTTCCATTTGTTCCTGCTTGCCCACAAAGCGTATTTCATCGCAAAGGTTCAGTTCACGGCAGAGGTCTTCGGCGGCGGGTCGTTCGGGGCCATCGCCAATCAGCATCAGCCGGCTGGGAATTTTATCATTTACTTCTTTAAAAATTTTTATCACATCGGGTATCCGCTTCAGCTTTCTGAAGTTGGAGGCATGCATCAGCACCCGTTCACCGTTGGGCGCAATCATTTTTTTAAACGCATCAATCGGCTTGCGGTTGAAACGGCTCACATCCACAAAGTTTACAATCACCTCAATTTCTTTTTGGATGCTGAAATGCTTGTAGGTTTCATCCCGCAGGTTTTTCGATACGGCTGTGATGGCATCACTTTCGTTGATGGAAAAGGTAACAACAGGCGCATAAGTTTTATCGCGGCCCACCAGTGTGATGTCGGTGCCGTGCAGCGTGGTGATGAAGGGAATATTTTTTCCTTCTTTCTTCAGAATTTGTCTGGCCATGTAAGCGGCCGAGGCATGCGGAATGGCATAATGCACATGCAGCAGGTCGAGGTCGTTGTTTTTAATCACATCCACCATGGTGCTGGCCAGTGCCGTTTCGTACGGCGGGTAGTCAAACAATGGATAAGTGGGCACCTGCACCTCGTGGTAAAAAATATTGGGTGTAAAAGCGCCCAGCCGCACCGGTTGCTGGTAAGTGATGAAGTGCACCAGGTGTCCTTTTTGTGCAAGAGCTTTGCCCAGTTCGGTGGCCAGCACACCGGAGCCGCCGAAAGTGGGATAACAAACAATTCCGATGCGCATGGTTTTGGTAATTGTCATAGGGCCCGAAGGTAAATACTAAAATGTTATCCATGTTTGCCGTTTATATCAATAATTTGTTACAAAATACTGCATGCCGTATTTTTCAGCCTTCAAAAAAAAATTACCAAAATCATAAACAGGATGAAGTCAATTTTTATTCACGTTTTGTTTTGCTTATCCATCAGCGGTATGGCACAGCAGCAGGAAGATTCAATTATGGTTAAAAAAATTTCGGATGAAATACTGCTGAACGGTAAATGCTATGACAACCTGCGCTACCTGGCAAAACAAATAGGCGGGCGGCTGGCAGGCTCGCCGCAAATGACGATGGCTGAGCAGTGGGCCAAAAAACTGATGGAGGAAAGCGGAGCCGACCGTGTGCTGATGCAGGAGTGTAAAGTGCCGCATTGGGTACGGGGCGGAAAAGATGAAGCTAAAGTGATTGGCGGAAGCAAAAAGAAGCTGGATGTAATTGCGCTGGGCAATTCGCTTGGCTCCGGTAAAAAAGCTGTGCAGGCGGAAGTGCTGCTGGTGAGTTCTTTTAATGAACTGGAAAAAAAGAAAGATGAAGTAAAAGGCAAAATTGTTTTTTATAATTATAAATTCAATCCTACATATATCCGCACTTTCCAGGCGTATGGCGAGGCTTCGCAATACCGGGGCAGCGGGCCCAGCCGGGCTGCAAAGTATGGCGCCGTGGCAGTGATGATCAGAAGCATGAGTGATGCTGTTGACAACAATCCGCATACAGGGGCCACCCGTTATGTGGATTCTTTTGCAAAAATTCCTGCAGTGGCTGTTGGTTTGCGTGATGCCGACTGGCTGAATGAACAACTGAAAAACGGAAACAAAATCAAGATTAAAATAAAAACCTACGGTCATTTTCTTGACAGCGCCACGGGGCATAATGTAATCGGCGAGCTGACCGGTTCAGAATTTCCTGATGAAATAATAACCGTTGGCGGGCATCTTGATTCGTGGGACACCGGCGAAGGGGCGCATGATGACGGCGCCGGCTGCGTGCAGACAATTGAAATATTGCGGGCATTCAAAGCGCTTGGCTACAAACCAAAACGCACTATCCGGTTTGTTTTGTTTGCCAATGAAGAAAACGGGCTGCGTGGCGGACAGAAATATGCGGAAGAAGCGAAAGCAAAAAATGAGAAACACATTTTTGCGCTTGAAAGCGATGCCGGCGGTTTTACGCCGCGGGCTTTTGGTTTCAGCATGAAGGAAGAACAGTTTCAGAAAGTGATGCAGTGGAAACCGCTGATTGCGCCTTATGGCTGCAGCGAGTTCAACCGCGGAGGAGGCGGGGCAGACATCGGGCCATTAAGAAATGTCGGGGCGGCGCTGGCCGGCCTGTCTCCTGACTCGCAGCGCTATTTTGATGTGCATCATGCAAGAAGCGATGTGTTTGAAGCAGTGAATAAACGGGAGCTGGAACTGGGAGCAGTGAATATGGCGGCACTGATTTATCTTGTAGATAAATATGGGTTGTAAAACCTGTAATTATTAAAAAGAGCCAAACATTAAAAAATAAGGGTGAAGAAAATTAAAAAAATACGCCCTGTAAGCCAATTAGAAATTACCTATGACCGGATTTATCAGGAAATGTCTGGTATAAAACTTCCCAAAGGCTGCCTGGATATGCTGACCTACATTGTTTCTGAATTATTTGCCAATGTAAAAGAGCATGCATTCGCAAAGAAAATCAGGATTGAGATGTTTATCCAAAGCAATATTTTTTATTTCACACTCGCTGACGACGGGATCGGTATAAGAAACTCCTATCTTCAGAGTGGTATCTTTGCAAAAGATGACAGGGCTGCCATTGAACTTGCCGTGGGAGGTATGTCAACAAAAAAAACCAATGAGAGAGCCTTTGGATTATTTTCTACACAAAGGCTTTCGGGGTATGTGGGAGGACAAATGAGTATTTATAGCGGAAATATTAATGCCACCTTTGAAAAAAATAAAACAGGATTTGAAAGACTAAAAAGAAAAATTAAAGGAGTGAAAGTATCCGTTGCTATTCCTTTAAAAGCAGTGAATGTTTATGAAGTGTTGTATTAAACCAGAAAAAGACCATGAAGTCAGAAAAAATATATTTGCATAAGCAGGCTATTGTTTTCCGTGACGACGCCACGGAAATTGAGCGGGTGGCAAAGAAACTTGCAAAAAAGAACCCGGTTGTATATATTGATTTCAAAGCGGTAAAGTTTATTTCCAGGAGCTTTGCGGATGAATTTATCAATTCAAAGGAGCGGCTTAAAAATTCCGGTGTTTCCCTCAAAACCAAAAATACAGCTCCCAATGTAAAAAAAATGATAGCCCTTGTTCGTCATACACGAAAAAATATTTTACAGAATGCCGGTAGTTTCCAAATTTGAAATAGTTATAATGTGAACTGAATGCCGGACTGGTACTTTGACAGCGCTGATTTATTTGATGGATAAACAGGGTTGTAAACGGATGGCTCTAAAGGGGTGTTTTTAGGCAGTCACTGCTGCAGCAGATTGTTTAGCGCTGTTTGTACTGAAGTAAAAGGAAACGACGATACAATCTTTTCCATTTGTTTTTTTATTTCCTCCGTACAAAGGTTGCCGATACTTCCTTCGTGTGTATGTTCAACAGAAGCCGGGACGCTAAATCTTCCTGCTTCAATATCCAGTCCCACTTTTTTGTAAGCATCCCTGAATGGCATACCGGCGTTTACCAGTTTGTTCACTTCTTCTACGCTGAAGAGGTATTGATACTTCTCATCCGCCAATATATCTTTTTTGATTTCAATATTACGCAGCATCAGCCCGGTCATTTCCATACAATCTCTCAGAGTTTTGAATGCGGGGAATAAATGCTCTTTCAGCAACTGGAGGTCGCGGTGATAACCGGAAGGAAGATTTGTTGTCATCATCATGATCTCGTTAGGCAGAGCTTTAATGCGATTACAATGGCTGCGGATAAGCTCAAACACATCCGGGTTTTTTTTGTGCGGCATAATGCTGCTGCCGGTAGTGAGTTCGGCCGGAAAAGAAATAAAACCGAAGTTCTGGTTCAGGTACAGGCAGGCATCCATGCTGAGTTTTGCCAGCGTATCGGCCACATTGGCCATTGCCTGCGCCACAATACGTTCTGTTTTTCCCCTGCCCATCTGTGCATAAACTGAATTGTAATTCAGATCATCAAAGCCCAGTAATTTTGTGGTTAGCGTTCTATTAATAGGAAAGGAAGAACCATAACCAGCGGCAGAGCCCAGCGGATTTTTATTCACCACATCGTAAGCTGCTTTTAAAGTAATCATATCATCCACCAGGCTTTCGGCATAAGCGCCAAACCACAGGCCGAAAGAAGAAGGCATAGCCAGTTGTAAATGCGTATAGCCGGGCAACAGGTAGTCTTTGTACTTTTCACTTTGTGTTTGCAGCAAATCAAAAAGAGGTTGAATGGATTTTACAAGTCCTTCCAGTTCACTGCGCAAGAAAAGCCGGATGTCAACCAGCACCTGGTCGTTGCGGCTGCGGGCCGAATGAATTTTTTTGCCTGTGTCGCCGAGCTTTTCAGTAAGGATAAGCTCTACCTGTGAATGAATATCTTCTATTCCTTCGTGAATCGTGAATCGTGAGTTGTGAGCTTGGTGGTAGATGTTTTGAAGTTCCTTTACCAGCGCATCTTTTTCATCTTTCTGCAAAAGCCCCACCGATTCCAGCATGGTAGCATGGGCCATGCTTCCCAGTACATCGAATGGCGCCAGCAGCAAATCAAATTCTTTGTCTTTGCCGGCTGTGAATTGTTCTACTTCTTTTAATGAGGTTTTATCTTTTTGCCACAACTTCATAACACCTGATTTAAGAGTTGAATATACAACTCAATTCCTTCCCTTATTTCATCAATATAAATATACTCATCAGCCGTATGACTCCTGGCGCTGTCGCCGGGGCCCATCTTCAATGCCGGACAATTCATCAGGGCTTTGTCTGACGTGGTGGGAGAGCCATAATAAGTTCTTCCCAGCTTTAATCCGGCTTTCACCAGCGGGTGGTCCGGTGCAATAGCCGTGGACCGCAGGCGGGTGCTGCGTGGCATCACTTCACATTGTACGTTTGATTTGATGGTATCCAGCATTTCTTCAAAGCTGTACAATTCATTCACGCGGCAATCAACAACAAATTTGCACTGGGCAGGCACCACGTTGTGGGCTTTGTTTTCCGTTTCAATCACCGTCACACTCATCTTTACCGGGCCAAGTAAGCCGGAAACATTATCAAACTTATACGAGCTGAACCATTCGATATCTTTTAGTGCTTTGTACAGTGCATTATCGCCTTCTTCTCTTGCAGCATGCCCGGCTTTTCCATGTGCTACGCAATCGAGTACCATCAATCCTTTTTCCGCTACCGCCATCTGCATTTGTGTGGGCTCGCCTACTATGGCGCAGTCTATTTTTCCCATTCGCGGCAGCAGCGCTTCAATCCCGTTGTGGCCGGAAATTTCTTCTTCGGCACTTGCAGCAAAAAAGAGATTATATTTCAGGTCCGGCTGGTTTAAGAAATGAAGAAACACAGCGATAAGTGAAACAAGAGCACCGCCGGCATCATTGCTGCCGAGGCCATAGAGCTTCCCGTTTTTTTCCACAGGCCTGAAAGGATCCATCGTGTAACCTTTGTTGGGCTTTACCGTATCGTGGTGTGAGTTGAGAAGGAGCGTAGGTTTTTGTTCGTCAAAAAAATTGTTTTTTGCCCAGATATTATTCAGGTACACCTGTGTCTTTGCACCATGGCGGCTAAGAAACTGCTCGATGATGTCAGCCGTATTTTGTTCTTCTTTGCTGAAAGAAGGTGTGGCAATGAGCTGTCTCAAGAGTCCAATCGCAGCCGCCTCCAAATCTTCCGATGCGGGCGGAGACAGTTTTGAAAATTCATTATGTTTTGCAGCGTCACTCATTGATGATGGTTGTTCCGCTTTCGCCGGTTATCAGTTTATCCAGCTCTTCGGCTTTGCCGATGATTACTTTTTTTACGCCGTTGTTCAGTGCGGCAAATGCATTGTCGAGCTTGGGCAGCATGCCGGAAAAAATAACCTCTCCTCTTTTCAGCTTATCGTAACCGGGTTTGTCCAGCCTTTTTATCACAGAAGATTCATCATTTACATCTCTCAGCACACCGCTTTTTTCAAAGGAGTAAACGAGTTGTACTTCATATTCGCGGCTCATGGCTGTAGCCACTTCCTGTGCAATAGTATCGGCATTTGTATTCAGCAATTGCCCCTTGCCATCGTGAGTGATAGGTGCAAACACTATGGCAATGTTTTGATCCAGCAATGCTTTTATCAGCCCTGTGTTCACCATATCCACATCACCTGCAAAACCAAAGTCCAGCACAGGGTGTTTTCTTTTATGAGCAAGAATGGCATCGCAGTCGGTTCCGCTAAGACCGATGGCATTGCATGCGAAACTTTGCAGCTGTGCTACAATATTCTTGTTTACATACCCCGCATACACCATGGTTACAATCTTAAGCGTTTCTGCATCGGTAATTCTTCTGCCTTCCACCATCTTTTGTTCAATGCCCAGTTGCGCCGCCAGTTTGGTAGCCAGTTTGCCGCCGCCATGTACTAAAATCTTTTTTCCTTCAATTGCAGCAAATGATTCCAGGAATGAAGCAAGCTTTGCGTCATCATCAATGATGTTGCCTCCGATTTTTATAACAAACAGTTTAACCATAAAGCAATTTAACCATCATATCATCTAACAATTTGTTTTCAGCATTTCGCTCAACACTGCCTGCGCCGCCCATACCCTGTTGGCCGCCTGCTGCGTTACAATACTCATCGGTCCGTCCAGAATTTCATCACTCAACTCCACATTTCTTCTTACCGGCAGGCAATGCATTACTTTGGCATTATTCGTCAGCGCCCAGCGTTTTTTCTTCAGCTGCCATTTGGGGTCGTTGGTAAAAATCTTTCCGTAGTCATTATAAGTGCTCCAGTTTTTTACATACACAAAGTCAGCATCCTTCAGCGCTTCTTCCTGGTCATATACGATGGTGGCGCCCCTCGTAAACTCTTCACTCAATTCATAGTCCTCGGGTTGTGTTATCACAAAATCAGCTTTTCCCCATGCGTTCATCCATTGCGCAAAACTGTTGGCCACGCATTGCGGCAGCGGTTTTACATGCGGCGCCCAGGTGAGTACGATTTTAGGTTTATCGTTTATCGTTTTTTGTTTATCGTTGATTATTGTTTCCGTTATGGTGAGGATGTCCGTTAATGATTGTAAAGGGTGCAGTGTTGCACTTTCAAGGCTTACTACCGGGATGCCGGCATACTTCACAAACTGTTTTATATACAGTTCGCTGTAATCTTCTTCACGGTTTTTCAGCGAGGGGAAGGTTCGGATGGCCAGTATGTCGAAATATTTTCCGAGTATCGGCGCCGCGTCTTTTACATGCTCCACCGTGCTGCCGCTCATGATGGCTTCGTCTTCAAATTCCAGCGCCCAGCCTTCCTGCCCCACATTAAACATAATGCAATCCATGCCGAGATTTTGCGCAGCGATTTGTGTACTCAGCCGGGTACGCATGCTCGGGTTCAGAAACAAACAGCCGATACGCTTGCCTGCCCCAAGTGATTTGTCCTTGAATGGATCGGCTTTATACGCCAATGCCTTTTGTACCAGCGCATCAATGGCCTCCCCAAGGCCACCGGAGAAGGGACCTTGAACATCCTTTACAGAAGTGAACTGTTTCAATTTCCTGGTAGTTAATTTTTTGTACTAAGCTTTTGTACTACTATTAAACTTTTGTTGCGACGCTCCGTTTATCATTCAGTCCATTGCTCAGCAAATGAATTTCTTCTTTGACTGCTTCAATAAAATGCTCTGCATCTCTTTTCTTCAGCGCAAGGCTTGGTAATAATCTTATTACATTGGGCTTTGCCTCTCCGGTAAAAATTTTCTGATTCCAAAGCAAATTTTTTCTCAGGTCATTCAGTTCTTCAGGCACATCAAAACCAATCATCAGCCCGCGGCCTCTTACATTTTTTATTTCAGGAATCGCTTCCAGTTCTTCACGTAAATATTTTCCTGTCGTCACAGCATTGCCCATCAGTTTTTCTTCATCCATCACTTCCAGTACGGCCAGTGCAGCGGCGCAGGCAAGATGATTGCCGCCAAAAGTAGTGCCCAGCTGAAAATGTTTTGGTTTGATATGCGGTGCAATGATAATACCTGCCACCGGGAACCCATTGCCCATGCCCTTGGCCATGGTGTAAATGTCGGCATTCACACCGGCAAAATCATGGCTGAAAAACTTACCGCTGCGGCCATACCCGCATTGCACACTATCGGCAATATACACGGCGCCAAATTCATCACACAGCATTCTTATCTTTTGAAGGAAAGAATTGTCCGCTACATTAATGCCACCTACGCCCTGTATGCCCTCGATGATAACGGAAGAAATTTCCCGGCCGTACTTCTTAAAATAATTTTCAAGCGCCTCTTCATCATTGAAGGGAAGGAATACAGCATTTTCTGTTTCATTCACCGGCGCCACATAATTTTTATTGTCAGTTACTGCCACCGCCAGCGAAGTGCGGCCATGAAACGATTTGCTGAAAGCCACTACTTTTTTTCTTCCGTTGTGGAAGCTCGCCAGTTTCAGGGCGTTTTCGTTGGCTTCAGCACCGCTGTTGCAAAGGAATTGCTGGTAATCTTCCTTGCCGGAAACTTTGCCCAGCTTTTCAGCCAGCTGTTGCTGCAAGGGTATTCTTACCGAGTTGGAATAAAATGCAATTTTATCAAGCTGCTCTTTGATACGCTGCACCCAGTGCGGATGCAGGTGTCCAATACTGATGACAGCATGACCACCGTAGAGGTCAAGATATTGCTCGCCTTTGTCGTCCCACACATAAGAGCCTTTGGCTTTTACGATGGTGATTTCGTTTATGGGATATACATCGAATAAGTTCATTATACAATATTTTGCCACGAAGGCACGGAGTTGATTCCGTGATTTCCGTGCCTCTGTGGCTATTAAAAATAATTTGCTTTTAATTTCAGTCCGGATATTTCGTTCAGCCCAAACATCAAATTCATATTCTGCACGGCCTGGCCACTGGCGCCTTTCAGCAGATTGTCAGTTACTGAATGAACAACAAGAATGTTGCCCACTTTTTCCAGTTGAATCAAACATTTATTGGTATTAACCACCTGTTTCAGGAAGACCTGTTCTTTGGTGACATGTGTAAACGGGTGACTGGCATAAAAATCTTTATAAAGTTTGTTCAGTTCATCAAGTCCTAAATCGCAATGCAACTGCGAGCTGACAAATATGCCCCTGGTAAAATCTCCCCGCCACGGCACAAACTTCACCCCCGAAATCCCATCTGCTGATGGGTTGCCCGGGAAGCTTTCCTGCAATTGATGAAGCGATTCATGAATCTCTCCAAGATGCTGGTGTGTTAAAGTTTTATAAGCCTGTATATTGTTTTCCCGCCAGCTGAAGTGCGAAGTGGCGGCGAAACTTTGCCCGGCACCTGTGCTGCCGGTAATACCGGTGGTGAAAACTTCATTTAATAAGCCTGCTTTTGCCAGCGGCAATAACCCCAATTGAATAACAGTGGCAAAACAACCCGGATTGGCGACATTGTCAGCTGATTTGATTTTATCCCTGTTCAGCTCGGGAAGACCGTAGATGAATTTACGATTTCTGGTTTCTGATTTCTGATTTAATCGGAAATCATTTGCAAGGTCAATGATTTTTGTTTTGGCTGCAATGTTGTTTTCTTCCAGAAATTTTCTCGATTCGCCATGACCGAGGCAGAGAAAGATTACATCTGTGTTTTCATCCGGTTCGACTGAAAATCTCAAATCAGTTTCGCCCAGCAAATCATGATGAACAGCATGCACCGGCTTGCCGGCATGGCTGCGGCTGTGAATGAAGGAAATTTCAACGGAAGGATGATTGATTAATAATCTTATCAGCTCGCCGCCGGTATAACCAGCACCGCCTATTATTCCAACTTTTATTG
>Ga0114944_1000075_pt1 | contig 23857 bp, 18 predicted proteins | sample OV2TP2_FD_89582 | JGI IMG/M metagenome (GOLD analysis project Ga0114944, IMG submission 89582) | Hot spring microbial communities from Beatty, Nevada to study Microbial Dark Matter (Phase II) - OV2 TP2 | ecosystem: Environmental > Aquatic > Thermal springs > Hot (42-90C) | place: USA: Beatty... | reverse complement strand
AACCAATAATTATCACCTTTACTTATTAATGGTCCGCACGGTTAATTATTAAAATATAATCATGAAAAAAATTTTTCTTCCTCTTTTCCTGGTTGGCATCTTCTTTTGCCCCTATGCCCAAACTGCAAAACAATTAATAATCACACCGGGTGTGGGTATCGGCGCATTAAAACTGGGCATGAGTGAACAGGAGGCGGCCAGCCTGCTGCAGGGTGAGCTTAACTGGCTGGACTATAAAGATGAAATGTGTTCGTTTGCCGGGCAGGTGAATGAAGTGGATACGGTAGTTCAGTTTGTTGCAGGTTTCGACAGTTGCGCCAAATACAACAATGATCTTTCCAGAGTGATGCCGGTGTACAGCCTCTATTTCAAAAATCACCGGCTCAACTACATTACCGTCACCACGTACGGCGCCGGTGAAGACCTGGTGAAAACGGTGGTGCTGGATAACGGTGTAAAGTTTTACGACGCCATGCCCGCCTGCATGGAAAAATTCGGCAATGATTATCTGCCGATAATCTGGGAAGGCTACGACGGCGACCATATTTATTATGAAAAAGGAATGGAAGTAACTTATGATGCCGGCCGGCTCACTGTGGTGGGCATATTTCCACCGATGAAAAATTTCAGGCAACTGATGGCAGAGCACAGCAGCCGGCTGCGTGCCGAATTTGCCGAATGTAAAGAGGCTGCAAAAGAAGAATAAGAAGTCAATATTTTTTTTACCCCTGCTCCATTGTTTTTTTTAACAGGTTTTATTGCCCCTTTCTCCATTTTTGTTTGTTCTTTGCCAAAACAAACTACTCCTGTTTTTGATAAAGGTTTCTTGCATCCTGTTGCTTTTCACCCTTCTGTTTTGTGCTGCAGAATCTCATGCGCAAAACTTTAAACTGCGTGGCACGGTGTACGACAGCAGCGGCACCTATCCGCTGGTAGGTGTAAGTGCATTAACCACGGCCGGAAGAGGAACAGCCACCGACATTTTCGGTCGTTATGAAATTGATGTGAAGGAAACCGACTCGGTGTGGTTCAGCTACCTGAACAAACCCACCATCAAATATGCCGTTGCAAAAATTTTTGATGCAGAGCGTTTCGACATTGCTCTCCACATCAACATACCGGTGCTGAAAGAAGTGATTGTGAAGCCGCGGAATTACAAGCTCGATTCGCTGCGCAACAGGGAAGACTACGCCAAAGTGTTTAACTGGGAAAAACCAAGGCTGCAGGCCACCACCGGCTCAGGGCCCGGCGCCTCCGTCGGTTTCGACCTCGATGAAATCATCCGTATGTTCCAGTTCAGGAAAAACAAAAGCATGCTGGCCTTTCGCGAAAGACTGCTGCAGGAAGAAAGAGATAAATTTATTGATCACCGCTTCAGCAAAGTTTTGGTGATGCGGCTCACCGGGCTGATTGGAGTGGAAAGAGACAGCTTTATGCTGCGCTTCCGCCCCAGCTACGAATTCTGTATTGAAACCGGCGAGTACGATTTCCAGGCATGGATAAAAAAATGCTTTGAAAAATGGATGCTGGAAAAACAAGCCGCTGAAATAAAAAAAGAAAAACTCTGAGGGCTTCCCGTTTCATTCTGCAGGAAGTCTTAACTTTCTGACCTCTTAAAACCAGCAATAATGAAGCGGATATTTTTTTACACTGCTATTTTATTATTCCAGTTACCCGTCCTTGCACAGAATGGCGGCAGTACTACTGTAAAAAGACCTGTCATACAAGCGTCAGGCAAGCCTGAACTGGCGGGTTTTTCTTCTGAACGTTTACTAAAACTCGACCAGAACCTCAGCGCCTGGGTGAATGACAAAAGACTGAACGGTTGCGTGGCGCTGATAATCCGGAACGGAAAAATTGTTTATCACAAAGCATTCGGCTACGACGACCTGCAAAAAACAAAACCCATGCAGGCGGATAATATCTTCCGCATTGCTTCGCAAACCAAAGCCATCACCAGCACAGCCGTTTTGATTTTGTACGAAGATGGAAAACTGCTGCTGGATGACCCGGTTTCAAAATATATCCCGGCATTTGCCAAACAGCAGGTGCTGGATAAATTCAATGAAGCGGATACCACGTACACCACAGTGCCTGCAAAATCCGAAGTCACCATCCGGCAACTGCTCACCCATACTTCGGGCATCAGTTACCCGCAAATAGGAACCAAAACCGCCAATGCCATTTATGCCAAAGCCGGGTTGCTGGCAGGCATCGGTGTGGAGCCGGGCCGTTCGCTGGCTGATGATGTAAATACAATTGCTAAACTGCCCCTGATGCATCAGCCGGGAGAAAAATGGACGTACGGATTCAATACAGATATACTCGGCTATTTGGTTGAAGTAATTTCCGGCATGAGCCTCGATGAGTTTTTCAGAAAAAGAATTTTCGAACCGCTGGGCATGAACGATACATACTTTTATATACCGCCTGCCAAACAAAACCGGCTGGTAAGTTTGTACGAGGAAAAAGACAGTGTACTGGTGAAATCAACAGGCAAGGTAGATTTCAACGGTATGGTGAATTCCGATTACCCATTAACCAAAAGCAGCTACTACTCCGGCGGTGGCGGGCTGTCGTCCACTGCTATGGACTATGCCATTTTTTTACAAATGATTCTGAACAGCGGCGAATACAACGGTAAAAGAATTTTATCGAGAAACACGGTGCGTATGATGACGATGAACCAGATTGGCGATGTGGTTTTTGGGGTAAATAAATTCGGACTTGGTTTTGGAATCACTACCGAAAGAGGCAGTGCCCTGCTGCCCACACCCGAAGGCGTGTTTGACTGGGGCGGCGCATTTGCCACTACCTACTGGGCCGATCCGAAGGAAAAACTCATCGGCATTTTTTACCGGCAGCTCTGGCATTCAACCATAGGAGAGATAGCCAATAAATACAAAGTGCTGGTGTACCAGGCGCTGGAGTAAGGAGCCCGCCAAACCTCCCCTAAAGGGGAGGCTTAAAACACTTTAATATTTTGAACACTCTTTAACCGAACAATATTAAAAACTAAAATCCTCCGCCGGAGGCATATTTTGGAGATCTATGGAGCAAACTACGCTTGGCATAGGAACAAGATTGCAGCATACGCTGTACGGGCCCGGTGTGATTGTGGGTATCCGCTATGCCACTTACCTCATTTCTTTTATCAATCATGGCATAAAAGAGATTGATAAAACCGACAGCAAGCTGGATGAAATCATTCCTGAAAATGTGACCGAAGAAATAGAAACGCACAGCGAGGTGGAAAAATCGTTGCTGAAAATTCTGCGCCTCTGGGGCGGCATCACTGAAAACGTTCCCCTCGGCGACCGCTGGCAGCACGGCACCCTGCTTCTTCAGCCGGCCGATAAAAGCTTAAAGCCCAAAGAAATTCCCATTGAAGATTTCTTTCACAAGATTGTGATGCTGCGTGACCGGCTGCGGGTGCTGGAGCAAAACATCAACAGCAGCAAAAACCTGGCGGATGAAGAAAAAGTGAACATGCAGCAATACATCACCCGCTGCTATGGTTCGCTGACCACCTTCAATGTTTTATTCAAAAACAAAGAGCAGTGGTTTGTGGGGGAGAAAGGTTCTTCATGAATTATGAGAATCTTAACTGTGGAGCATTGAATATTGAGCGTTGAGTGTTGAGAGTTTTACAATAGAAATATGTTCAATGTTCAATTTTCAATGCTCAATTTCCATCTATCCGATGTCTCGCCCCATCATTCAATATTATTTGGAATTTCTTCTTGGCAATGAACCTGGGCAGTCATGCAAATCATTTCTGTCAAGCTTTGAGCATTAAGCATTGCGCATTGAACATTACCTGCGCTGTTTAATAGTTCAATACCTCGCCCCATTCAATCCCTGTAATCCAGTGCCGGCTTTCTGTCACCCAGCAAGGCTTTGTAAATAAAATTTTCTCCTCTTGCTTTTTTCCATTCGGCTTTGGCTTCTTCAATCAGCTTCGGGTTGGTAAACAGGTCAAGCCCGGTGAGTGCAATTGTTTTGGCCGCCACCATCATGCCCTTGGTTCCTATTTCGGTACCACCGCAGGCAACAGCCTGCCAGCTATGCGCCGGCGTGCCAGGTATCCAGGTGGCAATGCGTAAACCCACCGTAGGCACCACCCAGCTCACATCCCCCACATCGGTGGAGCCGCCGCCGCGGCCTTCCACTTTGAAGGAATCAATTTTCGCAGCATTGGCCAGCGGCGGTTTTTCGGGAGTGATAAAACTTTCCTGCAGTTTTTTCCCAAACTCCGTTTCACTTTCATTGTAAATAACACCGCCTACCTGCTTTAGGTTATTGTACATTGTTTTTGCCAGCGGCACCACCGGCAGCAAATCATACACGCCGCCGGTGATTTCATATTCCATCCGGGTTTCGGTGCCGGTGGCTGCGCCGTTGGCCGCTTTTACGATGCGTTCAAAAATGCGGGCCATCTCATCCCGCCGGGGGTGGCGCACATAATAATACACTTCGGCAAAATCGGGCACCACGTTGGGCGCATTGCCGCCGCGGGTAATCACATAATGAATGCGTGTTTCCTGCGGAATGTGTTCCCGCATCATGTTCACCATATAGTTCATAACCTCCACTGCATCCAGTGCCGACCGGCCCCGCTCCGGCGCCCCGGCGGCATGCGCCGATATGCCGTAAAAACGGAACTTGGCGCTCATGTTGGCCAGCGAGCTGGATGCATTCGCCGAATTGCCATCGCCGGGATGCCAGTGCAGCACCACATCCACATCACTGAACAAACCCTCCCGCACCATATACACTTTGCCGCTGCCGCCTTCTTCTGCCGGCGTTCCGAAAATTTTTATGGTGCCGGAAAAAAGTTTCTGCTCCATCCGCTTTTTCAATTCAATGCCGGCCGCCACCGAAGCCACGCCAAACAAATGATGCCCGCAGCCGTGGCCCGCATTTTTTCCTGCATCCACTTCCTTTACCGGTTTATTGGTTTGCGACAGACCGGGCAGCGCATCAAACTCGGCAAGTATTCCTATCACCGGCGAGCCGCTGCCGTACGTGGCAACAAATGCGGTGGGCATTCCGGCCATGCCGGCCTCTACTTTAAATCCGTTATCTCTTAATGTCTGCTGAAGTACGGCCGAACTTTTTTCTTCCTTGTAACCCACTTCAGCATAATCCCATATTCTCAGTGCCCGTTCTTTATAATAATCGTACTGCCGGTTCAGCGATTGTATGATTTCATCTTTAATTTTTGTCTGGTTGTCCGTTTCGGTTTTTTTCTTTTGCGCTGTTGCGAAAATAGAAATGAAAAGTAAGGGTGAGATAAAAAATAATATTTGTTTCATTGCATACAGTTTGGATAAAGCTACAGTTTTTTGCAAAAAAAATTCCCGCAGGCTGCGGGAATTCCAGGTAAGATAACACTCTTTAACCTTCAGCTTTTTTTCACTGCACAGGTGCTGATGCCAAAGGGTGCATACAGCGGGCAAAAGCCGGCAAGGCTGGTCAATACAAATACGCCACCCAGCACCAGCAGCACCAGGCCCCATGTGCCGGTGACGATGCCGCCAAAATAGAGGTAAGTAAACAAGGCCGCCAGCAACAGGCGGATGATGCGGTCGGTGGTTCCCATATTTTTTTTCATAAAAAATATTTTTGGTGATTAAATCAGCTGGATGAGTTTGACAATAACATACACAACGGCAATGCATAAAATGCAGACAAGAATAAATTTGAAAATTTTGTTTTGCATAATATGTAACCGGGAGTAAAACTACCCCGGTATCTATTTTGGCTCGGTGACTGCAGTCACCAATTTCCGTGATTCTGGTTATCGGGTAATATCAGAGTGGCTTTTCCATATACACCACATCAGGCAGCGGGTTGTGATAATAAGGCGTGGTGTGCAGGAACCCGAAGTGCCGGTAAAGCCGGATGGCAGGCTGCAGTTTACTGAGCGTATCGAGCCGCATCAGCCTGTAATTTTTTTCTTTCGCCGACCGCAGCAGTTCTTCCACCAGCAGTTTACCGATTTTGTTTTTCCGGAAGGCCGGGCGGACATATAGGCGTTTCATTTCACACACGCCTTCTTCTTTCAATCGTGTCAATGCAATACAGCCGGCTATTTCATCATTCCAGAACGCCAGCAGCAGGTCGCCGCCGGGCGGGCCATATTTTTTCAGCGGGTCTTTCAGCTCTGCTTCGAAACTCTGAAAGCAGATGTCGGCATCCAGTTCCTTTTCGTATTCGCGGAAAAGAGTGCGGATGATGTTCAGCTCATCTCCTTCTTCGGTTATGTGTTTTACCTGCAGCATGATTTTTTGCTGTGTAAAATTAGTTTATCTAACTTTTGCCCGTAAAATCATTTAAGTAATGTTTCAGAGAATTTTTCTTTTGGCAGTTATTTTATTGTCAGGAACTACAGCCTTCAGCCAGAAGTATAAACGCATTCATGCAAAAGCCGTTGTGGTGGATACGCATAATGATTTTCCCAGCGCTTCTATAGAAAAGAAAGTAAGTTTTGACCAGGATCTTTTAGGCATTACCCATTCTGACCTGGCACGCATGCGTTCAGGAGGAGTGGATGTTCAGGTGTTCTCCATCTTTTGCGGTCCGGAGCAGCAGCAACCTTATGCACATGCTAACCGTGAAATAGATTCGGTGTACGAATGGGCACGCCGTGCGCCGATGCGGATGACGCTGGTAAAAACTCCTGCCGAACTGAAACGTGCCATTAAAGAAAAAAGACTGGCAGCGCTGTTAGGTGTGGAAGGCGGCCACATGATTGAAGATAAACTTGAAAACCTCGATAATCTTTTTGTACGCGGTGTGCGGTATTTGACGCTTACCTGGAACAACTCAACAAGCTGGGCAACTTCGGCAGCAGATGAGACCTCACCCCCAACCCCCTCTCCAACAGGAGAGGGGGCTTCCGAAGACTCCGTGGTAAGAAAGAAGGGGCTGACTGAGTTTGGTACAAAAGTAGTGGAGAGAATGAATGAGCTGGGAATGATTATTGATGTGAGCCATATCGGCGAGCAAACTTTCTGGGATGCAATGAAGATTACCACCAAACCCGTGATTGCTTCGCACAGCAATGCATGGACGCTGTGCCCGCACCGGCGCAACCTGAAAGACGAGCAGATAAAAGCCATTGCCAAAAACGGCGGTGTCATTCACCTTAACTTTTATGCAGGGTTTATTGACAGCAGTTTTGAAAAAAAGATGTCTGCACTGATTAGCAAATACCGCCCCGAAATTGATACCCTGATTAAAAACGGTACGCAACCCGACTATGCCCGGATGATGGTACTGGAAAAATACAAGGAAGAACTGGATGCTACCCGGCCGCCACTTTCTATGCTGCTCGATCATTTGGATTATATCGTAAACCTGGTGGGAACAGATTTTGTGGGCCTGGGCTCCGATTTCGACGGTATTTCGGCGCCGCCAAAAGAACTGAACGGGGTGCAGGATTTTCCGCTGATAACAAGAGCACTGCTCGAAAGAGGCTACAGTAAAAAAGACATCAGTAAAATTTTAGGCGAAAATTTTCTGCGGGTGTTCAAAGCCAATATGCAGCAAAACTGAACCGCTGTGCTGTTTTATTCACGCCGCCAGTTGCTGTATTTATCCCGGCCAATCACTCCGCTGGCCGCATGGCTGTGCAGGTCCATCCGGAAAGAAACATAATTGATTCCCGGCACGGAAGTAAGATTGATAACCGCATCGGCAAACCAGGCAGCCGCACCGGCATCGCCCATTTGCTCGCCCAGGTATTCTGCATCGGGCACCGAAGTGTACACTGTATCACCACTTAGTTTTAAATACGCAAGCTTTATCTCGGGGTATTTTTCATTCAGACCATTGATGATGGCATCCGCCGATATCCTGTTTTCTGTGATGGCGGTATCCCGCTTCATCAGCATTTTTTCTGCATCGGTGTACCAAACAAGCACCGTATCGGGAGCCTCGGTGTAAACAGTATCCGCTACCGCCTGTTTTTCGCTGACGCCGGAATTTTTGCAACCCGCAACAAGAATAATTAATAAAAGAAAAAACAAACGCATCATGCAAATTACCGGATAGAAGTTGAAAAGTTTGTTATAAAACCGGCCTGCAGGTTTAAATTGCATTGCTGTCAATTCAAAAATAACAGGCATTGAAACTTCTGTTTACACTCCTGCCCGTTTTCTTTTTCTGCCTGCAGCCTGCGGCACAGAAAGAAAATGAAAAATACCGGCTGCACATCCGCAAAGCTTCTTCTGCAATACAAGTGGATGGCATCATGGATGAACCGGCATGGCAGGATGCTGAAGTGGCGAACGATTTTTTTATGGTATTGCCGATGGACACCAGCCTTGCAAAAGTGAAAACCGAAGTGCGGATGACTTATGATGCAATACATCTTTATATCATCGCTGTCTGTTTTCATAAAGAAAACCAGAAGTACATGGTGGAATCGCTGAAGCGGGATTTTGTGTTTGGTAAAAACGACAACTTTCTTTTTTTCATGGACCCGTTTGAAGACCAGACCAACGGCTTTTCATTTGGCGCCAATGCAGCCGGTGCCCAATGGGATGGTACCATGTACGAAGGCGGCAAGGTGGACCTGAACTGGGACAACAAATGGACATCGGAAGTAAAAAATTATCCGGATCGCTGGATTTTTGAAGCGGCCATTCCTTTTAAAACCATCCGGTACAAAAAAGGAATCACAACATGGGGCATTAATTTCAGCCGGCTGGATATTATCGTGGCTGAAAAATCGAGCTGGGGACCGGTGCCCCGGCAGTTTCCAACCGCTTCGCTGGCTTATACCGGCACTTTAGTGTGGGATGTACCGCCGCCCGAACCCGGTGTCAACATTTCTGTGATTCCTTATGCGCTTGGCGCTGTGAGCAAAAATTATGAACAGAAAACAGCGGCAGATTACCGCAGCGATGCAGGTGCAGATGCAAAGATTGCCGTCACCTCATCACTGAATCTTGACCTTACGGTGAATCCCGATTTTTCGCAGGTAGAAGTGGACCGGCAGGTAACGAATCTTGACCGCTTTGAACTTTTCTTTCCTGAACGAAGACAATTTTTCCTTGAGAACGGCGATCATTTTGCAAACTTTGGTTATCCTTCTCTCCGCCCTTTCTTTTCACGCCGCATCGGGCTGAATGTGCCGATACATTTTGGCGCCAGGCTCAGCGGCAAGCTGAACAAGGACTGGCGTATCGGTGTGATGGATATGCAGACAGGAAAAGTGAAATCGCTTGAATTGCCTGAGCAGAATTTTGCAGTGGTTGCTTTGCAGCGAAGAGTTTTTTCCCGCTCCAATATCGGCTTTATGTTTATCAATAAACAATCGCTGAATGATAAACCCGGCGACTCGTCGCAGTATGTTTATTCGGCTTTCAACCGCAATTTTGGTTTTGATTACAACCTTGCATCTTTCAATAACCTGTGGACGGGAAAAGTGCTGCTGCTGAAATCATTCAGCCCCGGCAACCTGGGAAAGAACTGGGTGCATGCTGCCAACCTGCAGTACAGCAGCCGCAGGTGGAATATCGGCTGGCAGCATGAATACGTGGGTGAAAATTACAGCGCCGAAGCCGGTTATGTGCCGCGGAAAAATTATATAAAATTCAACCCTTCATTTGGCTATTTGTTTTTCCCAAAAAGCGGCAAGGTGCTGAGTCACGGGCCCCGGGCTTTTACCGGTTATTATTTTACACCATCGCTGTCACAAACCGATCATGAAAGCATTTTTATTTACCTGCTCAATTTCCGTAATCAGAGTTTGTTTGATGTGTGGACCGGCGATGTTTATGTCAAACTGCTCCAGCCGTTCGATCCCACCAATTCGGGAAAAGACAGCCTGGCCGGCGGCACCCGGCACCGGTGGAAAGCATGGGGCATGGAATATATTTCAAAACCGCAGAGCCGCTTCACATTTGCCTTCAGCACACGATTCGGCGGGTATTATGCCGGCGGCAGCCGCACAAATATTGCCGTTGATCTCGGTTTCCGTTTCCAGCCTTATGTAAACATTGCTATCAATACCACTTATAATCATATTGCGCTTCCGCTGCCTTGGGGAAAAACCGATTTCTGGCTGCTGGGCCCGCGGATTGATGTGACGATGACGAACAAACTTTTCTTCACCACTTTTTTGCAGTACAACAACCAGTTGAGGAATATCAACCTCAACACAAGGTTTCAGTGGCGCTACCGGCCTGCTTCGGATTTGTTTATTGTTTACACGGATAATTATTATACCACGCCGCTGGCCGTTCGTAACCGGGCGCTGGTGCTGAAGCTGACGTACTGGTGGAATCTTTAATCATTCCAGTTTTCTCACCCGGATGGAAAAAGCATTTTCCGGGTTATCACTCAGCAAAACATGAAAATCATCATCGGTGAATCCTTTTGCTTTCAGCGCCGGTATCAGCCGGGTGAAAATACTGGTGTAGGGTTGAATGGTCTGTGTTTGTTTCTGCGGATCGTACCAGCCGGCGTCGTGTGAAATAAGAATCTTATTCAGTATGTCCTTCTCTTTTGCAAACAATAATTTCTCCACATGCTTTTCAAGTTCCCAGCCCAACCCGTCGAGACTGATCCAGCAGCCTTCTTTGGCAGCTTTCACATAATTGTTATTGTCTTTTTCATTCTGCGCATGAATCCAGATGAAAGCTTCCGGCGACACACCGGTTTCTTTCAGTATCTGCAGCTGCGGCCACAAGCCTTTAGCTTCGCCGGTGTGTGAGGCAATTGTCAATCCTGTTTCCAGGTGAGTGAGTGCTGCAGCTTTTGCCAGTTTCAGATGCATGGGGTGCAGTGTATCGGCGGCATCCACGCTTATTTTCATCAGGCCGGGTCTGATGCCGGTGCCGTCAATCCCGTTTTCAAATTCATTTATCCAGGTTTCAGCCAGCTCTTCCGCTGTTTTATCCAATGCAAAAGCAGGAATGAATTTATTTTTCTGAGCGCCATAAAAGCCGGTGTTGGTAAGAATGCTAAAGCCGGTTTTTTCAGCAATTTTTTTCAGTAGCCGTGCATCGCGGCCGAGATAAGCCGGTGTGGTTTCCACAAAATATTTTACTCCCTGCCGCTTCAGTTCTTCAAGATAGGGCAATATTGTTTTCATCACCGAATCGTGATTCCATTTTCCCGGATCAATGCTGTCAGCCCCAATAAAATCAACAAGAATGTGTTCGTGTGTAAGCCAGCGTTCGTTATGCACCGGCTGCATGGCGCCTGTTACAGTTTGTATCACGGCCGGTTTATGCGGAGCGGTGCAACTGACAAAAGCAAGGAAAAAAATTCCCGCTATGAAGTATTTGAGATGTGAATGAGGGCAAAAAATATTTAACCGGATTGCAGCCATGTTTTCTTTTACCTTCCTTTTTCAACTACAACTTATCTCAAAAATAATTTTAACACAGAGATTTTGAGAAACTGAGTTACACAGAGATGTCGTGTCAGAGATAAATTCTCTGTGTAACTCCTTAACGCTGTGCCACTGTGTTGTGATTATTGACTTTTGAAATAGGTTCTAATCTTTCAAACCGGTTTTCCGTATTTGGTCATAAGTGCCAGCAGCACGCCATTGGTCCAGCCAAAACCATCCTGGCCGGGGTATTCGCCGCCGCCGGCTTCGAGGTGAGTATTCACTACGTTATATTTCTCCATCAGCTTGCCGGTTCGTTTAAACACATCATTATTCAGTTTTATCCAGCGCAGGGCAATTTCTTTTGCCAGGTCATTGTGACCGTAATTTTCCAGGCCGGTAATCGTCATCCAGTGCAGCGGCGCCCAGCCATTGGGCGCATCCCATTGCTGGCCTGTTTCAATAAGCGTTGTGACAAGCCCGCCGGCTTTCAGAAAATTTTCTTTAATATGTGCTGCCACAGCACCTGCCTGTTGTGCCGTTGCAATTCTGAAAAACAAAGGAAATGCTGCTGCCAGTGTCATACATTCTTTTTGTTTGCCTGCAATAAAATCAAAGTCGAAATAAAATCCTGTTTTTTCATCCCAGCAATACTTCTGAATCGCTGCTTTTCTTTCTTCTGCCATATTATGGCAAAGCTGGGCCATTAAGTGGTTGCCTGTATGCGGGTAAATGCCGGCGAAAGTATGCTCCATGTGATACAACAGGCAGTTCAGGTCCACAGGGATGATATCGGTAGTGTGAATGCTTGCAAATGAATCTGCCTGCCGGAACCATCGGCTGCTGAAGTCCCAGCCCGATTCAGCACCGGCCCGTAAATGCCTGTATAAAATTTCTGCCGGCTGATTTGTTTGACGGGCCAGCTCCACATCCTCACGATACGACTCGGGCCGTGCTGTATTGTTTTCGTCCCAGTAGCGGTTAAGTATTTCCCCTTCGGGCATTTTTACAACATGATGAAGAACAGAAGTGTGTGTATTTAAGTTATTTCTTCCTTCCATCCAGAACAGGTATTCTTTTTCAAGCTGTGTTAAATAAATTAAGCTCACTCTCCGTCCCAAAACTTCACCCAGCAATTGCAGCATCAGTGAAAAAAACGGCGGTTGCGAACGACCGAAAAAATAAGTCCGGTTGCCGTTGGGTATATAACCGATTGTTTGAATAAGATGAGCAAAATTCTTCACCATGTTTTCAATCATCTCTGTTTTGCCTGAAGCCCGAAGCCCCAGCATGGTAAAGTAGCTGTCCCAGTAATAAATTTCACCAAACCGCCCGCCCGGTACGATGTAGGGATGAGGCAGCGGTATCAATGAGCCGCCATTTTTATCGGGCATGCGGGTGAGCACGGTCCAGAGTGTTTCTATGTTTTCCGCCGTACTCTTTCCGGTGTCGCTGCTGAAGCGGGCCGATTGCGGAACGGGTAATTCAAAATTCTGCAACACAAAATTTTCCAGGTCAAACCCCGGCAGGTCTTTTTGCTGCAGGTATTTTTTATTGATTTCTTCCGGGGAGTATTTTGGGATGCAGTCGACAAAAGTTTTTCCGTCGGGAAAAATTTTTTGCATCTGTACTGCTTCAAACAAGTAGCTCATTTCATGAATTTGCATGCAAAGAAAGTTTAGTGGCCACCGGCAATTTTTATTTCGGCGCTGCCGGCAGTTTTCGGCTGCAGCCGCTTAAATACAAACAGGAGTATTATTAAAACCGATACAGGAATGAGCGAAAAATAAAATGCAGTTTGCCCGCCATAAGCTTCGAACACATGACCTGTGATGATGGAACCCGTTGTGCCGCCCAGGGCTGAAAATACAACAATGAGGCCCGACATGGCGCCATGCTTATGGACCGGAAGATTGCTGAGAATAACCGAATTGATAGCCGGGTAAATGGGGGCTAGAAATAAACCAATAAGCGGAAAAGCAAAACCGACCATTGGAATTTCCCAGATGCTGTTCACTGCTGTACCGGAAACATTTTTTGCCAGGGGCACAGTAAGCAAAACAATTCCCGCTGCCGCCACCAGGCAGCCTGCCAGCACAATCAGCCAGTCAATTTTGCGCAGCACAAACCCGGCAAGCAACCTGCCCAAAGCAATGGCGCCGGATAATATGCTGGCCATTTGTATGCTGAGGCTTGTAGAGAGTTTCAGTACATCGTTGTTAAATGTAGGCAGCCAGCTCATGATGCTTTGTTCAATCAATACATAAAAGAAAGCGCTAAAAATAAATACCAGCACCAGCGGCAGTATGATGAGCCGCAGCATTTCCACAAATTCCTGGTCCAGCGATTTGGATTGTTCAGCCTCTTTCACTGAAGATTCATCCAGCCGGGTTGACAATAACAGCAGGAATGCAAGAATGGAAAGACCGCCCAGCAGATAATAAATATTAAACCACTTTGTGGACAGCGGGTTTTCATTATCCACCACGGAAGCGAAAATGAAATACCCCGAAAGAACACCAATCATAAAAAACGATTCAAGAAAACTCATCAGGCTCAGGTGTTCTTTTTTGCTGGCCGTGACAAGACCCAGCGTGGCAAACACTGAAATTTTAGTCAGTGCAAAGCTTACACCAACCGTGGCAAACAAAAGCTTTGTCATCAGGAAACCCGGCAGGGAAGGCATCAGCAGGCACATGGCCGAAACCAGCGCCAGTGCAATAAGCATTGTTTTTTTGTAGCCGATTCGCACTACGTAAGAAGCAATTAAAAAAGAAGCAATGGCAATGCTTAAATCCTTGAATGCTTCCAGTATGCTGGCTGCTCCTTTTGAAACACCGAAATTATTCTGCACCTGTAAAATCACCGTACCCACACTGTTCAGCAAAATGGCGAACACAAAATAGTTGAGGAAAAGCGAAAGCTTGATTCTGAAATTTGACATAGTAATTGTTGGTTTTGGTTTTCCCAGGCGCCATGTATTAACGGCAGAAGATATTATAACGAACCTCCTTCAATCAGCACTGGCTCCACAAAAACTTCTTCTTCGGGTGTTTCGTTGCGCAGGCAGCGCATCATCTGCTTAAAAGCCAGCTTGCCCAGCTTGTAGCCGTTTGTTTCCACGTGGGTGATGACCGGGTTGTACAGGGTTGGTATCAGCCCGTTGCTGATGCTCATCACGGCTATATCTTCCGGCACTTTCAGGTTCAGCTGGTGAATGGCCTGCATCACGCCAATCAGTATCAGGTCACCCATGCAAAAAACCACATCGGGTGTTTTGGCCTGGCTCATCATCTGCATGATTACCCTTTTTGATTCGGTAATGTTTTCGGTATAGTCAACCAGCAATTCAGTGCCGGGCGAAAGATGCCGGAAAGTGCCGGTAAACGAAGCAAACCGCTTGCGTGAAATGCTGAGATGGGGATGACCAAAAAGGGCCAGCACCCGTTTTTTCTTCTTTGCAATGATGGCTTGCGCTGCCAGCCGGGCTGCCAGCTCATCAGACATGGATACCTTGGTGAATCCCGGGACTTCCGGCACCCGGTCAATAAAAACAATAGGCACCTTATTTTCAATCAGCTTCCGGAAGGGCGTCATGTCTTCCGTTTCGATGGAAATGGCAGCAAACAAACCGGTCACCATGTTTTTGCGGAACAGGTGCAGGTTTTGCTCTTCCACGCCGGCGCTGTCTCTTGTCTGCATTATCATGACCGAATAGCCGTGCACTCTTGCTTCGTCTTCCACGGCGGCGATAAAAGAATCGTAAAAGAAATTATCAATACCGGGAATGAGCACACCCAGCACATTGCTCTGGCGGGTGCGCAGTTTGATGGCATAGTAGTTGGGTTCATATTCCATCACCTCGGCCAGCTCTTTCACTTTCTTTCTCGTTTCATCTGCCACATCGGGATGGTCTTTCAGCGCCCTTGCCACGGTGGAAACGCTGATGCCGAGTGTTTCGGATAACTTCTTGAGTGTGCTGTGTTGCATAACATTCGTTTTACCTGATCTGCACTTACCGGTTGCTAAAGATAATTTTTTTGCGCTACCCAAAAAAAGATACCGGCCCTAAAGCCGGTATCAGTTGAATGCATGATTTCATGAATTTCAGAGATGAACAGAAAATCCTGCCATGATTAAATAATCGGCAAATGCCGCATCGCCATGTACATCGTTACCGGTGGCCGCCGAACGCAGTTTATCAGCATTGCTTTTCGTACGGTTGCGTTCGATGGCTATGGGCACAGATAAATAGAAATTTGCTTTTTTGGTCATGTAAGAAACTGTGGGCTCTGCAGATATAACATACCCCGGTCTGCGAAATCCTTTGTCGCCACCAACCAGGTCGCTTGACGGAATGGCTTCAACGCGGATGCCGCCGGAAACTGCCAGGTTTTTTGCTGCGGTATATACTGCACCGCCGCGAACCATAATCTGATCGGACACACTCATAGTACTGGTGAAATATTGAATCGCAGTTGAAGAAGTTGGTCCGCCCCGTGATGTAGATACACCGTTTTGTTCTCCCGGGTTGGCGAGGTAATAAAAGTTTCCATAAAAGCCCGTGCGGGCTGAAATATTATAATACCCGTTGAGCTCAAAAGAAATTCCGGTACCGCCATCGCCTAATTGTATGGACTGATCCACGGGACCCATTACAACACTGTCGGTGCCTCTTGCAGTAAGCTTATGAAAATAATCCTGGTAGCGGTAATCGCCGGTGGGAAGTTTTAACCCAAGCCCAGCCTGTAAATTTCCCTTGTGCGATTTGGCAGGATCAAATACCCAGCGGTAAGCGGCAAAGCGGATATCGCCGATGCCGAAAGAACGGGTACTGTTTCTTGCATCGGGATGGGTGCTGCTGTTGCCGTAATGCTCATACATGGATGAACGTACATTGGAAAGAACAGGAACATACAGTGAAAGCGACCAGTATTTGTTCAGCGTTTTTGACAAGGTAAAATCCCAGCTGAAGGAATGATTGATAACTTCCGTACCATTCTCCACTCTTTCCTTTTGTTCCTCTGTACCTACAAAATGTTTGTAGGATTTAAAATAGCGGTTATTGAAATTAAGCATCCAGCCTTTGGCCTCACCTGCTTTGGGTGCGCTGCATGCATTGCCATTGCTGCGAATAGCCACGCAGCCCTGGGCATTTGTTTTCTGGTTTGCTATTAAAAGTATTATTGTGATGATGATGAATATGCGTTTCATTTTAAAAAGGTTGGTTTTCGTTCAATAATCAATTTTTCCCTGCCAGTTGTCCTTTGTACAGTTTTAAGCGGTTGCAGATAAATTCACCAAGCCGCTTGCCTGCCCTGGCGCCCTCATCATTGTCGAACCGGAAATGAATGCCGCCGTAGAGTCTTGACATGGCCGCCTCGGCTGCTGCGCCACGGAAAGATGTTATCTGCCGGTTGGCAATGCCGAACTCCAGCAATGATGTATCGGTAAACGACAGGTTGTCGCCAAACCATTTGGTCATCACCTCCGCCGCTGCTGCGCTGTTGGTAGCATGACCGCTGGTATAAGACGGGAATGGCGGTGTTTGAATATAGGGCCGCCAGTCGGGATAAATTTTATTTATCTCTGTTTCCGGCCGCACATAGTTGCTGCGGTATTTTTCGTCCCAGCAGCTGATGAAAGCATCATATAAAGTAATGGCCGTTTCAGCATAAGCAGCCACCGTGGTTTTGAAATCAGCCCTGGCTGCCTGTGCGCCGATGCCTACAATATTCATCCAGTGACCCGGCGGTGAAAACTTTTTGGTGGCAAACATCACATGGCCGGCTACATTCAGCTTAAAAGGATTGTCGTCCCAGAAATCGGCAATATGTTTTTGTTCATCGGTAAGGTTATCGCCGATGGTTTTTACTTCCAACATGGCCTTGTAAAAAACACTGTTTTTGTTTTTTACATCGTAAGGCGGCGGCATCACGGGCCTGAACTGGGCAGCCGAATCAAGCACCATGGTTCTTATTTCACGCCAGTGCGGCTCCACAGCCTGCGCATATTGCGGCGGTGTGGGAATCCAGCGGCCCGGCACATCATACAGCACGGTGTAGCGCTCAGCCGTTCTTGTCTGGGCATAATTATCTTTTTTGCTCCAGTTCAGAACTGCATTTGCGATAGAATCAGAAAAAGCTATGCTGTTTTTTAAAACAGATGCCGGCATGCCAATGCTGTCTGCCATTTTTTTCAGTTGCTCATAATAGCCCATCATGCTGCCCTCGGGAAATGTAACTGCATTGCCCACTTTGGAAAAAGCAAATAAGGCGGCAAGCGCAAAATCAATCTGCATTCCATTTTCCGGTCGGGGCATGGCGGGCATGTGTTTTATTTGTCCTGCCAGTGAAATATAATTCGCATCGCCGGCGGCCACACATTCAAATGCGGCTATGTTGGCATAGGCATAGTTGCGGCTGGCAATCATGGGCGGAAAATTGTTTTCCAGCACCACGTCGTTCAGCTTTTTTACCGTTTTGCAGTATAGCAGCTGGTCGTCAAAAATTTTTGTGTACTCTTTAGTGCCTTTATCGGCACAGCCTGTAATAACAAGCAGCGCCAGAGGCATTACATATTTTAATGCTTTCATGTTTCAGGAAAATTAATTTCAGAAATAAATTAAATACTGTCGCCGGTGTTTCGTTTCAGGAGAAAAATGCTTCGGGAGGCTGTGCTTCTGTGAGTGGTGTGAACAAATCTTTAGCTTCAGTATTACGGGTAATGAATGCAGAAGCGGTTGATAATAGTATCAAATCACCGCCTGCAACATCATACTTGCGGAATTCGGTTGTGAGGAGCTTGATTAAATTATTTTTCTGCTGGCTGCCCTGTTTGCCCGCCGGGATGTCGTTTACCGCTTTGGTGAATTCATTTTTCACTTTGGCAACGCTGCTCTTTTCTTTGTTTGGCAGGCAGAGCAGGAAAAGCGTGTTGCCGCTGATTTTTCTTTTAACATACCGGAAGTGCTCGCCGTTCCAGTCCATTTCGCCATAAACGAATTCATAATCTTTGTCGGAATAATAAGGCATGTTGAGCGGAATGCGGACTTCCACCAGTTGCTCATCGGAATACTGGCCTGCGGAGATTTTGTTTTCCAGACGGGCCGTCGCTTTTTCCTCAATCATTGAAAACACCCAGCGGTAACCCGCCATGTTGAATGCCATTAAGGCCAGCAGCAGTATGGCAGCAATTTTCTTCAAGCCATTAAAGATACATATCCCGATTAATAACAAGTGTTTTTTTTGTGCCTTACTTCCTCTAATGCAGGACGATCAACCGCCATCACACGAAAAGTTGTAATGATTATTTAACTACAAAAGTTTTTCTTTCCTTCCCGATTCCGGTTAATGTCAGTGACTTCCAGTTTTTTGGCAAAGTGGTTTTTAACTGCACTAATCCGTTGGAAGTAATGTCCAGTCCGCCGAAACCCATAAGCAGCGACTGAATGATGCCGCCGGCGCCGGTGGCAAAATAAGGATTAGTGCCGCCTTTGGTTTCGGCAATCACACGAAACGGGGGATTGAGATTGGGCAAATAAGATTCCCGGAACCAGTGATATGCTTTTTCTCCATCACCCAATCTTGCATACAATGTGGTGAACACTGCCTGAGTCATGGCCGGTGTGCCTTCATCGGGCACTCTTGTTTCATAATATTGCAAATCTTTTTTCATCTGCACCGGGTCAGTAATCTGTTTCAGTGGATAGGCCAAAAGATTTACATCAGCCTGTTTTATTCCTTCGCCGTTATATGTGGCATGTTCTCTTGTCACTCCGTTTTCCATTTTTAAAATGGGAATATTACCAGCCACATGCAGCCAGTCGGCATCGGGAGTGATGCTTAAGATTTTTGCCGCTTCGGCAGCAAACTGAAGATTGGCCTTTGCCGCTGCGTTGGTGAAAGCATTGTTGTCAACATTCTCGGCCCACTCATCGGCTGCCACCACGTTTTTAATATCAAATTTGCCCGGGCCGTTTCGCTCTACACGGCTTGCCCAGAAATCAGCTGTGGCGGAAAGAATGGGAAATCCTTTTTCCCGCAGCCATTGTTTATCCTGCGTGACGCAATAATAATTCCACACAGCAATGCCCACACAGGCGGTGATGTGATGCTCAAACGGACCGCTCAATGCCCATACTGGTGTTTCTTCCACGCCGGTTTCAGCGCTTTCCCATGGATACATGGCGCCTTTGTAACCTTTGCTGAATGCATTTCGTTTTGCCGCATCCAGCCGCTGGTAACGATACTCCATCATGCTCTTTGCAATTTCAGGATGCAGCACCAGCAGGGCCGGGTACATCCACAGCTCCGTATCCCAGAAAACATGACCGTTGTAACCCAGTCCGCTCAACCCCATTGGCGATGGCGACAACGCCGTGCCTTCTCTTGAAAAAGAATAAAGATGATAGAGCATGCTGCGCACATCCTGCTGGCTTTGCGTATCGCCTTCGATGATGATGTCGCTCTTCCACAGTTCCTCCCATTTTTTGGTATGAAAATTCAGCAGGCGGTCTCTTCCTTCCAGCTTTGCAAAAATGGTAAGCCGCTCGGCTTCGTTCAAAGGATCATCATGGTGCGCTGAAGTGATGGATGAGCCGGCAATGGAAAAGCGATATGTTTCACCTGCTTTTATTTTTTTGCTGAACTTGACCAGGTGCATGTTGTTGTCCCACATTTCATGTATCACCTTTGGTTCCCCGCCGTGTTTTTCACTGAATAAAAAAGTATTGCTGGCGCACATCAGCAGTTTGCCGGTGGGGCTTTTAGCTGTGGAAGTAAGTAAACTGATTACCACATGCGGCCGGTCAATTTCATTGTAATAATTCTGTACATCCTTCAATGCATCGGGAGCTTCCATCACACTGGCGCCGGTAATGCTGATGTCTTTTTTTGCCGTCACAAACACATCCATCAACACAGTGTAAGGTAGATGACGTAGCGAATAATAGGTGTAACTGACAGAAGCTTTGTCGCCATAATCAAACCGGGTGGTGAAGGAAGCTTTTTTCATATCCAGCTCCTGCTGCATGTTGGCTGCCGACTTTGCATCTATTCTTTTGCCGTCAATTTCCAGGTACATGTTCAGCAGGTTGAAGCTGCGTAAGAAGTTGCTCACCCTGCCGCGGCCATACAGGTCGTAAGCCCCGGCCAGCACCACATCTTTTACCCTGAAAGGCTCAGGCGATGATACAATACCAATCATGCCATTGGCTACGGTGATACCATAATAATTGCCAGGGTCAATTTTTTCAGCCCTTATTTTCCAGCCATCCTGTGCAGAGCCGCTAAAAGCAAACAGGAAAAAAAACAAACTGAAGGGTAGTTTATTTTTCATAATTCTTTCTGCAATAAATTGTCTTTTAACAATTACGGTTTACCAATAAATCAATTCAATCACGAGCAGCAAGCTATAAAATCCGACCCATTTTACCAGTAAACAAAATGCCGGCAGAAAAAAATAATTCCCGGCTGATAAAAATTATTTGCAGGGAATTAAAAATTCAATAACATTGTGTGTTTATTACACATTGCTTGTGTTTAAATTTATTCACTAATTCTAATTACTGCTTATGTACTGCGAAAGATTGCTTAAGGCCATTGTCTTGCCATTTCTAATGTTGATGGCACTGACAGGTTTCTCCCAGGAAAAAATAATCACAGGAAAAGTTACAGATTCAAGAGACGGTTCGGGCATGCCCGGTGTGTCAGTTTCTGCCAAAGGAAGCACTGCCGGCACCCAAACCGGAACAGATGGTAGTTACAGGATATCGGTAGCACCATCCGTCACTGTTCTTGTTTTCTCTTCTGTGGGTTATGCTGCTCAGGAAATAACCATTGGAGGAAGAACTACTATTGATGTGCAACTGGTAGTGACCAATGCCACGCTTGGCGAAGTGGTAGTGACCGGTTATGGCACTGCCCGTAAAAAAGATTTAACCGGCTCCATCACCCAGATTTCATCAAAAGATTTTCAGAAGGGGCCGCAAACATCGCCGCTGCAACTGATACAGGGTAAAGTGCCCGGTGTACAGATATCAACCGGCAACGGTATGCCCGGCGCCGGTATTTATATCCGCATCAGGCAGGGTGCATCGCTTAATGCAAGTAACGACCCGCTGATTGTGGTGGATGGTATTCCCCTTGAAACAGGGGGCATCGCCGGTGTGGCCAACCCGCTTACGCTGTTAAACCCGAATGACATTGAAAGCATGAACATCCTGAAGGATGCTTCCGCTACCGCCATTTTCGGCAACCGGGCTTCGAATGGCGTTATTATTATTACTACAAAAAAAGGCAGCAGCGGCAGGCTGAAAGTGAGCTATAGCAATAACATGAGCCTGGCCACCGTAACCGAAACGGCCGATGTGCTGAATGCCGATGAGTTCAGAGACCTGGTGAATGCACAGGGAACTGCCGCACAGAAAGCTTTGCTGGGAACATATAATACCGACTGGCAGGATGAAATTTACCGCAGCGCATTTGCTTCGGACAACAACATCAGCTTCAGCGGCGGTTTGAAAAAACTGCCTTATCGCTTATCGCTTGGTTACCTGAACCAGGCCGGTATTTTAATGAATGATAACCTGCAAAGGGGTTCACTTGTTTTCAACCTGAATCCAAAATTTTTCAAAAACCACCTGAGCGTGGACATCAACATGAAAAATTCGGCAACCCGGAGCCGTTTTGCCAACCAGGGCGCCATCGGTTCGGCTGTTTTTTTCGACCCCACTCAGAAAATATATGAACAAAGCAAGCCGCAGTATGGTGGTTATTGGGAATGGGAACTGAATAATTTACCCAACACCCTGGCTCCAAAAAATCCGCTGAGCCTGCTGAACCAGACAAGAAATGTGGGCAACGTGTACAGGAGCATTGCCAACATACAGTTTGATTACAAATTTCATTTCCTGCCGGAGCTGCGGGCCAACCTGAATCTTGGTTATGACGTTTCAAGAGGGTCAGGCACTACCAAATCACTGGCTACAAACGCAGCCTCATATTACAACCAGGGAAGCATGAGCCGCTATCTGCAAAAGAGATGGAACTATCTTTCAGATTTTTACCTGAACTACGCCAAAAATTATACAAGCATAAAAAGCCGTGTTGACTTTACCATCGGTTATGGCTGGCAAGACTGGAAGATTTATAGCCCCGGTTTTCCTACAATCAACGGCAACGGCGTTATTCCTGCCGGACCTCCTTACAAATCTCAACATACCTTGCTTTCCATGTTCAGCCGCCTGAATTACGGTTATGACGACCGCTACCTGTTGACTGCAACAATACGCCGGGATGGTTCATCCCGCTTCAGCGAAGACACACGCTATGGCTGGTTCCCTTCAGCAGCGCTGGCATGGAGAATAAGCCGCGAATCTTTCCTGATGGATTCCAAAACAATTTCTGATTTAAAACTCAGAGTGGGTTGGGGCATCACCGGCCAGCAGGATGTAGGCAGTGATTATCCCTACCTGGCACGCTACACCATCAGCGACAGCAGCGGTATGTACCAGTTTGGCAGCAACTACTATTTGCTGCTTCGCCCCGAAGGATATGATGAAAACCTGAAATGGGAAACTACCGAAACTTACAATGCAGGCGTGGATGTAGGACTGCTGAACGGCAGAATCAATTTCAGCGTGGATGCATATTTCAAAAAAACAAAAGACCTGCTGGCTGTCATTTCAGTGCCTGCCGGCTCCAATCTTACCAACCAGATACTTACCAATGTAGGTAATATTGAAAACCGCGGACTTGAATTTTCAATCAGCGCCACTCCCATCCGCAACAAAGACCTTACATGGGATGCCAACTTCAATTTCACCTACAACGAAAGTGAAATCACCAACCTGAGCAAAGTGCGGGACCCGAACGCCATTGGCAACCTGGTAGGTGGCATCAGCGGCGGCGTAGGCAATACCATCCAGATTCATACCGTGGGTTATGCTCCTTATTCATTTTATGTTTATAAACAGGTGTACGACCAGAACGGCAAACCGATTGAAGGCCTGTATGTGGATATGAATAAAGACGGCGCCAGCAATGACAACGACAAGTACCGCTACAAAAACCCGCAACCGAAATATTACATGGGGCTGGGTTCGCAGGTGACTTATAAAAAATGGACTTTCAGCTTTGCCGCAAGGGCCAGCATTGACAATTACATGTACAACAACTTTAACTCCAACAGCGGCACCTACCAGAATTTCGGATTCCCCAATTACCTCGGCAATGTGTCAAGAGATGTTTTAAATACCGGCTTCACGGTGCCAAGGCTCTGGAGTGATTACTACATAGAAAACGCTTCATTTGTAAGAATGGATAACGCTAACCTGGGATACAATGTGGGCAAAATTTGCAGAAACCACGACATCAACCTGCGGGTATCGGCCAACGTGCAGAATGTATTTGTGATTACAAAATACTCCGGCCTTGACCCGGAGATTGCCGGCGGTATTGATAACAATTTTTACCCCAGGCCCCGCACTTATTCTCTTGGTTT
>Ga0114944_1000074_pt1 | contig 24158 bp, 26 predicted proteins | sample OV2TP2_FD_89582 | JGI IMG/M metagenome (GOLD analysis project Ga0114944, IMG submission 89582) | Hot spring microbial communities from Beatty, Nevada to study Microbial Dark Matter (Phase II) - OV2 TP2 | ecosystem: Environmental > Aquatic > Thermal springs > Hot (42-90C) | place: USA: Beatty... | reverse complement strand
CTCCTTAGCTTATAGCGTTGCTTTAGTCTTCTTGCACATCTTGTTTGCCTCCGGCCTGCATTTTTTGAAGCGGCCTGACCATTTTCATATTTACTGAGTAACTCGTTATCAGTAGGAATGATTCGGCTGCCCATCCCCAAAATTTTTCCTGTTTCATTTTCGAAATCTCTTTCAATTACAGCCCAACCAATTGAATTAGTTCCGATATCAAGGCCAAGAATTTTTTTGTAATTATTTTCCATAATTATATTTTAGCATTCTAATTTGAAGCAAATCACAATAAGGATTATTCCGTAGTGAACACTTTTACAGCAGTCCCGCTTATTGGCGGGATTGTTGTTCCCCACCCCCCAAACACCACCTCCCAACACAGCTCTCCCTGCTTATCCTTTACCGGTACAAAATGTTTTATCCCGGAAGATAGTTCCGCTACCCGGTTTATCTGCGCTGCTACATAACCCGTCTTGTCAATTCAGTCTTGTAAATGTACTTTCCTCTTTATTGCCGTTAAGCCCTCCGCCCTATACAAATCCAAAGAATCTTTTTATACGGTTAAAACTTTATCAGGGCATCCTATTTACCCCGGTTATGTAAATTTGCAGCTACGCCAGTCCCGTTGTCTAATCAAAAGGTGATTTTTAAAACGAATTGGAAATCAAAAATAAATTTAAAAGAAATTTTTAATTTTCCGTTTGCCGGCTGTAGTTTTTTGTTTATGCCGCATTACGGCCGGGGGGATATTGGTAACCGTTTAATCATTACAGCTATGAACCCAGCCAAAATACAATTAAACCTGACCTGCGAAGAACTGGAGCAGCTTACCCGAATGATTTACCTGGCTCAATACGTTATTGACAGCTCTGCCGACGTTTATGAGCATAAGGCGGCAATGAAAACCCTGATGGAAAAAGTATTTCAACTTGGATATGAACATATCCCTGTTTCCGGCTTATGCCAAAAATCGCTGGACGACGAGCCGGATGACCTCTATTCTCATACCATAAAAATGGAGGAAGAAGCGGAGCCGGTACTGCAGGCTTTCTGCGACGATGTTTTTTATGAATGCATAAGTAATGAACTGGCCTGGCGTGACTTTAAGGAAAAATACGGCTATGTGTCATCCAATACACTGTGGGATAATCCTGTCCTGAATGATTACCTGGAATCGCTGAAAGATTTTTATTTAACCGAACTGGCAGAAAATGGTTTGTTGAGGATGAGAGTGACAGTATGATTTTTTGTGCTCACCGAAGTGTTCACGCAAAATTCATCCGCCATGTTGCCCCGTTCGCACAACCACCCTTCCGGAGCAGCCTATTTACCTATCTTTGCGCCGCTTTATTTCCAATTATAATCTTAATAATATTCCCCATAAGGGATTTGAGGTTTATGAACCGAATCTACTTCGATAACGCCGCTACCACACCACTCGATAAAGAAGTGCTGGATGCCATGATGCCGTATATGACCACGCATTTCGGCAATCCATCCTCCATTTATTCTTATGGCAGGGAAACCCGGCTGGCTATTGAAACAGCACGGAAAACTGTGGCCAAGCTGCTGAATGCCCATCCCGGCGAAATATTTTTTACCAGCGGCGGCACCGAAAGCAACAATACTGCTATTCTCGCCGCCATTCGTGATTTGGGTTGCCGGCATATCATCACGTCACCCATCGAGCATCATGCGGTGCTGCACTCGGTGGAGCATTACAATCATGATTTCAATGTGACCAGCAGCTTTGTAAAACTTTTACCCGACGGCCATGTTGACCTGAATGATCTGGAAAAACAACTGGCTTCACACAAAGAACGCTGTCTGGTAACGCTGATGCATGCCAACAATGAAATCGGTAACCTGCTCGATCTGCATGCGGCGGGCACTATCTGTAAAAAATACAACGCCATCTTTCATTCCGACTGTGTGCAGACCGTGGGTCATTACCCCCTTGATTTGAGAAATACACCTGTGCATTTTATTTCCGGCTCGGGACACAAATTTCATGGACCCAAGGGCTGCGGCATTTTATATATCAACGACAACATAAAAATTCATCCTTTCATTTTCGGCGGCAGCCAGGAAAGAAATATGCGGGCCGGCACCGAAAATCTTTATGGCATCATCGGCTTTGCCAAAGCACTGGAGCTGGCGATGGAGCATTTTGAAAAAGACAGCAGTTACATCCAGTGGCTGAAAACATACATGATAGAGCAGCTGCAAAAAAATTTTCCGGCTGTTCAGTTCAATGGCGATGCGGAGGGCAGAAGTCTTTATACGGTGCTGAACGTTTCTTTTCCCAAATCGGAGCGTAGCGAAATGATTTTATTTAATCTCGATATAAACAATATCTGCGCATCAGGTGGCAGCGCCTGCACCAGCGGCGCCAACCAGGGCTCGCATGTCATCCGGGCCATCAACAACAATCCCAACCTGGTGGCCGTGCGGTTTTCCTTCAGCAAACACAATACGAAGGAAGAGATAGATACCGTGGTTGCAAAACTGAAAGAGGTAATTTAAAAAGGGGGACAGAAGCCTGTCCCCTTTTCATGTCAGAATTTTCATAGCGTCAATTGTTGTACTGTCCGCCGGCATTCACCCAATTGGTAATGGCGTTTCGTTCGGCAAGTGTAAGGCCCGGGCTGGGCGGTGGCGGCATTTGGTTTATCGTTCCGAAATTATCAACAGCCCTCACTTTTATTCGTTGACTATTGGCCACAATCACACAGTCCTGCGTAAAATCGAGCCCGCCGGCAGGCGCCGTAGGCACGTGGCAACCGGCTATAGCGCAGTTATTTTGAATGATGGGTTTTACTGCCGCAAACAATGTACCCGGTGGCGCCGGGTTCACCGTTACGCTTGCTGTGCGTACACAACCGCCGTTTTCTTTGGCACCAACAGTATAATTGTTGGCTGCAAGATTGTTGAATGTGGGTGATGATTGAAATGCGCCGCCATTAAGATTAAAAGTAAACCCGCTGCCACCGCCGCTGGTTGTAACCGTAATGGAACCATTGGGTGTAGCCAGGCAGGGCGTGGCATTGGTAGTGATGCCGCTTACAGTAAAACTTACCGAGGCGCAGGGATCATTTGCATTTACAGTAAAAGAAGATGAGCCGGTGCATCCCCTGCTGTCTTTTGCAGTGATAGTATAATTGCCGGCTGCGAGACCTGAAAAATTTCCTGATGATTGAAAAGCGCCGCCGTTGATGCTGAAAGTAAATCCTGAACCTCCGCCGGCTGATGCGGCTATGCTGCCATCATTGTTTCCGGGGCCCGATGAGTTGGTTACCGATCCACTCACCGTTATATTGACACCGGTGCATGGATTAGCAGGTCCGCCACCACCGCCCTTGCTGCTGCAGGAACTAAGTACAACAACTGAAATAAACGGAATAAAAAAGACAACCGCGGCTTTATTCTTTCTCATAAATATTTATGATGTTATCGTAATGGCAGGCGCCGGGGTTGCTTAATGGCGAACGAAGAGTTTTGCCGGTTATTTATTTTTTTTGCTGAAAGGGATGTAAAACTGCTGAAACAAGTATGCCGGCACTGTTGAGTTTCACCTTGCCATAACCCACCCCGCTTAAGGCTATTTTCATATACGGCTCTGCCTGCACGCTGAACCGGGAACTGATTTTCCGGCTGTACCCGCCGGATAAGTTGAGAACAGAAAAATAATGTTTGTTTTCGTTTTCAAAACTGCGGTTGTAATAAACATAGGTGGGGCTGTAAGCCGGTTTAAAATAATAACTGTAATCTTCTTTTTTCATCAGCAGGCTGGAGAGGCCGGCTGATACAAACCAACTTTGTTTCTTTTTGTTGCTGATGGTAAAGTCAACGTTCACCGGTATTTCATACACCCGGCAATCGGCATCAATATGTTTCAGGTTGGGATAATAATTCCAGAAGTTGGATGGTGGGTTATATTCATCGGGCATGGCGGTATATACTTTCCGGCCTGTGTAAAAACCGGTGCGCACAGCAAAGCGGGGTGATATGCTGTACCCGATACCTGCACCAAGAACCGGTTTCAGTTTGCCGGTTTTATCGAGACCAATAGTGCTTATATCGGGGCCTGCTGAAACCGACAGGAAGAAATTACTTAAGAAAGATTTTTTGGCGGTTTGCTTTTTCGATTTGATTACAGGAGATACGGTTGTTTCCTGTTTCTTTATTTCCTGCTGCACAAGGACAGCGCTGTCAGTAAACGGGTTTTGCAGTACCGTTTCTTTTTCCACTTTTATGGCTTCTTTTTTTTCAGCATCGCTGGCAGGTATTACCGGTTCAGTTTCTTCATCCGCTTTTTCAGGTGCCATTATTCCCGGGGTTATTGTGTTTTTTATTCCAGGTAAAACCGTCTCATCCTGCTTTATCACTTCTTTCTTTTTCTTTCCGGTTCGGCCAACAGGTAAGTGACTGACAGCAGCAGGTTGATAAGTTTTTCCTGCAAGGATTTTTTTGTTTTCTGCCGGCAACGGTTCCCGGCCTGCCGGTGAATTCTGCACCGGGGCCCGGTTTTCTTTTTCAGTAGCCGGTATTGACTTTTCAGTTTCTTTTGTGCTGCCCTGCTTAATTACCTCAACTGAAGGTTGTGAAGCGGGTTGGGTTTGAGTTGTAATAATTTTTTCCGGGGGACCACTGCCGGCATATTGATTTATCAATACAAAAGCCCCGCCACCCGCCAGTAAGAAAAGGAAGAAAAACAAAATGAATCTTCGCCTGCCGGATTTATTTTGCGGCAGGTATTTATCCAGCAGGCGGCTCATTTTATCCCATGCTTTATTATCGTAGCCGGCGCTGTGTCGTTCAAGCGACGCTTTTATTTTTTTATCAAAATTTTCAGACAGCATTTTTGGTGACAATAGGTTGGGATTCCTGTAATAATATTTTTTGCAAATGCATTCTTGCTTTGGCCAGGTTCGATTTCGAAGTGCCTTCAGCGATGCCCAGCTTTTTTGAGATTTCATCGTGACTAAGGCCATCCATCACAAACAGGTTGAAAACGGTGCGGTAAGCAGGCGACAGTTGCTGCACGGCTTTAATAATTTCATCGTACGACAGTTTATCCAGCGCCGACTCCTGTTTGGATGCAATCTGCAATGTGATAGGATCAGCCTGCCCGTTGTGCTGGTGCTTTTTGATTTTGCGGTAATGATCAATAGCGGTGTAAACCATAATTTTCCGCAACCAGCCTTTGAAAGATGCTATAGTATCATCATAAGCAGGCTGGTATTTATGCAGTTCTTTAAAAATTTTCAGGAAGCCGTCATTGAGAATCTCCACCGCATCATCATAATTTCCCGCATATCGTTCGCAAATAGCCATGGCATAACCATAGAAAGAGCTATAGATAGTTTTTTGGCTCTCCCTGCTGTTCCTTACACATCCTTCAAGATGTTCGGCCAGTTCCCGGGCTGTTAACAAGTGATGTTATGTTTCGTTAAATAATCGGGTGAGGCCCACGTCGGGTTGCTTTGTTCTTTTACAATTTACGATTTTTTGAGTTCAGGCCGGCAGGCGGTGTTTGCATTGCTGGTAATAATTGCAAAACAAGAGCATGACTACAATTATTGTCAAAAGAAAAGGAACCTGTTTTATTGTCATGGGCAGCAGCAAAAGGCTGCCCGGGAAAATACCGGCAATGCAATCATTTAAGCCGTGTCCCAGGGCAAGCAGCAGTATCTTTCCATTTTTCATTACTGTAATTAAAGCTGCTGCAGGACAAACAGGATAATATAAGTTACCAGGTTGATGATAAAAGCTGTGAGCAGTGTTTTGCCCCAGGGTTTGCTGCGGTTGAGCAGGTAAAGGGTGACAAATTCCACAAGCACGGTAAGCAGGTAAATGGATATATAATCAATGATGACGTTATTGGTGATATCAAGTGAACCGGCAAACTCTATCACCAGGTAGCCGGCGCCAAGCGATACAAGGTTAATCACCAGGGAATCGAGGAAAGCTTTGCCGGGATTGTTGTATTTCAAAAATACCATGGCCAGCGCCTCGGCAATAAAGGCAACAATCATGAAAATTATCAGCGCAATAAAAACCAGGCCGGCTCCCCCGGCGTCAAGCAGGTACAGTTTCATGTATTTATTTTTTTAAAGATAGAGGAAACCTGCTTAATACAAAATGAGCCGATGCTATTGTTAATGGGAAAGAGGCTGTCTCAAACGATTTTGTTTTCAACACAGAGGAACAGAGATACAGCGTTACACAGAGAATGTGATTCTGTTTATCAGCACGCCGGGGTTCTCCGTTATTCCGTCATTCTGTGTTGAAAAAAACCTGTGAGACAACCTCGTTGATATGAGAAATCTGAATTACTGCTTCTCTACAATGTCTTTTTTTACCGTACCCACAATGGCCAGCAGTTCTTCCTGTTCTTTTTTCGGCACATTGAATTTGTTCAGTGTGGCAACAAAATGACCAGCCATCGTGTTCCAGTCGGCTTCGGTGATGCCAAGACCTTTATGTGCAGTTTTCATATCGCGGCCGGTGTAGCTGCAGGGGCCGCCGGTAACCATGCACACCTGGTTAATGATATGTGTACGGATTTTGGCTTTCGAATCGTCGCTGTGTCCCACAAAAAACCGGGAAAGGCTTTTGTCGGTGGCCAGCCGGGTGATAAAATCATCGGTGACGGCTGCAATAGCATCGTAACCGCCGAGACGTTTGTAAAGACTTTCCTGTGCTGAAAGATTACTGATGGAAACTGCAATAAATGCAGCCGCAAGCAGGAGTTTTGAAAGACTTTTCATAATTAAACCGTTTTTTTGGGTTACATACGGGAAAACTTGTTTCCCGGATTTTTGAATGATGGTTTCATGCCAGGGAAATTTCCGGCCTGTCTTTTTTCATTTCATAAAGGGCAAAATAGCCGGATACAAAAACTGAAATCACCAGGTAGGAAGCCACGATATAATGATACCAGGGCCAGTGCTGCGAAGAGAAGAACCAGTCGCCGTAATTATAAATTGCGTACAGCCCGATGGCCGATTTGATGAGTTCCATAAAGAAAGCATGGCGGTTGCCGTCCATCAGCTCGGTGTAGGCATAAATGGATATGAAAATAAAAGCGCCATAATAAAAAATGTGTGGTGAGCCGATCTGCGCTATAAAAGAGAAAAAGTAAATAAGCAGGAAGTAATTGAAGAACATCTGCGCCCAGCTCCAGGCAATGAGCCGCCTTGTAGCCGGCGTATCAAACTTGCTGTAATTATTTATATCGCTGATGTAATAAACAGGGAATTTTTCCTTTACATCATCGGGTCGCCAGCCGGTGGGCTTTATCCAGATGCGCAGCTTGTCTTTCCATTTCCGGGTTCGCCAGGCATCTTTTATAAGCAGCCAGAGATGGAGAAAATTTATTTTAACCGGGTTCCATGTTCTCACGGGTCTTGTCACACCATACACCGGTTTCACATCACCCAGCTCTTGTTGAAAAGTGCCGAAGAGTTTATCCCAGAAAATAAAAATCTGCGACAGGTTTTTATCCATGTACTCTTTGTTGATGGCATGATGCACCCGGTGATGCGATGGCGTGACAATAATATGCTCCAGGAAACCCATTTTGCCGATGAGCTGCGTATGATACCAGTATTGCAGGAAAAGATGAAGCGGGGCTACTATGGCAATCACTTTTTCCGGCACGCCCAGCAGGGCTGCAGGTATTAAAAGAAACGTAAAAAAGTTGATGAAATTGGAGATGGATTGGCGCAAGGCGCAGGAAAGATTAAACTCCTCGCTGCTGTGATGAATGATGTGGTAATTCCAGAAAAAATTTATTTTATGACACCAGCGGTGCACCCAGTACCCCTGGAAATCTATCACCAGGAAAGCGATGACGTAAGTAAGAATTGTATCCTGGATATGAATAAGTGCAATTTTATTTACCAGCCACCCGTATGTAATGATGGTAATGCCGATGCCCAGCACATCTTTCACCACATTGGTAATGCCGCTGCTGAAGCTGGATACGCTGTCGAGCCCCCGGATGACGTGCAGGCCTCTTCTCCACTCCACAATTTTTTCAACCAGGAAAAAGAAAAGAAAAAAAGGAACGGCGATATTGAGCAGCTTACCGTAGGTTTCCATAACAAGCTTAACCCGGTAAAGTTAATAAAATAAAAAAAGTGAAACCGCTGCCGGGTTTCACCTTTCTGTTGGGGACACTTTCAAAGGATGGTGGATGGGGTTGAAGCTCTTGCTTCAGGCGGCAATTTTTTCAAAGTGGACGGATAATACGGTGCCGTTTTCAAAACTGCCGGTGATGGAAACCGGGGCCCCAAATCGTTGCGCCACTATCTGCAGGGCATCAACACACACAATAAAGGAGCGGTTTTTTGCCAGGCTGAATTTTTTTGAGCTGACGATGATTTCTCCCCTTCCTGATGAACTCACTTCCAGGCTGTCGTTTTCGGTAAATTTTATGGCATCATTGATGAGATTGCCTATTACAAGGGCCAGTATGTTTTCATCAATCATCATACGGAGTTCGGGGCACACGGAATTGACGATAAAGTTTCCCTTTTTGGTACAGCCGGGAAGCATCCCGGAAATCAGCTTGTCAATAACGGATTTAACACGCACAGGTTTTTTTTCTTTTTTGTTTACTTCAGCTTCGGTTTTCATAATGTAAGGTTTCATGGTGGCAGTTTGGGTAATTTCATAGGGCCGGATGTTTTCAACGGGATAAAGGATGATAGTTTAGCGGTACGGTTTTTCACAGGCGGATTCAGTTTTCACTGGTTAGTTAATCAAAGAATCTGATTTTTTTATCTGTCGTTAACGGGAACAAAGTAACTATGATTGCCGCCCGCAAACCAATAGTTCTTTTAATGGTCATTATGTGCTGATTGAAATGATGAAATTGTAGGCAGAATACTACAGAAAATGATAAAGCATTTATGAACAATGCCTGCTTTATTATGCCTGTATGAAAAAGTGTAAAAACTCCACGGAGTATTACGATAGGGAAAATATATCACCGCAGTGAATGTGCCGTTCCGTTTTAATTTTCTCCGAAATATTTTTTAACCACGTGTGCCGGCGCCACTGTTTTCCATGCTGTGGTCAGTGCATCCAAAAACATTTCCTTCCTTATTTTTTTCAGGTTGATAAATGTCCATCCCTGGCGGCCCCAGCCGCCCGGCACGGGAAAAATCACTTCTTTGTCAAAAGCGCAAAATACCGATTGATCAAGGGCTGTAAGTTTCACTACCATCCGGTGTTCTTTTTCATGCAGCGTGGCAAACACTTTATTTTTTATTCTGAAATCGGGGGTGTCAAAATGTTTTTTCTCTACCGCCTCCGGAAGCGACAATGCAGTTTCTCTTGCCTGTTGAATTGATATCATAAAGCTTATTCCAAAACTATGTTCAGCACTTTTGTTCTCAGCTCATTCATCGGTTTTGGCGTATTGCAGAGTAGTACGTAAAAAACATTTTTCTCCGGCAGCCACACATAATCGGCCCTGAAGCCGCCCTGTGAGCCGGTATGGCCAATCATGTTTTCATCGCCTGCTTTGCTGATGAACCAGCAAAGACCGATGAATGGGGGTAAAGTATCTTTCCAGTTTTCAAAATGCAAAATATTTCTTGAGCGGCTGATCCATAAACTATCCAGGAAAATATGTTGTTGAATGGCCTGCTCGTATTTCCATAATTCTTCTACGCTGCTCCACACGCCACCGTTGCCCGAGGCGGCAAAGGTGGGTTCTTCGCCATAATCTTTTTCAAAAAATATTTCTCCATCATATAAATAACCGTGCGACACGCCGCTTTCAGGGTAGGAGCCATCGGTGATGGTGGATGTATTCATGCCGGATGGACGCATGATTTTTTCTTTGAGGTAATCCTGCCATTTTTGCCCGCTCACTTTTTCAATTATCAACGCAAGCCCGTTGAAAGCCGGGTTGGAGTAATTGAATCGTTCACCCGGCTCAAACTCCAGGGTATCGGCCGGCTTAATGGCAGCCCAGTTTTCCTCATCTTTTGCTGTAAGGTAAAATACACTGTCTTCCTTCACTCTTCTTATGTCAGGCAATCCTGAAGTATGGGTAAGCAGGTGATAGATTTTTACCTTTTTTGCAATTACCCTGTTTTTAAAGTCGGGAAAATATTTGTCAATATCATCTTGCAGCGAAAGTTTGTTTTCTTTTGCCAGCTGCAAAATGCCGAAGGCAACAAATGTTTTGCTGATGGAGCCTATATTGAAAAGCGTTTTACCCGTGATGGGTTCTTTGGTATTAATATCTGCAACACCGAATCCTTTTTCATAAATAATCTTTCCGTCTTTTGCAATCAGCACAGCGCCACCGGGCTCAGCTGCCCGGAAAGCAGAATCAAAAACGGCATCCAGTTTTTTGGCAACGGGTTCTTTTTCTCCACTGCAGCTGAACAGGATAATTGCTAAAAGAATAATAATACATTTCATACGGCCTGCTTTTTTTGTTTGTTGATGACATCCAGTTCTTTCTGGTTTGCCTTCAGCATTTCTTTCAGGACATTCATGTTTATGTCTGCCAGTTTTTTGAAGTAAAGGCACCCCATACCGGTTTTGTATTTGCCCAGGTCTTGCATCAGCGGTGCAAGATGTCTGAATCCCATACAGAAATAAACGGTCATGTTTTGTTTCCGCGGCGAAAAGCCGGTGATAAACCAATCGCCTTCGCGGCCGCTGGCGCCTTTATAATGAAAGGTTCCGAAACCGACAATGCTGTTGCCCCACATTTTTGGTTCCTGCTTCGTTGTTTTTTTAATCAGTTCCAGCAGGACGAAGCAGTCGTCCCTTTTATCTTTTTCTTTGATGCCGTTCAGAAATTTTTCAACCGGGGCATCGTTGGGTTTGGTTTTCAGTTCCGCCATAAAAAATTTTTTTCTGAAGATACAAAAACCGGGATTGTGAATGGGAAGCAGGGTTTGCCGCAGTTCAGCAGGTATATATTTTGTATTCATCGCAACAAAACAGGAAAATTGCTGCACATCGTCAAGCCGCCAGCGCTGCTTGTCAAACCAGTTTGCTTCCCGCCGGGTTCATCGTTTAATTTACATTGTTCTGAATAATCATTTACTCACTTTAAAAAAGTATAGTATGAAAAAATTGAATCTTCAGCCGTACATCATGCTGGTGCTGATGGCGGCATTGAGTTTGTCACTGTTTTCCTTTACCGCTAAAATTAACCGCACTGTATTTGGCAATGATGCAACTGCCGGCGGCGAGGGGTTTGAAATTTACCTGGACAATAAACTGGTGTTGCAGCAGTTTGGCAAAGAAATGAACACGGTGAAAACAGTTTACCTGGATCAGCGCACAGGTAACGGGGAACTGGCCATCCGTTATTTTCACTGCGGCCGGGCAGGGAAGAACCGGGTAGTGATGATTAAAGATGAGCAGAGGAATGTGTTAAAGGAATGGCGGTTTGACAATGTAAATGATGCCAGCACCAAAATGTGCTGCAATGTGAAAGAAATACTGGCGCTGCCGAAACTGAAGGCAGGTAAAAAGCTGAACCTTTATTATGCATCAACTGAAATTCCTGGAGGAAGACTGCTGGCAATACTTGCCCCGGAAAAAGAAAATAGTGTATTGCCATAAAACATTGTCCTGAAAATTAGCATTTGCAAAAACGGGTCGATCCCGTTTTTTTATTGCCGGGTCCATGTTTTTGTAATCTTCACCGGCTGGCCTGTAGGCAGTGAAAAGTCCTGCGTGGTTTTAAACTGCACCGATGTCATGGAAATAAATTTCTCCGATTCCGGCAACTGGCCTTCGGGCACATATACCAGGTCCTGTGTGTTGACGATGAGCCAGCGGCCGGGTTTGGTGACGGAGCAGTTGAGTTGGAAGGTTCCTCTTTTTTCGGCAGTTATTGAATTGATGGTATCGGCAGTAAAGGTGTAGAGATTATCTTTCTGGCAGGTAGACCATGTGTTGAAAATATCCGTTTCGGCAGCGCCATCGCCATTCCAGTCGTAAGAAACATTGGAGCTGATGGCGGTAATTTTCCATGTGCCCACTACCTGCGAATCGGCATAGCCTTGCGGCAAATTGTTTCGTTCAATTTTCAGGTGGTCCCGGTTGCAGGTGCCGGCGATGTTGAGTGAAATAAGCAGGTATAGGACAAGGCGCTTCATTTTCCCATTTTGGTTTCTGTAATGGAGGGAAACAAATTTAATTAATTGTCTTTCTATAAAAAGCTTTTCTGGCTATTATTTATTCAAACAGCGGGAGCTGGGCCTGGTTCTGTTTCAGCTTTTGCAGGCTTTTTGCGGATTTTCCGTATAAACTTTTCTCCACGTAAAACAATTCCGATTCCCTGTGACGGGAAGCCACCTCTATTTTTACTGCACCGGCATGAGGGGTAAACAATTTCTTTACCACCGAGGGGTGATTATTGTTTTGCGAAAGATGTGAAAGTATGAGCAGTTGCAGCCGCTCCGGCCGGTGATTCAGAAAAAGCTCCAGGGCCTGGTGATTGGACAAATGACCTTTGTTGCCGCTGATTCGTTTTTTCAGATGGGCAGGGTACGTTCCGTTTGCCAGCATGTCTTCACAGTAATTTGTTTCCAGGAAAACAGCATCACAAAGTTTGAAATGCCTGATCACCCGGCGACAGGCATAGCCAATATCGGTTATTATCCCCACGTTTACACCGCCTGCTGAAACCATAAAGCTGTGCGGGTCTTCCGCATCATGACTTTTGCGAAAAGGAGTAACTGATAATTCACCAATGCTGACCGGGGTATTTTGTTTGTACATTTTTACCAGTCCTTCCTCAATTTTCAATGGACAGCTGCGCAGGGTTTTTGGGGTAATGTAAACCGGCAGCCATAATTTTTTTAAAATTACCGGCAGGCCCGAAATATGATCGGTATGTTCATGTGAAATAAAAATCGCTTTAACTATGGATAAATCCAGCCCCAGCCTTTTCATCCGTTTTTCCAGCTCCCGGTAATTGAGCCCTGCATCAATCAGCACAGCTTCTTTTTTATTGCCTAAGTAATAACAGTTGGCATTGCTGCCCGAACTGAGTGAAGCGATATAAAGCGACATGCGGTAAAATTAGGAATTATCGTTCTGTTGATTTCCCCTCCGACATACCGGAATAAATACCAGTAAGCCTTTAAGAACATTTTAATGGCGGCGGCATTAATTATCCTTACTGAAGCAAACAACTGATTTCGGATTTTTACGCAACCCCTCCTGAAAATGCAAATAATAACTTTTGTAATTTCATACGGCAAAGCAGTAATCATGAGCAAAATCGTAAATCTCCTTATTGACATTACGTTTTTTAATTGTGATTTTTACACTCCCTTTCACCTAATCTGAAACCTTATGAGAAAAATTCTTTTTGCGCTGCTGTTGCCGACCGCCATCAACCTTCCTGCACAGGAACTGCTATTCAACAAAACCATCAGTGAAAACCAGGTGCCACAGGCTGCGAGACTTGGCAGCGATCTGAAAAGCCATTACTTCAGCACCCGTTATGTAAGCCAGGCCGATTTCCTGCTGCCGCAGGATTTCTTTATTGCCATCACACCGGAACTTATAGTCAGGAGCCGGTTTATAAAAATTCACCAACATCCCACCGGTTCTTTTTCATATGAAGGAAAACTGGAAGGACCCGTAAGCGGTGAAATCAGTTTTTCAAAATTTAATGACCGCACTGCGGGCATGATTGTACTGGCTGATGGGAAAAAATATATGATTGACCAGACTGCCCCGGGCATTTTTGCTATTTCGCTGTCTGTTGATAATATTTTCATCCAGCGTGATGCATCTGACGACTTTATTGAAGTGGAGGGAGATTCGCAACCCAACCTGGCTGCCACCAGCATTTGTGATATTAACAGCACCTGCCCGTCATCTTCTATCATAGACATCATGGTGGTATATACTGCACAGGCTGCAGCTAACTGGGGCGGCGTCAGCAATACAGTGGCCAATATCACGCAGGCCGTCACCAATATGACTACTTCGATGACCAATTCGGGTATAAACAATGTTACTTTCAGGCTGGTGCATACTGAGCAGGTAAGCTATACCGAGTCGGGCAGTTTTAGCACTGACCTGAGCCGGCTGGCCGGCACTACCGACGGGTACATGGACAATGTGCATGCCCTGCGTGACCAGTATGGAGCCGACCTGGTTTGTCTCATCATCGGATCACCCACCAGCAGCTGTGGTATCGGTTATCTCAATACTTCACCGACTTCATATTCGGCCAGCCTTGGATTTAATGTCTCATTGTACAGTTGTGTGGTTGGCAATTATACCATGGCGCATGAATGTGGTCATACAATGGGCCTGCGGCACGACTGGTACGTAGATGCCAGCACTACGCCTTGTTCGCATCATCATGGTTATGTAAATCAAACAGCCGTCAGCCAGGGCACATCCAGCCCATCATCAGCCCGCTGGAGAACCATCATGGCATACAATAACCAATGCTCCAATGCAGGCATCAACTGCACAAGACTCAACCGCTGGTCAAACCCCCTTCTGACATACAATGGCGACCCTACCGGTATTGCCATTGGGAATACCCAGCCATCGGATGAAGCGTATGCGTTTTACCGCATGGCCTGCCGGGTGGCTGAGTTCAGGCCGGAGGCCACCACTTGCCCGCAGCCAACCGGGCTTACTGCAACAAACATCACCACATCATCTGCTACACTTGGATGGAATGCAGCAAGCGGCGCCACCAGTTACGATGCGGATTATAAACTTTCATCTTCCTCCACATGGATTAATGCTGCTACTACCACCACATCCACTTCGGTAAACATCAGCGGGCTATCAAGCGCCTCGGTTTACGACTGGAGAGTAAAAACCAATTGCAGCGGTGAAAGCAGCAATTATGCAACATCGCAGTTCACCACGCAATCGCCGCCCACCTGTAATTCCCCTGCCGGCTTAACTTCATCCAGCATTACTTCGAGCAGCGCCACAATAAGCTGGAACAGTGTAGGCGGGGCGCTGAATTATGATGTGGATTATAAAGCCGCTTCATCTGCCACCTGGATTAATGCAGCTGCCGGCACTACATCGCTGTCAGTAAACATCAGCGGATTAACTGCTTCCACTTTGTACGACTGGAGAGTAAGGGCCAATTGTTCATCACTCAGTAGCAATTACAGCCAGGCACAGTTTACCACTTCGGCTCCGGCAGCACCTTGCCCCGGTCCGTATGACATAAGTACCAACGACAACATAAGCGGTGCAGCATTGATACCTTTGAATACTGATATCAAAGGAACCATCGCCCCGAGAAATGATAACGATTATTACCGTTTTACAATTACCACCGGCGGCACCATCACCGTTTCTTTAACCACTTTGCCTGCCAATTACCAGCTGGCATTGTTAAATGCAGCGGGAACGCAGATTGGAATTTCGCAAAACAACGGAACAGCCAATGAAACGATTAATGCAACCGTGGCGGCCGGCGATTATTATGCAAGAGTTTTCCCGAAAGGAGGTGCCAGCAATGCCACTGATTGCTATACCCTGATTGTGCAGACCGGCACAGCCAGCGATGCTATAACCGGTAAAAACATGATGGTAAAGCTTTATCCAAACCCGGCAGCCAGCCAGGTGTATGTGTGGATAGAAGGGATAAAAGAAAAGGCAGAAATAAGGATTTATAACATGCTTGGAAAACTGCTGGTGCAGCAAAGAGCTGCTAACAATATGCAGGTAATGGATATTTCAAAACTGCCCGCCGGACTATACCTGCTCCGGGTGAATGAAGGAACAGAAATGAAAACGGTAAAGTTTGTGAAAGAATAAAGCCAGGATTAATATTAAAAAAGGCTGCTTTCGTGGGCAGCCTTTTTTAGTTTGATAAACACAACATGATTATTTTGGCGGTTGAATAGCCTGGCTGTATTGATAAAGCACATCCACCTTCCCGTTTTTATTAAACCGCCAGGTTTCCTGCAGTTCTGTGGAATCGGTTTTGCCGCTTTTATCAGTGTGTACTTCTCTTGCCCAAATCATTACCCAATCTTCTCCTTTATCAGTGGCCTTTGCTCCCAATATTGCATGTACTGAACTTTTTACAGTGGTGTACATATTCCTGAAATTTGCCATTGCCGAAAACACAGAATCCCTGGCGCCGTTAATTATTGTACCGTCGCTGAGTACAAGCATTACTGAGTCCGCCAAAGAAGCTTTGGAATTGTCAAGGGTGTTATTGTCCCAATCCCTGTACATGGAAAGCACAGTTTCTGAATTGGTATTGTTGTCAATGGTATAATTGGTTTCATAGGCGAGGGTATAGCCATGTGTGTTCAGGGCAGCGGCCTTGGTTTTACTTCCTTCAGCTTCGGATGATTTTTTTTCATTATTGCATCCGAAAAGAAGTGCCGCAATAAGCAGGCAGAAAACGGTTCGCATAAAAAATTTTTTAGGTGAATAAAAAGGTTTACAGCAAAAAGTTTCCACGCAGCCGGAGAATAAAATAGGAAAGGAGCGGGGAAGGTAAATACTTTCACGGTAATTGAACTGATATATTTCTGGATACCGGGGCAGGCAACTCTATCATCCTGCGCATTCATGCTCCCGGGTGGTGAAGGATATCTGCCCTCAATACTCCTGAAGATGAAATATCCACTGCCGGCAGCAACTAATGGGCACAGGACAGAAACCTGTATCATTCAACTTGCAGGAGGGCATAAAATACCTGTAGCGCAGATTATCCCGGGGGGGTATATATTAAAAAGAACTAAAACAGGCAGGTATCAAATGGTATTGCAGGATTTCCATAAAATTCAGTCCGGGTAAGGGTTTAACGAATAATCACTTCTATAAGCTGACCCTGATAACGGGTACCTGCAAACCCGGAGCAGAGCAATTCTATTTGGAAAAACAAGGGGTGATAAATCGTGTAATCACTATGCTCCACATTGAGGTCAGTCTATGCATTACCCATTTTTCAGAAGGGAATGGCCCTGTTTTCAGAGGGAAAATGTGAATAGAAAAAAGATAGAATCAATTTGGTGGAATGATAAATACTCTATATTTGATATAAGTAATAACACAACCCATTAAAAATTTTAAACCCAAACAACATGGCTACAAAGAAAAAAGCAAAAAAAGCTGCCAAGAAGCCGGCTAAAAAAGCTGCAAAGAAAGCTGTAAAAAAAGCTCCGAAGAAAGCTGCTAAAAAAGCTCCGAAGAAAGCAGCCAAAAAACCAGCTCCCAAGAAAGCTGCTCCAAAGAAGAAAACACCACGCAAACCCAACCCGGCATTCATGAAAGCCCTTACACCCAGCGCTGCATTAGCTGCAGTGGTTGGAAGCAATCCATTGCCACGCACCGAAGTGGTGAAAAAAATGTGGGCCTACATCAGGGCTAACGGTTTACAGGACAAAGTAAACAAACGCATGATCAATGCTGACGACAAACTGAAAGCAGTTTTTGCAGGCAACTCACAGGTGTCCATGTTCGATATGGCAAAACACCTGGCCAAGCACCTGAGCTGATTAAATTATTAATCGGGCAAACGGGCTTCACCAGTGAAGCCCGTTTTTATTTGCTGCATGCCGGGTATTTATTTTTACAAGAAATTTTCCGGTTTGTCATTACAGAAAATTTTTGATGATTGCGGGTTTGCAGTCAGCAGTTATGAAGCAGTTCATGGCGGCGACATCAATGATGCTTATTGCCTGCATGCTTCCGGTAAAAGATATTTTTTGAAAGTAAATGATGCCGCCTGCTATCCTATGATGTTTGCAAAAGAAGCCGGGGGTTTAAAGATTTTACATCAGAATTTTTCACTCACAGTTCCCCAGGTAATCCATTTTGGTCAAACGGATGGTAAGCAATATTTGCTGCTGGAATGGATTGACCGAGGTATACCGAAGAAGGATTTCTGGGAAAAATTTGGTGAAGTTCTTGCCATGATGCACAAGCATCCCCAGCCATACTTCGGATTCAGCGAAGATAATTATATCGGCAGCCTGCCGCAGCAAAACACGGCGCATGACTCCTGGCACAGCTTCTTTTCCGTATGCAGGGTGATGCCGCTTGCGAAGAAATTATTTGACTACGGCGCATTTTCAAAAGCTGATATTGCCGCAGCAGAAAGATTTTGCATAAAAACTGAACAGCTTTTCCCGGCTGAAACCCCGGCATTGCTGCATGGCGATTTGTGGGCAGGCAATTACATGGTGGCAGCGGATGGTTATGCCGCCATTTACGATCCGGCTGTCTATTTCGGCCACAGGGAAATGGATATTGGCATGACTAAACTCTTTGGAGGATTTGACCAGCAATTTTATTATTCTTATAATGAACACTACCCGCTGCAGCCGCACTGGCAGCAGCGTTTGCCATTAACCCAGCTTTATCCATTGTTGGTGCATGCCTGCTTATTTGGCGGTCATTATATCAGCAGCGCAAGGGAAATAATCAGGCAATACAGCTGAAAGGGGTGATCAATATCATTTACCGGATTATCCCATATCATAAAACGGCTGACGGCAATTTGACTTATTTTATAAACCATCAGTGTTCAAAAAAAATAAACTGATCGATAAATAAAAATGCCGGCTTTTAATTCCCAGGTAAAACAAATACTAATCTTATCGCTGCTCCTGGCATTGATTATTCTTGTTATCCGGGAGATTTATATTTTTTTACCGGGTTTGCTTGGCGCACTTACCCTGTACATTCTCAGCCGCGGAAGTTATTTCCAGCTAATCTATCACCGTAAATGGCGACGGGGATGGGCTGCCGGTTTTATGCTTTTGTTTTATTCCGTCATCATTGGATTACTTATTTATCTTGCCATCACCCTGCTGGCGCCGAAAGTACAGTTGTTTTTACAGGATCCCCAGGCCATGATTAATACGGCCAATGAGGCCCTTGCCGAAGTGCAGAAGAAATCAGGTATTGTACTTATTTCCCGGCAGTCTATTGCCGATTTTCTGAATAACCTTTCTGTTTGGCTGCCCCGGCTGATAAACAGTACGGCCAATCTTATTACGAACATAGCTGTGATGCTGTTTATCCTTTACTATATGCTTGTGCATGGCAAAGAAATGGAGAAGTACCTCGATCACATCATTCCGCTCAAACACAGCAATGTCATTACACTGGCAACAGAAACCAAAAAACTGGTGCGGGCCAGTGCACTGGGTATTCCGTTTATATCGCTTATCCAGGGGCTCACTGCCACACTCGGTTATTACATATTCGATGTCGGCGATTATGTATTATGGGGATTCCTCACCGGGTTATTTGCTTTTTTCCCCGTGATAGGAACCATGATTATCTGGGTGCCGCTGGTAGTATATATGTATGCCGATCACCAGGCTGCTCATGCCACCGGGCTTTTATTTTACAGCCTGATAGTAACAGGCAATGTGGATTACCTGGCCCGCATCACTATATTGAAAAAATGGGGTAATGTGCACCCGGTGGTAACCGTAATTGGTGTGATTGCCGGTTTAAGTCTTTTTGGATTTATCGGGTTCATCTTCGGACCGCTGCTGGTAAATTATATCATCCTGCTTTTTAAAATTTACCAGAACGAGTTTATACATAATCATAACAGCAAAGCAGGACCTGGTTAAAACCGGGAGTATGACGGAAATCATTCAGCCGTTTCAGAATATTCCTAACTTTGAAATAAGCTCTTTTATTTCTTAACCCCAAAACTTTGCTATATGAACTACCTTCATCGTCTCGAACAATGGGGGGACACTCATCATCCCCGGTGGATGGATATCATACGTATAGTGCTGGGTGTGTTTCTTTGCTACAAAGGGATAGAATTTCTAAGGGATACGAGTGCCATACTCAACCTGATGGATGAGACTTTTTCTTTTGGCTCATTTACGCTGGTTCTCATCGGCCACTTCATCGTCTTTGCCCATATTTTCGGCGGGTTTTTGATTACCATTGGCATCATTACCCGCATTGCCTGCCTGGTGCAAATTCCCATTTTGTTGGGCGCCATTCTTTTCATCAATGCCCCGGAAGGGTTGTGGCAGCCTTTTTCTGAAATGTGGCTTGCTATTATCACCCTGCTGCTGCTTGTGTATTTCCTGGTTGCCGGCGATGGACCCTGGTCATTCAAATTGTTTGTTGACCGGGAGAGTAAAAAATAATTTGTGCAGATAGCCGGTTTGATTATAGTTTAATTGCTGGCTGAAATGGCAGGTTGAAGAAAAGTGCGGGTTTATAAAAATCCGGCCGTTTGCATTTGCACAGTTCTATACTTTCACTGTGCTGGTTATTTCATCGGGTGGTTCCTTCTGCCTGATGAGAAATTCATCCACTTTCAGCGATAGCTCTTTCAACACTTCCCGGGCAGCCTGCAGGTAATTTTCCGCACAGCGGTGTACCATCAGCAGTTCGCCGTAAATGGCCAGGGTGATTTCACAAACATAATTGTCTGTTGCCGGCACATCCTGTTTTCGCAATACTACTTCGGCACCTGTAATTTCATTATCACGGTGGTAAAATTCCATCAGGTTATCTTTCACATATTCTATGATGTGTTCCGGCACTTCGTCGTGCGGGGTATAAATTTCGATAGTCATACTGCCTTTTTTTTGAACCGGGTAATTTTTGCAGCAGCAAATTATTGGCAGTAATCCGAACGCATGATGAGGGACGTCAAAGCACCTGCTGATTCATATCAGCAGCCACAAAGTGATGTGTAGTATTTTATTAGCCGGTCAATTGTGTAACCGTGAAATTATTCCGGTGTGCCGGGTGGAGGTGTCGTTTTGTGGCTTTCTTCGCCTGACAGTTTACCCACCACTTTAGTCCACAAATCTTTTGCTTCTTCTTTCAGCGTATCGAATTTTTCCCTGGCTTTGCCAGCCAGTTCGCCGCTCCTTGCTTTTTCAAATAAATCTTTTGCCTCGCCTTTCAGGGTTTCAAATTTCTCTTTTGCCACGTCGGCCATTTCGCCGCTTTTGGCTTTTTCAAATAAAATTTTAGCTTCTGCTTTCAGCTCTTCAAATCTTTTTTTGGCCTTATCGGTCAGTTCGCTGTCTTTGGCTTTCTTCCATACTTCTTCTGCTTCCTGCTCCAGTTTATCCCAAACCTCTTCAGCTTTTATGCTGAGCTTATCCACAGCTACTTCAGCTTTATCGAGCAGGCTTTCCTTTTTCGGCTGCTGTTGTTGTGTGTTGGTATTTTCTTCCATGATAATTTTTTTTAAAAAGTAATACTTGAAAGGTAGTGAATAAACGGATTAGCTTTTTAAAAAATATTTTGCGGTCAGTAATAATAAATCTCTTCAGCCAGGCAGAATTTTTTATTGACAAGGTCAGGAAACCCTGTTCAGACTTTCTTCCCCGCAGGTCGCATTACACTTTGGCAAATTGAGACCTTATAACGTTTAATGCACCACCAGCCTTAAACCATTCTATCTGCTGTTCGTTGTAGGAATGATTTACCTGTATTTCATCGCTGCTTCCGTCTTTATGATTCAGCACTACGGTTAAAGGCCTGCCGGGTGTAAAACTTGTGAGGCCAAGAATATCTATGCTGTCATCTTCCTGCACTTTGTTATAATCTTCTTTTTGGGCAAAAGTGAGGGCCAGCATGCCCTGCTTCTTCAGGTTAGTTTCGTGTATCCGTGCAAAGCTTCTTACCAGGATGGCCCGCACACCCAGGTGCCGCGGTTCCATAGCTGCATGCTCTCTCGATGAACCCTCCCCATAGTTTTCATCGCCAACCACTACGCTGCCAATGCCCGCAGCCTTATAGGCTCTTTGTGTGGCGGGCACAGGACCATATTCACCGGTCAACTGGTTTTTTACACTGTCGGTTTTATCGTTAAAGAAATTAATGGCGCCGATAAGCATGTTGTTGCTGATGTTATCGAGGTGTCCGCGGAATTTCAGCCAGGGACCCGCCATCGAAATATGATCAGTGGTGCATTTTCCTTTTGCTTTTATTAAAAGTTTAAGCCCGGTTAAATCTGTTCCTTCCCATGCAGAAAAGGGTTCAAGCAACTGCAGGCGTTTTGATTCCGGTGCCACTTTTACCTGCACACTGCTGCCGTCCTTCGCTGCTGCCTGGTAGCCCGCATCTTCCACGGCAAAGCCTTTTGGCGGCAGTTCATAGCCGGTTGGTTCTTTCAGCATCACGTCTTCGCCTTTTTCATTTTTCAGCGCATCCTTAAGCGGATTAAAGGCGATCGTTCCGGCCATGGCAAGCGCAGTTACAATTTCAGGACTGGCAACAAATGCATGAGTGGAAGCCAGTCCATCGTTTCGCTTGGCAAAATTCCTGTTGAAGGAAGTAATAATAGTGTTTTTGCGGTTGGGATCATCTATGTGCCTTGCCCATTGACCTATGCAGGGGCCACAGGCATTGGCCAGTACCACACCGCCTGCATCTTCAAACTGCTTGATGAATCCATCCCGTTCTATTGTATATCTTACCTGCTCACTGCCGGGCGTGATGGTGAATTCGGATTTTGTTTTTAATCCTTTGCTGATGGCATCTTTTACAATAGAAGCGCTGCGGCTGATGTCTTCGTAAGAAGAATTGGTGCAACTGCCTATCAGTGCCACCTCTAATTTCGCAGGCCAGCCATTTTTCTCCACTGCTTCTTTCATCTTCGAAATTGGCGTGGCCAGGTCAGGGGTAAAAGGACCGTTTACGTAAGGCTCCAGTTCAGTAAGGTCAAGTTCCAGCAGCTGATCGTAATATTTTTCCGGGTTATCGTACACATCGGCATCGGGACGCAGGTGTTCACGGATTTTATCGGCCATGGCTGCCACTTCTTCACGTCCGGTTGCTTTCAGATAGTCGCTCATTTTTTCATCATAAGCAAAAAGCGAACAGGTAGCGCCTATTTCGGCGCCCATATTGCAAATAGTGCCTTTCCCGGTTGCACTAAGGCTGTCGGCACCGGGCCCGAAATATTCAACAATGGCGCCGGTGCCACCTTTTACGGTCAACTGTCCGGCCACCCAAAGAATCACATCTTTCGCCGATGTCCATCCGCTCATTTTGCCGGTCAGCTTCACACCAATCAGCTTCGGCATTTTCAGTTCCCACGGAAGCCCTGCCATCACATCCACGGCATCGGCGCCGCCTACACCAATGGCAATCATTCCCAATCCGCCGGCATTGGGTGTGTGGCTGTCGGTACCAATCATCATGCCGCCGGGGAAAGCATAGTTTTCAAGCACCACCTGGTGAATGATGCCGGCGCCGGGTTTCCAGAAACCGATGCCATATTTATTAGAAATAGAGGATAGAAAGTCATACACTTCACGGTTGGTTTCAATGGCAAGCTGCAGGTCTTGTTTGGCGCCCACCTTTGCCTGGATCAGGTGATCGCAATGCACGGTAGAAGGCACCGCCACTTGATCACGACCGCAGGTCATAAACTGCAGCAGGGCCATCTGCGCTGTGGCATCCTGCATAGCCACCCGGTCGGGAGCAAAATCCACGTAATCTTTGCCGCGGTTATATGGCTTTGAAGGAAGCGAACCTGACAAGTGGGAGTATAAAATTTTTTCTGCCAGGGTGAGCGGACGGCCAACCAGTTTCCTGGCGGCTTCCACTTTGGCAGGCAGTTCGCTGTAAACTATTTTAATGAGCTCAAGATCGAAAACCATGTTGAAGAATTTTTGATTTATGATTTTAGATTGCGGATTAAGGGCAAGCGTGGTAAATCCGTAATCTGCAATAGTAATGGGTTGCGAATTTACGGAAAAGCACCATGTTGAAAACAGGTTCTTGGCCGGTTTTGCTATAAAATTTAACTTAGCACCGCCATGAACCGCCTTAAAAATTTCATCGAGTGGAATGCCTTCGGCGTTTGCACGGCTATTGGCGAACGCTTCGGAATTGCAACCAGCAAAATCCGGCAGTACTTCATCTACGCCTCCATCCTTACCATGGGTTCACCTATTATCATTTATATGGTACTGGCTTTCTGGAGAAATGTGCGCAAATATATGTGGGCGGCCAAGAGAAATCCGTGGTATTATCTGTAAATAACACTCTATACCCCTAAGGGTTTTTAACATCATTAATTCTATTCAACTGCAGAATTTTTTTAGGTTCATAACTTTATCAAAAGCTGAAGTGCTGAATTGCTGTTGAAAGATATTCCTGGTATAAAAGTCCCCTTCAGGGGGTTTGGGGGTGTTGGGTTTGCG
>Ga0114944_1000073_pt1 | contig 24301 bp, 23 predicted proteins | sample OV2TP2_FD_89582 | JGI IMG/M metagenome (GOLD analysis project Ga0114944, IMG submission 89582) | Hot spring microbial communities from Beatty, Nevada to study Microbial Dark Matter (Phase II) - OV2 TP2 | ecosystem: Environmental > Aquatic > Thermal springs > Hot (42-90C) | place: USA: Beatty... | reverse complement strand
TATATAAACGGAGCGTAGTTGCAAAAAGATAATTTAAAATGCAAAAATCAAAATGAAAAATGACAATTCAAAATTTAAAATTCAGCATTTGTTATTTTTACATTGTAATTTTGATTTTTGATATTTACATTTTGCATTTTCATGATAATCGGCCACAAAAGACAAATTCAGCTTCTGGACTTGCATATCCGTACCGGTACGGTGTCCCATGCCTACCTTTTTACGGGCCCGCGGCATGTGGGAAAGATGACGGTTGCGCGCCGCGCGGCGTGCTTTCTTTTATGCAAGCGGCGCGCGCGCGAGGCGCTGCAGCCGTGCGGCGCATGCGAACCGTGCCGGTTACTTGAGACTCGCTCGCATCAGGATGTTATGGTGGAAGATATACATGCAAACGCCCAAGAGCGGGATAAGATCCGCGTTGAAGATATACGCCGCATGCGTGATCGCGCGTCGCGGTCGGGCTACGGCGGAAGAAGCGTCTTCATTGTGCGCGATGCCGGCTTGATGACACGGGAGGCGGCAAACGCGTTTTTGAAAATATTGGAAGAGCCGCGCGGAGAGACGACATTTTTTCTTATCGCCGAGACAGCGGATGATGTGCTGGCAACCGTGCGCTCGCGCGCCTGGCATGTCCGATTCTGGCCTGTTTTAGAAAAAAGTCCCATCTTTTCCGCCGCACAGCGCGCCGCTGCCCATTCTTTGCGAAAGGACATTGCCGCAGATCGGCTTGCCTACGCGAATACGGTGCGGGAACACCCTGATCGCATGCAGGAGTGGTATCGTCATAGTATCGCCGCGCTTTCTCTGGAACTTCATGATATGATGGTGACATCTTCAGGCAACGCGCGGCTGCTTGTGGCAGCCGCGGGGGTAAAACGGCTGATCCAAGGCGAGGAACGGTTTCAAAAGTCCTACGCTACAAAACGATTACAATTTGAGAATGATATACTTAGCTTGTAGGTAATTTATTCCAGCGGTACAAGCTACCCGCCCGCATCGCCTAAGCGAAGCTTTGGCGGGCGAGGCAAGCTAACTCCTATATCCTAATAATGACTCGCCAGCAGTATAAGACAATCGCACTCGTTATTCTTGGCATCATTACGGTAGTGATGCTGTTTCTTGCCGCATTTCAGTATTTCAAGCCGGATCGCGCCGGGACGCCCGAGCCGGCGCAAGAAGTTAAAGTAGTTGAAGATCCGCTTTCCACGCTGTATGTTTCCCATAACGGCGGAGAGACGTGGAGCGGCATTGCCGGGGCGCGATTCGATCCCTTCCATCTTTTATTTGATACGCAGCAGGGGTTGCTCCTCATAGGTACCCAGAGCAACGGGCTGTGGCAATCCGCGACTGATTCGCTTTCGCGCACGTCTCCTTTCTTGGACATTGAAGGTATCATTCCGGAAAACGCCACTATTTTTGACTTAGCGTTTTCTCCTCGAGACCCACGGACGCTCTATGCGGCAGCTCGCTATAGCGACGAGACAGGCGATGCTCCGCGTGAAGGGTTTATTTCAGGCTTCACGGGCGCCCAAGCCAACGGGCGCGGATACTTGGTATCGCTTACGGGCGCGAAAGCTGAAGAACTATTTTTCGCGCCCCTTAGTGATTCGCCGGTGCGTGCGGCAGCGGCTGATCCCTTTGACGCAACACGGATTTTTATAGGAGCCGGTACCGGCTTGTATGAGAGCAGTGACAAGGGAGCTACGTGGCGGTCCCTGCACCGGTTCCGCCGTACTATTGCGCATATTGTGCCGCATCCGCACGCGCCGGGACGAATGTTTGTATCTACCATGCGCGGAGAGGTATTCCGCACATCGGACTATGGGGAAACGTGGCAGGAGCTTACACGCGGATTTTCGGGACAAAAAGGCGCGCGCGACAACCAGCGATTGCACATTGACGCTGTCACTAGTATTATATACCTTACATCGGACCACGGACTTTTAGCTTCCTGGGATGACGGCGTTACATGGTTTGATATGCCGCTCATCGTGCCGCCGGATTCTCTGCCTGCCGTCGGATTTGCGGCGCATCCGCGCGAACCCGCGATGTTGTTCGTGTCGGCGTCCAACCAGCTTTATAAAAGTACGAATGCCGGCGATACGTGGAAAGGAATGCGCTTTCCGGGCAAGAGTACCATCACGGCGATCGCCATCAATCCGGCAGATCCGGATACAATTGTGATAGGGTTTGCGGAGTAAAATTAAATGTATGCAGAAAATTCTCACAAAACTGGAAAAAGAGCACTCTGAAGCGGTTGCATGGTTTCGCCATGAAATCGCGTCGCTGCGCACGGGGCGTGCTTCACCTGCGCTCGTAGAGAGTATTATTGTTGATTATTACGGCATGAAAACGCCTTTACAGCACATCGCATCGGTATCCATACCGGATGCGCGCACGCTCGTTATCCAGCCGTGGGATAAAGGAGCGTTGGAAGCGATTGGCAAGGCAATAGAAAATTCTTCGCTCTCATTGGCGCCCATCGCCGACGGCGACCGTATCCGCTTGACGCTTCCCCCCATGACTGAAGAGCGGCGACAGGATTTATTGAAGATTCTTGGCGCCAAGGCGGAAGAGACGCGGGTACGGTCCCGGTTGCATCGGGATGAGGCATGGAAGGAAATTCTCTCACTGGAGAAAGATAAAAAGGTCTCGGAAGACGAAAAATACCGTGCGAAAGATCAACTGCAGAAGCGGATGGATGCGTTTAATAAAGAGCTAGATGAAGTGAAGGAGAAGAAGGAGAAGGAGATCATAGAAATTTAATATGTTCACCCTCTTCATATTTTTAATTGTAATTGCCATCTTGGTCTTAAGCCATGAATTCGGCCATTTTATCGTTGCCAAGTGGAAAGGAATGCGGGTGGATGAGTTCGGCTTTGGATTCCCGCCGCGCATATATGGCAGGCAGATCGGCGAGACTTTCTATTCCATAAACGCGCTTCCTTTCGGCGGATTTGTGCGCGTATGGGGAGAAGATGATGGCGCGGGTGTTACGGATACGCGCAACTTTGCGGCGCGCAGCGCCAAGGACAGGTTTTTGGTGCTTGTTGCCGGGGTTGGCATGAATTTTATTCTTGCGTATCTCATTTTTACCGTTTTGCTTGGCATTGGATTGCCATTGCCGGGTGAAATAACGGCCGCATTATTTCCAGACGCAAAGAGAACTGTCCATGTTGGCGGCGTGGTACCTGATTCTCCGGCTGCGCATGCGGGTATTGTTGCCGGCGATGCGATTGAAAATATTACTGTGCAAGGAGGCGGTACGGTAGCCGTATCTTCTATAAGAGAAATTCAGGATATTATCGCTATTCGGGGAGGAGAAGAAGTGCGTTTGCATGTTGCGCGCGCGGGCGCGTTATTGGAAATATCGGTTGTTCCCGAGGATGAAATTGTTGCTGATGGTAAAGCAGCGATAGGAGTAAGTCTTGTGGAGGAAAGTTTTATAGACGTGCCGTTTTGGCGAGCGCCTTGGGAAGGAGCGCGTATGACATTTATGATGGCATCAGAAACCGTGCGGGGGCTTGCCATTGTATTTGGTAATCTCTTTACCGGCAACATAGAACTTGCCCGTGACAGTGTGGCGGGACCGGTCGGCATTGCCGTAATAGCAGGCGAGACTGCCCGAGCCGGTTTTGTGCAAACCATACTCCTTGTTGCATTTCTTTCTCTTGCATTAGGGGTATTAAACTTACTGCCCATTCCGGCATTGGACGGCGGGCGCATCTTCTTTCTGCTTATAGAGAAAATCCGCGGCGCGCCGGTGCCTCTGCATATAAGCCAATATGCGCATATGATCGGGTTTATTACGCTCATTGTATTGATGCTATTGGTTACCTATATTGATATTTCCCGAATTTTTTAAAATAATGGAAATCAAATTTTTATTCATAGAGTAAGAGCTCACAAAATATGGAACCTATACGCACGCGCATGGCGCCAAGCCCTACGGGATGGCTTCATGTGGGCACAGCGCGCACGGCGTTGTTTAACTATCTTTTTGCCCGCAAGAATAGCGGCGCGTTTGTGTTGCGCATTGAAGATACGGATCGGGAGCGCTCACGGCAAGAGTTTGAAAGCGATATTATGACACATCTTCAATGGCTTGGGCTTTCTTGGGATGAATTTTATCGGCAGTCGGAACGGTCAGAGATTTATAAAAAATATGTAGAGAAACTTTTACAAGACGGCAGAGCATTTTATTGCGCGCATACAAAAGAAGAATTGGAGGAGGAGCGCACCATGCAGGTTGCCGCAAAAGAGCCGCCGCGACATATTTGCAGCCAGCGCGACCAGGGGAGGGGAGAGGGTATTGTGCGGTTGAAAAATACTGCTCAAGGCGCAGTATTGTTTTCTGATATCATACGGGGCGCTATTTCCTTTGAAGCGCAGCTTTTGGGGGATATATCTTTAGCGCGGAATATTGCGGCTCCGCTGTATAACTTTACTGCTGTTGTAGATGATTTTGAAATGCGCATATCGCACGTTATCCGCGGGGAGGACCATATTCCTAATACGCCAAAGCAATTACTCATTCAGCGGGCACTCGGATTCCCGGCGCCGCAATACGCGCATCTGCCGCTGCTCTTGGGAACCGACCGATCCAAACTCTCCAAGCGGCATGGCGCTGTGTCCGTTCGCGAATATCGGGATGGCGGCTATGTGCCGGAAGCGCTGGTAAACTTTCTTGCTTTGTTGGGTTGGAATCCGGGAGATGAACGGGAACTATTCACGCTTTCCGATCTGGAGACGGAATTTTCGCTTGAGAAAGTGCAGAAAGCCGGAGCCGTCTTCAATGAAGAGAAGCTCAAGTGGATGAACCGCGCGCACATCAAGCGTTTAGCGCCGGAAGCGCTTGCTGATAGAATAGCCCCCTTTATAGAACATGCCGGTTTCAAGCTTACGGCGGATACACTACAACGTATCGCGCGCGTTGAACAGGAACGACTGGAGGTACTCGATGATAGTGCCGTCAACGCGCCTCTCTACCAGGACGATCCCGCATATGATGCGGAGTTGCTTCGCTGGAAGGGCACGCAGGAATATAATGAAATAGCGCGGCATCTTACAGAAGTAAGAAGAATATTGTGCGACACACCCGATGACACCTATAACGAGATACATGCTATCATGGATCTTATAATGCCTTATGCCGATCAGCAGGGAAGAGGAAGCGTATTATGGCCGCTTCGGGTTGCCTTGAGCGGGAGAAAAAATTCGCCGGGTCCGTTTGAGATTATATACGTTGTTGGAAAAGAGGCAGCGTTACGAAGGATTGATAAGGCGTTGCAACTTCTCGAACAGTAGTATTTTTTATGTATCGATACATATTTTTGAATTATGAATCAAGAATTATGAATTATGGGGATTATAAACAAAAGTCCTTAATTCATAATTCATGCTTCATGATTCATGTCGGAATCGTGCTAGCTGTTTTTTTTGCGGTTGTCCCGTTTCTGTATGCGGCAACGGAAGAAGAATTGCGTAGTCGCATGGATGAGCGCACAAAAGAAATTGAACGGCTGGAGGCGGAAATTGCCGCTTACCGCCAAACGCTTGCCGCCGCTTCTAACCAGTCAAAAACACTTCAAGGTGAAGTATCCCGCATTGAGACACAGATAAAAAAGCTCTCGGCGGATATCCGGCTTACGGAAAACCGCATTGGCGCCGCCGAGCTTCATATTGAAGAATTAGACAAAGAAATTGCCGCAAGCGAGCGGAAGATATCTTCCCAGCGCGCAGCGCTAGCCCAGGCGCTGCAGACGCTCTACCAAGATGACGGTTCTGCCATGATTGAGATATTGCTGCAAAACGGCCGCATTTCGGACTTTTTCGGGCATCTGGACGGTATAGAGAGCCTCGAGAAATCTATTCATGATGACTTGGGCAGCCTGCGGGATTTAAAAACCGCCCTGGTAGATGAGCGCGCATCGCGCGAGACGCATAAGGATGAGCTCGCGCGCCTGCAGCGGGAACTTGCTGATCGTCGCGGCATAGAAGAGAGCGCCAAGGGCGAGAAAAGCGCCTTGCTTGCGGCGACAAAAAATGAAGAGGCGCGCTATAAAGAATTGTTGGCGGAACGGGCGGCAAAACGCGAAGAGATGCTCTATGAAATACAGCAGATTGAAGATGATCTGCGCGCGCTTATAAATCCCTCCGATCTGCCGTCCGCGCGGACAGGCGTGCTTGCATGGCCCTTGAAAGGGAACGTGATGCTGACGCAAAGTTTCGGCACCACGCCAGATTCCAAAATTCTCTATAACGGAAAGCCGCATAATGGCATTGATCTCCGCGCAGATATAGGAACGCCGCTCTATGCAGCCGAAAATGGCGTTATAAAAGAAATCGGCGACACCGACGCGTTTCCCGGCTGCCTATCTTATGGCAAATGGATTCTTATAGAGCATGCTAATAATTTAGCAACGCTGTCCGCACATCTTTCGCGCAGTACAGTCGTAAAAGGGCAAGCGGTAACGCGCGGCGATCTCATCGGCTATACGGGAGCTACCGGCTATGCCACAGGTCCGCATCTTCATTTTACGGTGTATGACGCTTCTACGGTACAGTTTAGAAAATCAAAAATACCAGGCAGCAATTGCCAATTTTTGCCGTATGGCGGATACTTGAATCCGTTAGCATATCTATAAAATAATGAACAAAGGCATAATCCAACTTATAATCATTATCGTACTGTCTGTTGTCATTCTTAGTCTCTTAGGAGTGAGCTTACGGGCGTTGCTTACGGATCAGACGCTATTGGAGAATTTTATATTCTTGTGGGAATTTTTAAAGCACGTATGGGGGACATATGTGTGGCCATATGCGCAGTCATTATGGACACGGATTCGTTAGGTGTTATTCATAAGATTCATAAGAGAGGTACTATTGCGCGACGTGACTTGTCATGTTGCGCAATAGTACCATCTTTTACGACATTGCATAAAGAAATGTCGTAAAAGATATATTGTGCGACTTATAATAAATAACAAAAAACGGCAGGAACACTGCTCACCTGCCGTTATGGAGCAAAATCATAGAACAGTCACTATTGGCTCAAGCGGCGGCGTGTTACATATTTTATATGCCGCTCTTTTTTGCTCCCAGTCAATCATTGTCGGACCCGATTGCAGCTCGTCGGGGAAAAAATCAACCGCTTCAAATGAGTCATCTCCTGTGGTTTCAACCGTTTTAAGATCCATGGCAATGCGCTCCTTTCCTTACTGTTTTTCTATTGATATAATATCACAACGTGATGCGTACCTCCTATTCGGCGCTGGAAACGTTTCACCAGTGCCCCCAAAAATATAAATTTCAGGAAATAGACAAAATCAAAACGCCGAAATCAAAAGAGGCGGTATTTGGCACGCTTATTCATGCCTCCCTTAAGTACATGTTCTCGCCGAACCCGCTCTTCCCTTCTCTTGATGAAATAATTGCGCACTTTCGTCAAGGTTGGAATGCAGCAGAGGTAGCTGAACTTTCCACTGAAGAGCGCTCCATGTATCTCTCGCAGGGCGAGGCAATTATGAGAAAATTATATGCAAAAAACCCACCGTGGAACTACAGCGTGGTGGATTTAGAATCACGGTTTGAGATTATCGTGGAAGATCCGAAGACCGGCGAGGCGCATGTGCTTGCCGGCATTATGGATCGCATAGACAAGCCCCGCGACGACGCCTATGAAATTATAGACTACAAAACAAGCCGCAAGATGAAATCGCAGGAAGCGGTTGACCAGGATCTCCAGCTCTCCGTTTATCATTTGGGCCTCACGCGCCGGTGGCCGCACATAGACCCCGCCCGTATCTCTTTGTCGCTCTATTATGTAAAGCATAATGAAAAGCTTTCTACGGCGCGCACGTCAGAGCAGACGGAAGCTACAAGAGAGCGTATTCTTGCCGCTATTCGCGAGATTGGGCAGCGTAGCGCGACAAATGACTTCCCTCCCCAGCCGTCGGCTTTGTGCGACTGGTGCGGGTATAAATCAATATGCCCGGCGTGGAAATTCTTGTATCAGAATCAGGAATCAGAAATTAAGAATCAAGAAGAAATACAAAAAGACATAGAAGAGCTATGTACGTTGAAGCGGCAGGGCACTGATGCTGCAAAACGTATTTTAGAACTTCAAAAAAATATTAAAGAGTATATGAACGCGGAGAATCTTACGCGGGTGTTTGGCGACGGCGGCATGATTTCAAAAACCGCGCAGGAACGGTATCAGTACGATTTTGAGAAAATAAAACAAGCATTGGTAGCCCAAAACCGAATGGATGTTTGGGAAGCGCTCTTGGCGCCCGACGAGAAAAAACTAAAAAAAATGATTACCGCACTTCCCTCCCCTTTACAAGAAATTGTTGAAGAAGCGCGCATACAGACAAGGAAATTTGAAGTGTTGACGGTAAGTTTAAAGAAGCAAAAAGTTGCCATAGATGAATTGGAGGCGGTGGAGGAAACATAAATAAGTTATCGTATATTATAGTAATACTTTTATACTCGCCTCAGTAAATTTGTCAAGAGGCCGCGGGTCACCTCTGGATTGGCGCTTCCTTTGGTTTCTTTCATCATTTTTCCCACCAGCACTTGCAGCGCGACCTCCTTCCCTGCCCTATAATCCCCTACGGGCTTGGGATTTTCTTCCAATATCCGTTTTGCAATGTCTTGAAGCGCTATGGTATCGCTCACCTGCGCGAGTCCTTCTTCTTGGACCACATGCGAAGGATCAGAGCCGTCGGCGAACATGCGTCGCAGCACGTCCTTTGCCGCGCGCGATGATACCTCGTTTTTATAAATCATCTTTATGAGTTCCGCCATATTTTCCGGCGTGATGAGTATATCGCGGATAGTCGCTTCTTTTTCGATCATAAGCGACTGCAGGTCAGATGAAAGATAGTTCGCCAAGATGCCGGATGCTCTTTTAAAATCCGCATTGTTACCTTTAAGCCACGCATGCAATTCTGAAGACGCGTGTTCAAAATAATCCGCGAAATGCTTGTCAGCCAAAAAAAACGCAATTATTTTTGGAGGCAGGCCGTATTGCTCGGCAAAACGCACACGCTTTTTAAACGGCAATTCCGGTAATGCGGCGCGCATGCGCTCTATATCCCAGCCGTTTTCTTTGGTAAGCCGCAACGGCGGCAGGTCCGGCTCCGGGAAATACCGGTAATCGCGCGCTTCTTCTTTGGAACGCTGCGGCACCGTTCGGTCTTTTACATCGTCCCAGCCGCGCGTCTCCTGCTTGATGCTCTCTCCATTCTCCAACGCTTCTGCTTGCCGTTCTATTTCATACAATATGGCTTTCTCTGCCGCACGGAATGAATTTATGTTTTTGATTTCCACTTTGGTGCCGAATTCCAGGGATCCAACGGGCCGAATGCTAACGTTCGCCTCAATGCGCATCTGCCCTTTTTCCATATCCGCGTCAGATGCGTCCACATAACGGAGCAAGAGATGCAACTCTTCCGCGAATGCCCGCGCGGCGGAGGCAGTGCGGATATCCGGCTCCGTTACGAGTTCCATCAGCGGCACGCCCGCGCGGTTATAGTCAACAAGAGTGCCCCCGTCCGTATGCTGAAGGCGCCCCGTGTCTTCTTCCAGGTGCACCCGCGTAATGCGTATGCCGTTCAACGAGCCGCCAACAACAATCGGATACTTGTACTGCGAAATCTGATATCCTTTCGGCAAGTCAGGATAGAAATAGTTTTTCCGGTCAAACTGCGTAAACGTTGAGATCTCGCCGCCAAGCGCCAACCCTACGCGCAGTACTTTTTTTACCGCCTCCCTGTTGATAACCGGCAATGTTCCCGGATGCGCCATGCATACGGGACAGATATTGACATTTTGATGTTTTTCCAGCGGATCATTCAGCGATGAGCAGAACATCTTTGTTTTTGTGTTCAGCTCCGCATGGATTTCAAGGCCTATTACGGACTCATATGTTGTTTTGCCTGCCATAGGTTGTATTATATAAGTTTTTCAGGTATAATCAATGAGTTATGAATTTTGTAAAACGTGGAACGTAAAACGTAGAGCGCAAAGAAAAAAGCTATTGATCCTTGCATTACACGTTCTACGTTACACGTTACACGTTCATGCTGTCATATAACGAACTGAAAAAGGGAACATTATTCATGTGGAACGGCGAGCCCTATGAAGTGCTGGAATATAACTTCAGCCGCATGCAGCAACGAAAGCCGGTAGCGCAGACAAAGCTCCGGAATATCAAGACGGGCGCTGTCTCAAATCAGACGTTTAAGCCTTCAGATACATTCCAAGAATTGGAAATCGCCAAAAAGCCTGTTATATTCGTGTTCTGCAACCGCGGGCACTGCACGTTCCATGAAGCGGGCAATACCGGCAGCCGTTTTTTAGTTTCCGAGAGTCAGCTTGCCGGGCGCCAACAGTATCTCAAGGCAAAAGATGAGGTTGCCGCGCGCTATATAGATGATGAGCTTTTGGATATCACCCTCCCTATTAAAGTTGACCTGAAAGTAACTCAAGCGCCTCCTGCTGTCCGCGGAAACACGGCGCAAGGCGGCTTAAAACAGATAACGCTTGAAACCGGACTTACGATAAACGCGCCAATGTTTATAAACGAGGGAGACACAGTGCGGATTAATACGGAATCGGGAGAGTATGTGGAACGGGTTAGATAGAAACATGTCAAACACTAAGTGTCTGACAGTACTGTATTTTCATAACCTAATACTCTCCCCCGGCTGAAGCGACCCTTTGCGCAGCGTACCAACTTTCTCTTCACTATGCGCAGGATTTATCTCTGTATGTTTTGCCGTATCTTGCTCAACGGCAGGCAGATTGCGTTTTTCTAAAACGCCGTGCAATACGGAACGCAATTCCGATAAACTTGCTTGCGGCGGGCGCCGCTTGTGATCGCGCGGGGCATGTTCCGGTTCTGTTTGCGGTTGAGGACGCAATGCCGCAAGAGATACGGTTTTTTCAGGCGAGGCCGGTACACGCTCTTCTGGAGCCTGCCGTGCCGTGTTCCGCTGCGGCGGCATATAATCGCTTCGTTGAGCGCGGTAGGCTGCGCGCACACCTTGATGTGGCGCGGCAGATGGACGCGCCGTATGCGCGTATCGAGGCGGCTGCTGTTGTTGATACGTTCGTCTCGCGCTTGCATTGCTGGTATTCTTATCAGCGTGCGCTACCTTTGTCTCCATATGATAGTTCTCTTTTTCTTCAAACCCGCTCCATACGTTTATTTCTTCTTCAATGTCTTTGCGTGTGCGGGAATAGCGTTTGCGAGATGCTTCTACAATGCGCGCGACGCTGCCTTCTTCAACTTCAATGGCAAGCGGCGGCAGGGTGGAAGCCGAGAACGGCCGGGATCGCATCTGGTCAATCATAAGCTTTAAGAATATACAGTGATTCGGCAGGCCTACAAGATCTTCTATGGTAACTTCGGGCGTGAATTCATTTTCTAAAAATTCCGCGTCAGCCGCGCCCACGCGGAACACCACCAAGGTACCTACGTTGCCAAAAACGGCGTCGCGAACGCGGGTGCTGGTATCCGTAACGAGCTGGCCGATGTATTGATGTGCCAGGACAAGATTCAGGCGGTACTTCCGGGCTTCGGAAAGAATGGATGCGAAAGAATCGGTTGCGAAGTTTTGAAACTCATCAACATATAGGTAAAAATCTTTGCGTTCCTCCTCCAAAATACGCACGCGCTCCATGGCCGCAAGCTGCAATTTTGTGATAACCATAGCGCCCAATAGCTGGGAGTTGTCTTCCCCGATGCGCCCTTTTGATACGTTTACGAGTATGATTTTCTCCTCGTTCATCGCGTCGTACAGGTTGAGCGTGCTGTGCGGCTGGCCTATCATATTGCGTATCAGCGAAGAGGAGAGGAATTGCCCTACTTTGTTTTGTATGGGCGCGATCGCCTCATTGCGGAACCGCGGGTCATATTGCTCGTATTCCTGCGTCCAAAACGCGCGCACTATGGGGTCCTTGACATTTGAGAGAATCTGCTTTCGGTACTCTTTATCCACCAGTACGCGCTGTACACCCAGAAGCGTGGAACCCGGATTATCCAACAAAGCTAAAATGGCATTGTTTAAAATATATTCCATGCGTGCGGACCATACATTCGCCCATATTTTTGTAAATATGCCCATCAAGCTGGAAGCCGCGATTGGTTTGTATTCCGGATTGTTTATATCCGGCACTTCAAGGACATTAAACCCTATAGGATATTCACTATCCGCCGGGTTAAAGTAAATCACGTCGTCCGCGCGAGAGTTGGGAATCATGGTCAATATTTCTTCCACAAATTCTCCGTGCGGATCCACAATGCACACGCCGCGGCCGCTTTTGATATCTTGCAATGCCATGTTTTTTAAGAATGTTGATTTGCCGGTTCCCGTCTGTCCTATAACATACATATGCTGCCGCCGATCCACGTGCTTGACGCCGAAAATCCGCTCCCGGCTCCGGAAGTTTGTTTTGGCGAAATATACAATGTCAGTGTCATTCATAAATAGGTGTTAGGTTTTAGAGCTTTAGGAATTCAACATATTTCCTAATGCTCTAATGCTCTAAAGCGCTCCCAACTCCTCCAATACCTGCTTATATATTAGTATTGTATCATGTCCTTCGCGCGGACTCACTATGTAATGCGGATCATGCGCGATGTCATTGCGCACTTTATGCGCCTTCCAGAGATCATCTATGTGCGGCAACTGCTCGCGTGAAACCGTCCGCATGCGATCGCCCATTGTCTCCCCCGGATACCCTTCCGCGCGCAACACGACGTCCACCAGGCCATCAGCTTCTATGACCGCCGATTTATAATCTTTCGGTTCTTGTTGTTTTGCCAAACGCTCAACAATTTCATGCCAACGCATGATCGTGCTGTCCCGCAGCGCTTGAAGCCGCACGGGTACCCCTTCGATGGAGCCGGATTTTTGAAGTGGCTGCCAAATCGCAGCATCAGTGTGAACGGCGTTACGCGGCATGTGCCGCATTTCCATGCTTTTTATTGCAACGTACGCAATGCCGAGAACGGAAAGAACAGTAACTACTACTGCTAGTGCTTTATATATCGCCAGTGCGATGGAGCCATAATAGAGGATGGTTTCGAACATAATTTTGAAGAATGTGCCAAGCCGGCTATAGAAATCACACCCAGATAACGCACCATGTCATTCCCGCGAAGGCGGGAATCCAGTTGTCCGCCCGAGGCGGATCAGCCTCCGGCTGAAAAAACATATATGCTTTCCAAGGGTAATGGATCCCGCATCAAGTGCGGGATGACAAATTGTGTCGTATATGGTGCGGTTTCATAATGTTTTATCTATAGTCATATTTTCCCACAATTCATTTTTTCTTAAATCCTTCCGGCAGCTCATCTGCTTGGGCTTGCATCGGCAGGCTTGACGGCGGGCCCACTTTGCGCGATTCCACTCGCTGAATGGAGGGTGCGGTGAGTACGATATTGGAAGGAAAATGAAAAATGGTCGCCAATTCTTCCGTATTGAGAACCAATAACCATGGAGACAATGTCTGTTTGGTAATGAGCTGCGTTATAAAGGCGCTTTCCGGCATTTTACGCTGCAGATAGTCGTAGTACAGACTACCTCGACGATATTGTAGCCGCCATGCAGGGAAAAAATATGGCCAATAATACCACAACGTAGCGGTACGCACACTTGTGTTGTGCCGGAATGAATTATGCGCTTTAGAACTATACTGGTTAAATGCGCCCAATACGCCGTACCAGGGCGTGTTTCTGTTATAAAGGTTTTCCGGCGCGAGATATACGTAGCGTATGCGCGTTTTATATCCCGGCTTTGCGATATTGCGCTCAATCGCTTTCAAAGCAAGCTCTTGCCCGGGAGTTCTGTCCGCCATAACCCTGCTGCCTCCTTGCGGGTCTGCGATAACCGTGCGCGTGCTTTCTTGCAGGCGCTTGACCATTTGCGCGCCCTTTTCCTGCCAGTAGGAGCCCGCAGGTGAAATGAGAATCTGAATCCATAGCTCTTCTCCGGGTTTCAGCGTGTTGAGCACCTCAATGAGCGACGCGATGGGATCGAGCTGGCTGTATTCACTGGGAGAATCAAATTCTTCATAGAGACGAATGGGATATATGTCGTCTTTATCCAACCGTAACTCCGTACCCCACATTTCATATCCGGATTTCTTCAAGCCGTCATAGCTCTCAGGCATGCGCAGTGTGTAATCTTCCACTTCTTCTACTTCAATGTCGGGATATTGCGCGTATAAATTCGCCTCCAGATAGTTTTTATGCTTTGTCGGCGTTTTTATATAAAAGTGGATATCGCCGCCGAAAGAAACAATCTCAAACGAAAACCAAAGATTTACTTCTCCGTTCCAGTACCGCTCAACAAAAGAATCAGGTCCGCTGATAAAACTGTGCAGCGATGAGAATATCTGCTCCATTGCTTTAGGGCCGCGGCGGATTTCACGCGGAATTTTTACTTCAAGAAACGACCATTGAACGTCGCGCTTGTAGAGTATGCGGACGTATGTATGCCATGCCTCGAAGAACAGGAACAGCGTTACAAACGGAAGCCAGAGGAACCATGAGGCGCCTGCCACCGAAAGCAGCGAAGAGAAGAATTCATTTGAAGGAGACACAAAAAAATTATTCTAATTATTCTAATTAATCTAATTGACCTAATGCTATCCTATGAAGTTTAGAATCCAGAATTTCTTTAGAATAATTAGAACAATTAGGTCAATTAGAATAATTTAACTACTAATTACATTCCCGTATGTTCCATCGGGAAATTTAGCAAAATGTTTGCGATTTTGAAGATTGATGAGTATGGTATTCTCTTTAACCTGCCGCTTGTTCATTACTGCTTGTATAATATCTTCCCGTGTGCGGGGATTTTCTTGAAGCACGCGCACAATGATATCCCGCACTGTGCCAGACTCGAATCCCCATTCGGTAAGCCCGTACATGCCGCGCCCAACCAAAACAAACCGCGGATCTTTTATAAGTTCGTTATGCACGGTCTGCGGATGCACATGGCGCGGAGCAGCTATGGCGCGAATGCGGTCGGCTGCCGCGGAAAAATGCATGGGAGTTCCCTCTTTCTGAAACACTAAATAAGCAAGATCCTTCACGCCGCGCGGTCGCACTAACGGCGAAGAGGTGTGCCCCCACTGGCCAAAGTAGTTAATGCCGATTGATTTTGATATGGCAAGAATGACTTGCATCTGCTGTGGGTCAGCATCTTTGATATACCGGACGGCGAGCTGTTGAGATAGGCGGGTTGTAAGATCATCGTAAGAGATAGTATCTTGGAGAGGCAGTAGATAATCTGCCATGTCCCCAAGAGCTTCCTCCACATTGTCCATAGTATCCGGATCTTCTCCCCAACGAGAATGGAACGTATCAGTTTCACTTCGGCATATAAGCAGGGGCGAGACCGCAAGCAAAAAACGCACCGCGTTTCCGGAAGCGCCATCCGGGTCAAATTGCGCCACAAGACGCTCTTCCGCCATAATGCCGCCCCGTTCTTTTATATGCTTGTGGAAAGCGTCAAAGATGGTGTTCAATCCTGCGTATGCCCGGCTCTTTTTTATACGGTGCAAGCCGTCGCGCTCTATTTGCCGTACCCGCTCGCGGGTAATGCCGTAACTTTGCCCGATAGCTTCCAGCGTAAACCGCTTGCCGGACTTCACCAGGCCAAAACGTTTTTCCAAGACGTTGGCCGTTCTCTTAGGAAGCACGGAAAGCAAGGATTCTGAAGCTGCTTTTGGGTTAAAATCCATAGTAGCTCAATAATACCATAATACTAATTTCAAGTCAAATATGGACAAACTTATAGCCACTTCCCTGTGGGGGAATGCTTATTTTTCTTTATTTCGGCGGGAGTGCCTTCCGCAACCAAATACCCGCCTTTTTCGCCGCCTTCGGGTCCAAGCTCTATAATCCAGTCCGCATTTTTCAAAACATCTATATTATGCTCAATGACAAGAACCGTGTTACCCTTGTCGGAAAGCGCGCGGAGCACTTCCAGGAGCCGCCGTATATCATCAAAATGCAGCCCGGTGGTTGGCTCGTCCAAGATATACATCGTTTTACCGGTCGCTTTTTTGGATAGTTCCGTGGCAAGTTTTACGCGCTGCGCTTCTCCGCCCGAGAGCGTGGTCGCCGATTGCCCCAATTGCATATAGCCGAGTCCCACGCGCACCAGCGTCTCCAGCCGCGCGTGAATTGCGGGAATATCTTTCAAAAATTCGCACGCTTCTTCCACGGACATTTGAAGCACATCTGCTATATTCTTGCCGTTATACAGAATGGCAAGCGCCTCCTGATTGTACCGTTTCCCGTGGCATTCTTCGCACTCAATATAAATGTCCGGCAGAAAATACATTTCAATCTTGCGTACTCCCTGCCCCTCGCATACCTCGCACCGTCCGCCTTTTACGTTGAAACTAAAACGCCCCGACCGGTAACCGCGGGCGCGCGCCTCCTGCGTGCGAGAAAACAAATCCCGTATAAACGTAAAAGCGCCCGTGTAGGTTGCCGGGTTGGACCGCGGGGTGCGGCCGATGGGCGACTGATCTACCAGTACCGCCTTATCAAGATACGCAATGCCGTCCAGCGCGCGGTAGGGCGCGCTTTCCGCATGCGCTTTATAAAAATGCTTCATGAGCGCTCGGCCTATCGTATCGTTGACGAGCGTACTTTTTCCGGAACCCGATACGCCCGCTATGCATACAAAAAGCCCAAGCGGTATATGAATATCAAGATTCTTTAAGTTATTCCCCCGAGCCCCCTTGACGCGCATAAAGCGCTTTGCTTTTACTTTCGCGGGAGATCTCAACGGCGTTACGCGCAATAGTTTGCGTTCAGAGAGATAGTGGGCGGTTGAGGTGGATGCATGTTTGAGCTGTTGCGGCGTGCCGCTGAATATCACCATCCCGCCATGTTTGCCGGCGCCGGGCCCTAAGTCTATAATCCAATCCGCCTCGTTCATGGTATCGCGGTCGTGCTCCACCACCAAGATAGTATTGCCTAAATCCCGCAGGCGCTGTAAGGTCTCAATAAGGCGATGATGGTCCCGTGGGTGCAGCCCGATAGACGGCTCATCGAGCACGTAGGTAACTCCCGTGAGCCGGGATCCGATTTGCGTGGCCAGACGAACGCGCTGCGCTTCCCCGCCCGAGAGCGTGGTTGACTCGCGATCCAGGGTAAGATAATTCAATCCTACATCCGCCAAAAAGACGAGCCGCCCCGTAATTTCTTTGATGAGGGGTACGATGATTTTCCTGAGCTCCCCCGCGGATTTCTTCCCCACATCGCCGAAAAATGAAATCGCGCGTTCCACGTCCAGATGAGAGACTTCCGCAATGGAGCAGCCTAAAATAGTTACGCTTAAAGCCTCCCGTTTTAAGCGCGCGCCCTTGCACGACGGACACGTTTCCAACCGCATATATTTTTCAATTTCCGCGCGCGTCCATTCCGAATCCGTCTCCTTCCAGCGGCGCTTTAAGTTGGGAATTACTCCTTCAAATTCTGGCGCTGCCGGAACGTTTGCCGACGGAGTATCGCCGTATAATACAAGATCAACAATACGGTTGGGGAGTTTTCCTACCGGCGTGTCAAGCGAAAATGCGTGCCGGTGCGCCAAATCCTCCAGCATCCACCAATACCACGATTGGCGCCCCACGCGGTGCGATGCGCGCGCCCACGGCTGGATGGCTCCTTCTGCCAGCGTTAAGTTTTTATTCGGGAATACAAGAGCGGGATCTACTTCCAGCGTATGCCCGATGCCCGTACAAACGGGACACGCTCCGTATGGGCTGTTGAACGAAAACAATCGCGGTTCCAATTCGGGCAATGATATGCCGCAGGCGGCGCATGCAAAATGCTCTGAAAATAAGTGTTCTTGTCCCGCCGCGCTTACCAAAAGAATACCCTTCCCCATCGTAAGCGCCGTTTCCACAGACTCGGCAAGCCGCGGCCGGTCAATCTCGCTATCTACTAGTAGCCGGTCTACCACAACTTCAATGGAATGGCGCTTTTTCGAATCAAGCGGCGTATCTACCGCTTCTTCTGTACGCGTGATGCTTCCATCTACGCGTACGCGCGCAAATCCCTTGCGCGCTATCTCTTCCAAAATGCTTTTATGCTCACCTTTGCGTCCGCGTATGACGGGCGCAAACAACATAACCGCGGTATGTTCCGGATACGATATGATATTCATTATAATTTCATCCACCGTCTGCCGATGCACCGGTTTGCCGCACGAGGGACAATGCGGTTCACCCACACGCGCAAAAAGGATGCGCAGATAATCATATATTTCCGTAATGGTGCCCACCGTGGAACGCGGATTGCGCGAGACGCTTTTTTGATCAATGGAAATGGCCGGCGAGAGGCCTTCTATGGAATCCACATCCGGCTTGTCTTTAACCCCCAGAAACTGACGGGCATATGTGGAGAGGGATTCCACAAACCGCCGTTCCGCTTCGGCATAAATAGTATCAAACGCGAGCGATGACTTGCCGGATCCCGAAAGGCCGGTAATCACCACGAGCTTATTGCGCGGGATGTCAACGGAGATATTTTTGAGATTGTGCACGCGCGCGCCGCGCACTTGAATCGCAGGACCGACGGATCTTGGTTTGGCGGTTTTTCGAGGCATACAGTGTTTATCAGTATAATCCATTTGTCAAGAAATTGCAATAAAAAAACCCGCGTTTAAAGAGACGCGGGGGATTTTTGAGAGATACGTAATGCTACCGGGTAACACTAATCACTGCAGATAGTTCGCTATCACAAGCTCCTACCGTAACACGATTGTTTGCATCTCTGTTTATATAGTAATCAGTATTTGCAACGCTTCCGGAGGAAGGATCACTTGGTATGGCAACTACATATGTGGGGGTAAGATTACCGGAAAGATCAGTACATGCGGCAACAGTAGTTACTGCGCTGCATGTTGTATCACAGCCGATTGCCGCTGTACCCATTACTTGAGACGAACCGGTTACCGCATCAATACCGCTTGGCAGCGCGCCGCTATTATCTATTGCATATTGATACACAGCATTTAATATGGTTTGAACATCAGCCCTTCGTTGCCCGTTATTTGCCTGCGCGAGCTGGCGCGCCGGGTTTACTGCTACAATTACAATCCCTGCCAAGATGGCTAGAATGGCAACAACCAAAAGAATTTCTATGAGCGTAAATCCTTTTGTAACGTTGAAATGATAATATCTCATGTATGCATAATTATCTTGTAACACTAATTGTTGCTCCAAGTTGCGGATCACAAGCTGCAACTGTAACACGGCCGCTGGCTGTCTGGGTGATATAATAATCGGTATTTGCCGCTGATCCATTACTTGGATCCACAGGGGTTCCGACAATGTACGTAGGCGTTAAATCGCCAGAAAGGTCCAAACAAGCTACTTCCGTTACCGCGGCGCCACAGGTGGTATTGCAACCAGTTGCAGCAGTTCCCAGCACTTGGTTAGTTGTGTTAATACCGCTTGGCAGCGCGCCATTATTATCAATAGCAAATTGATATACCGCATTAAGTATTGTGGTTACGTCAGCCCGTCGTTGGCTGTTATTTGCCTGCGCGAGCTGGCGCGCCGGGTTTACTGCTACAATTACAATCCCTGCCAAGATGGCTAGAATGGCTACTACGAGCAGGATTTCAATAAGCGTAAACCCCGCTGCATGTTGTTTCTTATGTTGCATGAGTATAGGTTAATATTTATAATGTTCCTTTTTTTAGTATATAGTAATTTCCAAAAAATGTATTGGCAAAGACACTTATTCTTGTGGATAAGTATTTTGCTCATACATATAGTCAGCGGCGGTATGCGCGCGCCAGGCGGAAAATAGCATATACGCGGCTGTTGCAAACAGCGCCGCTGCGGCTGTGATAAAAAGGATTTGTTTCCATGGAACAGATTTTTGTGCGGCGGATTCATGCTGGCGAGTCAGCATGGGAGTATGCGCCATATCAATGGCGGCATCTCCATACCCCAAAGCGCGGAGCGCGAGGCCGATTACCGTAGCATAGAGTAAAGACGGCCTTTCTTTACCAAGAACTTCGCTTTGCATAATGTTCCGCAAGGGATTTCCCGGCGTTACCAACCGCTTCAGATACCCGCTTGCAAACGGAATTACGCCCGGCAACAAGGCAAGCCCGCCGGCAATGATAATTTCTCCCGCTTCATGCATGCGAACGGCTTCTTCTATGCTTTGTAATATACGCTCCACATGCGCGCGTGTAAGAGAAGAGACGCTGTCCACCACCGACGCGTCCGCTTTTTTCGCCGTATCGCGGGAAAGGCCGAAGGCGTGTTTCATTTTTTCCGCTTCCTCAAAGGAAATATGGAGCGCATCTTTAATGGCGTGCGTGAGATGCGATCCCCCTTCCGGATGTATTGCTGAAAAAACGGCAAGTGGCGGCGTTTCAATGATGCTTATTGCCGTTATTTCCGCGCCGCCGTCAACGAGTGCGGCTGCTTTTGCCAGAGGGCCGGGGGGAAGAAGCGCGCGGGCGAGCGCTGCTGTTTCCAGATCAAGGATCGGCGCCGGTACGCCCAATTCTTCAAAAAGCCCCTGGATTTCCCGGATACAATCTTTGTTAGTGACGGCATAAAGTATCCGGTTTGCCGCGGAAGAAGATTGCACTATGGCAAAACTTCCTATAAGATCGGATTTCTCCAACGGCACGATCTTAGCGGCTTCATCCCGTAGATATTCCTCAAGCTCGGTACCTGCCAGACGCGCGTCGGCTTCCAGCGTATGCAAGAATATCCGCGATTCCGGCACGTTAACCGCCAGAGAAAATTGCGTATTTCGCGTCCGAAATTTTTGTACCAATGCAAGAAGCGCGGATACGATATCTTTCAGAATTTCTTTTTTTTGTATAGTCCCGTTTATAATAATTCCTTCTGCCAGCACGCGGCGCTCATACGCAAGCACATGCCGCTCGGCGTTAAGCGCCAGCATCTCAATAGAATAGTCGCTTATATCAAGTCCCACCGCGACCATCGGGCGGAGAGAACGGGATGAATGCGTTTTTTTAAAAATCGGCAACGTCATGCCATGATGCAATATTCATAACAGGGCTGATGCGGGATACGTTGATACGCATGTTCCTGGTTCTGTTTTGTATGGTGCTTTGCACCTCCACTACGCGGTCGGTATTCCCCATGCCGACGACGGGCCGGATCTCACAGGACGCGCTTCCTACCAGTACCGTCTCCCCGCCGGCATACCGGAACGTGTCAGAAAGGCGCATAAGCGCGTATTCGGCGCAGAGATCCGCGCGCGCTGACGCTTCCAGCGCCGCGTCCGCGCCGAGCGCCATCTGCGCTTCATCAAGCCCGCGCGTAGCCGTGCCTAGTACAAATAACAATGTAACTGCGCCGATAAGCAAAACGGAAACAAGGGCGACATATCCCCGCATGTATTTCTTAACTATAACAAATTTACGGCTGCGCATAAACATTCGCGGTTATATAAAATGTGCGTGTATAATTTTGCGCGGATGAGACAATCAGAATCGCGCGTACCGCACCGGGTTCCGCTAAAGAAGACGCGGTATTCAGAACAGAAAAATCAACAATTTCCAGAGTATCGGCCGTAAGCATAACCGCCGGTGATGATCCGCGTTGCAATTCCAGGCGCGCGCCGTTTTTACGAATAGTCACCGTATTCCAGGCATCAGGCACCTCAAGCGTAAGCTCCGCTGCGGCCATGCCCGGCGCGGGCGCGGCAATTGCTTCAGCATTGCGAACTTCATACCGTATTTTTTCAGCAACAAACCGTCCCGTATCTGAAAGTTCCTGCATAGCTGACGTTTTGGCGCTTGCCTGCAGCATATCAATGGCGAATATACCGGCCGTAATAAGCACAACGCCCGCAACCGCGCTGTACAGTAAAAATTCCAATAATGTAAAACCTTTTTTCATGTACCACACTTTTTACGGACTAAAACTTCCGCTGCTTTTTTGAGAACCATCGCCCATGGTAAATAGGATATCCAACGTTGCATTCTGCATGTTGCGGTTGAATTCAAGGTACTCTATGGTTACGGAGGCGCTTGGCAGCAGAACAACATCTGTGATATTAAGATCTGTTCCGGACGCCGCGGAACCGGTCCACACGACAGCGCCGCCAATGCGGATAGAGATGATATTTGACGTTTTGTCCCATGTGGGAAGCATGCGCGCTATGGTAATGGATCGCGTGGCGCTTGTATTTGTGAGATTAATCTGATTTATAAAACGCCTGCCCTGGCCGCCTACCTTTGCGTTGCTTGTATTGATGACAAGGAACGATGATTCCGCTACTAACGTATCGGTGAGGGAAAAAAAGGTGCTTGCATCAGACATGAAAAATGCAAGCAAATATTCAGTACCCGCCGCGGCGCCATTAAATGCCAACTCAAGCTGTTTTTCGCTTCCGGCCGCAAACGATGTGTCAGTTATATCAAGAAGCGTTCCGGAAGGGGTGCCCGCAGCGTTGGCATATACTGTGCTGCCATCTATGCGCGCTTCCGTAAGAAGATGAGGGCCATCCCATGACGCGCGTATCTGGCCGAGCTGAATAACGCTGCTGCCGGCATTTTGCAGCGTAATGCCGTTTACGGTATTGAGTTCTCCGCCGGTGAGACCAGCGTTTTGCGCGTCCGCGAAAAAGTCGCCTCCTTCGCCTTGCGTCTGCTCCCAATCCGTAAGATAGGTGGTAAGAACGACAGCCCCCTCTCGCCCACCGGCGCCCTGCCACGCAATTTCGCTTTCAATCCGTTTGGTGTCACTATCAACATCCGCAATGCGCACCTCGCGGCGGAACGGCCCCGTCATATCAAACGAACCTGAAAGCATAAATGCGCCGCCGCTTTCTACAATGCCATGCGTGCCGGCGGCAAGGTTGTCAAAATCACCATTTCTCAAAGCGCGCGCCGCCGCAAGGCCCTCTTCCGCAAGCAGGAGCGCCTGCGTTTCATCGGCGCTGCGGTTTGCGGCGAGAGATGCATCAAGGTTCAACAGACCGGCAGCGGCCACGCCCAGTGAAAAGAGCGCTATGGCAAGGAGTAGTTCTAAAAGCGCAAAACCGTTTTTCATAAAGACGCGGTCATTGCGAGCGCAGCGAAGCAATCCCGCGGGATTGCCGCGTCCCCCGACGTAACGTCGCGGGACTCGCAATGACAGCGTTTTGGAAATATTGCAATTCATATTCACTGTACTTCTACCAGACCCTCCGCATTGATGGTAATAGTTTTAGATAGGGATCCGGATGCTATTTCTATGGCTCCCGTTGCGGCGGGAATTCCCGTTCGTTTTGAAAATACTATTTCGGACATGCCGCTTGCAGCCACGCCGGCGGGCAGCTGATATACTTCATCTTCGGAGACAATGCGCGCGGCATACGAAGAACCCTGGAACAAACTATATGATGAAATTGACAATTGAACGCCGAATGCCGCGTCATTTTTTTGCGCAATGGCTTGTTCCCGCGCGCGGCGAAGGATTTGCGCCATATCGCGCGCCGTTTCATCTACCATATGAGATTCATAAAACCGCAGGCTTGCCGGTATGCTCCAGGCGGCAAGGCCGGCTGCCAGAGCAATGGCGACAAGCAGCTCCGCCAGAGTGAACCCTTTATTGTATGCCATGGGTAAATTGGTATATCGGCGTAATAATGGAGAGCGCTATAAATCCTACGATAAGCGCGATAACCACCAGCAGCGCCGGCTCCAATATCATGGGGAGGCGTTTGGTGATGCTACGCACTTCTTTCGTGTAATATTCCGCCATCGCGGAAAACACAATGTCAAGCGTGCCGCTTTTCTCGCCCGTGGCAACCATGGTGATAATGCGTTTTGGAAAAAGATGCGAAAACTCAACCAGCGTTTCGGAAAAGGGCGTGCCTTGTTCAACGCGGCGGGCTATGGAACGGAATGCGTCGCGGTATGCAAGGTTGCCTGCCGCGTTTCCGGCGCTTGCCAGCGTCTCGCGGATGGGCACGCCACTACGTATCAGCGTGGAGAGGAGCTCAAACAAAATGGCAAGTTGGTAGGTTTGCGTTATGGATCCAATAATCGGCAGGCGCAGCATGCGGGTGTGGATGAAACGCCTAATATTTTCTACGCGCATCAGAAATATTGCTGCCGGAATAAGTATGAGAATGCCCGCCGCAATAAAAAATCCGTATGCTTGCACGCCGCGCGAGACGGCAAGAAGAGTGCGCGTGGAAAGTGGAAGGTCCACATGCAGTTTTTCAAAGAATGGAAGTAATTTGGGCAAAATAACGGTCGCAAGAATTCCG
>Ga0114944_1000072_pt1 | contig 24475 bp, 29 predicted proteins | sample OV2TP2_FD_89582 | JGI IMG/M metagenome (GOLD analysis project Ga0114944, IMG submission 89582) | Hot spring microbial communities from Beatty, Nevada to study Microbial Dark Matter (Phase II) - OV2 TP2 | ecosystem: Environmental > Aquatic > Thermal springs > Hot (42-90C) | place: USA: Beatty... | reverse complement strand
GCTTTGAGCTGATACAAGGAAGGCAAGAAAAACGGCATGAGGCGCAGCAACGCTGCGGTGAAATGCCGTTTTACGCAGCCTGACGCCGTAGCAGCCAAAGCAGGAAAGCTGCAGTAGAAGGGGCTTGTAAACACTTTCTTAGACGCGCGGCTAACATCACTTTATGATGTGCTGCTTGGAAGAGGCGCTGATTTAGAGGAGGTTTTAGATGTTTCCGGTATATACAGGCGTGTAATTTTCTTCTCGCAGGAGCCTTTGTTAAGATCCGTTTTGATGAGGGCATTTGTTTTATCAACTGGTTGGTTTGTATTTTTGCTATTAAACGCATTGATAAGCTTAGTTGTCAAGGGAGTATGATATATGAAAGAAAAGCTGATGCTGGAAAGGTTTCTTGATATAATAGAGCCTGGCATTGATATTGTCATAGTAGTGACTGCTCTTTTTTATCTTTATATTCTTTTTCAGAAATGGACTTCTTAAATTGAGGTCCGTGAAAGGGGATTAGCAATATCAGCTAATCCTTTTTTGTTGGTGAACTGATTTGTCATTTTGGTTTTTCGCAATACAATGTATAATAAGCCCATGTTGGATGTTGCTTTCATCGGCCTCACCCTTGACGTTATTGGTAAAATTCTGGTCGCCTATACGGCGCTGCGGGTGCACCATAGGTTTTGGCGCGAACACAAAATAGATGAGAAGGTTTTTATGGCGATGCACCGGGAACAAGTGGTGGGGGTTGTCGGTATTGTTTTTATGGTGGCGGGGTATATATTGCAGATACCGGGAAAATTAAGTTAGGATTTAGGAAATAGGAAATAGCTTGTAGGAAAAACAGAGTAATCTACCTACAAGCTAATTCCTATCTCCTAGAACATGCAAATACTTATCAAATATAGCATAGTTCTTATTATTATCGCGGGAGCGGTGTTTTTGCTTTCCCGTAATAATATTTCTTTTATGCCAAGTGAAAAACAAGAAGATGTGACTCCGCCAGCCGGCGAAGAAGGCGTGGTAACGCTGGAGGAGGCCGTACTGGCGGATGTGCATACGAATTTCGGCGTCATCACGCTCCAGTTGTTTCCACAGGAGGCGCCCAAGACCGTAGAGAATTTTATCAATCTCGCGGAATCGGGTTTTTATAATGGCACGAAATTTCATCGCGTCATCAAGGACTTTATGATGCAAGGGGGCGATCCCAACAGCAAAGATGATGACTGGTCGGACGACGGCCGCGGCGGACCCGGCTATGCGTTTGAGGATGAAATAAATAATCGTACCGTGGTGCGCGGGGCGTTCGCAATGGCAAACAGCGGTCCCAACACCAACGGCAGCCAGTTTTTCATTGTTACGGCGGAATCAGCGCCGTGGCTGGACGGCAAGCATACGGTATTCGGCCGCGTGGTGGAGGGGATGGATGTAGTGGATAAAATTGAAGCGGTACAGACGAATGAGAATGATCATCCGATGGAGGATGTAGTAGTAGAACGGGTGAGCATTGAACGGTAGTTTAGCAAAAAAGCGTAAAACGCAAAGCGAAAAACGAAAAACCACAGCATAAAATTCAAAAGAATTTTCTTTTCTGTTTTGCATTGTAATTTTACGCTTTTAGTTTTACGTTTTTACATGCAACATCCACAGGGCATAAAACATCATCGTACCAACGGCGCTTACATCAAAGACGTTGTGTATGGCGCCAATGACGGCATTATCACCACGTTTGCGGTGGTTGCCGGCGTTGCGGGCGCCAATTTGGATCATACCGTGGTTATTTTGCTGGGCTTGGCAAGCTTGCTGGCCGACGGATTTTCCATGGCCGGGTCCAATTATCTTGGCAGCAAGTCGGAGCGCGATTACGCGCTGCGCGAGCGCCGCACGGAGGAGCAGGAACTGCATGAAGCGCCGGAAGTAGAATACGCCGAGATGCACGGGTTTTTGCGGCGCAAGGGGTATACAAAAAAGGATACAGAGACGCTTTTGCCGCTTCTCTCCAAAAATAAGGAGTTCTGGTTGGATGTGATGATGCAGGAGGAGCTTGGAATAGCCCCCCCGGATATCAATGGCAACCCAATCCGCGCGGCCTTCGCCACGTTTGTCGCGTTTATTGCGGCCGGCATAGTTCCCCTTATACCGTATCTTTTTGCGGCTAACGGAGATGTGTTTGCGGTTGCCGCTCTGTTCACAGCGATCATTCTTTTCGTGGTGGGAGCTTTGCGTTCGTTGTTTACCGATCAGCGCTGGTATCTGGCGGGTCTGGAAATGTTCGGCATCGGCGGCGTGGCGGCTGTAATTGCCTACGGGGTAGGGTATGGCGTGAGTTTGGTGGTGTGATGAGGCGCTTTGCGCAATTGTGCAATGCTCGGCTTTGCACATTTTGCACATATTTGCACATATGCACAGATATGCTGCTTACGCACTTCGCTTCCAGCGTGTAGTATGGAACTATGAAGCGTGTGAAGCATGTTGAAACAAACAAACTTCTAACGGGGTTCAGTCTCGTAGAGCTGCTTGTGGTAATTGCCATCATAACGATTATTACCGCGGCCGCCGTTTTAAATATTCCTTTGTTTAAGACAAGTACTAGAACAAGCATGGCAGCAGAGGATATACTGACGCTCATGAAAGAGGCGCGGCAGCGCTCCCTTTCCGTAAAAGAATTCGGCACTACGGGCACATTTCCGAATTACGGCGTTGTGTTCAAAACCGGGCTGCCCAATACAATTACGGTGTATGCGGATTGTGTGGGTGATGATAATGGCGATGGTGTGCTTAATGATGAAGATAATTTTACCGATACAGATACCAGCTGCGGTATGGGCAATCTTGTAAAAACGCATACTATTCCCTCCCCCATTCTTATTCTCAAACTTCGTTTTTGTCCGACATCAACGTGTGGGGTTGCGCAGGAGGTATCGCAGCTCTTTATTGAATTCGTGCGGCCGGAGCCAACCACATGGATTTCAAAAGGCGTGGGTTCCGGGAATGTCCTTTCGGTGGGCATGGCAGAAATAGACATAGGGGATGCGTCCGGATCATTCATTAAAACAATAATCGTTTCCACAAACGGTCTGTTATCGTTAGAATAAAACATGGATACACTGAAATACGAAACATCTAAAATGTTGTCATTGCGAGGGCTGTCCGCCAGAGGCGGATCCGTCTTGGGCGGAAAAGCGGAATACCGTGGCAATCCCATGAGTATATTTACGAGATTGCTTCTCCGCCAGCCGGCGGATCGCAATGACCAGAATCCGTTTCGCAATTTAACAGGTTTTACGCTTATTGAAACCCTGGTCGCTATCAGCATTATCTTGGTAACGCTTGTCTTTTTTATCAGCGCGGCATGGCTTTCGCTCCGCCTGCTTGGCAACGCGGAGCGCAAATACATCGCCGCCAAAATTGCTCAGGAAGGCATGGAGCTTTTTATCAGCAAGCGGAACAATAACGTGCTGTGTCTAAATAACAGCAGCTGCACGGATGTTACCGACTGGCAGGAAGATCTTTCCGGAGGCAATACCTGTGGCTCTGCCGGCGCCGAGGTTGCCAATGATAATAAGGGTTTTGAGATATTCGGCAATGAGGAGGCGCTGCTGTTGGCAGGCGCCAATCTTGCAAATTTTCATTTTGGCCACCGTGTCTGCTACAACAGTGCCGTTTTACGGGACCGGTTCGTGCATGGCGTTGGGGGAACCTGCCCGGCTGGTACGGAAATTGATGGCAATCCCAAACGCCGCATCCGGGTTTGTGACTCCGGAAATTCGGGGGGCCTTATTACAAGCCCCGATGTCTTGCTTGTCCAATCCATTGTGCGATGGACCGATCGGCTTGGAAATACGCAAACCATAACAATTGAGAAATATTTATTTAATACGCAGCCATGAAGAACGCAAGGGGGTTTACCCTCATAGAAATAATTGTGGCCTTGGGCCTTTTTTCCATTGTGGTGGTGCTTGTCTCCGGCGTTTTTCTCTCGCTTACGGGCGCGCGGGGCGTCGCGCGGCAGAAGGAAGATCTGCGCAGCGAGCTGCGATTTCTCTTAGATACGCTGGGAAGAGAGATGACATGGACAGTTGCCGTTGATTGCACGGCATTGCCTACATGTACGACGGAGACACTTACCTTCGTGGGACGGGTACGGTCCGATGTGCCGGAAAAGGAGATAACCTATCGGTATGATGCCGCCGCCAAAACGGTATATAAGAAAGAACAAAAGTCGTTCGGCGTCTGTGCCAGCCGGCCGGTTTCTTCGGTATGCGAGCAACAAGTGCTCTCAGACGCTGTTAAGGTGGAGTCATTCAAGTTTATTGTGGCAAACAACGAAGACGAGGTATCGCAGGTATACGTAACGGTGGCGCTCCGAGGATATCTTGATTTTAAGGGCGTGCGCGAGGAATTTTCCGTCTCTTCCTCTTTCACGCCGCGATTTATTCAAAGCCAGCAGGTGCTGGCCACCGGTCCGATAACGCCTATTATAAGTGTGGCTGCTCAGGCGTGCACGTATGATGGTAATAATGATGGATTCGGAGATAGATACCGGGCGATTGTGAAGTGGATTGATGATGGTAGGCATTGGATGCATATAGAACGTTGCGCTGGGTCGGGATGTATCGGCCCTTGGACCTTCGTTGGGGAAGTGGATTCAACAAAATTTTGGATATACAGCGATTATCACGATGTAACTCCTACTTTTCCGCCGCCGCCGCCTAACCGTACGTTTCGGTATCGGCTTACTCTGCACGATCATACGACAGGCCAGTTTAGCGCTGTTCCAGCAATTAGTAACGATGTTATCATAAAGGATCCCAGCACAGTATGCCCACCTCCTTGTATAACATGTCCGAAAACAACCAAGCCGACGATTCCAGGAGGCGGAGGCGGAAATTCTGAAGGCAATAAAAGCGGGGAGGGAGGCGAACTGTAAAAATAATGCAAAACACAGAGTTGTGGCTAGTCCGGCTCGGCACACCAGGAGGTAGGTTTTACAATAATGCTCAATAGAATAAAAAATAATAAAACAAACGGCTTCGCTCTTTTCTTCTCGCTTGTGTTTATAAGCGCGCTCCTTCTTATTATAGCTACCACGCTCAATTCCGCACTGGGCGAGTTCCGCGCGTCCAGCGACGAGATAGAGTCCTTAAAAGCATTCTATGCCGCGGATACGGCAATTGAGTGCGTGCGGTATTACCAGGAAAAGCTTGGCGCGTTTAATTCTACGGTAAATCCCGCCGTGCATGATTGCGGCGCGGGAACGACTGTATCTGTCGGCGGCAGCCCGGTAACGACGTTATGTGAACCACGAACATGGAATTTTACTCTTTCCGGTTTTTCCAACGGGGCGTGTGCGGACGTAACGGTTACTACGGACGAAGATCCCAACGACAACTCGCTCTGCACAATGCTGATAGAAGCGAGAGGGAAAAATACCTGCGGCAGCGGGGCAATAGTGGAGAGAACGCGTTGGGAGAGTTGGGTGGGGCTTCCGCTTGGGGCAGGGAATCTGGAAGGGGGACTTGTCGGCCACTGGCAGTTTGATGAGGGATCGGGCGCCACAGCCAATGATTCGTCAGGGTATGGTAACGCTGGGACACTAACCAATGGGCCGGTCTGGACAACAGGGAAGATCGGCGGCGCCTTGGATTTTGACGGGGTAGATGATTATGTGAATATCGGATCTGTTACGTCTCTTAATAACGTCCGCCCCATTTCCATTTCCGCATGGATTTATCCGCGCTCCCATGGAGAGAAGGGGACGCCGGCCGTATCATTTCAAAACATGACGCGACGGGAAGATGGTCATTCCATTTCAATACAACCGGCCGCCTGCGGTTCCATAAGGACTTCAGCGGCGCAAGCGAACTGAATCGCATCGCCGCAGGAGGTACCATCGCGGTTAATGACTGGCAGCATGTAGTTGTCACATGGGATGGATCTTCCAACGCCGCCAATGTTCATATATACCGTAACGGGGGTGAGACGGGCTATTCCACCACGATTAGCGGCATTAATCCGCCTGATGATGATTCTGCTTCAATTCTGCGGATTGGAGCGTGGGGGGCGCCGGGGAATAATGTCTTTGACGGTCTCATAGACGATGTCCGCATTTACAACCGTGTATTGAATCCGGCGGAAATATTACAGCTCTGCCGTGATGGCGGCGCGTGTTGAAAACAAGGGTGTACTATAGTATCATAGCGCTATGCGTCTGGAACATTACTCTGCCGAAAAATTAAAAAAACAAATCATAGAGATTCTTTCGCAGCGCCTGGATATGGCGCACTATCATGTGTTTTTCTTCGGATCACGCGTGGGAGGATCCGGAACGGACCGTTCCGATATAGACGTGGGCATTGAAGGGCCGCCTATTCCGTCTTCAACATGGTTTGAAATTCGGGAATCATTTGAGAATTTTCCATTTCTCTATAAGATAGAGATTGTGGATTTCAACCGGGTAGATTCCCGTTTTCGTAATCTCGCCCTTCAGCATATAGAAGATATCGCAAGGTATGCATCTTATGACAAAGTTTGAAACAGCGCGCGAGGAGTTCCGTGAGGCTATCACGCGCCTAACAGAAGCGTTGGAAAAACCGAAGGATGAATTTATGCGGGATTCAGCCATCAAACGGTTTGAATTTTCATTTGATCTTGCATGGAAGACAATCAAAGCTTTTATGGAAACAAAAGGTGTTTTTTGCGCGTCTCCAGTCGCTTGTTTCAAGGAAGCATATCGCCAGAGGCTTATTCCCTATGATGACATCTGGATTCAAGAGATGATAGAAACGCGCAACAAAACGGTGCATTCATATGACGAAGATCTTGCCGAGGAAGTGTATGCGGCGTTGCCGCGCATTTTGGAATCGTTTCGAGCGCTTCTCGCCGCTCTTGAAAACAATGATGCTTGATTTTATCCCCATTCCGTCCCCAACTTTTCCCCAACATTGGGAAAAAGCAGTTTTCTTTTGTGCCATTGACCATGTGAAATAACGCAAAGCGCTATCTTGCAAAGCGGGAATTTCATAGGGTTGACGATTTCAAAAATGGGGCGTAGTATTGGCCTATGCCAAGCATTAAACCAGACGTTGAAGCGTTCGCGCGGATAAAGGTTATCGGCGTGGGCGGCTCCGGCAGCAATACAGTAAATCACATGATACGCGCCAAGGTGCAGGGCGTGGATTTTATCGCTATCAATACCGACGCGCAGGATTTGCACCATAATCTTGCTCCAAAAAAAATTCATATCGGCAAAAACTTAACGCGCGGCCTGGGCGCCGGCATGAACCCGAATTTGGGGCGGCAGGCAGCCGAGGAAACCATTGAAGAGATTAAAGACGCCTTGAAGGGTGCGGATATGGCGTTTGTGGTGTGCGGGTTGGGCGGCGGCACGGGCACAGGTGGTGCGCCGGTTATTGCGGACGCCGCGCGCGGCCAGGGCGCTTTGACCGTGGCGGTTATTACGCGGCCGTTTTCGTTTGAAGGCGCGCAGCGCGCGCGTGTTGCCGACGAGGGTTTGCAACAGCTGCGGCAATCCGTAGACGCGCTGGTGGTGATCCCGAATGACCGGCTGCTTGCTGTCATTGAGAAAGGAACTACGTTCAAGGACGCATTTGCCGTGTGTGATGAGGTTGTGCGGCAGGCGGTGCAGGGCATATCGGATCTGATCACTATGCCAGGCATTGTGAACGTTGATTTTGCGGACGTGAAGGCGGTAATGCAGGAGGCCGGCACCGCGCTGATGGGCATTGGAAAAGGATCAGGAGAGACGCGCGCAACGGACGCTGCCAAGCAAGCTATAAATTCGCCGCTGTTGGATGTTGCCATTGACGGCGCGCGCGGGGTGCTGTTTTCCATTCATGGCGGAACCGATATGTCCATGTGGGAAGTGCAGGAGGCAGCTCGCGTTATTACCGAATCCATAGACAAGGATGCCAAGGTGATTTTCGGCGCGGTGGAGGATACGCGCTTGAAGAAGGGCGAGATAAAAGTAACTGTTATTGCCTCGGGGTTTCCGTCTGATGTGCGGGCCAGCGTGCTCTCCGCTATGACTGCTGATCCGGCGGTCGTGGAGAAAAAGAAACAAGATCAGGTTATCACGGTAAACCGTGCGCCGGCCGCGCCGCGCCCTATTGTGCAGCCGGCTTCAGTGCCGTCTCCGAAGACGCCGGATGAAGAGTCAGGCGAGAAAGATAATGATGAATGGGATGTGCCAGCTTTTTTTCGAAGACGGAGATAGACAAAAGACCCCGCCTAAGCGGGGTCTTTTCGCATGCCTATAAGCCGGGTTCTGTGGTCCGACCTGGGTCGGACTGACGGCTATCTATCTAGCCCCGACATTGCTGTCGGGATCAAGCGTCGTATAATCGACTTGCACCAAGTAAGGTTTTCCGCGCGATATTATTGCCAATACCGCCTGTGGTCTCTTACACCACTCTTTTCACCCTTGCCACCAGCGCTATGCATTGGAAATCCCAAATTCAAAAACCCAAGCTCCAAACAAATCCTAAATTCAAAATCTCAAACTTCAAACTTGTAGATGTTTTGAATTTTGAACATTGAATATTGTAAATTGTTTGCAAATTGGTACTTGGAAATTCCAGCGCAAAGCGCTGGTTCGGCGGTTTAGTTTCTGTGGCACTGTCTCGTCCCGCCTACATTCTTTTATCAAAAATGGTTGGCGGGAGGCGGCCGTTAGCCGCTACCTTCTGCCCCGACATGGGTCGGGGGGCGCCCGGACTTTCCTCTTGCCAATTTTGTACGTGCCTTCGGCAAACAAAGTTGGCAAGCAGCCATCCGGCATGCATTTTTATTATACTTTATGATATTATTTTTGTCAATCTTCCTCTGTGCGAATGCGGATTTTTTTGGGCGTATGCGGCGACGGACGCGGAGTCGCGGGTGATTCAATGGACCGCAAAAAGAGTTCCAGCTGGTCAAGGCGGTACACGCGGTAGTTATTGATTGGGTGGCGGTATGCCGCAAGCTTGCCCTGCTTATCCCAATTGCGCAGCGTCAAGGGGCTTACGCCTACATATTTTGCTGCTTCTTTGACAGTTAAATATTTGCGTTCCATAAAAATATACCTTACTAGAGCCTATCTCAAAAATAATGAGGAGATGAAATGCTTAGAGTTCGTTTGCGAAAATTGCAAAAAACGAGGAGGCATAGCAAGCTATGGCGACGAGTTTTTGGCAATTTGCAGCCGAAATGTAAGCATTTCAGCCCTCAAGTGATATTTTATGTTTATTATAAACGGTTATTTTTGAGATAGGCTCTAATCATTAGTATATACCCAACTTTGCCAGTACGCAACATATATCTTTATTGATAAGATTGATTGTGTTGTTTACAATGAATGAAGGTATCTTACCAGATAAGAAAATCTTTATGGATGAACAAGCATTTACTATAAGAGAAGAAGATCGGTTTGCTTCTATTGAGAATGCGGACGTATCGGTTTGGGAAATTATCGGGCAATGGGGCGCTTATATCATAGTCCTCCTGTTACCGTTGTGGTTCCTGCCGCTTACCATAAGCCCCGTTGATACGAATAAAATATTTTTGGTGTCCATACTGGCGATTGTCGGGTTTATTGCATGGCTTGGCATGGCGGTATATCATGGCGTGCTTACCATTCCACGCGCGCTGCCGCTCTATGCGCTCGGCATCTGGGTGATTGTCTATGCGCTTGCATCCGTTTTTTCCGTAAGCCCGGAAGTAAGTTTTTGGGGATCTTCCGCAACTTCATTTTTCAATATCGCCATAGGCGCCTTGGTCACCATGATGGCTGCCGCCACCTTGCGGACGGCAAAGGATACGCGCCGCGCGCATATGCTGTTCCTTTTCGCGGCGGCGGTAGCAGCGGTGTTTATGGTTATCCAGACGCTGTTGAGCATTGATATTTTTCAATGGGAGTTTGCGAAGGCGCGGACGTTCCATCCGATAGGAGCATGGAACGCCGTCGGTATTTTCTTTGGATTTGTCATGGTGAGCTTACTACCGCTTGTTTCCGGCAGCGATTCTTCGCGGGTTTTGCGCATAAGCGCCGCCGCGCTCACCGCGTTATCTCTTGTTCTTGCCGCAACGGTGAATTTCCGCATTTTATGGGTTGGCGTCGCGTTTGTGTCCATTGTATATCTTGCGTATCAGTACTCCGCTATCCGCCAACCGGCGGAGCGGGAAGGGACACGAAACACGCAATTTGTCGCGTGGCCGATGGCGCTTATTTTGCTCTCCGTGCTTTTGTATCTCTCGCAGTCCATGATAAGCGCGCTTACGCTGAATATCAGTCCCCCGCTTGACGTAACGCCAAGTGTGTCTTCCTCGCTGCAGATTGCCCGCGAAGTAATGCGGGAGGATTCTCTGCTCGGCGTGGGACCGAATTCATTTGGCTCGGCATGGGATACATTTAAAAATCCCGCTGTTAACACGAGCATCTTTTGGCGGTTGCGATTCGGAACAGGGTCTTCGTTTGCGACAACGCTTCCCACTACCACCGGCATAGTGGGGGCAATCGCGTTTTTGGCGTTCGTAGGGTCGGTGCTCGCCGCCGGCTTCTCGTTGATGCGCAAGCTCCGCATGCAAGAATTGGATCATCGCTTCCTCGCCGGATCTTTGCTGGGGCTTCTCTTCCTTTTATTTACGTGGTTCATCTATCCTTTGACGATCATCACATCCATTCTTACTTTCTTTATGCTGGGCTTGATGATTGCCCAGATGCGCGCGGCCGGTTTCATAACGAGCGCTACGGTTCCCATCCGCGCTGATTCCGCGAAGGGTTTTGTAACGGCGCTCGTGATTATCTTTCTTATGGTGTTCGGCGTGGTTGGGTTGTATGTTACCAGCCAGAAATATGTTGCGGCCATTATCTACGGCCGGGGGGTTCGGGCGTTTGACGAGCGCGGCTCGGTGAACGAGGCGGAGATATTATTCCGACGCGCGGCGGAATTCGACAATAGCCGCGACCACTATTATCGCGCGCTTGCGCACATGTCGTCCATTAAACTGCAGCGCAGTCTGGCGAATGCGGAAGGGCAGCCGCCGGAAGAAGTGCGCAGCGCCTTTCAGTTTGCGCTCTCCGGGGCAATTGCGGGCGCGCAGGCGGCGACACAGGCAAATCCGGGCGACGCGGCAAACTGGCGTATCTTGGGGCAGATATACGAATCAGTTATTCCGTTCGTGGGGGGCGCTGCTGATGCGGCGGTGGAGGCGTACCGCGCGGCTATTGAACGCTCGCCGCGCGATCCGGCGCTGCGCGACGATCTCGCCCGCGTGCATATCGCGCTGGGAGACCATGTGCAAGCGCGCGAAGCCCTGGAAGAAGCTATCAAACTAAAACCGGACTACGCGGCCGCTCATTTCCGCCTTGCCCAGATTGCCGCCATTAAGGGAAATGTAGCGGACGCGATTAGCAACACCGAACGCGCCGCCCTTGCCGCGCCCAATGACATCGGCATCTTATTTCAGCTTGGATTGTTGTATTACCAACAGGAGCGCACTCGTGAGGCGTCACAAGTGCTGGAGCGCGCTATCAGCTTAAATCCGAATTATTCCAACGCGCGTTATTTCCTGGGGCTCTCGTACGCCGCGCGCGGAGAGCGCGACTTGGCAATAGAACAATTCCGGCATATTGGGTCGCTGAATCCCGACAATGCCGAAGTGTTGCTTATTCTTGCTAATCTGGAAGAAGGGAAAGACGCGCTCGCCGGCATTACCCCGCCGCCGCTTGACCGTACCCGGGTGCCGGTAGCAAAGGAAACGGAAGAATTGGAACAACAAGATGAATTGCAGGAAGAATCCGTTTCAAATGAAAATATTGATGCGGCAGTTGAATAAATGCGGCGTTTATTAGAACTCTTTCACCGTGAATTCAAGGGCGTACGGGAAGCCGCGTTCCTGCTTGCTATGGCAACGGTGGCGAGTAATCTGTTGGCGCTCGTGCGCGACCGGCTCTTGGCATCGCGTTTCGGCGCAGGTCCTGAACTCGATATCTATTACGCGGCGTTCCGCATTCCCGATATTCTCTATACCATCTCGCTCTTTTTTGTCGCGTCCACCGCTGTTATTCCCTTATTCTTAGAAAAGATCGCGGACGGCGAGGAGCGCGCTTCTGAGTTTATCCAAAGCGTTTTTGTTGCGTTCCTACTAAGCATGATTGTGATTATCGCGGCGGCGTATGTCGCTATGCCGGCCGTGATGCCATTGTTGGTGCCTGGGTTCGACGAGGCAGCGCGCGCGCAGGCAATACAAATAGCGCGTATTTTACTTGCATCTCCCTTATTGCTGGGTCTTTCCAATCTGGTCTCGAGCATATTGCAGTCATACCGAAAATTTTTGCCTTACGCGGCAAGTTTTCTTTTCTACAATCTCGGTATTATCTTTGGTATTTTATTGTTTGTGCCGTATCTTGGCCTTGTGGGGTTGGCGTGGGGCGTGGTAATGGGAGCGCTGCTGCATGTGGGGATTCAGATACCAAGCCTTCTTATGTCCGGCATCCGGCTTACTGGATCCGTATGGCGCGTTGCCATACCGCTCCGGGTATTCCGCCGATCGTTCCCGCGCACACTGGGGCTCGCCGCTACACAGGTGACGTTTTTTGCCGTCACCGCCATAGCTTCCACCTTGGGCGCGGGATCTATCGCGGTCTTCCAGCTTTCCTATAACTTGCAATCCATTCCGCTTGCAGTGGTGGGGTTGTCATATAGTGTGGCGGCATTTCCCACCATGGCGGAGTTAATTGTAAAAAAGGAACGCGCCATTTTTTTTGACCACCTTGTTTCCGCCGCGCGCCATATCATATTCTGGACGCTGCCGATCACCGTGCTTTTTATTGTGTTGCGGGCGCATATTGTGCGCGTGGTGCTGGGCGCGGGCGCTTTTAGCTGGGTGGATACGCGCCTTACGGCCGCAAGCATTGCGCTCTTTGCGATAGGCATTGTGGCGCAGAGTTTGGCGGCGCTTTTTGTGCGCGCGTTTTTTGCTATCGGTAACACGCGCGTGCCGGTAGCGGTGAATGTGGCATCCGCGGTGTTTACGGTTATTCTTGCTCTCTTTTTTGTGCAAGTGCTCAAGGAAGCGCAGGGTATAGGGCAGTTTTTTTCCGGGATGCTTCGCGTAGCGGATATAGAAAATCACGCTATGTTAGGGCTGCCGCTGGCGTTTGCGCTGGGCGCTTTGGCAAACGCAATCATTCTGGGGTTGAGTTTGGGTTGGATTGACGGCGAATTTCATGCGCGCAAATTAGGGGCCTCGGCAGCGGATATCGCGGGCGCGAGCATCTTGCTTGGCGTTGTCAGCTATGGAACATTGCAGCTGCTTGCTCCGTTTTTTGATTTAAACCGTTTTTGGGGTATATCTCTTCATGGATTAAGCGCCACTATTGCCGGCATTCTGGCGGCTGTAGCGCTTCTTCGCGCGCGGGACAATAAGGAATACGCGGAAATACGCGATGTGGTAGGCCGTAAATTCTGGCGCAAAGAAACCATCGGCCCCGAGCAGGAGCATTTGTAAAAATATTTTAAACTTATCCACACCCCCGCCAGCTGGCGGACAGCCCTTGTTTTTCTTAATATAAGAGCTATAATATCCGTATGGTAAAGCTTACACCAAAAGAAACAGAAAGAATAAAATATTTCCGCGCGTTGTTTCCACAGGAGATTAAGGCACATGTCCGTCGTTCGCAGGATGGCGGTTTTATTGCAGAAATTCTTGATTATCCGGGTTGTATCACAGAGGCAGAAACTCTTTCCGAGTTGATTGAAATGATGAATGACGCCGTGCGTGCAGTTTTGGAAGTTCCTAAGAGGTATGCTTCCTATATGCCGGTATATCTGTTGCCTCTCAAAATGGCGCAGCGTTTTAACGTCTTTCCCGTGAAAGATACTGAGGGCGATCTGAAACTTCTTATGTATGAGCCCTCCGCGCGTTAAAATTTCCGATTGTTCCTATCAGCATCTTGTACGTGTAGCGCAGCGATGCGGTTTTGTTATTGTGGAAGGCGGCAAGCATTGCAAGGTAAAACTTCCGACAGGAGATTTTATAACTACTATTCCTCGTCACGCGCGCCTGAAGCGGGAAACAGTACGCGGCATTGTAAAGCAATTCAATGAGTTTGGGGGAAAAATCAAAATTTCATAAGTTTCCATGTTTATCGCAGACCACATCCGCAACTTTTGCGTCATTGCTCACATAGACCACGGGAAGTCCACGTTGGCAGACCGGTTTTTGGAGTTGACGCATGCGGTGGAGCGGCGGAACATGAAAGCGCAGCTCTTAGATCAGATGGACTTGGAGCGCGAGCGGGGGATTACCATAAAAATGCAACCCGTCCGTATGATTTACAAAATAAATCATACGGAAGCTCCAAATTCCAAGCACCAATTTCCAAACAAATCCCAAATATCAAATTCAAAAATTCCAAACTTGGAAATTGGAAATTGGAAATTGGAAATTTCAGATTCAAAACAATATGTTTTGAATCTGATAGATACTCCCGGCCACATAGACTTCTCTTATGAGGTATCCCGCGCATTGGCGGCAGTGGAGGGGGCTATCCTTTTGGTGGATGCCACGCAGGGTGTGCAGGCGCAGACGCTCACGAACCTTTCTATCGCCAAAGAGCAGAGATTAGCAATTATTCCGGCGGTAAACAAAATTGATATGCCGGGCGCTTATGCGGACGAAGCAGTGGAAGAGATGGCTGCGCTTTTAGGCGTTGCGGAAGAAAACGTATCGCGCGTGTCGGCTAAAACAGGCGAAGGCGTCGCCGCGCTTTTGGAACGCGTAATCAATGAAATACCTCCACCTTCTTCCTGTCTTCTGCGTGATTCTGCGTCAAGTCAGCGAGAGTCTGCGGCGCGGCAAAGCCGCGCACTTATTTTTGACTCCAAATTTGAAAGCCATCGCGGCGTTATCGCATTCGTGCGGGTATTTGACGGTGAGTTCAAACAAGGAGACAAAGCGCGCCTGCACGCGGCGGCGACATCGCTGGAAGTCAAGGAGGTTGGCGTATTTACTCCGGCACTTGCTGCCGTGGATGTGCTCTCTCAAGGAGAAATCGGTTACGTGGTGACGGGCATTAAAGATCCCATGAAGGTGCGAATCGGGGATACCATATTTCTTGATGCGCCAACGCCCGGCTTTGAACTTTTGCCGCTTCCGGGGTATCGCCAGCCGCAACCCGTTATGTGGGCGAGTTTTTACCCGGAAGACGAGCGCGAATACGATTCTTTGCGCGATGCGGTGAGCCGTCTCCAACTAAACGATGCCTCGTTTACGTTTGAGGCGGAGTCGTCGCCTCTTTTGGGCCGCAGTTTTAAATGCGGTTTTCTAGGCATGCTTCATCTGGAAATTGTTACGGAGCGCTTAAAGCGCGAGTTTTCACAATCTTTGATAATCACAAGCCCGTCAATTGCGTATGAAGTAACGACACGGGACGCGGCAGCCAGCATAATCTCTTCTCCTGCAAAATTCCCTCCGCGCGGCGAGATAGTAAGCGTACAAGAGCCATGGATGACAGGCGATATCATAGTTCCTGACCGGTATCTGGGCGATGTGCTGGGTTTAATTGATGCGTATGAAGGCAAGATGCTCGCAAGCGAACAATTCGGGAGCGCGGAGCACGCAAAGGAAGGTGAGGTGCGCATGCTGCTCAAGGCGGAGATGCCGCTTCGGGAGATCGTATCCGATTTTTTTGATGCATTAAAAAGCGCCACGTCGGGCTATGCGTCGCTTGCGTATGAACAAGCCGGTATGCGGCCTGCGCTGGTGGAACGGCTTGATATTCATGTTGCCGAGGAGCCGGTGGCCGCACTTACCCGCATTGTGTCGCAGAAAAAAGCGCCCGCCATCGCGCGTTCTATGGTAACGGCGTTAAAAGATGTGCTGCCGCGGCAGCTCTTTCAGGTGAAAATCCAGGCGATTATGAACGGAAGAATTATTGCGTCTGAATCTCTTTCCGCATTAAAAAAGGATGTAACGGGGCATCTCTACGGCGGGGACCGGTCGCGTAAAATGAAACTCTGGAAAAAACAAAAGCGCGGCAAAAAGAAACTCGCCGCCGGGGGAAAAGTTCGTATTCCGCCGGAGGCGTATCTTCAAGTGCTGAAGCGGAGATAAGGATCCATTTCATACCATAATAAATAATATTACGTAGTATGCAGGCGGGAACAATCAGCGATATTATATCGTATTTTCTTCAAAATCATGCGTATGAGGCAGATATTGGGCGCGCTCTTTGTGAGTTTTTTGAATTACATTCGGCGGATGAGTTGCTTGCTGCCGTACCTGACTTTGCTGATGTCGATTCACCCGCGCATCGTCATTTTCACGAATGGCTCATATTTCATTTTGAGCTTTCAGATGGAAAGACGCCGCTTCAAGAATGGTGTGAGAAAAACCCTATGAATTTAGATTCCTTTAATATGACAGAGTGCGCAGATCTGTTGCGCTTGGTGATTTTAAGGGAAGATATTTTCTTGAACTAGCGCTCAAGTTAAATCCCCGATATGATTTTGCGTGGCAGTCGCTTGTGAGACACGATCGCGAATTCTCAACGCTTCGTCGCAAGGGTGCTTCGGAAGAAGAAAAGATGGCAGGCATAGTAGGCTCGCTTTTTGCAAACATGATGCGGCCGGGCCGTTATGCGCCACGCATGGCGGAAGCGATGGGTTTTGCGAATGACCCCGCACACCAATATTATATGTGGCTCAAACGATTTGGAATAAATTTTTCTCGACACAAGACCATTCCTACGAAGCGAACTATGATACGACAGTCCCCTAAAAAAACGAAGGAGCGAGCGAGAATATGATCATACTCACGGCAACTAGAACGCTCAAGACCGCCCATAGTATCCCCATGCGCCGGCGTGACTTTTTTGTTCTCATGCGTATATAATACATACCGTATGCAGCACTTTCAAGAACAACGCAAGCTGCGCGCGTTCTTTGCTTCGCGCACCGTGCTTATTGTATTATTTCTTTTATTGATTGGCGCAGGCGTTATGAGCTTTCAGGCGCTTCTGGCAGGGGAGGAAGTGGAGCAGGAACGGGAGGAAGTGGAGCGGGAACTCATAGATCTCGAGCGGCGCAAGAGCGAGCTATCCTCGGAGTTGGAGGACTTGCGCGGCGGCCGGGGCGTGGAGTACCAAGCGCGCGAAAAACTGAACTATCGCAAACCGGGCGAGGAAGTTGTTATTATTGTGGAAGAGGAACAGGCAGTGAATGAAAGCGGAGAAGAGCAGGAAGCAGGGTTTTTTAAGAAATTGTTACAGTGGATAGGATTATAATAATTCAAAATGCAAAATGCAAAGTTAAAAGTTGCAGTCCAAAGTTTAAAATTTCAACTTTGAATTTATAACTGTAACTTTGCATTTTGAACTTTTAACTTTGAATTTTTGCTTTGCGTTATGAAAAGAATTATTATTTCAATTTTAATACTCGTTATAATTGCCGGAGTGGCTGTTTGGTCTCTCGGCCTCGTTCCTGTTGCTCGCGTCAACGGCGAAAACATTCTTCGCCGCGCGTATACCGATCGCGCGGCGGCTCTGGTAATGTTTGAAGAACAAAGCCGGGCGGCGGCGGGCCGGGACGACATTACCCTTGCCGCAGCAGACGATATTCGGCAATCCGTACTTCAGAATCTTATTTCCGAAGCGGTGTTTCGCGGATATATAGAACAGAATTTAAACCGTGCCGACCTGGAGGAGCGCTCCCGGCGGGTTGTGGACGACACGCTCGGCGTGGCCAATCCGGATATACTTCCGCGCGCCACCAAGCAGTTATATGGCTGGAGCGTGGAGGAGTTTACCGAGAACGTACTGTTCCCGCAGGCGCTGCAAAACGAGCTTGCCAAAGATATTGAACAGGGCGGCACGCCGTTTGAGGAATTCGCCCGCACGCAACTGTCGCAGGCGGAAGTAAAACTCTATTTCGTCCCCTGGAAATGGGAAAACGGCGCGTTGATCGGGGAGTGAGTTGTATTGACAAAGTACACAACTGTAGTACATACTTTAGATATATGAAGACGCTACTCAATATAAAAACCGACAAAGAGGTTAAAGAGAAAGCGCAAAGGCTGGCGAAAGAGCTTGGACTGCCATTGAGCGCGATTATCAACGCGCAGCTCAAGCAGTTGCTCCGCGATAGAGAATTGCAAATTTCAGCGGCCCCTCGGATGAGTAAAAAACTAGAGGAGGTGATACGGGAAGCAGAACGGGATCTGTATGACAAAAAAACATCTCCCCCATTTTTTCTAACACAAAAGGGGCTCTCACGTATCTGCGCTCCCGATGAACATCCGTTTTCATAAAAATGTAAAAAAGCGCTACGGCAAATTACCGCTTATTTTGTGGCTCTTGGCGCGCATAGTGAACTGTATTCATAAGATTTCTCGCGGAGACACGGCTCTTCGTTGGCGGTTTCTCATTTTTTGTAAACATCATGATCTCCAATAGTAAGTAGAACCGCCTTGTTTTTTGAAATATAATCAAGTACGATTCTATATTTATAGTTTACTGAAAACGAAAAACTTCCCGTAAGCCTGCCTTTAAGCTTGTGTACCTCAAGTGTTTTATGGTTTTTTCTATCTTTGAAGAGTTCTATCTTTGCCAGCGTTTCTTTTTGGAGAGCAGGTTCTAATTTATTCAACTGTTTGAGAAACTTTGGCGCGTATTGCAGCTGCATTAGTTCGGCATTCGCTTGATAAGGTTTTTGAGATCTCCCGTAAGGGCTTTGCCATCTTTTATTTCTTGCTGTGCTTCCCGGACAGCCCGAATAGCTTCTTCTTCCGCAAGAAGTTCCAGCGCTTTTCGCACAACGTCGGCTTTGTTCGCGCCATAGCCGCTTTTTATCAGGGAATTTACCAATTTCTCTAATTGAGGTGATACGGGTACCGATAAGGTAGTCATACTGATTTATATTAAATTATAATATGATATTATCATTATCTGTAAATGTGCTTGTGTCAAGATTGATAGTAATTATAGAACGCGCATTATGAAATAGCGCTCTGGCGACCCGAACGCCACTTGGCGGTCGGGTCGCCAAAGCACAATGAGTGCTATTTCATACTGTGCGTTCTATAGTGTGAGTAATTAGAAGTTAGGGATAAAATTCCCATTTTTATATAAATATCCTCCAAACCCTACCTACAAAATACTAACTACCAAGTACTCAAAATTTCCATGAAATGGAAATTTTATGAGCAGAGTACGGGAATCGAACCCATGTCCTTAGCTTGGGAAGCTAACGTACTGCCAAGCCGACGTGCCTGTCGGCTCCCCGACTTCCTTATTTACTGTGAATTACGAAACTCCGAAAACGCTGTCATTGCGAGGGTTGAAAGCCCGTGGCAATCCCGTGATTTGCTGTATTTTTCGGGATTGCTTTGCTTCGCTCGCAATGACAAGAGCGCGTTTCGTAATTCAAGGTATATTACATTATAATATGATGTTATTATATATTTGTATTGTACAAGACTGCCACATGTAAAGCAGTTAAAATTCTGGTATAATCAAATCAAGGTCGAGTTATCTCATAAACAATAAAAAGCACACTATGACTTTAATTCAAAAATTAGCATGGGTTTACGCAATCCTTTTTGTGCTCGTGACGGCTGTGGGATATATACCGGCTTTTAATGACGAGAGTGGCAATTTATTTGGCTTATTCTCGCTCCAATTTTATGATGATCTGTTGCATCTTGCGTCCGGTATTTGGGCGGGAATAGCCGCATGGCTTTCGTATCGCGCTTCAGTTTCTTACTTCAAAATCTTTGGGATTTTATACGGAATGGATGGAATTGTGGGACTCCTAACCGGAAGTGGATATTTGGATCTTGGAATTTTTCTGAATGGTCCCTTAGACCTAGATTTATGGACAAGAGTCGCAACCAATATCCCCCATATATTGATTGGGGGATTTGCGGCATATTTAGGTTTTGTTTTAAGTAAAAAATTTAATAACAAAACGAGGTTCTAATTCCAAAATATTTGAAAAAGATTTTACACATTATTTGGCATTCGCGCATAGCCAAGGCTATTGTCTTGGTAATTTTGGTTTTGAGCGTTTCTCCGGCACTGATTTTTTCCGGCATGTGGATTGGCTGTCGCCCAGATGGTGTAAACGCTAAGTTAGCAGAATCTCTTGAAGGTGATTTTGGCTCCGAGTTGTGGAAAAAATCCACAGATGCGATAAAGGGGTATCCTCGCGGTGAAGAGCAAACATATCTAACATTTCCAGAATGGTATATTGTCTATAGCGCCGAAGAATACGCCGCCTCGCTTCAAAAAAATCCTCCAAGCAAATTTCCTTATTTTCGCTCAGTCGGACAATACTGGAAAAGCTACTGCAATATCTATGCAGTGACGAGAAATGAGTATCCGCTCAATTTTGGATATCATGTCATCCTTTTTGTCATCGGCGGCAGTTTTTCGGCAGAAAATATAACAAAAGGAGTTTATGAAAACACAGTTGGTAGAGTTACAGAGTTGTTGAGCGCAAAGGAGTTAACGGACGAGGATAGATATGCCCAGAAGGTTGCTGCCGAATATGGAAATTTTTTGCATACAATCCCTTGGTATGAATTCCCGTTCAGAGAAAAACTCAAGGAACTTTGGAGCCAAACTGATCTGTGGGGTAAAAACCCCATTCGCAAATTGGAGAGAAAAATGATTTTGAGTCTTGAGTATGGTTTTAAGTCGTTATATGGCTGGATAATTAAAGGTGGCACTAAAACCGCATACGCACCGGCAGAATTAGAAATATATGCGGTTGTTGAGAATTTGGATGAAAAAACTTTAGAAGAAAATTCACAAAGCCGTATGATTGAAAACATTGGATCAGATTATTCCATTGTAGCCCTCCCCCGATATGAAGCATTTACGCTGATGGTGCCCCGCCTTATTGATTCGGGAACAAGATTCGTTGAAATAGCCGGTAATGATGATATTTTAATTTCTGTCATTGCTCAGAAAAATTGGATATTTGATTCAAGTGACGGCAGAGAACTTTTTTCAATGCCGGTTCTTGCAGATCAGAATTTCAATAGAATAGTAGTAAATGTTCCAGTGAAAAATTTGCATAAGATAATAGATTATCTCAACAATAAGAACATAAAACTTGAGCATATTTACGACTATTGAGACATGGAAACTAAAAGATTTATCATAACGATAAGTAAGTGGCTATTGCGGGTTATCGCTGTATTACTGCTATTGATAGCGGTAACTTTGATTTTTTTTCAGTTGGCAGACTGGTAAACGTGAGACGAAAAGCGGTAACGAAACAGCTCCTTCAACAGGAAGATTTATACAAGCAGCGGATATTCAAATTTTTATTCAGGAAACGGGGCCTTCGAATGGCGTACCGGTTTTACTCGTTCACGGAACTGGAGCATGGAGCGAAATATGGCGAGAGACAATGACCATACTTGCAGAAAATGGCTTTCGAGCGATTGCGATTGACGTTCCCCCTTTTGGATTTTCAGAGAAACCAAAGGGCGCGGATGTTTACAGTAGGGAAAGACAGGCTGAACGTATTATCGGAGCGTTAGATTCGCTTGGTATAGATGAAGTCAATCTTATAGCCCATTCAGTAGGCGCAAGGCCTGCAATAGAAACTACCTTAAGAGTGCAGGACAGAGTTAAAAATTTCGTACTTGTTGATCCGGCATTGGGATTTGCTTCTGAAGATAAACCCACATTTCAGCAAAATAATCCTTCATTATTACTTCGCGCTTTTTTTGCTTTCAAGCCATTGCGGAACGCCGCCCTAGCAACCTACGGCACAAACCCTCTTTTTACAAAAAGATTATTTCAATCGTTTGTGTCCAATAAAGACGCTATTACTGACGAGAATGTCGCAACCATGCAGAAGCCATTAGTCGTTAACGGCACGACAAGAGCGCAAGGAGACTGGCTGGAATACTTTCTTGTATTTAAAGATAATTCTATGGCAAGTAATTTTTTAAATTTCCAGAATCTAAAAATGCCTGTTTTAATAATATGGGGAAGCACAGATAGTATCACACCTTTGTGGCAAGGTAAGAAATTACGAGATTTGATTCCTCATTCAGAATTGAAAGTTATGCCAAATGTGGGACACATTCCGTATATAGAGGATATGGAAAATTTTAACAATATTTTAATCGAATTTTTGAATAGATACAAATGAAAAAACTTAAACAAACGATTATAAAGCCGATAACAATTGTTACGATTGCACTCGTAGTTATGGTTTTTGTGATCGGAAAGAAAATCCAATACTACTCTGCCGATCCAGTGGGAGAGAAAAATTGTCCGCCACTTTTTCCAAATTTTGTTGGTGATTCGTCTAAGCAAAACAGGATTGAAATTGATGTGCCTCAATATAAACTCCCCTGGACGCAAAAGGGTGGCTTTATCAACGATGCAAGCTGCCTTAATAAAACTGCGGTGCATGGAGTTGTTTCGATCCAGAATGTAGATGATATAAAAAATGCCTTGATTTTTGCGAAAGATAAAGATCTCAAAGTATCTATTGCCGGAGTTAAACATAGCATGGGAGGACATGCATTTTACAAAAACGTTTTGATTTTAGACATGACGAAATTTAATCAAATGACGCTTAATGAAGAAAGTAAAGTTCTAAATGTTCAGAGCGGCGCAACATGGCACGACATACAAAATTTCCTTCACCCTAAATTTGCAGTCAAAGCCATGCAGTCCACCGATATTTTTACTGTTGGTGGCTCTATTTCCGTCAACGCTCACGGGATGGATCATACTGCGGGGGCGATCGCAAGGACTATTCGCTCTATGCGAATTATGCTTCCTGATGGCTCAATAAAAAGAGTAAGTCGCACCGAGAACCCCGAACTATTTAATTTGGTTATCGGTGGCTATGGTCTTTTTGGGGTTGTACTCGATGTCAATTTAGAAGTTACAAATAATGTGGTGTATAAATCCGAACGAAAGGTGATTGATTATAAAGAATTTCCAGACGTATTCAGTCGCGAAATTGAAAATGATGAAACTATAGGACTATTTTATGGTCATCTTTCTACAGCACCACAATCCTTCTTGAAGGAGATGATTTTATATAATTACAAAAAAGTTGACGCTCCTGACGCAAAAATTCCTCCACTCGGGGAAGTGAGTAGTATCAAGCTGCGGAGATTGATATTTAATCTTGCGAAACATAGCTCAATTCCAATGAGATTGAAGTGGTTTGCCGAGAAATACATAGAGCCGATGTTAGAAAATTGTCCGATTTCAAGAAATCAAGCGCTTAGTGAAGGCGAGGCTTGTTTGGTATCGCGGAATGAACCCATGCATGATTCGGTACCATATCTCCGTAATAATTTAAAAAATGATACCGACATTTTGCATGAGTATTTTATTCCACACGATCAATTTGTTTCGTATATTGATGCAATGAGAACAATAATGACTGAAAATGATGTGAACCTTCTTAATGCCTCGGTGCGCGTGGTCCACAAGGAAAACATTTTTTTGAACTACTCCCCAACAGATACTTTCTCTATTGTTTTATACATAAATCAGACAACAGATGAAAAGGGAAATCAAAAAATGAAGAAAGTCACTCAAGAACTTATTGATCTCACCATCAAACATGGTGGCAGATTTTTCTTGCCATATCAACTACTTTACACAGCAGATCAACTGGAACGATCTTATCCAGAATTTAGATCATTTCTTGCTGCGAAAAAAAGATACGATCCGGAGCAACGATTGACGAGTACATTCTACGAAAAATATTCGACGGAACTACAATAATTTACACCGCCGTGCTTTCTTTGCGAGGGCGAGGTGGAAGGGGGGGTGTGGGGGATTCCTTTCGTGGGCGAGACTTTGTGTTGCCCACGGAATGGCTCTCAAAAAGCCGTTGAGTTTGAAACTGGAGCGGGATACGGGAATCGAACCCGTATCTTTAGCTTGGGAAGCTAATGTACTGCCACTGTACTAATCCCGCATGCTGTATAAAATATCATACCTTTTCTTGTTTGTCATCCATATAATTTCATTGCGCCGGCACATTATTTTTTGCCCTTAAATACCCTGCGGCTTGCCGCAGGGATGAATGGATACAAAAAATAAATCCCGCCAACGGCGGGATCAACAACCTTGATACCGCACTGCTTGCGGTGCCTACATTCTACCGTGAACCGCACCAGGCATCCGACCTAACATAAACACTTCATGAGGAGTCAAATAGCCAAGACGTTTATGAGGTCGGTGATTAAGGATACGCTCAACTCGCTTCACGTCTGATATTTTGAGTGTAGCAAAGTCAGTACGCTTTGGAAAGAGAAATGGGAAATGGGGTCAGGGGAAATGGGAAATGGGGTCAGTCCCCTTTTTTTAATTAAACCACTCTGGGCTGGAAGCCCAGAGAATTGTAGAAGCATGGAATGCTAACCTTCGACTTTAAAGTCTCCGTAACGATCATCTTTGTGTATATGATCTTCAATGTATTTTTTAATCATT
>Ga0114944_1000070_pt1 | contig 24509 bp, 15 predicted proteins | sample OV2TP2_FD_89582 | JGI IMG/M metagenome (GOLD analysis project Ga0114944, IMG submission 89582) | Hot spring microbial communities from Beatty, Nevada to study Microbial Dark Matter (Phase II) - OV2 TP2 | ecosystem: Environmental > Aquatic > Thermal springs > Hot (42-90C) | place: USA: Beatty... | reverse complement strand
GGCCAAGCTGGCAGGCGCCGGCGGCCGCGGCAAAAGCCTGAAAGCAAAATACCGCAAAGCCAAGCGGGAAGAAATGGCCGAGGCGGCCGGCGAAGTGGATGAAAGCAACAAGCTTCAGCTGACAGAGTTCATCAGCGTAAGCGAACTGGCCAACCTGATGGATGTAAGCTTTGCCGATGTCATCAGTAAATGCATGAGCCTCGGCATTATGGTTTCCATCAACCAGCGCCTCGATGCTGAAGTGATTGAACTGGTAGCCAGTGAATTTGGTTACAACGTGGAATTTATTGATATGGAAAAACAGATGGAGATGGAAGAAGTGGAAGAAGAAGATGAAGAAGAACATCTCCACCACCGGTCTCCCATTGTGACAATTATGGGCCATGTGGATCATGGCAAAACATCCCTGCTTGATTACATACGCAGTGCCAATGTGGTGGCCGGCGAAGCAGGCGGCATCACGCAGCATATAGGCGCTTACCAGGTGGAACTGCCCAACGGAAAAGAAATCACTTTTCTCGACACTCCCGGTCACGAAGCATTTACTGCCATGCGTGCCCGCGGCGCTAAAGTCACTGATATCGCTGTCATCGTTATTGCCGCTGATGATGCAGTGATGCCGCAAACAAAAGAAGCCATCAGCCATGCGCAGGCGGCCGGTGTGCCTATGATTTTCGCCATTAACAAAATTGATAAAGATGGAGCCAACCCACAGAAAATTTACGAGCAGCTGTCGCAAATGAACCTGCTGGTGGAAGAGTGGGGCGGTAAATACCAAAGCCAGGAAATATCGGCCAAGAAAGGACTGAATGTGGATCAGCTGCTTGAAAAAATTCTGCTCGAGGCAGAACTGTTGGATCTGAAAGCCAACCCCGACCGGGAAGCCAGCGGCACTATCATTGAAGCATCACTCGACAAGGGCCGCGGCTATGTGGCCACCGTGCTGGTGCAAAACGGAACATTGAAAATTGGAGACATCGTAGTGAGCGGCCAGCACTTTGGAAGAGTGAAGGCTATGTTCAATGAAAGGGGTAAAAAAGCAGATGAAGCGCCACCTGCAACAGCTGTGCTCATCCTCGGTTTGAATGGCGCCCCACAGGCAGGCGAAAAATTCAAAGTGTACGAAGATGAAGCCGAAGCAAAAGATATTGCTTACCGCCGGGCACAGATACTGCGTGAACAGGGCATCCGCACCAAAAAACACATTACGCTGGATGAAATTGGCCGCCGCCTGGCTCTTGGCAATTTCAAAGAACTGAATGTAATCATCAAAGGTGATGTGGATGGATCAGTGGAAGCATTGAGTGACAGCCTGCAAAAATTAAGTACGGAAGAAATAGTGGTAAGAGTGATTCATAAAGGAGTAGGCCAGATAACCGAGAGCGACGTGACGCTTGCCAATGCTTCGGATGCCATTATTATTGGTTTTAATGTGCGTCCATCCCTGCAGGCGGCAAGGCTTGCCGAAAATGAAGCTATCGAAATAAAAATGTATTCCATCATCTACAAAGCCATTGAAGAAATCAAAATGGCGATGGAAGGGATGCTGGAGCCTACCATCCAGGAAAAAATTGTAGCCAACGTGGAAATAAGAGAAGTGTTCAGGTTCGACAAAGCCATCGTGGCCGGCTGTTATGTGCGGGATGGCAAAATCAAGCGGGATTCCAAAATCCGGCTTATCCGCGATGGCATAGTCATCTATCCTACCGGCGAAGGCGCTTTTGCAGAACTTGGCTCGCTGAAGCGATTCAAGGATGATGTAAAAGAAGTGGCAACTGGCATGGAATGTGGGTTGACTATAAAAAATTACAACGACATAAAAGTGAGTGATGTGGTGGAGGCCTTTGAGGAGGAGGAAGTGAAGAGAACGCTTTAATGCGCTGCGATGGAAAATTATTAATTATTGATTACTGGTTATTAACTGCAGTGGTATCCGGGTAATAATCTGTAATTCGCTTTTTATACAGAAAAAAGATTTGTTAATAAACCCATACACCTTTAGCTCCGCCGGTAATCAAAATTATTTTTGGGTAATAAATCCCTGTTATGAAGAAAATTTTCACTCCCTGCTTTTCTCTTTTCTTTTTTGCTGTGGCTGTGCAGGCCCAGTCGGCAAAAGTGGTGGCCGATAAAATTCTCGGTATTGTTGGCGACCGCATCATTCTTTATTCCGACATTCAGAATACCATTGCTGATGCACAGAGAAACGATAACCAGCTGCCGGAAAATGCACACTGTGTGCTGATGGAGCAGGCAATAGTTTCCAAGGTGCTGATGCTGCAGGCCGAAAAAGATTCGCTGCCTGTGACTGAAGAAGAAATAGAAGCCGACCTGGACAACCGCATCCGCCGCTACATCAATATTTATGGTTCGCAGGAGGCGCTGGAAGAAATTGCCGGCAAATCCATTTACCAGATAAAAGAAGATGCAAGGGCCGTAGTGCGGGAACAAAAACTGGCCGAAGCCATGCAAAGAAAGATTGTAGAAAATGTACATATCACGCCCAATGAAGTGAAAGCTTTTTTCGACCGCATTCCGAAAGACAGTCTGCCCTTCTTTGAATCGGAACTGGAAATAGGGCAGATTGTTTTTTACCCCAAAGCCAACCGCGACCTGGAAAAATATGTGATGGATGAAATGCTCAATTATAAAAAGCAGGTGGAAATGAAACTCGCCACGTTTGAGCAACTGGCCATGCGCTACTCCGAAGATCCCGGCAGCAAAGACCGTGGCGGGCAGTACCAGGTAAACCGCAACGATAAAACATGGGACCCGAATTTTCTGGCTGCCTGTTTTCGCCTGAAAAATGCCGGCGACATCATTGGCCCTGTGAAATCAAAATTCGGCTATCACCTTATACAGATGGTGCAGCGCATCGGCGATGAAGCGGTGATACGCCATATACTCCGCACGCCCCCGGTTACTGATACTGAAATTAAACAGGCCATGAGCAAAGCTGATTCGGTGCGGGCCAAAGTGCTGAGCGGCCTGATGAGTTTTGCCGCTGCCGCCTCCCGCTATAGCGAAGATGAGCAGGCAAAATTCAGCGGTCCATATTTTCTCGGACGCGATGGGGCACCTTATGTTACCATTGACCTGCTCGACAAAGATCTCGTTGCCATGCTCGATAAGCTGAAGCCCGGTGAATATTCGCAGCCCGTCGTATTTGAAGATAACGGCAAAAAAGCCGTTCGCATCATTCATTACAAAAGCCGCACCGAGCCGCACCGCCTGAATATGAAAGATGATTTCAGCCGTATATCGCAACTGGCGCAGGAGGAAAAAAAGCAAAAGGCCCTGGATAAATGGATGAAAGAAAAAATTCCTTCCTACTACATCATGATTGATGATGAAATAAAAGAATGCCCCGGCCTGGCCAATTGGGCTACGGAAAACAAAAAGGCATTTTGATGTTGTTTCGCCGAACGATCGCAGGCTGCCGGTGTTAAATGCAATTCTGTAAAATTATCAACCCGGTATTTCATCAGTTCAAAGAAACTTATTATCACTGCAGTATTGTTGCAGCACCCGCCACTGCCCCTTTACCAATGCCAGGTCAGCATCTTCCGTTTGGAAATTATTTTCTGATTCCCGGAATCCTGATGCATGAAAGGCTGCTGAATAAAGCGGCTTCAATTTCCCAGAAACAACCAGGGTAACACGGTTATTCCTTTTTTCAGTTATTTCACCTGTTTCAGCGCCGATGATCAGGCCATTAAGGAAATAATAATTTTCCTCTTCAGTCAGTTTATTAAACAGTCGGTTGGTACGTACAAGAAATGCAGTATGCAAAAGATTCGATTGCCGTCCGGCCAACACTCCTGCTTCAAAACTTTTTTTATTCTGTTTGTCATGTAATCCGCCGCTGCGGCGTACCGATGAAGATAAAATGCTTTTTTCACCCAGCAATTCAAAAAATTCACCGGTCATGAATGTTTTAATCCCGGTAACCATGCCTTTACGCACTGTCACATGTTTTGAGTGGGTGCCGGGAAAAACGAGAATTCTTTTATTTATTAAATCTGATTCGCAGCCTGCCAGCTGGGTTTCCTCGCCCCGCATGGCATCATCATCGGTGCGTACACCGGAAATGATATACAGGTCATTCTTTACATCTTTTGTCCCGGCAATCTTCTTTACTTCGAGATCGCGGCCATCGGCAAACACAGGAATTTTTTTATACTCCATTTCCATCATGCCCAATGATGAAGAAGCCATACCCGAAATAACCAGCGGTAAATTTTTAAGCGAGTGACCCGATTGCGATTCCAGCATCCGGATATGCCGGCCGATAACCTGCAGGTAGAAATCAAAGCGCCCCTGCTCACCTGTGGCGCTTTGTTTCCATAATTGAAAAATGGTTACAATACCTGTATCCTTTGACTTTACGGTACTGTATTGCCAGGCTGCAGCATCCACCAGCCGCAAGCGGAATGAAGTGCTGCCCCAATCGCAGCTTAAGAAGTTTTTCATTTTACTTCCGCAAACAGTATCCTGGTACTGGTTTGCTCATGCATAAATTCGCTCAATCGCTTCTTTGTATTTTTCCATTATCACTTTCCGTTTCAGTTTCAGCGTGGGGGTCAGCTCGCCGCCATCCACACTCCACTCCTGTGGCAGGAGCTCAAATTTTTTTACCTGCTCTACCTGGTTGAAATTTTTGTTGTAGCGTTCTACGGTGTCTTTTATCAGTTCCAGCACTTTTTCATTTTTGATGACGGATTCGTTATCAGTACTGTTTATTCCTCTTTCCCTGCACCATTCTTTCAGCGGGGCAAATGCCGGCACTATTAAAGCCGATGTAAACTTTCGTTCGGGGCCCAGCACTATCATCTGCTCGATGTATTTTGATTCTCTCATTTTGTTTTCAATCGGCTGCGGCGCCACGTATTTGCCGCCGCTGGTTTTAAAAATCTCTTTCTTGCGGTCGGTGATTTTTAAAAATTTTCCATCCACCATCATGCCGATATCGCCTGTATGAAACCATTCGGCTGTCATCACTTCTGTTGTCAGGTCAGGCCGTTTGTAATAACCCATCATCACGTTCGGTCCCTTGCAGAGTATTTCGCCGTCTTCGGCTATTTTTACTTCCACATTATCAATGAGCGTACCCACGGTGCCAAACATGCGGTTGGCAGGGTCCATCCTGTTCACACTGATCACCGGCGAAGTTTCTGTAAGTCCATAGCCCTCGAGTATGGGAATTTTAGCGGCGGTGAACACCCGCAATAGTTTTACCTGGCAGGCGGCCGAGCCGGTGATGATGGCTTTTACATTTCCACCCAGCGCTTCCCGCCATTTGCTGAAAATAATTTTATTGGCAAGACCCAGCTGGATATTGTACCACAAGCCCGTTTTTTTGTTGATATCGTATTTCAATCCGAGGCTCAACGCCCAGTTGAAAAGTTTCTTTTTTATACCGGTCAGTTTTGCCGCTTTGCTCATGATGCGTTCATACACTTTTTCAAGCAGCCGCGGCACGGTAGAAAATATGCCGGGTTTTACTTCCCGCAGGTTGTCGCCTATGGTCTCCATATTTTCAGCATAATAAATAGACACGCTGTTGTGAATATAAATATAGCTCACCATCCGTTCGAAAATGTGATTAAGCGGAAGAAAGCTCAGCGCCCTGACTCCTTTCAGGACAATTTCGTCAAACACGCATTTGCTATCGAGCACATTGCTCACAATATTGCGGTGACTGAGCATTACTCCTTTGGGAGTGCCCGTGGTGCCCGAAGTATAAATGATTGTGGCAAGATCTTCTTCTTTTATTTTTTCCTGTGCAGCATTTAGGTGTGCAAGTATGGAGGCATCGGGTTCACGCAACATATCTTTCCAGTATGTGGCATTGGGCACATGCTCGAAAGTAAATACATGCTGCAGGGCAGGCAGGTAATCAAGGATACTTTTTACTTTCAGGTAAAGTTCTTCATCATTTACAAAAATCACTTTGGCCTTCGAATCATTCAGGATAAACTGCAGTTCATTTACATTGATGGTGGGATAAACGGGCACCAGCACAGCGCCGGTTTTCTGCACTGCCAGATCCGTCATCAGCCATTCGGGCCGGTTTTTAGAGAGAATGGCCACTTTATCCCTGTTTTCGGACGACATATCATTGGCTGAAACGTCAAGTGAAATCAATCCCGCAGCCAGTTGATTTACCAATTTGTTTACTTCTTGTGTGCTGTAAGTTTTCCATCTGCCTCCTTCTTTGGCTGCAAACATATCAGGAAGGGGTGCGGATTGAAACTGGTCATTAAAAAAGTCAAACAATCGCTTGGGTGGCATCGGCAAAAATTTTGGCAGTTAAATGAAAAATAAAAAGTTTTTTTTAACCTGTCAGGAATCAGAAACAAATTAGGCAAAAATTCAAGAAATAAAAAGCTGCTGCAACATGGGTATAATGAACCTGGTGAATGGCAGCCCGCATGGAGGACATTTAAAAAGGAGAGGATGCTGACAGTTATTTCGCCTGATAGTATTGACCCTGTGGCATTCTGAACACCCGGCTCTTTTGAAATGCAACAAAACCATTGTATTCGCCGCTGTGCGTTTTAGTCCATGCATCGTAAGCCGTCAGGTTTTCTACGGTGCCAAAGAGCCACTGGTTGTAAGCTTCAAACATCCCTTCACGCAGCAGCTGCTGCAGGTAATCGAAAAGGCGGTGAGGGTATTTCGATGCGTGCATTTCATACCAGTCGAGGATAAAACGTGCCCGCACCATGGTGAGAGAAGCAGTTGTCACTCCTTTCGACATTAATGCCGATTGTTTGTTCATGGTTTCAAGAAAAGCTTTTGCAAAGCCGCTCTTGCTGTTTTCTTCATCTTTCAGCAGGTTCGTTTCTTTAAAAAGTTTTTCTTTATAACCTTTAAATAAAAGCTCTTTCATGGCGGCGCCCCGCTGGCTCAGGCTTTCCATGTTCACAAATATTTCGCCGTAAAGAAGGCTCCACACTTTGTCTTTGGTATAAAAATAATAGAGGGCTGCGTTGTAATAATTGCCACTGAAAGCCGGGTCAATTTCAATGCCTTTTTCCCAGAGGTCAATGGCGCTGTAATCTTTGCGTGCCCAGAGCAGCTCACCATATTCGCTGTACAGCGGCCCGCTTTTGGGAAATTTTTTTATACCGGCTTTATATACCTTTTCGCATTCCTTTACTTCTTCCAGGGCTTTGTACACATTGCCAGCCAGCTGAAAGGTCATCACATCGGCATCATCGCGGCCGATGACGGCTTTCACACCTTCAATCGCTTTTTCGTATTCCCGTTTGAAATAATAGCACTGGATCATGTCTTTCTGGTATTCGAGATTGTTTTTATCGAGCTGCAGCGCCCGGTTCAGCACCAGTATGGCATTGTCCCAATCGGCCTGCGCCATAAAACCACGAGCCGTCTGGTGCAGGGTTTTTGCATCATCCTGTGCAGCCACAGCAAAAGTGAAAGCGAAACCACAAAAGAGAAGAGTCAGTTTTTTCATAGTACAAAGTAAATTAAAAGCGCCGGTGAATTGTATGATAAACGGCTGGTATTATCATTTCTTTTACAGCCATATTAAATCAAATGTGTGAGCAATCCATCCCTCAGCTTCGGTTCGAACCAGGTGCTTTTCGGTGGCATCACACTGCCGCTGTCGGCAATGGCAAAAAGTTGTTCGATGGTAACCGGGAATAAACTGAAAGCAGCAGCCATTTCACCGCTGTTTACTCTGCGTTCCAGCTCATCCAGCCCGCGGATGCCGCCGACAAAATCAATGCGGCTGTCGGTTCGCGGGTCTTCGATGTCGAGAATTTTGTCTAAAACATTTTTCTGCAGTATGGAAACGTCCAGCACCGCCACCGGGTCATCGGGGAAGGTTCCGTTTCTGGCAGTCAGTATATACCAGTCGCCATCGAGGTACATACCAAACTCATGCATCGTGACCGGCTTTACGGGTTCGGGGCTGTAGGTTATCATGAAATCTTCCTGCAATGCGCCGATAAATTCCTCTTTTGTCAAATCATTTAAGTCTTTTACCACCCGGTTGTAATCAAGTATGCTCAGCTGGCTTGCAGGAAAGATGGTGGTAAGAAAATATTTTGCGTCTTCACTGCCGGACAATTCTTTGCTCACTTTGGCTGCCGATGCAGCCCGGTGATGCCCGTCGGCAATGTAGGTATTGGGCACTTTGGTTTCAAACAGGCGCACGAGGGAATTGATGACATCATCCCTGTCAATCACCCACACGGTGTGCTGCACACCGTCGGTGGCAACAAAATCATATACCGGTTTGTTTTTTGCCTTCCATCCACTGATGAGTGCATTTATTTCCATCACATCGCGGTAAGCCAGGAACACATTGCCGGTTTGTGCCCGGATGGCCAGCATGTGGTCAATGCGGTCTTTTTCTTTTTCCGGCCGGGTGTATTCGTGTTTTTTAATCACATCATTAAAATAATCTTCCACCGATGACACACACAACAGCCCCGTCTGGCTGCGGCCGTTCATTACCTGCTGGTAAATATAAATGCAGGGTTTTGCCTCGTTGAAGAGAGTGCCGTTTTGAATAAAAAGTTCCAGGTTCGCTTTTGCTTTGTCATATACAGGCTGGCTGTGGATATCAATTCCTTCAGGCAAATCAATTTCAGATTTTGTAATTCGCAAAAAAGAGTAGTGATTACCCGCCGCTTCCTGTTTTGCTTCCCGGCTGTTCAGCACATCGTAGGGACGGGAAGCAACCTGCGAAGCCAGCTCAGCCGGGGGCCGGAGCGCTTTGAAAGGCCTGATGATTGCCATTTATTGATTACTGATTTTTGATTGTTTATTGGTAAAAAAATTATCCTTTCCTTTCTGCAAACTCCTTCATCAGCTGCGTTATTGCCTCCACACTTTCATAAGGCAGGGCATTGTACATGGAAACCCGGAAGCCGCCAACGCTGCGGTGGCCTTTTACACCCACCATGCCTTCTTGCTTGCACAGGTCGAGAAATTCCTTTTCCTGTGCAGGGTCATGCATAACAAAGACGGCATTCATCATGCTTCGGTCTTCCTTTGCCACCACGCCTTTGAACACAGGCAGGCTGTCGAGGGTGTTGTAAAACAATTCCGCTTTCCGGGTGTTCATTTTCTCCAATGCAACAACGCCGCCCTGTTTTTTTATCCAGCGCAGCGTAAGCATGGCCACGTACACGGCAAATACCGGCGGCGTGTTCAGCATGCTGCCTTCCTTAATGTGATTGCGGTAATCCATCATGCCGGGCAGCGCTCTGTTTACCTTGCCAAGAATCTTTTTATTTATTACAACTATATTCACTCCCGCGGCTCCCATATTTTTTTGTGCGCCGGCGTAAATAAGGTCAAACCTGTTGAAGTCAATCACCCGGCTCAGCACATCACTGCTCATGTCGGCCACCAGCGGCACACCACAGTCGTAAGGAATAGTTTTCCATTGCGTGCCGGCAATGGTTTCGTTGGTAGTGATGTGCAGGTATGCGGCGGCAGGGCTTACCGGGAGATCTTTGGGTATGTTGGTGTAGTTAGTGTCTTTTGAGGAGCCGGCAATTTCAACATGACCAAATAATTTAGCTTCCTTGATGGCCTTGAGTGACCAGGTACCGGTTTCGGTGTAAGCTGCCAGCCCGTTTTCATTCAGCAGGTTCATCGGCACTTGCATGAACTGCGTGGTAGCTCCACCGTGCATAAAGAGCACTTCATGGTCATCATCCAGCTTCATTAGTTCTTTTACCAAAGCCCTTGCCTCATCCATCACTGCCTGGAACAGCGGGGTACGATGCCCGATTTCAAGAATGGAAAGACCGGAATTGTTGTAATCAATTACGGCCCGGCTTGCTTCTTCAAAAACTTCTTTGGGTAAAACAGAAGGCCCGGCGCCGAAGTTGTGAATAATAGTTTTTCCTGTTGCAATCATAATGCTGAAAGGTTGATTAATAGAATTTGCAAATGTATGAAAAACCATTTCAGGCGGGCTGTCTTATTCATGCTCCCGGCCTTTGATGGCGCTGTTTTTCCACGCCTTGTTCAGCGCATCAAATTCTTCCAGGTCTTCAGCAGAAAAATCCCGGGTGGATAAATTTTTCAGATCAGGCTGACCCGCATTTACCCATGCTGTGTACCAAAAAGAGGCGATAGCGTAAATGGATTGCTGCATTCTTCTTTCAATCATGCCGTTGAGTTTGGCATCATAGGCTTTGCTGTAGGCCGATGAGTATTGGCGTATGGTGACGCCGTTTCTTTCTTCAAAGGAAAATTTCTGGTCGGCGGGAAAAGTTTTACTCAGTTCTTTTTCAAACAACAATACCGTATCAGCAGCCGCAGCGCTTTCCAGCACACGCTGCCAGATGAAATCACCCGGGTTTTTTATGAAATCAGCCTTGCCGATAAAAAAATCCCATTCTTTTTCTGCCAGCAATTCGGGCACGCGGCTTTCCCAGAAACCATGAATGCCCCGCTGGTCGGTAAACTGCCCGTTGTGATTGCTGCAGGCATGCAGCGGCACATGTGCATCAGAAATATAATGCCCGATTTCGGCAGAAAGCTTTAGAATTCTTGCCTGGTTCTTTTCTTTGAAAGCATCGGTGAGCCGCAGCAGCATGGTTTGCACCCACCAGGGCACTGTGCCATGTGCCATCAATGTGTCTTCAGAAAATTTTGCCACAGCATCATTCCATTTGCGTGGCAGCCCCGCGAAGGGATATTTGCCGTAATGATCTATATCAATGTAATGCCGCGGACCCTCTTCGGGCACAGCATATCTTCTTTTATCGGGGTCCACCGCATGTTCGCTTAAAAAGTCTATATGCTGTTTGTAGAGAACAAGCATTTCAGGCGGCAAAAGAAAAACAGCCTGGTAGTTAATTTTACGGTGGGCATAAAAACCCCAGCAGAAGGCTTGCAGCGAAATGAAAAAGAGCAGTATTAAAAGCAGAATACTTTTCATCCCATTGTTTGATTGCCTGGTTGTTGGTATGCTGACTTTGTTTGAAAGGTCAACAATTAATATAAACTTTTAACCATCAAACCATCATTTCATTAGTTTAACTCCTTCAGCTCTTTCTTCTTTTCATCGTCCAGGTCCACCACACCGCCGGTCACCGCATACTTCATCGCTTCGCCGGAAGAAATCTTATCAATTTTTCTTACCCGGTCGCGGGGCAGTATGTATAGCTGCCCGGCAAAATTGTAAGCCTGCGGTACATACACTCCTACTTTGTCGGCCCCCATTTCAAACTTCTGCATTTCTTCATCCGTAAGAAAACCCACAATCCATACGTCGTCTGAAAACACATTGGCCAGTACGGCTTTGTTGAACCGCTTGCGTGAGCCGGCAAAGGCTTCAAAAAAATCACGGGTGCTGGTGTAAATGAACTTGATGCCGGGTGTTTTTTCAAGCCAGCGGTCAAAAAGATTAAAAAGACGGGATTGAATAAAAAATGAACTCAGGTAACCGATGATGATGATAGCTGCAAGTACGATTAAAAAACCAAGGCCATAGTTTTTTACTTCGTAACCGGTAACTTTTCCCTCTGCATCCCGTATGGGTTCGCGGAATATGGGCACCCAGCTATCCACCGTGGAAATGACCCAGTAAATGGCATATATGGTAATGGCCAACGGCGCAATAACCAACAGGCCCTGAAGGAAATACTGGATGACTTTTTTCCAGCGGAAAGGCTCTTTCGGCAGTAAATTTTTAAACCCGGAATGATTTTCCATTTGTCAAATTTAGGATAAAGAAAACTGGACAGGCGGTTAAAAAAGTAGATGGAAACTTTGGCAACGAAAAAAGTTTCCATAGTTTTGCCCTTCCCGGTAAGTACCGGGTTTGTGAAAATGGAAATACAGGTACGAATCAAACAGAAAGCCGATGAAATGTTCCGGCGTTACGGTATCCGCTCTGTCACCATGGATGATATTGCTGCACAGCTGGGTATGTCGAAAAAAACCATTTACCAGTATTATGCCGATAAGGACCAGCTGGTAGATGCGGTGGCGGTGGATGAAATTCAGTTTTCAAGAGAAAGCTGTCTGCGTGATGCGGCGGCATCGGCCAATGCCATTGAAGAAATTTTCCGGGTGATGGAGTTTGTGGAGGTGATGTTCCGCAACATGAATCCTTCGATGCTGCACGACCTGGAAAAATATCATCCCGGCGGGTACAAAAAATTCCTGGAGCATAAGAACACTTTTTTGTACGAGATGATAAGGCGTAACCTGGAGCGGGGAAAAAAAGAAGAATTGTACCGCCCCGAAATCAATGTGGAAATCATGGCCCGCTTCCGGCTCGAAAGTATGATGCTGGCCTTTAACCCCGACCTGTTTCCACCGTCCCGTTTCAACCTGGTAGTACTGCAGCAGGAAATGGTAGAGCATTACCTGTATGGGCTGGCAACATTAAAAGGCTACAAACTTATTTTAAAATACAAGCAACAACGATTAAACAAATGAATTATGGCATGCAATAAATCGAAAACCATTTTACCTGCCTTTTTCCTGTTTTACGTCTTCAGTTTTCAGCTGAACGCTCAACAGGTGTATGAAATAACGGTACAAGATGCCGTGGACATTGCCTTTAAAAACGTGGCCGATCTGAAAAATGTCAGGCTTGATTATAAGATTGCCGAAGCAAGAAACCAGGAAATTGTAGGGCTGGCCCTGCCCCAGGTAAGCGGCACGCTGCAGGGCAATCATTACCTGTCGCTGCCGCAAATTCAGTTTCCCGACGCTACCGAAAGAGCCATTTACGATGTGCTGCGTGACGAGGGTGTGAGAGACGGCACCGGCAATCCTATTACCAAAGAAGGGGAATTTGTTGTCCGCAACTTCAGCTTTTTTACTCCCTGGAATGTAAACGGCGGATTAAGTGTGCAGCAACTATTGTTCGAGCCGCAGGTGTTTGTGGGGCTGGAGGCAAGAAGGGAATTGCTTGTCAACAGCGGCCTGCAGGTGAAAGTGACGGAAGACAAAGTGAAGGAAACAGTGTATAAAAGTTATTATGCTGTACTGATTTCGCAGAAACAACTGGAGTATGTGCAGGAAAGCATCAGGCGGCTGGAAAAACTGGCGGCCGATATGAATGAACTGTATAAAAACGGGTTTGCTGAAAAACTGGATATTGATAAAACCACGGTGTCGCTCAACAATACAAAAACTATCGGAAACCAGTTGCGCAATGCAGTAAGCATCGGGCTGGCAGTTTTAAAGATGAACCTCGGTTTGCCGCAGGCCGATAGCCTGGTGTTAAAAGATAAACTGACACCGGAACAAGTGAAAGACGGCTTACTGGAAGAGGGTTTCAAATACGAAGACAGGAATGAAGTGAAGTTGCTGAACAGCGCCGTACGGTTGCAGGGCTATGATGTGCGCCGTTACCGGCTTTCGTATGCACCCACCATTGCAGCATTTTATAATTTTCAGCGTAACGGCCAGCGCAGCGCCAACGGAAATGACAACGGCAGCTCCTGGTTCTGGTACAATACCAATATTGTTGGTCTTTCCGTCAACATTCCCATTTTCGACGGCATGCAGAAGAAATTTAAAATCAAACAGGCGCTGTTCAACCAGGAAAAAACCAGTAATACACTTGACCAGGTAAAAAAAGGAATTGACCTGGAAAAAACGATTGCGAAGAATACACTGGCCAACGCCATTCTCACTTTGAATTCGCAGGAAAAGAATATGGAACTGGCAGAAAAAGTGTTCAGCGCCGTGAAGAAAAAGTATGAACAGGGGCTGGGCTCCAGCTTCGAAGTGCTGCAGGCCGATACGGATCTGCAGCAGGCGCAGAGCAATTATTTCAAAGCGCTTTACGACGCCATCATTGCCAAAATAAGTTACCAGAGGGCATTGGGTAAACTCTAAACATTCAGTCCCGAAAAAATTATTCAACAATATTTAAAACCGGAAACCATGAATAAATTATTGATGACTCTCGCTGTGGCTGCTGCACTCTTTGCTGTTGCATGCGGCGGAAAAGACCAGAAAGGAGAACTGGGTGAGAAAAAAGCAAAGCTGGAAAAACTGAAAACTGAAAAGAGCAGGCTGGATAAAGACATTCAGCAACTGCAGATGGAGATTGCCAAACTCGATCCTGCGGCTGTGGCGGTAGCGCCTAAGCTGGTGGCAGTTACTCCCGTAAGTATGCGGTCGTTTGCGCACTACATTGACCTGCAGGGCCGGGTGGATGCTGACAATATTTCTTACCTGACACCTCGCGGCATGCCGGCGCAGGTGAAAGCGCTGTACATTAAAAAAGGTGATTACATAAAAAAAGGCCAGCTCATCATGAAGCTGGATGATGCCGTGCAGCTGAAACAACTGGAAAGTTTAAAAACACAGCTTGGTTTTGCTGAAGATATTTACAAACGTCAAAAAAATCTCTGGGACCAGGGCATCGGTACCGAAGTGCAGTTGAAAACGGCAGAGAACAATGTGAACAGCCTGAAAGACCAGATCAGCACACTGCTTGAAAGCTGGCAGATGACCAATGTGAAATCAGAAGTGGATGGCTACGTGGAGCAACTGAACCTGCGGGTAGGAGAAACCTTCAGCGGGTTTGCAGGCGCAGCGCCGCAGGTGATGATTGTAAATGCATCGAGCCTGAAAGTGGTGACCGATGTGCCGGAAAATTATCTTGGCAAAATAAGAAAAGGAACAGCGGTTGAAATTACATTGCCCGATGTGGGGCTTGCATTCAACAGCAGTATTGCCCTGATGAACCAGAGCATCGGGCTGAACAGCCGCTCGGTAAGCACCGAAGCAAAAATTCCTTACAGCCCGAATGTGCACATCAACCAGGTGGCGCAGGTGCGCATAAAAGATTATGAAAACAAGAAAGCAGTGGTGATTCCGCTTACCACACTGCAAACTGATGAAAAAGGAAAGTATGTATATGTGCTGGCCAACGAAAACGGGAAGAAAGTGGCAAGGAAAAAACAGGTGCAGGTGGGAGAAATTTACGGAGAGCAGATTGAAGTGCTGAGCGGACTGAGCGATGGTGACCAGCTGATCACCCAGGGTTTCCAGAGCCTGTACGAAGGACAGCCGGTGACGACAGAGAACCTGCTTTGATATAAAAGCTGGCTGAACAGAACTACTACAGCTGAAGTGTGCGACGCAAGGGACGGTGAAAAGAATTCCTGCAGCTGGCTACATCCAACTACGCCTGGCAACTGCTTTTAAAGCTTCACAGGTCATGGGGCTTTGCCGGATAAATAAAAAAAATACTTTATGAGCCTGAAAGAAAAAATCATTGATAAGTTTAAAGAGTTTAAACCAACCAGCTGGGTGATTAACCACCGCACGGTAACCTATGTGGCCACGCTGGTGATTACACTCTGGGGGCTGAATATTTTTAATACGCTTCCCAAAGAATCATATCCCGATATTGTAATTCCGCAGATTTATGTTTCCACTGTGTATGCGGGCACTTCGCCTAAAGATATGGAAGAGCTGGTGACACGGCCGATTGAAAAACAGATTAAAGGCATTACCGGCGCCAAAATAAGGAATATTAAAAGCACGTCCATACAGGATTACAGCAGCATCGTAGTGGAGTTTGAAACGGATGTGAAGGTGGAATCCGCCAAGCAGAAAGTAAAAGATGCCGTGGATAAAGCCGCGCCTGATTTACCCACCGACCTGACTGTGCAGCCCAATGTGCTGGAAGTGGCTTTCTCTGATTTCCCCATCATGTTTGTGAATGTAAGCGGCAACTACGATCCCATACAACTGAAGGGGTATGCAGAAAAAATGCAGGACCGTTTTGAATCGCTGGCCGAAGTAAACAAAGCGGAAATAGTAGGCGCTCCGGAACGGGAAATCCAGGTAAACGTGGATAAGCTGAAAATGGAATCAGCGGGCATTGCTTTCAATGACATTGAACAGGCTATCGGTAGTGAAAATGTGGACATCAGCGCCGGCAATATAAAAGTGGGTGAAATGCAGCCAACCATACAGGTAAAAGGCCAGTACCGCTCGGCCTACGAAATGCAGAACCTCGTTATCAAAAGCATTTACGGCGCCCCGGTGTACCTGAAAGATATTGCCCATGTGGTGGACACCGTGAAGGAAAAAGAAAGCTACTCGAGGCTTGCCAATAAAAATGTGGTGACGCTGCAGATAGTAAAACGTGCCGGCGAAAACCTGATTAACACATCTGATAAGGTGAAGATGATTGTAGATGAAATGAAACTGACCGGGCTGCCCAAAGACCTGGATGTGGTGATAACCGGCGACCAAAGTGTGCAGACAAGAACTTCATTCAACGACCTCATCAATACCATCGTCATCGGTTTTATTCTTGTATTGCTTGTGCTGATGTTTTTTATGGGGGTAAACAATGCCTTCTTTGTGGCGCTGAGTGTGCCGCTGAGTGTGTTTGTAGCATTCATGTTTTTGCCCATTGCCGACTGGATAGTGGGAACCAAAGTGACGCTGAATTTTATTGTGCTGTTTGCCCTGTTGTTCGGTCTCGGCATTATAGTGGACGATGCCATCGTGGTGATTGAAAACACACACCGCATTTTCGGCAATGGCAAAGTGCCGGTAGTTCGTGCGGCAAAAATGGCCGCAGGCGAAGTGTTTGTGCCCGTGCTGTCCGGTACGGTCACCACGCTGGCGCCGTTCTTTCCGCTGCTGTTCTGGCCCGGGGTCATCGGCAAGTTTATGATTTACCTGCCCACGGTGCTCATTCTTACACTCACAGCATCACTGATTGTCGCTTTTCTCATCAACCCGGTGTTTGCAGTTTCATTTATGAAAACGGAACACTACCCCGGTAAAGAACCACGAACAGCGCTGTTCAGAAAACCAGCCTTCTGGTTTTTTGTTGTGGTCGGTTTGCTGCTGCACCTGGCTGGTCAGCCCGGATTTGGAAATTTTGTTTTAGTGATGATTGGCCTGGTTATCCTGAATCGCTTTTTTATTAAAGACCTTATTCATCGTTTCCAGGCCGGTTTTCTTCCCCGCATCATGAACCGCTACGAAAGAGGCTTACGCTGGGCGCTGAAAGGAAAAAGGCCCGGCTGGCTGGTGGCTTCCATCTTTTTATTGTTTGTGATTGCTACCGGTGGATTGGCTGCCAATATTTTTCTTGGAAGAATACAAACCGATTTTTTTCCGCAAGGGGATCCCAATATAATATATGTGTACCTGAAAATGCCGGTGGGTACCAAAACGGAAACTACCGACAGTGTGACTCATGTGCTGGAAGACAAAGTGTTTAAGGTAATGGGTGAAAAAAATCCTGTTGTAGAATCTATAATCTCCAATGTGGCCGTTGGCGCCACGGAACCCTTTATGGGCGAAAGAGGCACACAGCCCAACCTTGGCCGCATCCAGATTTCGTTTGTGGAATATGAAAAACGGTATGGAGTAAAAACAGCTCCTTACCTGGAAAAACTCAGGCAGGAGATAAAAGAAATTCCCGGCGCCGAAGTAAGCATAGCGCCGCAGCAAACCGGTCCGGCTTCCGGCGCCCCGGTCAACATTGAGGTAGTGGGTGAAGAGTTTGATGAAATTGTAAGAACCGCCGTTGACCTGAAGCGTTATCTCGACAGTGTAAATATTTTCGGCGTGGAAAGGCTGAAACTGGATGTGGACATCAGCAAGCCGGAACTGGCGCTGAGCATTGACCGGGAAAGAGCCCGCCATGAAGGACTGAGCACCGGGCAGATCGGTTCTGAAATAAGAACAGCACTCTTTGGCCGCGAGGCTAGCAAATTGAAAATAGGTGAGGATGAATATAAAATTCAGATTCGCTACAACGAAGAGTTGCGAAACAACCTGACCGACCTGCAGAACATGAAAATCACGTACCGTGATTTTAATACAGGGCAGGTGCGGCAGGTGCCCATCAGCGGGGTGGTGAAGTTTGATTACAGCAGCACGCTGGGCGGAGTGAAGAGAAAAAATCTGAAACGATTGATTACAATTTACTCCAACCTTACTTCACCCAGGATTGACCCCAACAAAGTGAACCTTGATATAAGCAAAGCAATTGCGGAATTCAGGAACAAACCTGATAATATCACCATCAGACAAACAGGCCAGCAGGAAGAGCAGGCAGAGTCGCTGGGTTTTCTTGGTACAGCCCTTATCATTGCGCTGGGTATGATTTTCGGAATACTTGTGCTGCAGTTCAACTCGCTGAGCAAACCTTTTATCGTGTTGTCTGAAATCTTCTTCAGTGTCATCGGGGTGTTTCTTGGTTTTGCCATCACCGGTATGGATATGCCGCTGATTATGGTGATGGTGGGCATAGTGGGGCTGGCGGGTATCGTGGTAAAAAATGCCATCCTGCTGATTGAGTTTACCGATGAGCTTCGCCACCGCGGCATGCGCACAAGGGAAGCAGCCGTGCAGGCAGGCAAAATCCGTATCATACCGGTAATGCTGACGGCGCTGGCAACAATACTTGGCTTGCTGCCGCTGGCTGTAGGGTTCAATATCAACTGGGTTACCCTGTTTGAAAATTTTGACCCGCATATTTTCTTTGGCGGCGATAGTGTAGTGTTTTGGGGCCCGCTTAGCTGGACCATCATCTTCGGTCTTGCTTTCGCCTTCTTTATGACGCTGCTGATGGTGCCTGGTATGTACATCATAGCCCAGCGGCTGAAGCGGCCCATGGAGAAATTTTATGGCACCAAGTGGGTGGCCCTGCTGGGTTTTCTCGGTCCGTTCTTCTTCATTTTTGTAGCTGTCATGTTCCTGGTGAGAAAAATTCAGGGAAAACCGGTGTGGCTGGGCCGGCTGAAGCAGCGAAACGGCAATGGCTGATGTCTAAAGTGCATAGTTGGTTTTACCCCGACCGTGTCGGGGGCCCGCCGGGTACTCTTATCGGGCAGGCAAGGTGAAAATAAAAGCGACCCCCCATATCTGACTGCTTATGTATACCGGGGGGGTCGTTTTTTTATTTCCATTCAATTTTATCAATACGTCGTCACACTCACTTCATGAATTCCGTTTTGCGGCGAGCAGTTGCCGCAGTTTTGCGGCAATGATTTGTTCCAGGCATACTGAACAGTTTTTGAAAGTATGGTTTCCCAGTTGCAGTAGCCGGTTGCAAAATAGCTTATCTCCTGGTGAAAAGCCTGCACAAAGCTGATGGAGTACAAGCCGCCCTGCGTGGAGGCCCATGATACTTCGCCGGGTTTTGCCGCAGCGGAAATTATACTGCCCCTTGAGTTGACGAACAGGTTTCTGAGTTTTGAAACATCGGACGTATTGTCCACCTGGAAACTCCAGTAATTGTTTCCCGTAACGGCCGATGTATTTACTTCATCATTGCAGCAATCACCCAGCACTACATTCAGCCGGGCGCCTTTGCGGTCAAGAATATCTTTCACCTCTTTCAGGTTCATCGAATTTTCTGCCGATGGCTGTACATAAGAAGAAGTACGCAAATCAAGCCGCGGCCATTTTTCTGTTTGGTTTTTCCAGCGGAAACCATGACCACGGTAAATAAACAGCACAATATCATTTTTACCGGGGTAAACTGAATTCAGCGTGGAGAGCACTTTTTCTTTCGAAAAATTATAGTCATCAACAATGTATTCGCTAAAGCCGATGCCCAGCGCTGTGGCCACCTGGCGGAATTCATTTTTCAGGTTGGTGCGGTCCACGGCACAGCTGATGCCGATTTTCGGGTCCAGTGTGTTGGCCACAATCACAAGGTGGAGTTTGGCGGGTAGCAACTGGTCGAGCGGTTTCAGAACCACCGGTGTGATGCCGCACATTTTTTTCAGCGCCGTGTATTTCATTTCATCGGAACCGAAAAACTCACGCAGATAGCTGTCGGTTATTTTAAGCGCATCGAGTTTTACATAAGAAATCGTCCGCCTGTAATTCTCAGAACGGAACAGGGAATCGTCGGTGGTGTAGAGGTCGTCATACTGCTGGGTGCTGTTGTTATAAAACCAGATAAAATGATCGGGATAATAGCTTTGCTGCAATGTTTTTTCTGTTATGAAAACGGGATTGGAGCCGCGGAGCATGCAGTATTTTAAACCCGTGGCCGTTGAGCCGTATTCCATTTTATAGATTACTTCCACCACATTGTACCGGTTGTCGGTGTTGTATGCAATCCGCATGTAGCAGTTGTTTTCGTGAAAGAAAACAAGGAAAGCCTTGTACTGGGTGTTGAGCTTGTCGCTGAATTTAATTTCGTACAGCGACTGGGCCTGCAATGGCAACGTGGCGCTGGTGCATAAGCAAAAAGCAAGAATGGTTAAAAAAGTACGGGATTTCATAAGCAGTGTTTTTGAAGTTGACATTTCAAAACTAAAAAACATTTTCACATCCCGGCAAGTTGAAAAAGAAGAAACCGGGTTTGGCGGGATATATTTATTTTAGAGCCTTATTGATTCACCAAGCTCCAAAACCATGAAGTCAATTTTAGCAGCAGTTATTCTTGTTATCTTTCTTCCGGCATGCGCCGGTAAAAAGAAAATCGAATTACCGCCTCCGCCGGCCGGCAAAGAGGCTGTAAGCAAAGAATTATCCGGGAAAAAATACAACACCGAAAAGCTGGCGCTTATCTCCATGCTTGCAGGCGACAGGAATAATCCTTATGAGTGGCTTGATGATATAAAGGATACATCCATCATTTTCAGAACATACAGGGAAGACAGGATGAAATTTACCCTGCAGTTTATAAACGACAGCGCTGCCGTGGTGAAAGATGCATCTGGCGACAACCAGGGCAATTGGGAAATAAGTGATAAATCGCCGGAAGGCGAACAGCCCGGCCTGTTTGCCAGGTTTTCGTTTACCAAAAATGAAGCACTATTTCCCGGCCAAACCGGGCCTTCCGTTGTTACATACACTTACCGTGTGCTTGGCATCAGCCCCTCGCAACTGTTTCTGGAAACCCCCAATATGTTTAACAACCGCAAGCTGGCGGTGCTGATGAAGGCGGAATAACTGAAACAAAGTTTTTTTATGGGTAAACTAACCGCAACAAAATTGAAATGCCGGAGCATAAAATTTGGGTGCATTTCAAATTGTCGCATCCCCGATCTGCATCAGCCCCCACCTCCTAAAGTGGAGTATCAGGTTGAGAGTTTGCTATTCCCCTTCAGGGGTTAGGGGCAAAAGCGACAATTTGGAATGCACCCTAAAATTCTCAGCGCCCCTGCAATTCTCCGGCTGCATTTTTCTTTCAGAACGGCTTCACAGTTTTTACTCCCGGGGTGATGTTTGCGCTTTCAGGATAAAGCACGGCCTTCACCATATTATTCAGTGTAAGATATTTTTTTGCTGCCTTCTGTACATCTTCGGCGGTTATGGCATCCACCTTTTGTTCATAGCTAAGTTCATCCTCTGCGTTATCCTGGTTTATCCATGCCGAAGATAAAGTTGTCAGCCACCAGTCGTTTGACTGCAGGTTTACATGGTATTGTTTCTTCCATTGTTCTTTTACTTTATCCAGGTCTTTCTGTTCGGGTCCTTTTTCCTGCACTTCTTTTACCAGGTCAAAAAAAGCGGCGCTGAGTTTCTCCACGTTTTCGGGACCGCAGGGTACCCGTGCCGAAATGCTGTAATGCACATAAGGACGTTTTTCAATGCCGCCCCTGATGCTGCCGCCGTAAATGCCGCTCATATCTTCACGCAGCTTTTCGATGATTTTTATGTTCAGCACTTCCAGCAGGGCAGCCAGGTGCAGTCTTTCTTCGTGGCTGTACTCCGTTTCGCCTTCAAAGAAGATATTTATCATGCTTTGTTTTTCCTTTCCTCTTTTCAGGTTGACTTCGGTAATTCCCTTTACCAGCCGAACACCGTTGTCTTTGTATTTTATTTCGGTTGCAGCAGCCGGCAGTGAGCCGATGTATTTTTCAAATAAAGGTTTTGCTTTTTCTGCATCAATATTGCCAACAAATGTGAAATGCATGCCGTGGGCATTGCCGAATATCTGCCCGTATATGGAAAATATTTTGTCAAGGTTCAGCTTATCCAGTTCTTCCGGCTTCGGCATGCCGCTGGAAGCCCACGGGTGATTGTTGTATAAAATTTTTGTCAGTGTATCGCTGTACCATAGCTGGGGGTTTTGTTTTACAAACAGCAGCATGGTTTTGTTTTTTGTTACAAATGATTTGAACAACGTTTCATCTTTCCGCGGCCGGGTGAAGTAAAGATGCAGCAGCTGCAGGAAGGTTTCAAAATCGTTCACACTGCTGCTGCCCTGGAAACCTTCTTCATGATTATTGATGTAGGGGAAACCTTCAACTGTTTTTCCGGCAAGGAATTTCTGCAGGTCAGAGGGGCTCATATCCTTTACTCCCATTTCGGAAACAATGATGGCAGCATACTGTGCATTGTTTTTATCAGCCAGGTCAAACCGGTGAAAGCCGCCCCAGCGCCAGGCATCCAGCAGTATTTCATCATTCTGCAGCCGGGTTGGTTTCACCGTTATAGTGATGCCGTTGCCGAGAGTGAGTTCGGTGGTGCCGAGTTTTTCATTATTGATTTCAGCCGTTATTTTACCGGCCACAGGTTCTTTATCGAGCAGCGTTGAAGCCAATGCTTTCTCCTCATAAGGCTTCACCGGTTTGTGGTTGGCAGCAATCACTGCTTTCAGCAGTTCATCGCCGGCGGGCAGTTCGTTTTTCTTTTTTTCCGGCGCCTGCAGCAAAGCAAACGCATTGGCAGTGGGAGGCATTTTTTTTGCCACGGCATTTACTTCATTTAAGGTGATGCCGGGTAAAATTTGTTGCAGGAATTTATAGCGATGTTCCGGGCCGGGCGCCGGTTCGCCCTGCAGGTAATGCTCCACGTATTGCCCCACTATCTGGCCCGACAGCGTTTTATCTTTTTCGTGAAAATTTTTTTCCGCTTCCTTCAGCATGTCGGCTTTTATTCGGTCCAGTTCTGTTTGCAGAAAACCGAACTGCCTGGCGCGGTTGGTTTCGGCCACCAGCGCATCAATAGATACCTGCATCGGCACATCGCCCGGCAATGCCGCGGAGAAAAACGAGTAATGGCCCCTGATAAATGACTGGTAGCCTGTATAGGCAAACGCAAAGGGGGGATTTTCCTGCTGCGTTAGTTCGTTCAGCCGCTGGTTGATGAGGGAGCTCAGCATTTCTTCCAAAAGTTTTTGGCGGAAGTCAGCCCATGTTTTTATTTTTTTAGCCGGTTTTATGAAATTAAAAATCTGCAGCACGGTATTGGTGGCTTCTTCATCTGTCACCACCATGGCTTCGGGTTTGGTGCGTTGTGGAATAGGAATGATAGCAGGCCGCACAGGAGCATTCGCCGGGTTTTTGTATTTGCTGAAATGCGCTTTGATTTTTTTCTCCGCCACGGCCGGGTCAATATCTCCCACCACGATAACAGCCACCAGATTGGGGCGGTACCATGTTTTATAAAAATTCTTCAGCGTTTCGGGTTTGAAATTTTTCAGCACTTCATCTTTGCCGATGGGCAGGCGCCCGGCATATTTTGAACCATTGAAGAGGCGGGGAAAATACTGGCGGCTCATCCGTTCAAAGGAGCCTTTGCTCAGCCGTGATTCTTCCAGTACCACGCCGCGTTCTTTTTCAATTTCGTTTTTGTCAAACAGGTTATTGAAGGCCCAGTCTTCCAGTACAGTAAAACCTTTTTCCACCACGGCCGGGTCATCGGTGGGTATGGGCAGTATGTAAACCGTTTCATCAAAGCTGGTGTAGGCATTCAGGTCGGCGCCGAACTTCACGCCGGCTTTTTGCAAATAATCCACCAGTTCATTTTTTGGAAAATTTTTCGAGCCGTTGAAGCCCATGTGCTCCATGAAATGTGCCAGCCACCGCTGGTCATTATTTTCCAGCACCGAGCCCGCATTCACCACCAGCCGCAGCTCCAGTTTTTTTTCCGGCTTTACATTTTTCTGAATATAGTAAGTAAGCCCGTTGGCAAGCTTACCGGTTTTTACATTGGGATCAAGCGGTACCGGGTCGGTAAGTTTATATTGGGCAAAAGAAACAACTGAGAAAAATAAAAACAGTAAGCAACAGACACGTTTAAGGTTGTGATTCATAAATAAGAGTTTTGGGAGGCAAATATACACTTATATTGAGGGCTGAAAATTAAGCTACAATTCCTGCATGCAGGGCTTTCACTACAAGTGATACCCGGTTTTTAACATCAAATTTAAAAAACAGGTGGTCCCTCATTTTGTCAATTGCACGGGCAGACAATTTCATTTCCTTTGCAATCTCCTTGTACGTAAGGTCAGTTTTTGCAAGCTGAAGGAATTGAATTTCTTTTTTTGTCAGATTGTATTTTTGGAACTCATTGGCCTCGCTTTCGTCGTGGAGGGCATTAAATATTCTGCGGGCTGTCTGGTCGCTGTAATAATATCCTTTTTCTTTTACGGAATAAATAGCTTTCTTCAGTTCATCCGGGTGCATGTTCTTTTTCAGAAAGGCTTTTGCCCCGTCGCGGAGAAGCCGCATCATGGCAAAGTCGGAATCAATAAAGGTGACGATAATGACATTAATTGAAGGATAATTTTTTTGCAGCCAGGCGAGGGT
>Ga0114944_1000069_pt1 | contig 24614 bp, 30 predicted proteins | sample OV2TP2_FD_89582 | JGI IMG/M metagenome (GOLD analysis project Ga0114944, IMG submission 89582) | Hot spring microbial communities from Beatty, Nevada to study Microbial Dark Matter (Phase II) - OV2 TP2 | ecosystem: Environmental > Aquatic > Thermal springs > Hot (42-90C) | place: USA: Beatty... | reverse complement strand
TGTAAGATTGGCAAGCTGAACCAATCTCTTCTGGAATTTCGAGGATTGGTATAGTCATTACCGCTATTATCGCATATGTATACCTTTTGCGCTTTCAAAGAACAAAATTTGCCAAAGTTTAGTCATATCAGAAACACCCCTGTCAATAAGCTCGGAAATTTGTATTACTCTACTTGTCCTCCGAAGGCGGTCTGTAATATTTATTGCCAATAGCCGTCTTATAGCACTAGTATACATAATATGGTCCCGTGTGGATAAGAATCATGGCGCGGAACATTTTAAATTTTCTCTGGTCGCGCGATGCGTGGCCCAAATTACTGCCGACTACGGAGCGTCCGCTGTCGCCCCGCGAACAATTCGGGGTTGTTTTTGACGTGGTACAACTGTCGCACGTGTTTGCGGACTCTAAGACGTTCGTGGATTTAATACCGCGCAGAAAGCCGCGCACGATAATCAAGAATTATTACAAGCAGTACGGTACCCAGCTTGATATTATGCGGTTCATACGCGATCACTTCATCACGCCTCCCATGCTATCTGAACCCGCCGTACCGTCTGAAGGCGCGCCTATAGCGCTCAAAGTGCGTGAATACATAGAACATATGTGGGGGGTGCTCACGCGCGAGGCGGACCGTCCCAACAGGTTTTCGTCGCTGTTGGACTTGCCGCACAATTACGTCACGCCGGGTGGCCGTTTCCGCGAGATTTATTACTGGGACGCGTATTTTACCATGCTGGGCCTGCGTGAGAGCGGCAAGGATGACCTTATTGAGGACATGGTTCGAAATTTCGCGTATATGATCAGCCGCTACGGATTTATACCGAACGGCAATCGCACGTATTACCTTACGCGCTCCCAGCCGCCGGTGTTTTCCCTTATGGTAGCGCTTCTTGCGGAGATTCGCGGCGAGCAGGTTTTTGACGAATATCGGCTGCTTATGGTCAAAGAGTACAAATATTGGATGCGGGGCAGCGAGCGGCAGGCGTTTGTCAAAGGAATTTCGCATACCTCGGAGCACGTCGTGCGCATGCCCGGCGGCGAGCTTCTGAACCGCTACTGGGATTCCTCCATCTCCCCGCGCGAGGAGAGTTTTGGCGAGGATGTGGCTGTTGGCCGGCGCATTGACGAGTCCGCGAATTTCTACCGCAACATGCGCGCGGGCGCGGAGACGGGCTGGGATTACAGCTCCCGCTGGTTTGCGGATGGCGGCGGGCGCGAGAGCATCCGCGTTACGGATTTGGTGCCGGTGGATTTAAATTGCCTCTTATTACTCACCGAAGAGCTGCTTTCGCGCGTGTATCAGCGGGAAGGCAAGTTTAATCTCTCAGCACGGTACGATAAGCTCTCTCAAGCGCGTAGAGACGCAATTCAGAAATACCTATGGGACGAAGATGCGGGCTGGTACGGCGATTATATTCACTCCGAGAAGCGACTCAATACGAAGCCGACTATTGCCGGTCTCTACCCGCTTTTTGCCGGCGCTGCTACCACCGAACAGGCCGCGCGGGTAATTGAGGCGGTGGAAGAGAAGTTTCTGCGTCCGGGCGGCGTGGCCACCACTTTGGAAACCACCGGCGAGCAGTGGGACGCGCCGAATGGCTGGGCGCCCATGGTTTATATGACCGTAATGGGTTTAGAGCGGTACGGCGCGCATGAACTTGCCAAAGAAATTGCCCTGCGCTGGTGCACGCTTAATATTTCCGTGTTTGAAAAAACGGGGCTTCTTCTTGAAAAGTACAATATAGAGGACTTAGAATCGCTTGCCGCGGGCGGCGAGTATGAGTTGCAGGACGGGTTCGGCTGGACCAACGGCGTGTTGCTGACGCTTATGAACAAGTATCATATCTACGAAAAAATACCTGCTGGTGTGGAACTGCCGGAGATTTCGGAGATGCATGAAGCCGCAGAGACCATTGCGGTAGTATAATTCAGCTTCGCTGAAACATTCGTTCAATCGCGGTTAGCGATCCGGGAATAATATTGAATACGATAGGAAACGCGAACAGAAACAAACTTGCCGGTATGGAGTAGGGCGATGCCAGCATGGCAAGCACGGCAAATACGGGCGGCAGCATAATACGCGTTTTTACTTTGCGGACGGTCTCTTCGCTCAACCGGCCGTTTTTAATTTCCCGCGAGTTGAGCGCATAGATGAACATGGAGACAAGCATCAATCCGATTATCACCACATTCGTGCCATATATAAATATGGCGGTGCGGTGTTCATGGTACACGCCGAGCAGGTGCGTGGAGAAGGGAATGAAAGCGACGAACAGGAGAAACAGCGTATTGATAGAAACGATCTGGCGGTTTACGTTTTTGGAGAATGCATGGAACAGCACATGATGGCTCATCCAGAACATGGAAAGTACCAAAAAGCTCACGACATATCCGCCGAACACCGGCCAGAGTTTCTGCAGGCTTTGCTGCAATTGCGTATCGGTAAGCGGCGAATAAAACACCGGCACTTTGATATCAAGTACCAGGATGGTCATTACAATGGCGAACACGCTGTCGCTTAACGTCTCCACGCGGTGTTTGGTAAGGAGCGCTGAAAGACGTCCACCGTTTCTGCGCCTCCGCGCACGCCTTGGCAATTCCTGATCCGGCATGTGGTTAGTATAGCATACATTTTATCCCCACCTTCCCGCTTTCCTAGGACAGGGAGGATGTGGATGATATAGAAGGTGAAGGACTAGTTGTATTTGGAGCTCAAACTTTGAGGATTTTTAAGAACGTATTCGGCGGAACAATGGGGATTCCACGGAATTTTTTGAGCTTAAACAGATGCGCGTCGCCGGAGACAATATATGCTGCCTCTGCAACAGCAGCGCACTTGAGAAATTCGTTATCTGATGGATCATTTTTAATAACGGTAAGCGGGATATCATTTGTCGCATAATAGGATGCTATCTCAAGAAGTTCATCAGCTACCTGTTGCGGCGATTTGCCGATGGTTGCAAGGTGTTCTTTAAATTTTTGATAAGTAAGAACGCGTTGAAATTAATCAAACGTTTCTCGCGATATACAGATGACAATCTGTTCATCTTTTGAAAGCTGAAATATTTCTTTGGTAGTTCCTTGCCAAAGAAGCGCTGATATGAGAACATTCGTGTCCAAGATTACTTTGATCGTCTCCGTGCCCACGTTATCGCGTCATCAATATCTTTGCGGTTAATTTTCGTTTTCAGGGCGCCAAGCTTTTTCCAGGTGTTCCAAAATGGCGCTTTCTGCATTTTTTTGATAACAATCGTATCATCGGAGGAACGCAGAAATACTTCGGCGTCTTTCCACGTTGCGCGCAGTTCGCGCGGAAGCACAACGGAGCCGTTTTTTATTTTCGTTGTTTCTGTTACTTGCACCATACGCTGCATCATACCATGTCTACGCAGGAAGACAAGGGGAATTGGGTTATCCCCACCTCCGCCAGCCGGGATCAAACAATACTTTCACATCCCCTGATTCCACAAGGATGCATGAATGGATGTATTTTGATATTTTCACAACTTTTCAATCTCTTTTAAATCCTTATCCGGCAGATAGAGAAGCAGTAAGCCGATGATGATGCCGCCTACGGCCGAGAAAATATGGTTGCCTGCAAACGCAAATATGTCAAACGCGTCCAGAACATACCACACGCCGCGCCAGATAAGCACAAGACTCATCACAATGCTGAAGTTTTTGGCAAAGTATGCAACGGTCCCTGGAAGTGACCTGTTCTTTTTTCTCATAACACTTCTACTGTACCATAAAGCTTGGCAAATAGATGCTTTCAAAATCGCATATTTGCGTCCGGTTTGAGCGTTTTCCATGTTGTTTTTTTTGCTTGTTTTGCGCGTTCCATTGCCGCGACGGCTATCATGAGCGCGTTGTCACCCGTAAGAGTAGAACGTGGAACGTGGAACGTAGAACGTGGTAGCTGAGTTTTAATTTCTTCCGCAAGGCGCTTGCGGAGTTCCTTATTTGCGGCGACGCCGCCGCCAAGAAGAATCGTTTTTGCCTTATATTCCTTTGCCGCGCGGATGGTTTTTGCAACAAGCACATCTACCACGGCATCTTGAAATTCTTTGCAGATGGCAGGACGAAGTTTTTTGATGTTTTCACCGCATTTTTCTAAGTCTCGTATGAGATAAAGAACGGCAGTCTTTAAGCCGGAAAACGAAAAGTCAAAGTCTTTTGTGTTTATCATCGGCCTAGGGAGCGTAATCCGTAACTCGTAATCCGTAACTCGTAATTTTTGTTTGGAATTTTGATTTTTGATTTTGGAATTTGTTTGGAAATTGTCCGCCAGCTGGCGGATTGGAAATTGGAAATTCCATAGATCAGCTTGCTGAGCTATGGCGGGTCCTCCAGGATAGGGAAGGCCGAGAAGCCGTGCCACCTTATCAAACGCTTCGCCTGCCGCGTCATCCCGCGTTTCGCCGATAATTTCATAGTGCAGCGGCTTTTTCATAAGTACCAATTCCGTGTGACCACCACTGACCAGCAATGCAAGCGCGGGGCAGGTGATAGGTTTTAGGTGATAGGTTTTAGGTTTTTGAGTTTTGAGTTGTAGTTTTACGTTTTGCGTTTTACGTTTTGCGTCCGTCTCGGCGATTCTCGCCGAGACGATGTGTCCTTCCATATGGTTTACACCTAACAACGGAATATTCCACAGCGCCGAGAGCGCCCGCGCGAAATTAACGCCTACCCATAATGCCGGTTCCAGCCCCGGCCCCTGCGTTACGGCGATTATATCTATGTTTGGGCGCGAGATGCTTGTAATATGCGCTTCAAAAGATTTTCTAAGTTCTTCATTCTTTTCTAGAATTGAATTATGAATTATGAATTTTGAATTATGGGTTTTGTTTTTTTTCCTTGATTCATAATTCATGATTCTTGATTCAAAAAGCCCTGTTTCGTCCAATGCCTGTAAAAGCATGGGTACCAAAGCTTTTTCGTGTTCTCGTTTAGCCAAATTCGGTACCACGCCGCCCCATTCGGCATGAAGATTAGCTTGCGAAAGCACCAAATTGGAGAGTACGCGAAAGCCGCGTCCTCCGCCGGCGGTTTGAATAACGGCAATTGCCGTCTCATCGCACGATGTTTCTATTGCGGTAATTATCATGGTATGGTTATAATAAGATTATTATAAATTAATGGTTGGCTTATATGATAAACATACAAAGCAAGAAATCAATACTTGCCATTTTGCTTGCATTGTTTTTTGTGAGCGGAAATGGAGCCGTTGTGTTCGCGCAGGATGCGTCGCCGCCGCCTGATCCGGTAACACAGGGGTTATCGGAAGAACAGCGCATGCGGATGGAGACGCAACGCGCGCGGATGCAGGAACAGAGAGAAGAAATGCGCGAGAATTTTGAAGCGCGCAAAGCGGAAGCCCTCGAGCGAAGAGATAAAATGAAACAGCAGATTGAGGATCGCCATGAAGAATTGCGTCGGCAATGGGCGGAGCGTAAAGTGCAGCTTTCCGAGCGCCGAAAGCAGGTTATTAAAAACCATATAGAACGCCTTATTCAGCGGATGCAATCGGCGATAAACCGCCTATCCGTGCTTGCGGATAAAATTGAGGATCGTGTTGACGTACTGGAAGGTGATGGCGCGGATGTGAGCACATTGCGGCCGCTTCTTGCAGACGCGCGCGAGGCAATAGCGACAGCGCAAGCGGAATTAGATGAAGCTGCGGCAGAATTGCGCGCCGCGCCCGAATCAGACAACCCTGCGGAAGCAATTGGCAACGCGCGACTGGCGTTTGAAGACGTTAAAGCAGCGCTCCGCGAAGCGCACGCCGCGCTGGTAGAAGTAGTTAAAGAAATCAAAAAAGGTCAATTGATGGAAAAGGAAGACAATGACAGTGCTGATGACGAAGATGGTGGCGGAGAGAGTGAAGGAAATTAGCAGTACATAACATAAAAATCAAGGTATATGAATAAAAATCTCCTTATTTTTATTGGTATCGCCGTTGTGATTTTAGGAATTGTGTATTTCATGTCTTTGTCACAGCGGGAACCGATAGATACGTTTCCCGCCGCAAGCAACGATGCCTCGGTTTCCGCCATTGAGCGAGAATTGGATGAAACTGATCTGGAGAATCTCGATGGAGAATTTGCCGAGATAGACGCAGAGCTGGAAGCGGCAATCAGCGAATCGCAATAGCAAGTGGAATTACAAAGTCAATCAAAACACCTCTGATCTGGATCGGAGGTGTTTTGATTACGACATTTAATGCGCGTGCGATAATTGCGCTTCTGCTTGTTGCGCGTGTTTTGCCACGCCGCGTTTTAAGAGGAATGTAAGGATGGGCGGCGTCAGAAGCGTGGTAAGAATTACCATAATGACAATTACCGAAAACACTTCCTCCGTAACAACGCCGAGCGAGCGGCCTACGGTTGCAAATATCAGGCCGACTTCGCCGCGTGGTACCATGCCCCAGCCAATGAGGGATTTGTTGACGCCGTTGCCCGCGACAAGCCCCGCGCATATTTTGCCGATAAAGGCAACTGCTGTGATACCAAGAGCAACCAGAAGAATTGGTCCGTTAAATAGCACGGTAAGATTTACATCCATGCCGGTTACCACAAAGAAGAGCGGCACGAGCAGAATGCTTACGGGTTCCAACAAGTCTTCCACGTGCTTACTGGCATGTGCGGCGATGACGTCGCCCACGCGCTTGCGGGATGCCGCGTCCGAGCAGTCATGCATGCATTCGTCTATTTCGTCCACAATGTGCGGATTACGGAAGAATCGGAAGTGCACGGGGTCCAAGATAAGGCCTGCCGCAAACGCGCCCACAATGGGAGCAAGCCCTATTATGTGCGCCAAGAACGCAAACACCAGGCCAAACGAGAGCGCTAATGTGAACTTCATACCGGTTCCGGTGCTGATAAATGAGAAAAGATACCCGATTTTGTCGGCAAAGATTTGCCCCAAGAACACGGCCGCGGCAAGAAACAGCGCCGCTTTGGCGACAATCAAGCCGATAGCGCCGAATGTTATAGCGCCCAGCGTTACCAGTGCGGATATTACGGCAAGTATAACTAAGCCCAGCACATCGTCAATAACGGCGGCTCCCAAAATAATCTGTGCTTCCTTATCCTGTAATTTACCCAGGTCGCGGAATACGCGCGCGGTAATGCCGACCGATGTAGCGGTGAGCGCGGCGCCCAAAAAGAGATACGCATTTTGCGAGAGGCCGGGGAGCAAATAGGGCCCCACGAGATATGTGCCCAAAAGAAAGGGTACCACCACGCCGACAACAGCCACTAAGAATGCGCTGGTTCCCACGGAGCGCATCTTGGATATGTTGGATTCAAGGCCTATTTGAAAGAGAAGCACTACCACGCCCAACTCTGCTAGGAAGCGTATGATGGAATCGTACTTAATGGGCTCAAATACCGTAATGCCCAGAAGCACCAAGTTACCAAGGATAACGCCCATAACCAGCTCGCCCAGGACCGATGGCTGGCCGAAGCGTTCAATAAGGCCGGAGAACTTGGCGGCCAGTAAAATAACCGCAATCCACAGGAAGGTTATGGCGGGTCCGCCATGCTCTGTATCGGCCGCTACCGCGTCTTCGGCGGCAAGCGCAAAAGGTGTAACACCAAGCGATATAAGTAACGCGAGAACAGCGCCGGTATAAAAAATTTGTTTCATTGAGTTAATTGTATATTTGTATAAATAAAAACCGCATTTGCATTCTCATATAAAAAATGCAGACACGGGCATGCTCTTTTCCGGTTGTGCCGGAACAAAGCGCCGCCCTTTTGCAAGGCGGGAAGAGGATGTATTGTTGATACCTCGCGGCAATCCACTTTTTGATAATGTGGGCTTCCGTGAAGCGTCAACTGGTGTTGCTCTTATGTTCCCGCTGCATGACATAATTTGTCCCCCTTTGCAATCTAGCAATATTATACACCCAGCCGAACTTTTTTACAAGGGAGTAGCGAAAGGTGTGGATAAATTGTGCGTTATCTGGTAGTATTACACATAAGCCGCTATCTTCTAATTGGTTAGGAAACCGGGCTTTCAATCCGGCAATACGGGTTCGATCCCCGTTGGCGGCGCCTATGAAAACTATTGCAATTATCTTGTTGGTAGTTCTTGCCCTACATCAACTTACTACAACTCCCCCGTTTGGATCTCCGCCGGATTATATCAAGCATGCCTGGTTTTGCGTGATTAATAGTTACATTGCTTTGCCGCTCGCACTACTTTCTTTGTTATTGCCTGTTTAAAGATGCGCCCATAGCTCAGTGGTAGAGCGCGTCGTTGACATCGACGAGGCCTGAAGTTCGATCCTTCATGGGCGCACCAATGTATACAATTATCTACGAAGACAGTGATATTCTTGCGGTCAACAAACCGGCGGGCGTTTCCGTGCATCCTGATGAGCATCGTGCGGAAGGGACGCTGTTGCAGGAAATCCGGAAAACATACCCGGATGCCGAACTGGCGCACCGGCTGGATAAAGATACTTCCGGCCTGCTTTTAATTGCGAAAAACCACGCGGCATACGAGTATCTAAAAAAGTTATTTCATGATCGTAAAATCAAAAAAACGTATATTGCACTTGTCTCGGGACATGTTTCCAAAGACAAAGGCGTTATTTCGCTTCCTATCGCGCGGTCAAAAAAAGATTTTCGAAAACGCATAGCGTCTCCGCGCATGGTGGACGGCGCGCGTTCCGCGGAGACCCATTTTACGGTACGGAAAAGATTCCAAGAGTACACGTTGCTTGAAGTATCTCCAAAAACAGGGAGAACTCATCAAATTCGCTCGCATCTTGCGAGCATCGGCTATCCGGTTGCCTGTGACAAACTCTACGGAGGAAAGAAATATATGTGCCCGAACGGGTTAGGAAGACAATTTTTGCACGCGGCCGGGCTAGAGTTTGTAGCAAAAGACGGTAAACGACTCCGCTTGGAAGCTGAGCTTCCGAGTGAGTTAGAGGATACTCTCAAAGAGCTATCGAAGGCTGTACTGATGCAGAATTGAGGAAACAAGCGTTTGGTATGGCAATCCTTTTTCGGCAGCTTTTGCTTTGATTTTTTGTAAATCTCTCTCGGAAAGGCGAATGTTAATGTTCCGCTCCCTATTAAGGGAAGATTTAGCGTACGAGCGGTACCGCGTTGTTTCTTGCAGCTGATCAGGGATGCTTCGAAGCTCACCCTCCTCGTAGTCTTCAATAAGCCGTTCTTCTTCTTTTGTAAGTTCATAGTATTTCATGGTTTTTTATTTTTACTGCCAATAACATACTTCTTGGTTGCTTTGCGGCTAGGGATAATAGTTTTAAGAAATACTTTTTCATCATCTTCAACGAATGGCACAAGATACGCATATTCGTATACTGCAACGACAAAAATCTGCTGATGGGGGTATCGTTTTTGATTGGGGTGGACAAGAATGTCACACAACCGCCCTTCATCTATTGCAATTACAATGTCCTCAAAGCTGATTTCGCGTTCCTTCTTGAGCTGCTCGTTTTTTGAGTTTTCCCAGTCAAAGTATTTCATATCATGTCGAACAAGCTCTTATGGTATAAGTATAGACAATAGATATGTTTTGTCAATATTTGTCCACAGCTTTTAGCCCATCCGTGCAGGGCTTGACACAGACAACCAAACATGCTATACTTCTTGCAAATCAAAAAAAGGGGGTGATCTTATACTTCTAATATTATAAATCTCGGATTTCCAAATCCGTGTCTGGGGGGTATCCGGAAAAACCCCCTCTCATCAAAGCTTTCCAGAACCCTTTTATATAATACATGGGGTAGCTCTTGGAAAGCTTTGATGAGAGGAGTTTGAGCAATGAAAAAACAGAAAGGGCCGCTCAAGGTCAGATGTGTACGCGCTACACATCGCGTCTCTGTTTCTTCTCTCAAATTTTTTAGTACTTTGAGTTCAATAATTCCACACAGGAGGTGTAAAATGGAGTTTTCAGCGACTACGGCAGCTATGAAAAAGAAGGCTTGGCTCGTCAAGCCCTATATCCGTTCGTCCGATCAGGGTCACGTCGTACGGATTGCTCCATTTCGTGGGGCGTTTGTAGGCCATATAGCTTGGCCAATGACGCCGACCGAGATAGAGGATGTTGTGGGGGTCCCTTTTTACAAGGCTTATTTCGGGGACGAGCTCTACAGCAAGGAACTCCCCCGCAGGACAGAGGCGGAAGGCCTCTTGTCCAAGATTAAGGAGATCTTTGCAAAGGGGTACGAGGCGGAGGAAGGGGAGACTGATCCCTCTAGACGTGGCACGTTACTGGATCTGTCGGAGGGGATTGACTCCATTGTTGGACAGATTGTTAATGCTACGAAATAAGAAAGGAGGGCCCGTGTACCTGCTCTCCTGAAGGAAATTGGGAACGCGATAAATTCTTAAACAACTCGTAGGGAGGTGTTGCAATGAAAGTTTTTTCGTTTGATGCGGAAACAAATGGTCTATGGGGCGATGCCTTCGCCATCTCGGCGGCGGTGTATGAGGACGGTAAGCTGGTCAACAGCTTCACCGCCTACCTCGGTCCCGACGGAGTGACCGACGGCTGGGTGCGGGAAAATGTCCTGCCCAAGCTCGGTGACCTCGACAAGACCCACGACTCGTACGATGCCATGTTGGCGGCCCTCGCCGAGTTTTACAAGGCAAACAAGGACGGCGCCGACGTGATCGCTCACATGGGCGTGCCGGTCGAGAGCAAACTCTTGATCGACATGCACCAGAAGGGGTTGATTGGCGACTGGGACGGACCGTATCCGTTCCTCGATGTCGCCAGCGTGCTGAAGGCAAAGGGTTTCGACCCCACCAGCGTGGACTCCTACAACATGGTGTTCGGCCTAATGGACAAAGTGTCCGAGGCCGAAGGTCTGTCTACGCACCATCCGTTATACGATAGCGTGGCGGCGGCACGGGCATACATGCATCTCATGAGTGAGTAGATAGAAAGGATGGGTGAGTGTCATATCAATTTTTTTGAATTAACCTCTAACCCGGCTATCGAATAGGCCGGAAAAAACATCAAACGCTTCGCGTTGAAAAATTTTGGGAGGTACTAGCAATCGCGGGCGCATCAGACGAGAAAGGTGAGAGTGAACGCATAGGTCTCCGACAAAAGACAAGCGGACGGCAGGTAACCGCAGGGCTTATACAAAACAAGCCCAATAAAATCCTGCCACGGGGGAGAACACAAATAAAGATCGTTCTCCTCCCATTCACCAAGGTCTTGAAATCAGGGCATTCGAGAGTTTAGTGAATGTACTTTAAGGAGGTTTTTTTATGACTTTTTTTGAGCATTTTTTGGATGAAATCCAGCGAAAGCTGGATGCGGGAGAAGTAGATGCGGAAAAGGCACAGCGCTGGGCCGCGGAGATTCGGCAAAAGCTTGAGAAGTATGCGGAGGCAAACTCCGACGCCCCGATTGTGCAGATGCCGGTTGTGCATTAGAAAAAAGGGGAGACGAGCAATCGCCTCCCCTTATAATTTTCAAGAAAGTACCGGTAAGAACTCACAAACTTGAGTAAGCGCCAGGATTGTGACTAGCCGAGCTCTACACACGCCCGTAGGGCGATGTGGAGCTCGGCTTGGCACATCCGAGATAGCAAATGTTACACAATTATCCGAGTTTGTGAGCTCTTACAAATACCGCTCTTGACATTATTTTACTTCTTGATAAAATGTAAAGCATATATATAATAGTAAAACGTTTATGGAAACTTCCACCCTCTCGCAAAAATATCAAATAGTAGTACCGAAAGAAGTGCGCAGGAAAATGCGCTTGGAAGCTGGCGCGCGCTTGGAGATATATCCTCTGGACGAAGATCGGGCAATTCTTTTGAAATATAAGCAGAACAGAGTTCAGGCAATGAAAGGCCTTGGAAAAGACGTGTGGCGCCGGTTAGGCGGCGCGGTGCGTTATATTAAGCAAGAGCGCGCGTCATGGGGCAAAAAATAGGAATTGATACGGCAGTATTTATATATCTTTTTGAAGGGACGGGAATTCACGCGCGCCTTGCCGAAAAATTATTACAGCAAGTGGAAGCAGGCGCGCGGGAAGCCGTATTTTCAAGCATCGGCGTTATAGAGATTTTGACGGGACCTAAAAAACTGAATCGGCATGAGCTTGCGGTACAATATAAAAATCTTTTGATTCGGTTTCCTCATCTTACTATTATGGGCATGAGCGAGCAAATTGTGGATATTGCGTCTGACTTGCGCGCGCACTATGGCATCAAAACACCCGATGCCATACACATTGCAACGGCGTTGGATTTTGGCGCACAAACGTTTGTTACCAACGATAGGACCCTCAAAAAAATAAAAGAAATCAATGTAGAATTACTCGGAGACATGTAAAAATCGCAGCCATGCTTACCCAATTAAAACATATCGGTCTTTCAGACAATGAAGCCAAAGTGTATTTGGCTATGCTAGAGCTTGGGCCCTCGTCCGTGCTTGAAATTGCCGCCAAAGCCGCCATCAACCGCCCCACGGCGTATGTACAAATTGAATCCTTAAAGAAAAAGGGGTTAGTCAGCATGCAGACCAAAGGCAAAAAACAGCTCTACATCGCCGAAGATCCGGAGCAGTTGGAGTATTTGCTGGGACATGAAAAGAAAGAACTGGAGCAGAAGCAGGAGGAGTTAAAAAGCGTGCTGCCGGAGTTAAAAGCGATGTTTGATTTGGCGGAAGAGAAGCCGGTAGTGCGGTATTTTGAGGGGAAGGAGGGTTTGTTAAAGATGCAGGAGGATTTTTTAAAAGCAAAACGAAAAGAGATATTGGCCATATCACCAGTTGATGAAGTGTTCTCTGTATTTCCGGATCATAAAAATACTTATACGCCGCGGCGCGTAAAAAAAGGAATTAAATCACGCCTTATATATACTTCCACGGAAAATTCTGTTTACCCAAGAAAAGATGAGAAAATGTTACGCGAAACTAGGTATATCTCACCGAAAAAGATGCCGTTTTCTGCTGATATTACAATATTTGATGACAATGTTGCCATTGCCGCATTAAAAGGAAATATTTCAGGCGCCATTATTAGTCACAAGGAAATAGCTAATTCTTTTCGGGGTATATTTGAGATTCTTTGGATGGCCGCAGAAAAAATTTAGGCCGCTTTGTTGCTAAAGCGGCCTTTGTCGTATTTAGACAAGAGAATCATTAAATTAGATTAATGTCCGCCCATCTTGTCCTCCTATTCTTCAGGAGGATTTCTTTTTTGGGAGTGGGAGCAAAATGAACCAAGCAGGCGCACCATCAGAGTGTCATTCCCGCGGAGGCGGGAATCCAGAGCTCCCTTTTTCGTTTAAAATCCCCCTGAAACCAGATTTGCGCTCTCGTTCTCGGCCGAGAGCCGCCGGTTTAAGATTCTTGTTCAAGGTGCACCCGCCTGAAACATAGCACGTACTCAAATATTTGTCAAATGCCACTGACAGAAATATTTTTTACAGACATGCGTTGTATAACAAAATATGTTAGAAATACATATTAAATAAAACATGTAAAATATCCTTATATTACAACATATTTCTGAAATATAATGGTATTATATGTCATGAACACTTGACAAAATTTTATAGCCGAGTATAATGGCGAATAGTTGCATTTGAAAAGGTTTTTCTCTCTCGAGTATGCGGGCTGTCTAGTCTCCCATCACGGCCCGCACATTCGGGAGGGATAAGAGACAAAAAAGAAAAAGGAGGTAACATGTCTCACGAACTGCACAAGGTGGCTAACACCATCCTTCGTAAGGGAGGGTTCAGTTGGAACGGTTTGCCTCGGAAAGAGGCGGACTCGAAGCAGGCCGCGTTTGAGTGGCAGATGCTTCTTGTTCCAACGGGGAAGCAGCCGCGGCGGCGGGGGATTATCGTGCAGAGAAAACATTGAATGTGTCGTGGGGCTGTAAGGAAGCTAACCCACGTTAAAGGCATGTAAGCGGGCCATTTCGAATCATTTCGAATAAATACGCTGATGAGTTTCCTTTCCTACCAAAGACGATCATAAGGACAAAAAAAGTTCTGGCATAGGGTGGTCGTCTGTGGCGGGAGGAAAATTTTTGAAAGTTCTTTAAACTACCCAGACGAATTCGTCTGGTACAAATTTTTCAGGAGGTTTTTATGACCACAGATGTGATCACCACTGGCACCCCCGAGACCATCGAAACCGTTGCAAACGGCGCTGTTCTGACCGCGCCCGCGGCCGACAAATTGGAGGCCGAACAACAGACAGTCGAGACGAACGGTCGGGTCCTCGGCAAGATTGAACTGCCGAAACCTGCCGAACAGTCGCCGGTTGTACAGTTCTCCTGTGCTCTTTGTGGAGAAAAGGGCGGGGGGATACGGGAAGAGCAGGCAATCGTTCCCAACCTTAACTTCGTGGAGGCAAAGTTGGGGAAGAAGGCCGTGCCGGAGGATCTAAGGAGCTTCCTGGTGTGCCGCAAGCACGCCAACGCTCTGGAGGATCGTGGTGTCCGTTGCTACCGGTACCTCAACTCCGTGCGGTTTCTGGAGGAGAGGATTGCCGGCAACAAAGGTGTGGATGCTTTTGTTGGCGACTACGGCAAACGCCCCACCCCTCTTGCCAACAAGTCCTCCGCCGCCGGTGAACCGAAACCGGCTCCGTTGAAGGCCCCCATCCCGTTTGAGGGTAAGGGTCGGGACTTTGCTAGCCCCGCGGCTTCCAAGCCAAAGAGCAAAAAAGTCCACAACGGGGGTCGTCGGGACAAGGACCGGCGCGTTGGCTGGGCCGACCATGGCGCGTAACCTCCTAACCGGGTCTGGCAGTTGCCTCCCTGCCGGACCCACCAAACCAGTCCGATTCAACCCAAGAATCGGACTCCTACCAAAGTTTTCGATTGTTCGAAACCGAGTTTCGAACAATGCATATCGAGAGTTTTGGCGGGAGTTCTTTCCCAAAATTTTATCCTCCACTCTTGTGTTTAGCTACACTTTGTAGCACGCAAGAGTTCCCGGACGCCGTACATCGTGCGGTGAGCGACGCTCCTCCCAGCGTACTATCCGGGAAACCTCGCCGATCAATTTAGGGTCGGTTATAAGAGGGAACTGGTGTTTCTGTTTTAGGAGGCAGGAACGCGTGGTTGGTGCGCATAAAGCGCGCGGGAAGCCAATCACGAGTCCAGTGAAGGAGGATAATTCCCGCCTTACTGTGGCGAAGGCGCAAAACCCTTCGCCCTTCTTTTCGAAGCTATTACGGCACGACGCGCAGTAGCTTCGAATGGAAGTTGTACCTTTAAAATTTTACAAATTTATAAAGCACGGAGGTGAAGCATGGCAAAAGTTTATTGGATTTCTCGACATGATTTGTCGTCTGCGCAGCAGACAGCAATCCGCACACTTCACGGCGAGAATGTGGATGTAGTGAAGGATCCCGTTGAGTTTTCAGGTGGTGGTCTTGCGGAGTATATCCGCAGTCATGTGGACGGCTTCGTATATGTGGTAGCCCGATTATCTCATTGCATGGATGTAGCTCTCAAAGGGTGCAGCTTTGGTTTCTTTGAAAACCACCCTCAAAAGCGGCAAGACGGCATATTCGGACTTTCGGCCGTATACCATGTCTACATGTATCCAACCACTGACTGTTTAGATTCACGACGTAATCCCAAGACTGTTCATTTCGGCTTCATGGAGAAAGTCTGGAACAACCCGGACCCAACAAGTGATGTCGGCGAATCTCTTACGCCAGCGAAAAGAAGTTAAGGAGAGAAAGTATGTCAGGAACGAAGCCCACCGAAGCCCAGATTTCTTTTTTGAAGAAAGGAGAGTTCTGAAATGAAAAGAAAGATTGTTCCCCTCGAAGGATGGAATGAACAGACGGTTGTTCGGTTCATACAGTCTATCCCCGATGCGCATCTTCGCTACACGGAAGCACGCAGGCATTTGGGGGATGTGGTGGTAATGGCGGCGCATCGCGTTTTTGGTTCATGGCGGCGCGCAGTGGAAGCGGCGGGTCGTCGGTACCCCGGTAACTGCAAGTGGGTTATCGCCCACTACCGGGAAAATCCGATTGATTTTCAACAAGATATTTCCAACGCCGCGTTAGAAACATTGCGTGCCCGCGGCTTCAAAAAAATTTGGAGAGAATTGGTGAACGAACAGCCTCCGCTTCCGCCACCGGTGCTCCGTCGTTGTGGCACTACTTCTTGCTTGAATCTCGTTCCTTCCACTCGCAAATTCTGTGATATGTGTAGGGAGGTGCGGGCGAAGGAGAGCCAGAAACGCAGAAGTGCTCGGTGGCATGCGAAGCCTGAAAACAAGGTAAAAGCGAAGGAGGCGACAAAACGCTGGTTAGCCAACAGAAAAGCAAAGGAGGAATGATTGGTGGTTTAATGACGAGTATTTATGTGCTCGTTGTATCCAAATTCCTAACTAGAAAAGAAGGAGGAGATATGAAAATTACCGATGATGTGTTCGATAAGCGGTCCTACAATGAGGGAGAGGATGGGGTGCGGAACCGGAGAGAGGTGGGGGCATGTTTGTTAGCGGCGGAAAAGCTGGGGATAGAGGTGAAGGGGTTTGGCCCGTGGTATGGTCTGCATGCTATGCGGATCTACCCGGAAGGATTAACTGTGCAAGAAAGGAGGTTGATTGTAAGACGTGCGAAAAGCATCTCCGAGGATGAGGTGCGGGAATTCTGGGCAAAGCTAGAGAATGAAATGTTCCTAGAACGAGATTAACTTTTAACCGCGGAAACCGGCAACCGCGTTAAAAAATGTCGGGATCAATTGTGTCCGATTACTATAATCGGACTCCTACCAAAGTTTTCGATTGTTCAAAGCTAAGCTTTGAACAATTTGTGAGGCGAAGATTTTGGTGGGAGTTCTTTTAAATGGTTATAACTTGAAGTCCTTGAATACGTTTGAAGTCTCGGACATTTCTTGTAACAACGGCAGAGTGAGTAAAAACAGCAGTTGCTGCGATTGCGGCATCTGGAAATTTCATTCTTGTGGTACGCCGAATTTCGGCGGCAAATCTTGCAAGAGTTCTATCAAAGGGTATGGTTGTAAAATTTTCTTGCAGAAATTGTTCGGTAAGAAGAAGTTCTTCATCCGTCCATTTGGAAAACGATAACACTTCTGATTCTGCTACAGAAGATAGAAAAAGCGGCGTGTTTTGTGTACGCCAAGAAATAATGGTTTGTGTAACAGACTGCTCACCCGCGAGGTATGCAATGACAATATTGGCATCTATTGTCATATTACTTGGAACTGCGACTCCATTCTTTGCGGACTATTTGAAGATGGCGTTCAAGCGCTTTTCGTTTGTTTCGTAAAAGACCTGCCGCTTTTAACATGCTTTCCGGTAATTGCTGCTTTGGCATTTTTAAGGGCTGTGGTGTCCGTACGTTTTTTGTTTTTGTTGAAACTGTTGGCATGTGCGCAGGATATCACGGTTTGCAGTGCTATACAAGAGAAAGAATTCTCATCAAAGTTTTTGATCTTGTCAAACACTGTCAAACACTAAGTGTTTGACAGTGCAACACTCGGTGTTGCACAAATAGAACGGAAGATTTTGGTGGGAGATTGTTGAGAGTTATGAGGTGAAGCGCAATTGCCTCGCATGCAGTTGAACGTGTTATAACGCATGGGCACTGAAAAAGCATGTGAACCCAACCGGAATTCTAGATGCTTCTGGTTGGGATTGCGCACCCGATGTTTTTTATAACAATAAAGAGCCTAACCAGCTCTTTTTCTTTTTGCATTCGTATTTTGCTTTAGCATATTGTAAAGTATAGTTGACATTGTAGATGCGGTTATAAAAAAGTTATAAGCAATACGAAATATCATTATGATAAAGTTTTTAATTATAGGGCTTATAGTTATTGTTGCGGCGGGTTGGTTTGCGCTTTCAAATCAAGAAACTCCATCAGATGACTTGAAAGAGGGGGAAATGATGAATTCCGGCGATGAGACGATGATGGAAAAAGACGACAGCGCCATGATGCGGGAAGACGGCGCAATGATGGAAAAGAAAGAAGACGGCATGATGATGGAAAACGAGGATTCCATGATGCAAAAAGGATCGTATGAGGCATACAGCGCGGAAAAATTGGCGCGCGCGGAAAATGGCAGTGTAGTGCTCTTTTTCCGCGCTTCGTGGTGTCCTACCTGCCGCGCGCTGGATGCGAATATACGCGCTAATCTTGATGCCATTCCCGCCGGCGTTACTATACTGAATGTTGATTATGATGCTTCAACGGTTTTAAAGCAGAAATACGGCGTTACGTATCAGCACACGCTTGTGCAGGTGAATACCGACGGCAGTTTGATTACCAAGTGGTCGAGTTCCCCGACGCTGGGCGATGTGATAGCGCATATTCAATAACATGGCGCTCCTCATTGTTTCATTTATTGCTGGCGTATTGACGGTGCTTGCCCCGTGCATTCTGCCTCTGCTTCCGGTGGTTGTCGGGTCTGCTGCTTCCGGCAGAAGCCGTTACACACCCTATGTGGTGGTGGGGTCGTTGGCGCTCTCCGTTATTTTATTTACCTACATTCTTAAGGCATCCGCGGCGCTTATTATGGTGCCGCCGGAATTTTGGATGTATCTTTCCGGCGGCATTCTTGTTCTTTTCGGCCTCACGCTTTTGTTTCCGATCTTGTGGGAAAAATTACCCGGCCTCTCTAAGGTATCCATTCAGTCTAACCAACTGATCGGCGCAGGATATCAGCGAAAAAGTTTTTTTGGCGATATACTCATAGGTGCGGCACTCGGTCCCGTGTTTTCCACATGCTCGCCGACATATTTTGTTATTCTGGCATCCGTACTTCCCGTATCGTTTGCATTGGGGACGGCGTATATTCTTGCTTATGTTTTGGGCCTTTCGCTGATGCTTCTTCTCATCGCGCTTCTCGGTCAGCGGTTTGCCAACAAATTAGCGCATGTTTCTGATCCGCACAGTTATCTGAAGCGCGGCATTGGCGCCTTGTTCATTGTACTTGGATTATTTGTCGCTACCGGATACGAGAAAAAACTCGAAACCGCCATTCTTGAGAGCGGATACTTTGATATTACAAAAATTGAGCTGTTTCTATTGCAAAAAGTTGAATAAAACATGAGAACGGAATATATCATTGGAAGTATAGTATTGGGGCTTGTAGGTATAGGACTTGCGTTTCTTTTCTTTTCCCCCGGTACTTCCATGATCGGCCGGGAAACGGCAGATGAAACCAGCGGAGAGCCGTACAAAGAAATTGTAAATCCATCAGGTTTCGTAAACACTCCTCCCATTACCATTGGCGAACTTGTTGGAAAAAAAGTGATACTGGTGGATTTTCTTACCTATAGCTGCATCAATTGCCAGCGCACGTTTCCATATTTGAACGCTTGGTATGAGGCGTACCGTGATCAGGGGCTTGAAATAATCGGCATACATACGCCGGAGTTTGCGTTCGAGAAAGATATCGGCAACGTGCAGAAAGCGATGAGGCGCTATGGGATTATGCATCCGATTGTTCTTGATAACGATTATGCAACATGGCGGGCGTACGGCAACCGTTTTTGGCCCCGAAAGTATCTCATAGATATACATGGTGTTATTGTCTATGACCACATTGGAGAAGGAGCGTATCAAGAAACGGAAATGAAAATACGTGAACTCTTGGAAGATCGTGCGCGTGTATTGGGCGAGGCAAGCTCGCAAAGGGACGGTTCGCTTGTTGCCTCCCGCATGCCGGAGACGCCAAAAGCGCCTGCAAGTCCGGAAATATATTTTGGGGCGCATCGAAACGAATATCTGGGTAATGGGAAATCCTTATCGCGCGGAGAACAAACATTTATTGCGCCGAAAAGTATTCAACTCAATACATTATATTTGGCTGGGCTATGGGCAATACATGAAGAATATGCCGAGAGTAAAAAAGAAAGCGGGATCATTTTTAAGTATCGGGCAAAAGATGTCTATATGGTTGCCGGATCGGACACGCCGGTTGATGTGGAAATCTTCATGGATAATAATGTCAAAGTTAAAGATATTACGATTTTAGAAGAGGGCTTATATACGGTAATTGAAGGGTTGGATTCCGGAGAACATGTGTTGGAGCTTAAAATTAAAAGCGCGGGCTTGCGCGTATTCACGTTTACGTTCGGGTAGCTGTTTTTTTTGAGTAAAAAAGAAAAAGGCCTGCATATCTACGGGCCTTCGTTTTTTTGTGGAAGGTAGAAGAATGGAGGTGGATTATTCTTTCGCACCTTTTTCTAATTCTTCGATAATCTGCGGCCACTCTTTCATGAATTTCTCCACTTCTTCTGCAGTCATTTTCTCGCTGTCGTCAGCATAAGGCGCAAAGAGTTCTTCGGCCGTCCTTTTTTTGCTTTTGTTATTTTCCATACGTTTCCTTTTTGTATTTTTTATTTCTAAAATACGATATCATTTCAGCATTCCATTTGTCAACACCGGGTGTGTTAGTAAATGCAAGTGTTCGGTTGTCAACAAGTTTTTGTTCAAGTAATTTATCGTACGTGGGTACGCGCATAACAAGAGGAATATATTTTTTTGAAGCCTGTTTGCCCATTTGGATTGCTGCCATGCGGCAGTTTTCAAATCCCTTCCGTACTCTGTCATCAGCTTCAGCGCTGATTGCTTCTTCTATGCTTTCAACTTTCGGGGTTAATCTTGTTGTATCTTTTTTCACCTGGACTGCAAAAAAAGATCCCTCCGAGTTTTCTTCAGGAATGTAGAACAAAAGATCTACCCCTGCGCCGGCGTCAAGCGCATAATGAGCTTGCGCGCTTTGCACGTTTTTATCCAGTCTTTCTAGAAGCTGTGCTGCGTGCCATTCAGCCAAAACACTTGAAAATCGATTTTTTACGGTGTTGTCTAATTGGTTTATGTCACGTTGAATTTGAAATGTGTAGACGGGCCAGTCGGGGTTTTCGGCGGTGGCGCATTTTTCAAAAAAGCGGAAAACTTTGTTACCCCAGCGTGTGGATGATATTTTTTCCCGAAACTCATGGCTTGCCTTGCTAAGCGAGTGATCAAGCGCGTCTGGTCCGCTGTTGAGTGCGGTTACAATTTCATCAATCGGAATATGAGTTTTATCGCTACGTTCATATTTTCTTCCGGGTATATTGCCGGGAGGCGTTTGTTTTAAGAGTTCTACACCTTGGTGCCTCGAGGGTTCTTCCATGTTTTCTTCCGTCGCGGTGTATGGTCCGAATTGTTCTTGGGAGGCATGCTTCATGTAGTATAGAATATCATATGTATTCGTTGAGGCAAATAAATACATGGAAGCTCTTGCAAAAAAGCCGCTTTTTTTGGGAAAATGGAAAATGAAAATGAAAATGGAAAATGGGGTCAGTCCCCATTAATTCTGTTGCAGAGCTTTATTAATAATTCCGCATTCTCATAAAGGCACACGCATGCTAACCTTAAAAGTAAAGGCCACATGTTGATATTTATTTAAAAAAAGGGACTGACCCCATTTGCTATTTGCCATTTGTCCAGTTGCCATTTGTCCAGTTGCCATTTGCTCTTGGGGCAGTTTGGTAATTCATTTAACTATAGTAACACAGATAGAATCTTCAGGATTAGCTGTTAAAAGCGATTGAGCAAAGCGACGCGTACATACATAAGTTTACGAACCCTGTTAGAAGCTTGGTTAAATAGGGCGTCTGTCCTGAAACCAAACTATGACAAAAAATAATGAATACAATTCTACAAAGCGAACTTCTAATGGGGTACATACACCCTCCATTCTTGTCATTTTAGGGGCAACCGGTGATTTGGCGGCAAAAAAGATTTTTCCGTCGCTTTGGCGCCTGTTCCAGCAAAAGCGCCTACCCGACCGCTTTTCGGTTATCGGCTTTTCGCGGAGTGACCTTTCTCTTGAACAGTTCAAAAAACTGCTGCGCGACTCCGTGGATAAGCGCGGCGGCGACAGGATAAATGAAAGCGATTTTTCTCGTTTTTTTGAGCATTTTTCATATCACGCGGGAACATTTGAAAATAAAGAATCCTTTTCCGCGCTTACAGAAAAAATCACCAAGATGGAGAGTTCTTGGGGCGTTTGCGCAAACAAGCTTTTTTATCTGGCCGTGCCGCCTGCGGCATATGGGGATATCTTTAAAAACCTTGCGGCGGTAAAACTGAATCTGCCGTGCGGGGGAAATCTTGGATGGAGCCGCATGCTTATTGAAAAACCTTTTGGCACGGATTTAGAAAGCGCGCGGAAACTCCAGGTGCTGCTTTCCTTTTATTTCAAAGAAGAACAGCTATACCGCATTGACCACTATCTTTTTAAGGAGATTGTTCAAGGGATGGAGAATTTCAGATTTTCCAATAATCTTTTCGAAAATACGTGGGACAACGCCACTATTGACCGCATTGACATCCGCCTGCACGAGACGATTGGCGTGGAAGATCGGGGGAGTTTTTATGACGCAGTCGGAGCGCTGCGCGACGTCGGACAAAATCACATTCCTTCAATGCTTTCTCTATTAACCATGGACTATCCCAATGGAGGAGGGGATGCGGTACGAGAGAATCGCGCGGTGATTCTTGAATCTCTCGCGCCGTGGAATGACGCGCTTCTTAAGGACAGAACCTATCGTGCCCGGTACGCGGGCTATGACAGCATTAAGGGCGTACAAGCGCATTCGCAGACGGAAACGTATTTTGCCTTGCAAACGGAGCTTGCTCAGGCGCGGTGGAAAGGAATTCCGATATATATGGAGGCAGGCAAACGAATGGCTGAGGCGCGAAAGGAAATAGTGCTCACCTTAAAGCACCCAAAGGTTTGCCATCTTTGCGAAACCGGACCTCATGAACCGAATAAAATTGTGTTCCGCCTTGAACCGAACGATGAAATAATCATTCATTTCTGGACGAAAAAGCCGGGATTTGAGCATGTGGTAGAAGAAAGAACATTCTCGTTCTTCTTGTATGAAAAAGAAGCGAAAGCGCAATACGTGGAAGAATATGCGAAAATTCTTTTCGCGGCGATGGAGGGCAGGCAGGATTTCTTTGTTTCGCCTAGAGAAGTAGAGGCCTTATGGAAATTTACTGACCCGGTTGTTAATGGCTGGAAACGCAATTTTGTTCCTTTGATAGAATACAAATCCGGCACAATTCCACGTCCGTCTTTTGTGAGGGAAGGAACAGATACCAAAGATAAAAAAACTGATACCGGCGCCGGAGAAATCGGAATCATTGGTTTGGGAAAAATGGGCGGGAACCTTGCGCGGCGTCTAGCCGCAAAAAAATGGAGAGTCGTTGGATTCAACAAAACGTCCGATCCCACCAGAGCGCTTGAAAAAGAAGGCGTTGTCGGCGCATATTCCCTAAAAGATTTCGTGGACAAAATTCACGCGCCGCGCGCCGTATGGCTTATGGTTCCAGCCGGTAAGCCCGTGGATGAAGTAATTTTTGGGGAAGGAGGCCTCGCATACGTCTTAGACAGAGGAGATGTCGTCGTTGACGGAGGCAATTCTTTCTATAAGGATTCTGTCCGTCGCGCAAAAAAGCTCAAAGCGAAAGGAATACATTTTCTTGATGTCGGCGTTTCCGGCGGGCCTGTTTCTATTCAACTCGGAAAATTTGCCATCATGGCCGGTGGCGAAAAAGAAATATACGAGAAAAGCAGGCCGATTTTTGACGCGATGTCCGATACGCCTTCCGGATATATGGGGCGTTCCGGCGCCGGACATTTTGCAAAAATGGTTCACAATGGCATTGAGTATGGAATGATGCAGTCGCTCGCGGAAGGATTTACGATACTAAAAAAATCTCCGATTAAGTTTCGCCTGAAAGATGTCGCTAATGTGTACAATCAGAATAGTATTATTACCTCGCGTCTAACGGGGTGGCTCGAAGAAGGCTTTAAGGAATACGGGGAGGATTTAAAAAAAGCATCTGGTGTAGTAGCACATACAGGTGAAGGCGCATGGACGGTGAAAACCGCCAAGGAGTTAGGCGTTTCCGCACCAATCATAAAAGGTTCATATCTTTTTCGATTGCGTTCAAAAAACAATCCTTCGTTTACCGGAAAAATTCTTTCAACGCTCCGCGCCGTATTCGGCGGGCATAAAGTATAAAAGTATGGAAAACAAAAATAGTAGCATACTCAATATTTTTCCAGCTTGGAACAAACAACAAATATATCTGTAGAAGGAACACTCTTTTGTAATACGCGCCTGGGCAAATGCGGCGGCGAAAAAATTCAGACGACCCAACTAAAACTTCATCCGTATGAAGGATTAGTGGTAAAACTGAAATAACTATCCGTTGTTATGTTGGGCGGGTCAATGATGACTAAAAATCAAGGAATACCAATTGAAAGGGTGTTGTATCACCTGAAAAAGATGCTGCAAACCAGACAATTATAGGGAAACGAAATAGAAGTTTCGGTACTCTGTCATTGCTTCGTCCCCCCGGTTACACCGGGACGAAGCAATCCCGAGAGTTGCTTGAAAATGACGGGATTGCCACGTCGCTTCGCTCCTCGCAATGACAACTGTAAGCGCTATTTCATACTGTGCGTTCTATAAGAAAGTGTTTACAAACCCCTTCTACTGCAGCTTTCCTGCTTTGGCTGCTACGGCGTCAGGCTGCGTAAAACGGCATTTCACCGCAGCGTTGCTGCGCCTCATGCCGTTTTTCTTGCCTTC